>Ga0335071_10001211_pt1 | contig 27940 bp, 29 predicted proteins | sample Lox_Sample_15_FD_206724 | JGI IMG/M metagenome (GOLD analysis project Ga0335071, IMG submission 206724) | Soil microbial communities from Loxahatchee National Wildlife Refuge, Florida, United States - Lox_Sample_1.5 | ecosystem: Environmental > Terrestrial > Soil > Wetlands | place: USA...
CGCGAGCGTGGCGGCGGCGCGGCCCAGCACCTGCGCGGCTTCGCGCGAGATGCCGATCACGCTCGAGCGCTTCTGGAAGTCGTACACGCCCAGCGGCGACGAGAAACGCGCCGTTCGTGAGGTAGGCAGCACGTGGTTCGGGCCCGCGCAGTAGTCGCCCAGCGACTCGCTCGCGTGGTGCCCGAGGAAGATCGCGCCCGCGTGGCGGATCTTCGCGAGGAGCGCCTCCGGATCGGCCACCGCGAGCTCCAGGTGCTCCGGCGCGATGCGGTTGGCGATCTCGCAGGCTTCATCCAGGTCGCGCACGAGGATCAACGCCCCTCGCGATGCGAGCGACGCCTCGATGATCGCGCGCCGCGGCATCGATTCCACCTGCCGCTTCATCGACTGCGCGACCCGCTCGACGAACGAGGCATCCGGCGAAAGCAGGATCGCCTGCGCGATCTCGTCGTGCTCGGCCTGCGAGAAGAGGTCCATCGCCACCCAGTCGGGATGGGCGCTCGCGTCGGCGATCACGAGGACCTCGGAAGGGCCGGCCACCATGTCGATGCCCACGCGGCCGAAGACGCGGCGCTTCGCGGCGGCCACGTACGCGTTGCCGGGGCCCACGATCTTGTCCACGGCGGGGACGGTCGCGGTGCCGTACGCGAGTGCGCCGATCGCCTGTGCGCCGCCGACTCGCACGATGCGATCCACGCCCGCGAGCGCCGCCGCGGCCAGGACCGGGAGGTTGATCTCGCCTCCGGGAGTAGGCGTCACCATCACGAGCTCGGGAACCCCGGCCACCTTCGCGGCCACCGCGCTCATGATCACCGACGACGGATACGCGGCCTTGCCGCCCGGAACGTACATGCCGACGCGATCGAGTGGCGTGACCTTCTGGCCCAGCACCGTGCCGTCGCCGCCGTCGACGCGCCACGACTCCTGCGACTGGCGCTCGTGGTAGGCGCGGATGCGCGCGGCCGCGAACTCCAGCGCCTCGCGCTCGGCCGCGGGAAGCTCGCGAAGTGCGGCGCCCGCTTCGTCCATGGGCACGCGCAGGGCCGCAGCCGATGCCGGCTTCCAGCCATCGAAGCGCTCGGTGTATTCGACGAGGGCATCGTCGCCGCGCGCGCGCACGCCCTCGAGGATCCCGGCGGTCGCGCGCTCCACGCTCTCGTCCTGCGCGCTTTCGAAAGCGAGCAGCGCATCGAGCGCGGCGGGAAATCCCGCGTCGCGGCTCGACAGTCGCCGGGCCTCACCCACGGGCGGCCTTGCCGAGCGCGTCGATGAGCGGGGCGATCGCATCACGCTTCAACTTCATGGAAGCCGGATTCACGATGAGCCGGCTCGATACCGGCATGATCTCCTCGACCACGCTCAGGCGGTTGGCCTTGAGGGTGTTGCCGGTGTCCACGAGGTCCACGATCGCATCGGCGAGGCCCACGAGGGGCGCGAGCTCCATGGAGCCGTAGAGCTTGATGAGGTCCACGTGCACGCCCTTGGCGGCGAAGTGCTCGCGCGCCGTGCGGATGTACTTGGTCGCGACCCGGATGCGCGCGCCCTGCCTCACGGCCGCGGCGTAGTCGAAGCCCTCGGGCACGGCCACCATCATCCGGCAGCGCGCAATGCCGAGGTCGAGGGGCTGGTAGAGGCCCTGGCCCCCGTGCTCGGCGAGCAGGTCGTGCCCGGCCACGCCCAGGTCCGCGGCGCCGTATTGCACGTAGGTGGGCACGTCGGCGGCGCGCACCAGCACGAGGCGCAGGTCCGCGCGCTGCGTGGCGAGGATCAGCTTGCGGGAGGCCTCCGGATCCTCGGCCGGCCGGATCCCGGCGGCCGAAAGCAGCGGCAGCGTCTCCTCGAAGATGCGGCCCTTGGCGAGCGCGAGCGTGATCATCGCGTCAGGATACCCGCGTGATGCGCGCCCCGAGGGAGGCGAGGCGCGTCTCGATGTGCTCGTAGCCGCGGTCCAGGTGGTAGATGCGGTCGATCACGGTCTCGCCCCTGGCCACGAGCGCGGCGATCACGAGGCTCGCCGAGGCGCGCAGGTCCGTGGCCATCACGTGGGCGCCCGTGAGCGCATCCACGCCGGAGATGAGCGCCGAGTTGCCCTCGATGTCGATGTGCGCGCCCAGGCGGCGCAGCTCCTGCACGTGCATGAAGCGGTTCTCGAAGATGGTCTCGGTCACGTGCGCGGTGCCCTCGGCGACGCTGTTCAGCGCGATGAATTGCGCCTGCATGTCCGTGGGAAACCCCGGATACGGCGCCGTGCGAAGGCTCACGGCCTTCGGGCGCGATGGCATGGAGATGCGCACCGTGCCTTCGCCCACCGTGATGGCCGCGCCCGCCTCGCGCAGCTTGTCGATCACCGCGTCGAGGTTCGCCGTGGGCGCCGCGGTGAGCGTCACGTCGCCGCGCGTAGCCGCGGCCGCCGCGAGGAACGTGCCCGCCTCGATGCGATCGGGCATCACCGCGTACTCGACCCCGTGCAGCGCCTTCACGCCGCTTACGCGGATCACGTCGCTGCCGTGGCCCTCGATTCGCGCGCCCATGGCGACGAGGCATCGCGCGAGATCCACCACCTCGGGCTCGCGCGCGGCGTTCTCGAGGAGCGTCTCGCCCTCGGCGAGGCACGCGGCCATCATGAGGTTCTCGGTGCCGGTGACGGTGACCGTGTCCATGAAGATGCGCGCGCCCTTCAGCCGCCTCGCCTTCGCGTGGATGTAGCCCGCTTCGATGGAGATCTCGGCGCCCATGGCGGCCAGGCCCTTGATGTGCAGGTCCACGGGCCGCTCGCCGATGGCGCAACCGCCCGGCAGCGACACGCGCGCCTCGCCGAATCGCGCCGCGAGCGGCCCCAGCGCGAGGATCGACGCGCGCATCGTCTTCACGAGCTCGTAGGGCGCGAAAGGCTCCGCGATCGACGAGGCGTCGAGGTGAGTTTCATGGCCGCCGGAGCGCGCCTTGATTCCCATGCGCTCAAGGAGCTTCACCATCGTGCGGACGTCGTTCAGGTCCGGCACGTTGGTCACGCGCACGGGGGAAGCGGTGAGGAGCGAGGCCGCGAGGATCGGCAGCGCCGCGTTCTTGGCGCCCGCGACGCGGACCTCGCCGGCGAGCCGCGTGCCGCCTTGTATCGAGAGCTTCTGCATGGTCTTGAGAGTGGAGCCCGGGCACGGGCGAAAGGTTCAGCGCGCCTTCCATTCCTCGGGCGCGAGCGTCTTCATCGACAACGCGTGGATCTCTGAGCGCATGCGATCTCCCAGCGCCGCATACACGAGCTGGTGGCGCCGCACGGCCGCGAGGCCCGCGAAGCGCGGGCTCACGACGATCGCCTCGAAATGCGCGCCGTCGCCCTGGACCTCGACATGGGTGCACTCGAGCCCGGCGCGAATGGATGCCTCTATGGAGCTTGCCTCGACCATTCTTTTATTTTAATGCCGCAGCTTGTAGCCGCGCTTCAGGAGGAGCAGCGTGAGCCATGATAGGACAGCGAAGGCGGCGGTCGCAAACGCGAGGCTCGCGGCCGGATCCACGTCCGACTGCCCGAAGAACCCGTAGCGGAACCCGTCGATCGCGTAGAAGAAGGGGTTCAACTTCGACACGGCTTGCCAGGCGGGCGGCAGCGATTGCGTGGAATAGAACACGCCCGCGAGGAACGTGAGCGGCATCACGAGGAAGTTCTGGAACGCCGCGAGCTGGTCGAACTTCTCCGCCCAGATGCCCGCGACGATGCCGAGCGTTCCCAGCATCCCGCAGCCCACGACCGCGAACGCGAGGGCCCACGCGGGATGGCTCACGGGGACGGGAACCATCCACACGGTGGCGGCAAGGACACCCAGGCCCACCACGAGTCCGCGAACGATCGAAGCGCCCAGGTATGCGCCGAAGAGATCGAGGGAGGTGAGCGGCGGAAGCAGGATGAAGACGATGTTGCCCGTGATCTTCGACTGGATGAGCGAGGACGAGCTGTTGGCGAACGCGTTCTGCAGCATCGCCATCATCGCGAGCCCCGGGATCAGGAACTCGCGGTACGGCACGCCCGGAAACGCCTCCACGTGCGCGGCGAGCGCGTGGGCGAAGACGAGGAGATAGAGCAGCGTGGTGAGAACTGGAGCCGCCACCGTCTGGAAGGCCACCTTCCAGAAGCGAAGCACCTCCTTGTAGAACAGCGTGGGGAAGCCCGTCATGGCGCCGGGGACCGCTCCTCGCGGCGCATGATCTTCACGAAGACTTCCTCGAGCTCCGGCTCGGCGACCTCGAGGCTCGCGATGGCCGCGCCCGCGGCGCGAAGCTCGCGCAGGGCCTCCTCGACGTGGGCCACGTCCACGATGGGGATGCGCCACGCGCCCGCCGGGTCCCGCGAAGCGCCGCGCGCAAGTGTGGCGGGAAGCTCCGAGCCTTCGAGCTTCACCTTGAGCACGCGCTCGGAGAAATCCGCGAGCAGCCGGGCGGTCGAGTCGAGTGCGACGATGCGGCCTTCCTTCATCATCGCGATGCGCGTGCACAGCTGCTGAGCTTCCTCGAGGTAGTGCGTGGTGAGCACGATGGTGTGGCCGGCGGCGTTCAGCGACCGGATGAAGGCCCAGAGCGTCTGGCGAAGCTCGACGTCGACGCCCGCGGTGGGCTCGTCCAACACGATCACGGGCGGCCGGTGAACGAGCGCCTGCGCCACCATCACGCGGCGCTTCATGCCGCCCGAGAGGCTGCGCATGTTGGCGTCGGCCTTGTCCCTGAGCGCGAGGCGCTCGATCAGCTCGTCGATCCACGCGTCGTTGCGCCGCAGCCCGAAGTAGCCCGACTGCAGCCGCAGCGTCTCGCGCACCGTGAAGAACGGATCGAAGACGATCTCCTGCGGCACGATGCCCACCGCGCGGCGCGAGGCCCGGAAATCGCCCACGACGTCGTGCCCCATCACGGCAAGGCTGCCTTCGTCGGCGCGCGCGAGGCCTCCCAATGCGGAGATGAGCGTGGTCTTGCCCGCGCCGTTGGGGCCCAGCAAGCCGAAGAACTCGCCCTCGCGCACCTCGAGCGAGACGCCCGCAAGGGCGTGCACGGAACCGTAGCGCTTGTGGACGCCGCGCGCCTCGACAGCGAGCATCAGGCCTGGTGGGGTTGGATCAGCTCCGAGACCCCATAGAGCTCGGCGAGCGCGAGGAGGTTCGCGGGCAGGTTCACGAAGATGAGGGTCTTGCCGCGCGCATGCGCCATGCGCCGCCAGTCCAGCAGCAGCGCCACCGCCGCCGAATCGACCCCCGTCACGGCCGAGAAATCGATTGTGAGCCGTTCGGGCAGATCGGTCCTCGCCGAATACTCGGCGCTGCGCGCGAGCACCGCGGGGATCGTGTGGAACGAGAGCTCGCCCGCCTCGAGGACCATCACCTCGCCGGGCGCGGAGGAATTCACTTCTTCGCAGCCTCGGGCGCGCGGTTGCGATCCTGGAGCGACTTGATCAGGCCGTCGACGCCGCCCTTCTGGATCTGGTCGTTGAACGAGCCCCTGTACGTGGTGACGAGCGACGCCCCGTCGATCACGACGTCGTAGACCTTCCAGCCCGAGTCGGTCTTCTCCATGGAGTAGTCGATCGGGATCGAGGGGCCGCCCTGCTGGATCACGGCGGTCCTCACCAGCGCTTCCTTGTCGGAGGGCGCGCTCTTGCCGGGCTTCACCTCGATCGTCTGGTTTCGGTAGGCGGCGAGCGAGCTCGAGTAAGTGCGCACCAGCAGCGTGCGGAACTCGTTCACGAGCGACGTCTTCTGCGCGTCGTCTGCCGCGCGCCAGTTCTTGCCCACGGCAAGGCGGGTCATGCGCTCGAAGTCGAAATGCGGCAGCACCTTCTGCTCGGCGAGCTGCACGACCTTCGTCATGTTGCCCGACTGGAGGTCCTTGTCGCTCTTGATGATGGCGAGCACCTCGTCGGTCACGCGCTTCACGAGCGCCTCGGGCGACTCCTCGGCGGCGGCGAGCGCCGGCACGAGGGCCATGGCGATAAGGGCGAGGATCCGTTTCATTCTTCTTCCTTGTTGTTCGAGGCCGCGCGGATTCGTTCGACCGCGTGGACGGCGCGCCGGTTCCGGCGCTACTTCTTCGGCGAAACGGCTGCGGGCGCGGGCGCCGGCGCCGGCGACTCCGAAGCCTTGCTGAACAGGAACTGGCTGATCAGTTTCTCCAGCACCACGGCCGATTGGGTGATCTGGATGCGGTCGCCCGCCACGAGCTTCTTGTCGTCGCCACCCGCCTCGAGGCCGATGTAGGTCTCGCCGAGCAGCCCCGAGGTGAGTATCGATGCGCTCGTGTCCTTGGGCCACGAGTAGCGAGTGTCGAGCGCCAGCGTGACCTGCGCCTGGAAGCGGTCGTTGTCGAAGCGGATGTCGGCCACGCGCCCCACGAGCACGCCGGCGCTGCGCACCGGCCCGCGCACCTTGAGGCCGCCGATGTTGTCGAAGCGCGCTTCGACGCGATAGGTCTGCGCCGCCCGCTCGCTTCCCAGGTTCCCCACCTTGAGCGCGAGCACCAGCAACGCCACGAATCCCGCGGTGACGAAGGCGCCGAACCAGAGGTCGATTGTGGTTCTTTCCATGTCGGTCAGGTGTCGGCGCGCAGCATGAACGCCGTGAGCACGAAGTCGAGGGCGAGGATCGTGAGGGCCGAGGTCACCACCGTGCGCGTCGTGGCGCCGGACACGCCTTCCGCGGTCGGCGGCGCGTCGTAGCCCTCGAACGTGGCGATCACCGTGACGGCGATGCCGAACACGAATGCCTTCAACAAACCGTTGAGGACATCATACCGGAACTCCACCGCCGCCTGCATTTGCGACCAGAACGCGCCGTTGTCCACGCCGAAGAGCACGACGCCCACGATGTAGCCGCCGAAGACGCCCATCGCCGAGAAGAGCAGCGACAGGATCGGCATGGAGATGATGCCCGCCCAGAACCTCGGCGCGATGACGCGCGCCATGGGCGAGACCGCCATCATGTCCATGGCCGTGAGCTGCTCGGTCGTCTTCATGAGGCCGATCTCGGCGGTGATGGCGCTGCCCGCGCGCGAGGCGAAGAGCAGCGCCGCGACGACCGGGCCCAGCTCGCGCACGAGCGACAGCGCCACGAGGACGCCGATGGATTCGGTCGCGCCGTATTTCTGCAGCGTCTCGTAGCCCTGCAGGCCCAGCACCATGCCCACGAAGAGCCCGCTCACGATGATGATGATGAGCGAGAGCACGCCCGTGAAGTACACCTCGCGCATCACGAGGCGGAAGCGCACGAAGCTCGTGGCCGACGAGGCGAGCACCAGGCCGAAGAAGCGCGCCATGGAGCCCGCGCGCCACAGGCCGTCGATGAAGTTGTGCCCGAGCCTGGCGAGCGGGCGGCGCACGTCAAGCACGCGCGGCCTCCCTGGCGAGGCCCACGTCCACCGCATACGGCCGCGCCGGGTAGTGGAAAGCGACCGGGCCTTCGCCGCCGCCGTGCACGAACTGGCGCACGTAAGGATGCGTCGAGGCGCGGATCTCGTCGGGCGTGCCCTCGCCCACGATCACTCCTTCGGAGATGAAATAGAGGTAATCCACGATCTGCAGCGACTCCACCACGTCATGGGACACGACGATGGACGTCGCGCCGAGCGCATCGTTCAACCTGCGCACCAGCTGCCCGATCACCGCGAGGGCGATGGGGTCCAGGCCCGCGAACGGCTCGTCGTACATCACGAGCGTGGGATCGAGCACCACGGCTCGCGCGAGCGCCACGCGCCTCGCCATGCCGCCGGAGAGCTCCGCGGGGCGAAGCCGGTGGGCGCCGCGCATGCCCACGGCCTCCAGCTTCATCAGCACCAGGTCGCGGATCATCGATTCCGGAAGGTTCGTGTGCTCGCGAAGCGGAAAGGCCACGTTCTCGAACACGTCCATGTCGGTGAAGAGCGCGCCGAACTGGAACATCATGCTCATGCGGCGGCGAAGCGCATAGAGGCCCTCGTCGTCCAGCGCGTGGATGTTCTCGCCCGCCACGCGCACCACGCCCGAGGTGGGCTTGAGCTGCCCGCCGATGGCGCGAAGCAGCGTGGTCTTGCCGCTGCCCGAGGCGCCCATGATCGCGACCACCTTGCCGCGGGGCACGCGCATGGAGATGCCCTTCAGGATGGGGCGCCGGCCGTAGGAGAAGCTCACGGACTGGACGTCGACCAGGAGTTCTTCGGACACGCGGAAGAAATGCGGGAAAGTGGACGCCAATTCTAGCAAGCTTTGGCGGCCCCTCCCTCGCCTATAATCGACGCGTGGAGAAGCCCAGCCTCCTGCTCGTCGACGACGATCCCCTGATCGGCGAGAGCCTTGCGTACGCGCTCGCCGCCGACTACGAGGTCGCTCGCGCTGGCGACCGCGCCTCGGCCGTGGAGAAGCTGCGCTCGGGACTGCGCCCCGACCTCGCGCTCATCGACCTCGGGCTTCCCCCCGTGCCGCACCTGCCCAACGAGGGCTTCAAGCTGATCGGCGACCTCATCGCGCATGCGCCGCAGGCGCGGATCCTCGTGCTCACGGGGCAGAACGAGGAATCGAACGCCCGGCGCGCCCGCGCGCTGGGCGCGCTCGAGCTCGTGCCCAAGCCCTGCGAGCCGGAGGTCCTGCGCGAGATCCTCGCGGGCTCGCTTCGCTCGGGCAGGCTCGCGCGCCGCGACGACGCGGAGGACGTGCGCGCGCTGATCGGCGAAAGCCCGGCGATACGCAGGCTGCGGAGCCAAGTCGACCTGTACGCCGCCTCGCCGTTTCCCGCGCTGATCGAGGGCGAATCGGGAAGCGGAAAGGAGCGTGTGGCGTTCTCGCTGCACCACCTGAGCCCGCGCGCCAGGCAGCCCTACCTCGCGCTCAACTGCGCCGCGATCTCGCCCGCGCTCGTGGAGCCCACGCTCTTCGGCTACGCGAAGGGCGCGTTCACGGGCGCGCAGTCGGCGAAGTCCGGCTACTTCGAGGACGCGGCCGAAGGCACGCTCTTCCTCGACGAGATCGGCGAGCTCCCCGGCGAGCTGCAGGCGAAGCTGCTGCGCGTGCTCGAGAACGGCGAATACCAGCGCGTGGGCGAGACGCAGACGAGGGTGTCGCGCGCGCGCATCGTCGCCGCGACCAATCGCGACTTGCGCGAGGAAGTGAAGCAGGGGCGCTTCCGCTCCGACCTCTACCATCGCCTCTCGGTGTTCACGCTCGTGGTGCCGCCGCTTCGCGAGCTGGGCGACGACCGCCTGCGCCTGCTGGACTACTATCGCGCGCTCTACGCGGCCAAGTCGGGAGCGAAGGCCTTCGAGCTCGATCCGGCGGCGCGCGCGCGCTGGCTCTCGTACGAGTTTCCAGGCAACGTGCGCGAGCTTCGCAACATCGTGATCCGCCTCACCACCAAGTACGCGGGCTACGTCGTGGGCGCGGCCGAGCTGGAGACCGAGCTTTCTCCGGCCGAAGCCGACAATCGCGGCGATCCCGCGGCCCAGGCGCGCGCGGAGCTCTCCTCGGGCAAGCCCTTCAGCCTCGATGCGGCGCTCAAGAGCGCCGAGCAGGCCTACCTGGACGCGGCCATGGAGATCGCCCAGGGAAACGTGTCCCAGGCGGCGAAGCTGCTGGGCGTTTCGCGCACGACGCTCTACGGGCGACTCGAGGCCGCGGGACGCTCCGGTGCTAAAATGACTGCCTCCGATCCCGGCGACGCGCAGGGGCCAGGCTCCACCCGCGAGCCCTAGCGCCCAAGGCTTCTCGCAATGACGATGTACCTGGAACACTTCGGGCTGCGCGAAGCGCCGTTCCGAATCACGCCCCACACCGAGTTCTTCTTCTCGGGCGCCAATCGCGGCGCGACCCTCGAGGCGCTGCTCTACGCGATCACCGCGGGCGAGGGCATGGTGAAGGTCACGGGCGAAGTAGGCAGCGGCAAGACGATGCTGTGCCGCGTGCTCATGGAGCGGATGCCCGAGACTGTGGAGACGATCTACCTCGCGGTGCCGAGCCTTACGCGCGACGAGATGCTCGCCGCGATCGCCGAGGACCTGGGCCTGGAGACCGCCGGGGCCAACACCACGAAGCTGATCCGCATGCTGCAGGAGAAGCTGATCCAGGTGCACGCGGCGGGCAAGCAGGTGGTCTGCCTCATCGACGAAGCGCACGCGATGCCGCTCGCGACGCTCGAGGAGGTGCGGCTGCTCTCGAACCTCGAGACGGGCACCGAGAAGCTCCTGCAGCTCGTGCTCTTCGGGCAGCCCGAGCTCGACCAGCACCTGGCGCTGCCGAACATGCGCCAGCTTCGCGAGCGCATCACGCACAGCTTCACGCTGCTGCCGCTGCCGCCCCGCGAGATCCGCGACTACGTGAATTTCCGCCTGCGCGCCGCGGGATACCACGGGCCCGACCTCTTCGACGCGGAGGTGCTCGGCATCATCGGCGATGCGTCCGAAGGCCTCACGCGCCGCATCAACATCTTCGCCGACAAGACGCTTCTCGCGGCCTTCGCGGCCGGCACCCACACCGTGACCGCCGACCACGCGCGCGCCGCCGTGAGCGACACGCAGATCGTGGTCATGAAGCGCGAGTCGCCCCGGCGCCTCGCACTGGTCGCGGCCGCCGCCCTCGGCATCGGCGTCGTGCTGGGGTTCCTGCTCGCACACCTCATCGCCGCGCCTTCGCCGGCCCAGGCCAACGCGGCTGTGACGGCGCCTTCGGCGGCGGGGCCCGCGCCCGCCGCGCCCGTGCAGGCGACGCCCGCGGTAGCCGCGCCATCCGCGGCGCCATCCAAAGGCGTGCCCATCCCGGCCGCAGCGCCGGCTCCGGATTCGGCGAAGCGCGCCGCGCCCTACCCGCAAGCCGCGAGCGCCGCCGAGACCGGCGCGGCGGTGGACGCACGCCTCGCCGCGGGACGCGAGCTCATCGCCGCGCCCTCCAACCGCTTCGCGGTGCAGCTCATGGTCGCGGATGCGCGCGAGCGCGGATACATCGAGAACTACCTGTCCGAAGCGGGGCGCTCGGTGCAACCCGGGCGCCTCTATCTCGTGCCGGCGGGCAGTCCCGAAACGCCGCGCGTGGGCGTGATCTTCGGGGCGTTCGAAGAGCGCAACGACGCGATGGTCGCCCTCGCCTCGCTACCCGAGGAACTCAAGCAATTTCGCCCATACGTCCGCACACTGGACGGCGTGCGCGAGGATGCGCTGCGGGCCGAGCGCAGGTAACCCCGGAACACCGGCAAATCGCCCCGGATTTAGGGGGATTTCATTTGCGTTTCCCCCCCGAAAACGATATAAAGAAAGCGAGGCGCGCTTCTGTTCATAAAACAAACACTTACGGACATTCCTGCATGCGGTTTTTAGCTTCCGCGCCCTGCATCGCGTTGGCTCTCGCGATAGCCGGTTGCGGCACGCGTCCGCTGGTGAAGTCCGACGGGCACATCGAGGCCGCGCCGCCGGCGGCGGGCGCGGAGGCATCGGCGATCCCCGACGTCGTGCGCACGGTCCCCACGCCGCCCGCGCCCGTGGCGCGCGAGCCCGAGATGAAGTATTCGATCGTTGTCGCGGACCAGCCCGTGGGCGAGGTGCTCCTCGCCATGGCGCGCGAGACGAAGGTCAACTTCGACGTCTCCCCGGACATCAAGGGAAGGGTCACGCTGAACGCGATCGACCAGACCTTGAAGCAGATCCTCACGCGCATGTCGAAGCAGGTGGACATGCGCTGGGAGTACGACGGCCAGACCATCAGCGTGATGCCCGACACGCCGTACCTGCGCGTCTATCACGTGGACTACGTGAACATGACGCGCGAGGTGAACGAGACCGTCGGCGTTTCGACGCAAGTGATCTCGGGAGGCCTCGCGGGGGTCACCGGCGCAGGCAGCGGCGCCAACGCCAACAACTCCACGCTCACGCTCACTGCCATCGCACGCAACCGCTTCTGGGAAACGCTCGAGAAGAACGTGAAGGACCTGCTGCGCGAGACCGACAAGGTCCTGCCCGAGGGCAGCACCGAGACGTTCGTGCAGGGGCGCACGCAATCGTCTTCGGCCACGAACCAGCAACGCACGCAATCGTCGCGCGCGCGCACGACCACGCCAGGGGGCGGGGCCACGACGGTGACCACGCCCGGCGCCGAGGCCGCCAACCAGAATTCCGAGTTCTCCGAGCAGAAGCTCACGTTCCGCGAAGCCGCCTCGGTGATCGTGAACCCCGAGACCGGAGTGGTGATGGTGCGCGCGACCTCGCGCCAGCACGAGAAGGTGCAGGAGTTCCTGTCGCGCCTCGCGGCGGCCGCCAAGCGCCAGGTGCTGATCGAGGCCACCGTGGTCGAAGTCGCGTTGAACGACAACTACCAGTCGGGCGTCGACTGGTCGTCGCTGGGCCTGAACGGCCTGGGCTACAGCTTCACGCAGGCGTTCACTCCGCCCGCGCTTTCGTCCACGCCCAACGCGCTCGGCACGTCGTCCTTCACGATCGGATACAACAATCCGCGCGCGGCCTCGGGCGGCTCGATCGCGAGCACGGTGAAGCTGCTCGACACGTACGGCAAGACGCGCGTGCTGTCCACGCCGATGCTGATGGTGCTCAACAACCAGACCGCCACGCTCAAGGTCGTGGACAACCGCGTGTACTTCACCGTGAAGGCGGACACGACCGCGCTCAACCAGAACTCCACGACGCAGACCTTCACCACCACGCAGAACGTGGTGCCCGTCGGATTCATCATGAACGTGACGCCCCAGATCAGCGAAAGCGACCTCGTCACGATCAGCCTGCGCCCGACGGTCTCGCGCATCATCGACCAGGTCGCCGACCCGAATCCGTCGCTCGCGGCCGCGAAGGTGACGAACCTCATCCCCGTCACGCAGACGCGCGAGATGGAAAGCGTGCTTCGCCTGCAGAGCGGCCAGACCGCGATCCTGGGCGGCCTCATGATGGACAGCTTCGAGGGCAAGACCACGGGCCTGCCGGTCGCCTCGCGCATCCCGATCTTCGGCGACCTCTTCAGCCAGAGGAACGACCAGGCCATCAAGAGCGAGCTCGTGATCTTCATCCGCGCGATCGTCGTGCGCGACCCGAGCATCGAGTCCGACCTCGCCAGCTACAAGCGCTTCGTGCCCGACAAGGATTTCTTCCAGGACACGCGCACCCCGATCCCGTGCTTCGAGAAAGGGCTGCAGAACCTCGAGGACCGGGCCCGGCTCGATGACGGCAAGCCCTGCCTGCAGCCCTCGCCCACGCCGGACGATCCCCCGAAGGAGACGCATTGAGCCTGCTGCTCGACGCGCTCAAGCGCGCGGAACAGGAAAAGCTCGCGCGCCAGGGCGGCACCCCCGCGGGCGATCGCGCGCCGGGCCCCGCGAATGCGGCGAGCGCGCCTGCACCGGCCCTCGCGAAGGCGGCCGCGGCGAGCCTCGAGCTGCAGCCCATCTCGCCCGGCGCCGCGCCGTCCGCCGCGCCTTCGCGCGAGGCGCAGGCGGCGCAGAACGTCTTCCAGGCCAAGGAGTCCGCGCCCGCAAAGGCGGCGGCCGCGCCCGGCACGGCGAAGAAGGGACCTTTCCTGTGGATCGCCATCGGCGTGATCGTCGTCGTCGTGCTCGGTGCGGGGGGCTATGTCTGGTACACCGTGAACTCGTTCTCGGTTCGATCGCTTGCGAGCGCGCGCCCCCACCCCACCACCATCGGGCCCATCACGTCGATCACGCCGGGCCCAGGCCCCGTCGAGCCGCAGCAGAACGGCTCCGCCACGCCGAAGGTCGAGTCGGTCGCGCCGGCGCAGCAACCCTCGACCGCGATCCAACCCGGAGCGCAACCCGCAGCCGCGCCCGCGTCGCCGCCGGCGGCCGGCGCGGCGAAGCCGGCCGGACCGCAGCTCTCGGAGGGCGAGCGCGTGCGCGAAGCGGTCGCCGCCCTGCTCAAGGAATCCTCCAAGCCGGACACCACCCCGCCCCTGAAGCTCTCGCCCTCGCGCGAGGCGCCGAAGGTCGCTCCCGAAGTGGCGAGGGGCTATCGCGCGCTGATGGCCGGCGATCTCGCGGCCGCCCACAAGAGCTACGCCGCCGCGCTCGATGCCGATCCGGCGAACCTCGATGCGCTGCTCGGCATCGCGACGATCGAGGCGCGCACCGGCAACCGGATGCTCGCGGCGCTGCACTATCGCAAGGCGCTCGAAGTGAATCCGCGCGACGCCACCGCGCTCGCGGGGCTCGCCTCCATCGCCGAGTTCGCGAGCGCCGACAACGCCGAGTCGCGCCTGCGCGCCGACCTCACACTCAATCCGGGAAGCGCCGCGCTGCACTTCACGCTCGGCAACCTCTTCGCGACGCAGGCGCGCTGGGGCGAAGCGCAGGTAGAGTACTTCGAGGCCTATCGCATCGAGCCGGCGAGCGCGGACTACGCCTACAACCTCGCGGTGAGCCTCGACCACATGAAGCAGCCGAAACTCGCGGCCGAGTACTACGCCCGCGCGCTGGACGCCGCGCGCAGCCAGGCCACCCAGTTCGATCCCCAGGCGGTGGCGCGGCGCCTCGCCCAGCTCAAGGGCTAGCCCCATGGGCACCGTCCAGGCCGCACCGCTCTCGCAGGTCCCGCTCGGCCAGACCCTGCTCGGCAAGGGCATCATCAGCCAGGACCAGCTGAACATCGCGCTCACCGAGCAGAAGCGCTTCAAGGCCCCGCTCGGCAAGGTCCTCGTCACGCTCGGGTTCGTGACCGAGGCCACGATCCGCGACATCCTCTCGGAGACGCTGGGCCAGGTGTCCATCGACCTGGAGAACACAATCGTCGATCCGGCCGCGCTCGCCCTCGTGCCGAAGGACATGGCGCGGCGCTACCACGTGATGCCGGTGAGCTACGACGCGGACAAGAAGCTCCTGCTGATCGCCGTGAGCGACCCGGCCAACGTCGTGGCCCTCGACCAGATCCGCGCGCTCGCCCGCGAGGACCTGCGCATCGACCAGGTGCTCGCGCGCGAATCCGACATCACGATCGGCATCGAGCACCACTACGGATTCGAGCTTTCGATCGACGGGATCCTGAACGAGATCGAGACGGGCGAGATCGACTACCAGTCGCTCGCGGCGGACTTCGACGAGTATTCGCAGCCGGTGGTGCGCCTCGTGGACGCGCTGCTGAACGACGCCGTGAAGCGCAGCGCCTCGGACATCCACTTCGAACCCGAGCAAGGGTTCCTGCGCATCCGCTACCGCATCGACGGCGTGCTGCGGCAGATCCGGTCGCTGCACAAGAACTACTGGGCGGCGATGGTGGTGCGCCTGAAGGTGATGAGCAACATGAACATCGCCGAGACGCGCGCGCCACAGGACGGGCGCATCTCGCTCATGCTCTCGGGCCACCAGGTGGACTTCCGCGTGTCGTCGCAACCGACGACGCACGGCGAGAACATCGTGCTTCGCATCCTCGACCGCGACAAGGGCATCGTCCCGCTCGAGGACCTGGGGCTGCACGCCGACGACCTGAAGACGTTGAAGCTCATGCTCGCCCGCCCCGAGGGCATCATCCTCGTGACGGGCCCCACGGGCTCGGGCAAGACGACCACGCTCTACTCGATCCTCAACTACATCAACACCGAGGGCATCAACATCATGACCCTCGAGGACCCGGTCGAGTATCCGATGGCGATGATCCGCCAGACCTCCGTGAACGAGGTGGTGAAGCTCGACTTCGCGAGCGGCATCCGCTCGATGATGCGCCAGGACCCGGACGTGATCCTGGTGGGCGAGATCCGCGACCAGGAGACCGCGGAGATGGCCTTCCGCGCCGCGATGACCGGCCACCAGGTGTACTCGACGCTGCACACGAACTCGTCGATCGGCGCGATCCCGCGCCTCATGGACCTGGGCGTGCTCCCCGACATCATGGCGGGCAACATCATTGGCGTGATCGCGCAGCGCCTCGTGCGCAAGCTCTGCCCGCAATGCAAGGCGCCCGTCAATCCCGACCCCGCCACGCGCCGCCTCCTGGGCATGGACGCCGACGACACGCGCCCGGTCTACCAGGCCGTGGGCTGCGCGCGCTGCGACAACGTGGGATACAAGGGCCGCGTGGCGCTGATGGAGCTCTTCAAGCTCGACGCCGAGATCGACGAGCTCATCGCGCGCCGCGCCACGGGGCGCGAGATCCGCGCCGACGCCACGGGCAAGGGCTTCCGCACGCTCGCCGACGACGCCGTGTCGCGCGTGCTCCTCGGGCAGACGAGCCTCGAGGAGATCTCCCGCGTGGTCGACCTCACCGACCGCGTGATCTAGCGGCGCTCGCCATGGCGCTCTTCGCCTACCGCGCCGTGGATGCCGATGGACAATTGTCGTCGGGAAGCCTCGACGCGGCCAACGCGATCGACCTCGAGCTTCGCCTGAAGCGCCTGGGCCTGGACCTGGTCACCTTCGAGGGCGTGAAGCGTTCGACGGCCGCGCGCACGCGCAACGTGACGCGCCAGGAGCTCATCACGTTCTGCTTCCACCTGTCGCAGCTGCTCAAGGCCGGCGTGAACATCATCGAGGCGCTCACCGACCTTCGCGACACGGTGGACAACGCGGGCTTCCGCCAGGTGATCGCGAGCATGGTCGAGGACATCGAGGGCGGCCTCAAGCTCTCCGAAGCGATGGCGAACCACCCCTATTGCTTCGACGGCGTCTTCGTGGCGCTCATGCGCGCCGGAGAGCAGAGCGGACAGATGGTGGAAGTGCTCGACGAGCTCTCCGAGAACCTCAAGTGGCAGGACGAGATGGCCGCCCAGGCGAAGAAGGCGCTGATGTACCCGGCGCTCGTCTTCGTCGTGATCATCGCGGTGATCTTCGTGCTCATGGTCTTCCTCGTGCCGCAGCTCGCGCAGACGTTCAAGACGCTGGTGCCGAAGCTGCCGCGCGAGACCGAGGCCCTGGTCTTCGTCTCGGCGCTGTTCGTGAAGTGGTGGTACCTCATGCTCGGCATACCGGCCGCCGCGGGCATCGCGACCTTCTTCGCCGCGAAGACCAACGACAAGGTCCAGCGCGCGATCGACGTGGCGAGCCTTCGCATGCCGGTGCTGGGCCCGGTGCGCCAGAAGATCATCCTCGCGCGCTTCTCGACCTATTTCGCGATGCTCTACCGCGCGGGCATCAGCGTGCTCGACTGCATCCAGATCTGCGAGAAGATCGTGGGCAACCGCCTGATGGAGGAGGGCCTGCAGCGCGTGGGCCGCAGCATCTCCGAGGGCCAGGGCATCTCGCAGGCGTTCATCGCGACCAAGCTCTTCCCGCCGCTCGTGCTGCGGATGCTGCGGGTGGGCGAATCCACGGGAGGCCTGGACACGGCGCTGCTCAACGTGAGCTACTTCTACAACCGCCAGGTGCGCGACAGCATCGGCAAGATGCAGACGCTGCTGGGCCCGGCCACCACGGTGGTGCTGGGCGGGCTCATCATGGTGATCCTCTACGCGATCTTCCTCCCGATCTACGACGTGATCTCGAAGATCAAGTTCTAGGCCCGCACCGTGCGCCACTTCCTCTACCTCACCAACACGCGCCTCGTGAGCCTGCTCACGAGCGGGCGCAGCATCCTTTCGCGCCGCGAGTTCGCCGTATCGGGGGCGGGAGCGGCCGCGTTCGAGCGCTACCTCGCGCAGGTGCCCACGACGCCGGTGCGCATCTTCACGGACCTGTCCGAGGAGGACCTGCGCCTGGATGCGATCCCGCACGTGGGAGCGCGCGACCGCGAGGCGATCGTGGGGCGCAAGCTCGCGCAGATCTACCGCAACACCCCCTACCGCTACGCGCAGCTGCAGGGGCGCGAGACCGAGGGACGCCGCGACGACCGCGTGATCTACACCGCGGTCACCAACCCCGAGATGCTGCGCGTCTGGCTCGAGATGATCGAGCGCCTCAGGGTGCCGCTGGAGGGAATCCACTCCGCGGCCGTGTTCAGCGGCGTGCTCCTCGAGGAGATGGACCTGCTCTTCCCGCATACGCTGCTCGTCACGTTCACGCCGGGCGACGCGATGCGGCAGACGTATTTCCGCGACCGGGAGATCCGCTTCAGCCGCTTGACGCCAATCGACCTGGGCGAAGGGCAGACGCTGGGCGGGATGATCGCCGAGGAGACGACGCGCACGTGGCAGTACCTCGACAGCCTGCGCAACTTCGCGCACGAGGACCGCCTCGAGGTATGCGTGCTCGTGCATCGCAACGACCGCGCGACTGTCGAATCGGCCCTGCGCGACTTCGCGCAGCTGCAGTACCGCCTGCTGGACATGGAGGAAGTCGCGATCAAGCTGGGGTTGAAGCCCCCGCCCCTCGACTCGACGGCCGAGGAGGTGATGGTCCACCTGTTCCTCCTGCGGGGCGCGCCGAACCACTTCGCCACGCCGGAGATGCGGCGCCACGCGTCGCTGCGCAGCGCGCGCATCCTTCTCACGCAGATCTCCCTGGGCGTGCTCGCCGCGAGCGTGGTCTGGGGCGGGTGGAACCTGTGGCAGGTGTTCCAGACCAACGAGACGGACCAGCGAGTGGCGCAGCAGGTCGCGGACCTCAATCGCGAGAGCGACGAGATCATGCGCTCGCTGCCGTCCTTCGGCGTGGGCGGCACGACGATGCGCGACGCGGTCACGTTCTACAACGGGTCGCTGCGAACCTATCCGTCGCTCACCGACTTCCTGCTGCCGCTCTCGGGGGTGCTGCGCGGCTACCCGGAAGTGAAGCTCCTGCAGCTCGCGTGGATCGCCACGGACGACCCGAAGGCGACGCTGAAGATCCGGCCCACGACGTTGCGGGACCTGCCGCAGGTGAAGTCGAGCTCGAAGGGGCAGGTGAACACGGCCCCCACGCCCGGCGCGGCGCAGGAGACGCCGAATCCGCCCTTCGCCGGCGGCCGCTACGAGGTGGCGCTTCTCGAAGCGATCGTGCGCGTGCCCAACAACGACTTTCGCGCCGCGCGCACGCAGGTCGAGCGCCTTGCCAACGACATCGGTCAGATCGAGGGCTTCCGCGTCGATGTCGTGGACAGCCCGCTCGACACGAGCCCCACGCTCGAGCTCTCCGGCCACCTGCTCGACCGCGAGTCGCCCACCATGGATGCGCGATTCGTCCTGCGCCTCACCCGCGAGAGGAATCCGGCGTGAGCCCGGTCTTCGGCGCGGAGGGCTTCCGCACCCTGCGCCTTTCGTGGGCGCTCGTCGCAGTGTCGATAGCCGTCGGCGCGGGCATCGTCGCGGCGACGCATTGGTACGCCGCGAAGGAACGGCGCGGCAGCATGGACACCGGGCGGCGCCTGCAGGAGGCGAGATCGCGCGTGGACACCGCGCGGCGCGAACGCGACAGCCTGCAGGAATCGGCGGACGTCTTCCGCACGCTCGTGAACCGCGGCGTGCTGCAAAGCGAGCGCCGGCTGGACGTGGTGGACCTGGTGAACGGGCTGCGCGCCCGCAACCAGCTCGCCGCGCTCGACTACGAGATCGACCCGCAGCGCGTGCTGCAGCTTCCGGGCGGCCGCGTCTACTCTTCGCTCGACGTGCTCGCGAGCCGCGTGCGGATACGCGCGCGCGCGCTGCACGAGGGCGACCTTCTCGGCTTCATCGACGGCCTCGAGCACAACATGCAGGGCTTCTACCTTCCCGACCGCTGCCTGCTCAAGCGCCTCGACGTGTCCGATCCGCTCTCGCTGCAACCGAGGGTCGAGGCCGAGTGCACGCTCGAGTGGATCACACTCAAGGAAAAACGTGGCAGCCGCCCGTCCTGACCGGCTGGCGCTCGCCGCCGCGTGCCTCGCCGCCGCGATCGCGGGCGCGGCCGACCTGGGCACGCTCTTCACCACGCCCGAGGAGCGCGCGCGGCTCGATCGCTTGCGCCGTGGCGAATCGCCCGTGAGCGACGCGGTCGTGACGAGCTCGCGCGCCACCGCGCCCATGGTCACCGGCTACGTGAAGCGCAGCGACGGCCGCAATACCGTGTGGATCGACGGGGAACCCGTGTCCGTCGGCAAGGGGCACTCCGCGCTCCTCGATCCGCGCGCCGTGGATCGCCCCGTGCCCGCCGAGGGCACGCTCGAAGTGCAGGGCAAGCCCTCGCGCTAGTCAATCGGCTTTCGCGAACGTCGCATTCGAATTGCGCCGCGCGCGGTGCCCGGCGGGCTCCGACAATCGCGCCATGGACAAGCACTCGCAGCAGGGCACGCTGCTCATCGTGGCCGCGCTCCTTCTCGCCGCGCTCATCGCGGGCGTGTTCGCGTTGCAGCTCGCCGCGGCCGCGGGATCGGGCCAGCGCGACCGCATCACCGAACGCGCGCTCGCCGATGCGCGCGAGGCCCTCGTCGCGTATGCGGTCGATCGTCCCATCAATGCGGCGGTAGGGCCCGGATACCTGCCCTGTCCCGACCTCGACGACGACGGCTGGGCCGAGTCCACCTGCGGGTCGATGAACGGCGACAGCGGACAGGCCCAGCGCCTGGGACGGCTGCCGTGGAAGACGCTCGGCATCGCGGACCTTCGCGACGGCTACGGCGAGCGCCTCTGGTACGCGGTTTCGAGCAAGTACAAGGGGCTGCTCAACTGCGCAGTGAGCCGCGCGTGCGTGGACATGTCGCCGGGCGCGGCGCTCGGCACCATCACCGTGCGCGATGCCACCGGACTGGCGATCCACGACGGCACCGTCACGGAAGACTATCGCGCCGATGCGGGCGGGGCCCTCGCCGTGGTGCTCTCGCCGGGGCCGGCGCTGGTGCGGGCCGACGGATGGATCCAGGCGCGGGACTGCCCGCCCGCCGATTGCGACGCGACGGGCCGCTGCATCACCGATCCGCCGACGCGCGCGGCGCATTGCGATCCGCGCAACTTCCTGGACGTCGCCGCGCAGCCCCGCTTCTCGAACGAAGACAACGCGGACTTCGTCGATCGCAACGACGCCCCCGGGCGCCGCGCCAACGCGAACGGATTCATCCACGGGCCCGTGGTGCTCCCCGACGGCCGTCTCGCGGTGAACGACCGCCTGATGGCGATCGCGTATCGCGACGTGATGCCGCGCCTCATGGAGCGGGTCGCGCTGGAAGTGGCCGGCTGCCTTCGCGCCTACGCGCTTCAGGCCGGGAACGCGGGGCGGCTGCCGTGGCCCACGCCGGCGTGCCTGCAGTCGCGCAACACGTGGGACGGACGCGAGGGCGTCTATTTCGGGCGCATTCCGGACACGCCGTTCCTCTCGATGGCGGCGCGCGGCCGGATGGATCGCTGGGCGAACGCATCCGGCGCGTGCGCCATCGCCGCGACCGACGGATCGACCGCGAGCCTCGCGGGCAACTCCTGGTGGGCTGCGTGGAAGCCGCACGTGTTCTACGCGCTTTCGCCCGCGTACGCGGCCGATTCCTCGTCCGACACGTGCGAGGGGAGCTCGTGCATCGAGCTCGTCGATCCTTCTGGACGCGCGGTCGCGTCGTCCAGGCGCTTCGCCGTGATCGTGGCCGGGCCCCCGCTCGCGGTGGACGGGTTCCTGCAGCGCCGCGACGCGGCCGCGCTCGCCGAGATCTCCGACTGGCTCGAGGCCACCAACGCGCGCCTCGAAGATTCCGCCGGCTGCGGCGACGATCCACCGCCCTTCGCCTGCGAAAGCGCGGGCACCTGCGGGCGCGTGACCACCGGCGCCGCGACGCGCTCCTTCAACGATGTGGTCGTCGCCTCTCCGTAACCGCGCCTTCACGCTGATCGAGGTCGCGGTCGTGATCCTCATCCTCACGCTGCTCGCGAGCGGGCTCGCCATGCCCGTGGCCGCACAGCTCGAGATGCGCCGCGCGAGCGAGACGCGGCGCATCCTCGACGAGGCGCGCGACTCGCTGCTCGCCTTCGCCGCGGCCAACGGGCGCCTGCCTTGTCCCGCGACGGAGGCGAGCCGCGGGGAGGAGAGCTTCGCGCCGGGAGGCGACAGCGGCAACGGCAGCTGCGCGCGCTTCTACGACGGTTACCTTCCCGGCGCGGCGCTGGGCCTTTCCCCCCTGGACACCGAGGGATTCGTGCGCGATGCATGGAACACCGAGCACAGCCGCATCCGCTACGCGGTCTTCGGCGCGGGCGCTTCGGTGAACGCGGTCGCCAACCCCTTCACGCGCGTGAACGGAATGCAGGCCGCGACCCTTGCAGGACTGGGCGACGCGCCCCATTTCATCTACATCTGCGCGAGCGCCGCGGGCGCGTCGGCTTCGGGGTGCGGCCCGGCGACGAACCAGCTCACGCGCCGTGCGGCCTTCGTGCTGCTTTCCCTCGGTCCCAACGCAGGCATTTCGCCCGCAGCGGGCAGCGACGAGTCACGGAACCAGTCGGGCGACCCGGTGTTCGTGTACCACGAGGCGACGGCGGGCGGGAACGCCGCGTTCGACGACGTTGTCCAATGGGTGCCGATGCACCTCGTCGCGAGCCGGATGCTCGCAGCGGGCCGGCTCCCGTGAACGCTATAATGAAGGGTCGCCAGTCTATGAAAGGCAGCCGATGAACCAGCGCGACGTGAAATTGCCGATTCCCGACGTCCAGTCGAGCCCCGACACGCGCCACCTCGCGATCGACCGCGTGGGCGTGAAGTCGATCCGCCATCCCGCGAAGATCCAGGAGCGCAGCGGGGGGACGCAGAATACGGTCGCGCACTTCAACATGTACGTGGGCCTGCCGCACCACTTCAAGGGCACGCACATGTCGCGTTTCGTGGCGATCCTCAATTCCCACGAGCGCGAGATCTCGCCGGACACGTTCCGCCAGATGGTGCGCGAGATGGTGAGCAAGCTCGAGGCCCAGAGCGGGCACATCGAGATGACCTTCCCATACTTCGTGTCGAAGAAGGCGCCCGTGTCGGGCGTGACGAGCCTCATGGACTACGAGGTCACGTTCGTGGGCGAGATCGTCGACGGCCGCGAGACCTTCACGCTCAAGGTGCAGGTGCCGGTGACGAGCCTTTGCCCGTGCTCCAAGGAGATCTCCGAGCGGGGCGCGCACAACCAGCGCTCGCACGTGACGATCGCCGCGCGCATCAACCAGTTCGTGTGGATCGAGGACCTCATCGACATCGCCGAGAACGAGGCCTCGTGCCAGCTCTACGGGCTGCTCAAGCGCCCCGACGAGAAGTTCGTCACCGAGAACGCCTACGACAACCCCAAGTTCGTCGAGGACATGGTCCGCGACATCGCGGCGCGCCTCAATGCGGACAAGCGCATCGAGGCCTACGTGGTGGAAAGCGAGAACTTCGAGTCCATCCACAACCACTCCGCCTACGCGATGATCGCGAAGGGGATGTGAGGGCTAGTAGCGCTTGGTGAGCGTGAGGCTCTGGCCCACGCGGCTCATCTCGGTGCGGTTGAGGAAGCTCATGCCGAGCAGGGGAAAACCCGCGCCGGCGCTCACCGAGCCCTCGACGTTGAGCAGCGTAACGTCGCCGACCTGCACGCTGTCGAGCATCACGCGCCACGAGGGCACGCGCCGGCCGTCGGCGGTGATCGAGTAACCGAGCGTGCCCTTGGTGTAGTCGATGCCCAGGCGGGCGGCCTCCGTCGCCGGAATCGAGACGAGCGTGGCGCCCGTGTCGACGAGGAAGCGGATGTGCGCGCCGTTCACCATCGCGTCGGTGAGGAAGTGGCCGCTGGGATCCTGCGGGAGCGTGACGCTCTGCTTGTCGCTGGTGCGGTCGGCCGTCTGGTAGTCCTGCCCCATCTCGATCGTCTGGCGCTTGCCGTCGAAATCGAGCACCGCGTTCGTCTTCGTCGTCGAGATGAGCGTCACGCCCTCGGGCGTGGGCACACCTGCCGAGAGCGTGTGCGGCGGCCCGCGATTGATGGTCACCACCGCCTTGCCCGGGAACAAGCCGATCACGTTCACGTCGGTGGCGTGGGCAAGGCCCGCGGCGAGGATCGCGGGCAGAATGAGGATTCCGGGACGCATGGGGGATGAGGCACCGTCGATGACAAACAGCCGGCCGATCGCCGTATTCCGGTTCTCGGGCACCGAAGGTCCGGGTCATTTTGCCACATTCCTCGACGCGCACCGCCTCCCGTGGACGCTCGTGAAGCTCGACGAAGGCGAGGCCGTCCCGCCATCGAGCGAGCCGTTCGCGGGGCTCGGTTTCATGGGCGGGCCGATGAGCGCGAACGACGAGCTCCCGTGGACCGGTCCCGTGCTCGAGCTCATGCGCGACGCGGCGAGGCGGCGGGTGCCGATGATCGGCCACTGCCTCGGCGGCCAGCTCATGTCGCGCGCGTTGGGCGGCAACGTGTCGCGCAATCCCGTGAAGGAGATCGGCTGGGTCCGCGTCGATGCTGAGCCCACGGCGGCCGCGCGCGAATGGCTGGGCGACGCGTCGGGAGGATTCGAGAGCTTCCAGTGGCACGAGGACACTTTCACCGTGCCTTCCGGCGCGGAGCGCATCCTGTCGGGACGCACATGCGCGAACCAGGCCTACGTCGTGGACGGGCTGCACCTGGGCATGCAGTGCCACGTCGAGATGGACGCCGCGATGATCGACGTGTGGTGCCGGACCGGCGGCGCCGAGATCGAAGCGAACCTGGCGAGGAGTCCCGCGGTGCAGGATGCGGAGGCGATCCGCGCCCTCGCGCCCGGCAACCTCGCGAGGCTGAACGCCACCGCCGATCGCCTCTACACGCGCTGGATCCGGGGCCTGCGGCCCTAGGCGATGCCCCCTTTGTGCACCTTGCGGGATTGCGCCCGCTGTGCCACTGTTCCTTGACGGGAATCAGCCCGCGGATGCCCGTTTCCTGCGAGGATTCCCCTTCAACTGCAAACCGGTGACGCCACAGGAGACTTCATGAACAAGACCAAGCTCGCCAAACCGGCCACCCTCGCGCTGGGCGCCGCCGCGCTCGCCCTGGCCGGACCGGCATTCGCCCAGGACTGGACGTCGCAGGACTTCATCAAGCCGTACGACGAGACCGTGACAATCGGCCTGGGCGGCATCGTGAACCAGTTCGACACGAGCCTGAGGCTCGACGGCAGCTCCTCGCAGGGCACGGACATCAACCTCGAGAACAACGGCCTGAAGAAGAACCTCTCCTCTTTCGAAGGCTCGCTCGCGTGGCGCTTCATGCAGCGCCATCGCCTCGACTTCGATTACTACAGCGTGTCGCGCTCGGGCAGCAAGTCGTACACCGGCGACATCAGCATCGGCGGCGACGACTTCCCGCTGGGCGCCAACGTGAACGTGCACAACAAGTACGACTGGGGCAGCCTCGACTACCGCTACTCGTTCGCACAAACGCCCGAATACGAGTGGGCGGCCCTCATCGGCTTCTACGGCGGCAAGGTCACCTTCGACGTGAACGCGGTGGGCACCATCGGCAACACGGGCACCACCAGCACGTACAACAAGTCGGTGTCCACGACGATCCCCCTGCCGCTCATCGGCATCACGGGCGACTGGTACGTGAACCCCCAGACGCACCTGGGCGCCCAGGCCATGGGCATGCAGGCGCAGATCGGCAGCGTGGACGGGCACGCCTACCAGGTGCAGCTCTCGGGCGACTACATGCTGGTGCGCAACTTCGGCGTGGGCGCCAAGTGGGTGTACACCGACATCCAGGTGAGCGTCGACAAGAGCGCGTTCGACGGCCACATGGGATGGCGCGCGAACTCCTTCAGCCTCTACGCGAAGCTGGAGTTCTGACCGTTACTTGACCGTGTAGCCCTTGCCCTCGAGGCACGCCCCGCGTGCCTTGAGGTAGGCATCCTGCCCCGCGGACTGCTGCTGCGAAGCCGCCGCCTGCTGGTCGCGAGCGGCGCGGCGATTGGATCCTCGCTGGGCCACGCCCCCAGCGACGGCGCCGGCCTTGGCCGCGTCACCCGTGTCGTTTCCCGTCGCAGCACCCACGATCGCTCCTGCCGCGGCGCCACGCGCCCTCGCGCCGCTGCCCGTCACCGGCGCCTGTCCCTGCGGCGGCGCAGGCGGCGGAGCGCTCGGGTCGAAGCCGCTCTGCTGCGTGGCCCACGTGCCGCAGGCGGCCTCGTCCTGCTTCTGCTGCTCCGGCGACTGGCCCTTCGCGGGGTACACATACTGCTGCGCCGAAGCATTCCAGGCCACCGCGGCGGCGGCGATCGTAGCCAGTGCCAGAGTTCTCATGTCACATCCCCGGGAATTTATAGTCGACGCCGATAAGATAGCTATCCACCTTGATCTTGTCATTCTTCATCCACTCGGCGAACACGCCCCACGCGGGATCGAAGTTCCAGCGCGCGCCCACGCCATAGGTGGCCTCGTCCTGGGTCTCCTTCGAATTGTACGGAGTGAGGATGAGCGGCGCGCTCGCGTTCAGCTTCACTTCGGAGTGCGCGTAGCCCACGCGCCCGTACAGGTCGAACTGGTCCAGCGGAATGGTGCCCACGAGCGAGATCCCATACGACTTGGCCTTCGCCTGCCCGTCGATGTTGGCAGTGCTGCCGAATGGCGTCCCGTGGAAGTCGTACTTGCCGAGGTCGTAGTAGCCGAGCTCGACGCCCCAGTAGGGATTCACGCGAAAACCTCCGCGCACCGTGTATGTGGTCTCGGTGTTTCCCACCTGCGCGTTGTCGAGCCCGGTAAGGTCGGTGCCCGAGGCCCCGAGGTGTCCCTGGCCTGCGCCCGCGCCGATGTACCACGGCGAGAAAGACTGCTGCTGGGCGAGTGCGGGGACGGCGGCGGCGGCAGCGGCCGCCAGGAGCAAGCTGCGAATCGTCTTCATCTGGAAATCTCCTTGATGCGGGTGTTGCGGGTCACCTCCCCTCTAGGACTTTCCATCCCTGTGCGCTCTTGCAAAGGTTCCACTGGCTGCGTCCCTTCGCGCCCTTCACGTCGCTTGCGAACGCGGCACCGCGGCACTGCATTCCGTTCTTCTCGAAGCGCGCGAGGGGCGTGATCGTGCCCGACGCGTTCGTCGCTGGATTCTTCCACTCGTAAGTTTGCCCGTCGCGCCCTTCGTCGAGGGCCTTTCGCATCGCCTCGCCGGCGATCCTGAAATCCTCCGCGGTCATGCGGGAGACCGGCGCGTCTTTCGCGAACATTTCATTGATGGCGGACGCGGGGCTCGCCGCGGCAAGGCAGAGCGCGGCGGCGCCAAGGCGTCGCAGGATAGTGACAGTCATCGATGCACGCTAGCAGTCGTCGGCCTTCCCCGGATTGCGCCGCGTCAAGCAACGGAGTCTGCCCCATAGTACTATTTTCGGCCGTCCACCAAGAGACCACGACAATGAACATCCGCCACATCGCCGTCCTTGCAGCCGCTCTCGCAGGGACAACTGCCGCGCTCGCGGGTTCCTTCGACAGCCCTTGGGCGATGATCGAGACCGCCGACAAGTCCGAGGTGCGCAAGGAGTTTCCGATCGCGATCACGCAGGTCGACGGCAAGAGCACGCGCGACCCGCGCCAGACCGATCCGATCGCGCCGGGCAAGCACACGATCACGGTGCGCTTCACCACGGGGCGCGTCACGCAATCGCCCGCCGAGGAGCAGCGCGAGCTGCAGATGGACCTGGAAGCTTGCACGCTGTATCGGATCGCGGCCAAGCGCACCACCGGCACCAACTGGGAGCCGAAGGTCTATTCGGAACCGTTGGGCGAGTGCAGGAAGAAGTTCCAGAAGAAATAGCTCGCGGGGCGCATTCCACGAACGGAGGCCATCGATGAAGAAGGCGACGAAGCGGCGCGGGGCCGCGCCCGGCGAAAAGCTCGGGCGCAAGGACTACGACAAGCGCCTGGCCGGGCTGCACGTGGAGCTCGTCGAGCTGCAGGAATGGGTGAAGCACAAGGGCCTCAAGGTGTGCGTGATCTTCGAAGGCCGCGACGGCGCCGGCAAGGGCGGCACCATCAAGGCGATCACCGAGCGCGTGAGCCCGCGGGTGTTCCGCGTGATCGCGCTGCCCGCGCCCACCGAACGCGAGAAATCCCAGATGTACATCCAGCGCTACCTGCCGCACCTGCCCGCGGCGGGCGAAGTCGTGATCTTCGACCGCAGCTGGTACAACCGCGCGGGCGTCGAGCGCGTCATGGGCTTCTGCACG
>Ga0335071_10001212_pt1 | contig 27923 bp, 23 predicted proteins | sample Lox_Sample_15_FD_206724 | JGI IMG/M metagenome (GOLD analysis project Ga0335071, IMG submission 206724) | Soil microbial communities from Loxahatchee National Wildlife Refuge, Florida, United States - Lox_Sample_1.5 | ecosystem: Environmental > Terrestrial > Soil > Wetlands | place: USA...
CGGTGCGCCAGCCGCCTGAGACGAGCGGGCGAGGCCGCGGTGAGGAGGCTACCTGGTCGGACGGCTGCCCGGGTGTGGCGGCGGAACCCCTTTCCTTGACGTGCCGGGCGATGGCCGCGAGCACCTCCAGGACCCGGGCGGCGTCCCGGGGCCGCCGCACCGGGTCCTTCCGCAGCATGTCGGCCACGAGCTCGGCGAGCGAGGGCGGGGTCCCGGGGACCTCGAGGCGGCGCGCGGCGCGCCATCTGCCCGGGTCCGCCTCCGGGAACGGCGGCTCGCCCGAGAGCATCTCGTACAGGATCACGCCCAAAGCGAAGACGTCGGTCCGCTCGTCCTCGGGCGCGCCGCGCCGCTGCTCGGGCGCCATGTACGCTGGCGTCCCGCCGTCGAGCTTGCGGTGCCCGAACGCGTGCGCCATCCCGAGATCGAGGACCTTCACTTGGCCGTCGTCGCACAGGAAGACGTTTCCGGGCGTGAGGTCGCGGTGTACGACGCCATGGGCGTGGGCGTGCGCGAGCCCGCTCGCGACCGCCGCCGCGATCCTCAGGGCCTCTGCAAGAGGCAGTGGACCGTCCGCGAGGCGCGCTGCGAGCGTGCGGCCGCGGAGGAACTCCAGGACGAGATACGGTCCATGGGGGGTACGCCCCACGTCGTGGAGCGTCACGATGCTCGGGTGCGAGAGGCGGGCGGCCGCCTCCGCCTCCGCCAGTAGCCGCTCCTCACCAACCTCGGGTCGGTCGCCGACCCTCAACGCCTTGAATGCGACCGTACGCTGCAGGGTCCGATCCTTGGCCTCCCAGACAATGCCGAATCCGCCTCGCGCGATCTCCCGGACGAGTTCGAAGCGGCCGATCACCGCGCCGGGGCAGAGCGCCACCTCCCAGCGCGGGCCGGCGTCGTGGCGCGGCGCACGCGCCAGCTCTTCGAGGAGCGCCGAGAGGGGCGCCGGGCGGCGGGCCGTCTCCGCGCGCCACTTCGCTCGACCGGTTCGTCGGTGGTGCCACGCGTCCCCCGAAGCCCATGCCGTAATACGCACTTCGCGCGGGATCACAGCGCGCCCGGCGTGGGCCCCGTGCGGGGCCCGTCACCTACTCACCTTGGTGGCGGCCGCAACGGCGCTGGTCCCGGTCTGTTGCACGCCACATGGATCAAGCGCGCGTGCGGTCACGGGAACCCTTACCCGCTCCGCCACCTCGAGAACGGCGCCTCGGACCGAGCGCTCTTGGTGGCCCTCGCCGCGGTGTTCTCGCGCTGGCGGGACACATTGGTGCTCGTCAAGCCCGACACGCTTCTTCGCTGGCACCGAGAGGGCCTTCGGCTCTTCTGGAAGTGGCGCTCGCGGCGGAAGCCGTCGAGCGCACAGCGCCTCTCGCCCGAGGTCATCCACTTCATTCGCCGCATGGGAACCGAAAATCGCCTCTGGGGAGCGGAGCGCATCCGCGGCGAGCTCCTCAGACTGGGCATCCCGTTGCCAAGAGAACCGTCCAGCGGTACTTGAGCAGGGCCCGCATCAAGCCGCCGGACGGCCAGCGTTGGTCCACCTTCCTTCGCCAGCAGGCTGCGGGCATCTGGGCCTGCGACTTCGTCGAGGTTCGCGACCTCTGGTTCCGCTGCCATTATGTCTTCGTGGTGACCCACCTCGAAACGCGGCAGCTCATCCATGCCGCGTCCACGATGGCACCCACCGCCGCCTGGATCGTCCAGCAGCTGCGAGACCTCACTGCGTTCGGCAACAGCCCGAAGTTCCTGCTCCGCGACAACGACGGCAAGTTCACCGCCGCCTTCGACGGCGTCGCCCGTGGCGCGAGCATCCGAGTGATTCGGACACCGGTCCTCGCGCCCAAGGCGGCCGCCTACGTCGAGCGCTTCATCGGCTCCTTGCGCCGGGAATGCTTGGACCACGTCCTTCTCCTCGGCGAGGTCCATCTGCAACGCGTTCTCGCAGTGTATCGTTCGTACTTCAACGGGGCCCGACCTCACCAGGGAATCGGCCAGCGTCGCCCAGCCGCATTCAGCGCCCCTGCCCTGTCGCCGGGGTTCGTACCCGGAGCTGCTGTCGAAGCTCACCGGGTGCTCGGAGGGCTTCATCACGATTACCGGCTCGCCGCATGAGGCCAGGTGACTGCCAAGGATGGGCGCGGTAGCCAGCACAGGTAGCCTCGACAATTTTCGGTAGCGCGGAGAAACATTGACGTTTCGGGAGACGCCGGACAGGCTCCGGCTTCCGCGGTCCAAACCGGCGTTGGCTACTGTTCGGGCTAGCAGTGGCCGGGAGCACGGGAGGGTCGACCCGCACGAGGGGAGGCGACGCCGACTGCTCCCTCGTTCTCATTTCCCACCTATTTCCCACTGAAGGGGAGTGTTGGGGAGACTTGGGGAGACCTAACGCGTCGAAAACAGGCCAAGTGCCTGATACGACGAGACTAAGAACCTGGTTCGGGACCAAGGGGTCGCAGGTTCGAATCCTGTCTCCCCGACCATCCAAGGTCGCAGCTTCTTTCGGGAAACCGACGAGCTGCGGCCTTCTTTGTTTGTCCGACGGTGAATGTTCCGCCGCCATCGGCGATCCCTTTAGGCAGCCTGGAGCAGCGGCTCGATGCGGCTGAAAGAGTCTGGCCGCAGGCGTTCGAGGGTGTGCACTTCGGCAAGAAGTTCGTCGGCCAGGATGCGTAGCAACACGATCGCATGGTGGAGGGGTGCGGTCAGGGCACGTCCGAGGATGCGTAGCGTGGGGCGGATTGCGCGGGTAACGAGCTGCGGACGGACGGCCGACGCCAGGCCGACCGTTCGACTGAGCGGCCAAAGCCAACCGCTAACGTGCGCGAGAGCGCCAGTGCGATGAGAGACGCCCAGGCGAAGATCTGGACGGCATGTTCGTCCTTGCTCGGGAGGACCTCGAGGCTCAGGTGCTGCTTGAGTTCCTTCATGACGAGTTCGACCTGCCAGCGAAGCCGATAGGTCTCGCGCAGGAAGGCCGGTGACCATCGTTCGGCGGCCAGGTTGGTGAGGTACGGCCGCTGCTTGGAGTCAGGGCCGGGGATGATGACGAGGCGGGCGTGCACCACCCTCTTGTCGGCGCGGCGGGCTTTGGGCCGTAGGCGGACCTCCAGGTCGAAGACGCGGCCGATGCGCTTGCACTGGGGGAGCACGTCGCGGAGCCAGACTCCGTCACGGTTCTTCTTCACCGCCTTGCGCAGCCACGCTGGGCCACGGTTCACACGGGTGATGAGCGCGTTGCCGTTGAGCCGCATCGGACAGAGGTAGAAGTGGCCAGCCCGTGCGATGGCACGGAGTCGCGCGTACGCGACGAAGCCCTTGTCGAAGAGGAAGAGGGTCCCGCGCAGGAACAGAGCAAGCGGGGGGAAGATCTCCATGTCGTGAAGGTTGCCGGCCACCACCTGGGCCGTGAGCGGCAAGAGGCCGAACACGGAGATGCCCAGGCAGACCTTGAGAGAGGATTTCCCGAAATTCGTGTCGAAGTCGGTGGAGAACCACATCGCGCTCTTCGGGAAGGCGCCGCGTGCCTACGCCTACGACCGGGGGGGCTACAGCGCGAAGAACGTCATGACCCTGAAGAAGCTCGGAGTCAAGGAAGTGGGCCTGGCCCCCCGGGGACGTGCTGGTTGGGCGGTGAGCGAGTCGACGAAAGAAAAGTTGGTCAGCGAGCGGGCACAGGTGGAGGGCGGAATCGGCGCGGTGAAGAGCAGTCGGTACAACTTCCACCGGCCGCGAGCACGTTCGGTGCGGATGATGGGGGCGTGTGGGCAACTCGCGGTATTGGGGTTCAACCTGAACAAGCTGGTCCGCGCGCTGGCGGCGCGGAAGGAAGTCGAAGTGGTCGGCTGAAGCGAGGGAGCATGCGAAGCGAGCGCGGTGACAGCAGTCGCGCGGCGGCAGAGGTCAACCGCGGCAGGCGGGCAGAACGTCGGGCGATCCGCTGCAGTGCCGCCGAATTCCCCGACACGCTGTAGTTAGCGCTGCTTCGCCCGCGTCACGAGATGCTTGCGAGCGCCGCGGATCGCATATTGCCCGAGGAAGTAGGCCGCCACCGGCCACCGTAAGTGCTCCACCTCGCGCATGACGTACCACACTGCCCGGGCGGACTTGAGCTTGTTGTTGGTGAGTGAGGTTCGAACGGTTCGGTAGCTGGCGAGCTCAGCGTCGAGCTTGTGCGCCCGGTGCCGACCTCCCCGCAAGAGCGCGAGCCAGGCTGCGCCATCCTGGTTCCGCCGCACCGGCGGGAAGTAGACGGTGGGGAACACCTTGCGATCGACGATCACCGTCAGACAGCCCGGGTAATCCTTGAGCATGTCCCAGTACGACAGCGATGCCGGGAACGGTCCCGGCTTGCCGAGAAGGAGACCCTCCTCGCTGATGACGCGGTACTCGCTGTACGTGAAGCCATGGTCGCGTTCGGACATGAACGCTAGCTGTCGCTGGAGCTTGTCTGGGTCCCAGAGATCGTCGGAGTCGAGGAAGGCGAGATAGCGGCCGCGCGCTGCCTGGATGGCGGTGTTCCGCGCCGGTCCGGCGCCCTGGTTGGTCGGAAGCTGCAGCGCGGTGATCCGCCGATCGCGCGCCGCCCAGGCACTCGCGACCTGGAACGAGCCGTCCGTCGAGCAGTCGTCGACGATGATCATCTCCCAGTTCGCGTACGTCTGCGCGAGAACGGACCGGATGGTCTCCTCGAGAAAGATACGGGAGTTGAAGCAGGGCGTGATAATCGAGACGAGCTCTGTGACCTCGGACACCGTTTCCCCTCGCAAGTCACGGGCGCCGGAGGGCCATCAGCACGTGGGTCCTGAGCGGCGGAACGAGTGCCTCGGCGAGGGAGGCCATGGTCCACGAGAGCGGCACCAGCCGGCGCGCGAGGGGAGGGGCGAGGACGACCCTGCGGCAGAAGATCTGCTCGAATGTCGGAAACAGCGAGCGCATTTCGGCGATGCGGACGCCACGCACGTTCGGGTTGCGCGGATTGTCGAACATGAAGTCGTATGAGAGGACGATCCCTCCCGGGCGCACGACGCGCGCCATCTCGCGAGCTGCGTGCTGCCGGATCTCGGAGTCCAGGATGGATGAGAAGACGAGGTTCTGGACGACGACGTCGTAGGCCGCGTCGCCGAAGGGGATACGCCCCTCCTGGCACTGCTCGAAACGACACAGCGGCAATCTCTCCCGCGCTGCAGCGACGGCCGACGCCCGGCTGTCGCAGCCATGGAGGTTCACCGCGGACGCCCCCCAGGCCAACCAGCGTCCGAACCAGCGCCCGTTGCCGCAACCGAAATCGAGAAGGCGCACGTCGCTCAGCTTCCCCGAGAGGCCGCAGGCTCGAAGGGCCTGCAGCGCCACCCGCTCGATGCTCTGGACCCGGTGGAGGTACACCGGGTCCACGTCGGAGTAGGACGGATCCACGTCATACGCACGCGCGGTGTAGATCTGGTCGATCCTGCCTGCCTCCTCCGCCTGCAACCGGGCGTCGGTCATCGAGCGAATTCCTTGAGAACGCTCTTGACCGCCCCGGTGACCCGCATCACCTGCTCGTTCGTCATGCGGGAGTACAGAGGGAGCGACACCGAGCGCCGATAGGCGTCGTGCGCAACTGGGAGCTGCTCGGGACGGTAGCCGAACGTGTCACGGTAGTACGGGTGCATGTGCAGCGGGATAAAGTGAACCGACGTACCGATCCCGCACGCCTTGAGCTCCTTGATAAAGCGGTCGCGGTCGATGCGCAGAGCGTCGGGAACCAGCTTGAGAACGTAGAGATGATGGGCGCTGGAGCGATCCGGGGCCGGGGACAGCAACTCAACGGCCCTCTCCCGGTGGAAGGCCTCGTCGAAGTGCGCTGCGATGGCCCGCCGCCGCCTCAGCATCTCCTCCGCGCGCTGGAGCTGAACCAGCCCGAGCGCCGCCGCGATGTCGGTGAGGTTGTATTTGTAGCCCGGCGCGATGATCTCGTAGTACCAGCTCCCGTCGGCCGCGTAGCGCTTCCAGGCGTCGCGAGAGATGCCGTGCAGCGACATCATTCGCATCCGATCCGCCCACGCGGCATTATCCGTCGTTGCGGCTCCGCCCTCCCCGGTGGTCATGGTCTTGGTCGCGTAGAACGAGAAGCAAGTGATGTCCGCGAGCTCGCCCACGTTCCGACTTCGATACCGGCAAGGCAGAGCGTGCGCAGCGTCTGCGACCACGGAGATCCGGCGGGCTCGAGCCAGGGCAGCGATCTCGTCCATGTCACACGGCACACCCGCGAAATGCACGGGAATGATGACCCGCGTGCGCGGGGTGACGGCCCGTTCCACCGCAGCCGGGTCGATGTTGTGATCCATGGCACGAACGTCGACCAGGATCGGGACGGCGCCGAGGTAGCTCACCACCTCCGCGGTCGCTGCGAAGGTCATCGTGGGCAAGATGACCTCGTCGCCGGGCTTGACGCCTATGGCCTCGAGCGCGAGGTGAAGGGCGGCCGTGCATGAGTTCACTGCCACGCAGTGCTTGCTTCCTACGCTCTCGGCGAATCGGGTCTCGAACAGCTTAGCGCGCGGGCCAGTCGTGATCCATCCGGATCGAAGCGTCTCGACGACTGCAGCGCTCTCGGCATCGCCGATGTCCGGAAGGGCGAAGGGGATGAAATCGGGCAGGGGTGTCATCGGAAGAGTGCCAGGAGCGTACGACCGATCAGGCGGAGGTCGGTGGCCAACGACATCTCCGTGAGGTAGCGATGGTACAAGGCGATCTTGGCTGGAAGCACGCTGTCCACGTAGGTCTGCTCCACATCACCGTCCCCGACCAGGATGTGCTCCTCGTCCCTGTACTCCAACGACGCATAGTCGGTCAGGCCCGGCCGAATGGACAGGATGCGCTGATAGTCAGCCTCGAACCGATCCACGAACCGCTGCAACTCGGGACGAGGTCCTACCAGACTCATGTCTCCCACCAGGACGTTCCAGAACTGCGGCAATTCGTCCAGCTTGTACCGGCGAAGAAACCTGCCGACCCGCGTTACTCGGCGGTCCGCGGCACTGGTGACGCCCGCCCCCACGGCCCCCATAGCCATCGACCGGAACTTCAAGATCTGGAATGGAACGGCTCTCAACCCAACGCGCCATTGGCGAAAGAAGATTTTTCCTGGCGACGAAAGCCGAACCATGATCGCGATCAAGAGGCCTATGGGCAGGAGCGCGACGATGGCCACGCCGGCGAGCGCAACATCCAGTGCTCGCTTCACAAACAGATAAGCCCGCAACGTGATTCCGAGAATAGCGCAGGAGTGAGGTGCTCGTCGAGATGCGTTCGGCTCGGTTCGGTCCCACGCCGATGAGCTGCGAAGCGGCGTTGGCTTGACCTGCGCTAACGCAGCGCGTGAGGCGGCCCCCCGGACGAGGTGCCCCCGACGTTACGCATCGCCCCCTCGGAGCGACCGTGTCACGCCAATGTGTCGAGGCAGTCACCACTGGAGAAGCAGCCAGCGGGGAGCGGCGCTGTGCGTCTCTCCAAGTTGTGGAGTTGATCCTGCTATGGAGAGCTCCGCATAGTCAGTGGAGGTTTGCTGAAGCCGAGCGAGCAGATGCCACTTGCGTGCGCGCGGCCCTTGTCGAGCGAGCGCTTCAAGAGAAGGCTAGCGGAAGGGCTTCCCGCAGCCAAGTTGCCGATATCCAGGGAATGACTAAGCGAAGGACGGAAAGAAGGATTATGCGGGCTCACCGTGCGACCTCGCCTCGGGTCCAACGGGCGGCTTGCGTCTGGCGCCCTTGGGGCGCGAGAGTGAAGGCTACCGTAACCGTTGTTCACAATGGGTCGTGGCCCGCTTGATGTGGAAAATCCCGCTGGCGCAACTCCCGGCGGATCAAGCGTTGCCCTTTCTACAACACGTAAGGTGACATCACGCAGCTGTGGGTAGGCGCGCGGCGGCGACGAGCATTGGCGCCATCTTCTCGAAGCCGTCGAGCTTGCGCAGCTTGATCTGGCCGCTGGCGACGAGGCTGAAGAGGAGTACGAGCGCCGCATCCTCCGTCGGCAAGGACGCCTGGGTCTTGACCCGGCGGCGGAACTCGCCGTTGAGGCGTTCGATGACGTTGGTGGTCCGGATCGTCTTCCACTGCTGCTCGGGGAACCGGTAGAAGGTCAGCAGCTCGTCCCCGCCCGCATCGAGGCTGCGCACGACCCCGGGGCAGAGCTTCTCCCACTTGCGCCGGAACCCCTCGCGAGCCGCCTCGGCGGCCTTGAGGTCCTTCGCGTAGACGATCTTGTGGAAGTCGTCGGCGATCTCGCCTTGGGCGTGCTTGGGCGCCTTCCGCTGCATGTTGCGAAGCTTGTGGACAGCGCACCGTTGCACCGCGGTCTTGGGCCACACGAGCTCCAGGGCACGCCGGAGCCCCGGGTTGCCATCCATGATGCAGAGCAGGGGCGCAGGCAGACCCCGGGCCACGAGGTCGTCCAGGAATCCCTTCCATGCCACGTTCGACTCGCTGCCACACATCTCCAACGACAGGAGTTGCTTCTGGCCGTCGGCCAGTACCGCGACGGCGGTCAGCACCGGCGTGCTCACCACCTTCCGGGCGATCCGGACACGCAGCGCGATGGCGTCCAGGTAGAGGTAGACGACCTCGAGCCCGGCGAGCGACCGCTGGCGCCAGGCGTCGAATGAGCTCTTGAGCGTGCCTACGACCCGTGACACGGCACCCTTCGAGAGAGCGGCCGCCTTGAGTAGCGGCCGCAGCGCTCCCTGGATGCGCCGTGTGTTCGCACCAGAGAGGCACGCGGCGACGAGGGCGTCGTTGATCTCCGGCAACCGCCGCTGGTAGCGCGGCAGCACCTTCGACGCCCATTCGCGCTCGCCGTCCTCCGCGAACAGCGTAGCGCGGGGCACGGTCAGCTCGAGCAGCCCGGTCGGCCCCACCAGCATCCTGCTGCGCGAGCCGTTGCGGTACCCGTGGCGAACGTCGACCCGCTCGTACGCCGCGGCGCCCAGCGCCACGTCCAGTTCTTCCCTCACGACCTGCGCTATGGCGACCCGGACCCTCTCGTGGATCAGGCCGAACAGCCGCACGGGCTCATCAACCTGCACCAGCCTCAACTTCCTGTTACCGTTCCCCATGGCGCGTTCCTCCGGTTGCCGCCCGGCAAGGCGGCGTGGTCGTTGACTCCTAACCACCGGAAGAATGCGCCATTTTCATTTTCCACACGACTCAGGACACGACCTCACAATGGCGGCTGGAAGAGTGTGACGCAATCCCGGCTCCCACCTATCGCTGGCCGCAACCTCCCAGCGGGTTCGAAGAAGCCGAAGAGGAACGAGGCCTGACAAGTTCTTCGAATCACGTCGTGTCAGGTTACCAGCCGCGGACGGACTACCCCCGTTTCGGTCCACCGGGGAGCGCAGGCACGCTCTCCCGCCCCGGCCACCAGGTTACGTCGAGCATCGCCTTCACCTCAGTAGCATTCGGACCGAAGTTCATGTTGAAGCGGCGGCCGAACCCGAGGGAGCCCTCGAGGTCCAGGGTCGTCCAGGACCAGAGCCCTCGCACCCCAGCGGCTACCTCCACGTCCTCGTGGTTCATCTCGTGGACGTTGTCATAGAACCAGCGGTCGTTGCGGAGAACACGCTCGAGCCATCCCCCTGTGCGACCGCGATCATGGAAAAGGTCGATGGCCAAGAACTGGCTGTCGGCCTGGGGGCCGATGCCAGCCCCGAGCATCTGCCCGTCGTTCGTGTACCCCTGCCGCTCGTCCCCGTGCGTGTAGAAGATCGGCACCCCCTTAGGTGGGTTGTTGGTCGGTACCTCGAGGGTGTGGGTCATCTCCGCCACCAGTCGGAGCCAGCGCTCCCCCACGGGGAAGACTTTCTGCAGACCGAACATGTACGCGGCGGAGTGCTCGGGCTGCGAGATGGCGTCCTGGAGGTTCGAGGCGATGTCGTCGCGGCCCCACTCACCGTAAATCTCCAGCCCGCTCTCGGGGAAGACCCACCGTAGCGAGATCGAGAAGATCTGGTTGTCCTGGACGTTGCCGGACGGGTTGCTCACGGTCTCGCCCTTCTTCCAGGGCCCGTTGAAGAGCGGCAACCCCAGCCAGACCCGTGCCGGGAGCCCAGAAGGGGGGATCCGGTACACGTACACTCGGGTTAGCCCGACGAACAGGCCCGGAACCCACCTCGGTTCGTAGCCGAGGTTCAGGGAGGTGAAGAGTCGTTGGTCGTCGCTTGGGTCGGTATCGAACCACTTGGACTCCCGCGGTCGCCCCCAGAGGAGCTGGGCCTCTAGCCAGCCGATCCAGATGTCGACCGGCCGGTTCGTCCCGGCGAAGAGGTGCGGCATCCCGGGCGCGCTGTTCGTCATGAGGAGCGAGTTCCGGGTCCCGGGCCCCCACCACAGGTTCTCGGTGGAGAGGCCCGCGCCGAACCAGGAGAAATCGACGCGCACGTAACTCTGGCCCGGGTCGAACGTCCAGAAGCTCGAGGGACCGAATCGCAGCGGAAGATCGATCTGTCCGTAGTTGAACGGGTTCGCATAGGGCGAGTACCCGGGCTCGGTCATGGGCGGGTAGTAGAAGTTCTCGTTCTGCTGCCAAGCCGCGACGGGAGCGATCGCCGCCGAGAGAGCGTGCCACCTAAAGCGCGCGCCTCCCGTCAGCTCCGTGGAGATTCCCCGGCCCTGCCACAAGGCGGCATCGTTCCGGTCATCGGGGTAGCCGGTGTTCAGGTAAGTGCGCGAGGTGAGGGGCAACACCTCGGCCTCGAAGCCGGGATGGACGCGCGGCGGAACCATGCTCGGGTGGGGAGCTCGGCCTCCTTCGCAAAACGGGACCTCGGTCGCCCCAGACCAGCGAAGGAACAGCATCGGAGTGACCGGGGTCGAGCCGGTCAACTGCGCCACGCGGGCGAGGTCCGCAGTTGCGCTGCCGATTGGGCCGAGGGGCACCCAGGTCTCGCACCGGACGCTCGTCGGCGCATCCGCGGGGAGACTGACGGGAGCGCCCTCAGAAGCTATCGATGGGAGAGCCGCCGCAAGGGCGAGCGCTGCGAAAAGAGAGTTGGCAAGGAGCCGCATCCTTGTCGAGGTCCATTCGAGCGGAGGATCACCAGACATACGCGATCCCTCCCGGCCTCATCGCCAACCCTTTTTGACCTACTACCGGTGGGTGGAAGAAGTGCGGGATGGCCCAACCGATCGCGGTTCCCACTGCGGCTCCCACGAGGGCGTCGCTCGCGTAGTGCTGGTCCGCCGCGACGCGGAAGTACGCGATGGCGGACGCGACGCTGAATGCCACGACGGAGTACGCTCCGGCGCCGGGCACCTTCTGGGACACGAGCAGCGTGCTCGAGGAGGCCGCGATCGCGAACGCGAACGTCGCGTGCCCCGAGAAGAAGGAGAGATTCCGATCGCTGGCACTGCCTATGCCGGTTTCGCCGCGCCAGGCGTAAGGGCGCTGCCGACCGACGGTATACTTCACCCCCGTGTCGACGAGCATCGCGACGCTGGTCGCCTCGGTGATGAGTAGCGCATTTGCCCATCCCGCCTCCGGATCGTCTCCTCGATAACCCTGGAACACGCTGTATCCCAGGGCGCCTCCCGCCAGCGCCACTGCGAGCCCGTCCGAAAGGTGCGCGGCCGCCTGGGGGTCCTGCCATCGCAGCGCCTCTTCCACCTTGGCATCGATTCGCCCCGGTTCGCACCAGCGGCACTGGAGGGGAGCGAGCTCGGGCTGGAGCGCCATGAGCGTCAGCGTCGCGCCCGCGGCGACGGCCGTGACGGCCCCGTCGGTCAAGAGATCGTACTTCGGGCGGAGGACTGCGTCGTCCGCGCGTGCTCCGATGCCGAGCAGAAACACGGCGGCGACGGCGAGCCCCCGCGCCATCGACCCACCGCGGAACCTGCCCTTCCGTCCCGGCGAGCGTGATGAGGCCATCGGATCCCCTCCCGCGCCCGCGCGCCTCGATGGCTAACCTAACACAGGGCCGAGGCAACCCGGCACGGGATCGTCAATACCTTCGGCGCTGGAGGTAGCGAGGCACGATTCTCGACGGAGCGGTGCAGCGGGCGAATCTTCGACCGGGGGAATTCCCAGCTCGTTTGCGGGGATCGCGAGTGGTAGAACGAGCCTTGGCTCCCGGGGAGTCGAGGTTCGAGCGATGGGCCTCGGGTCCGAAGTTTCATCCGGCGCCGTTCATCCGACTCGTGCCCCACGAGCGGCTTGCTGTGTCCCGGGCGCTGTGGCCCATCGAAACGGGTTCGGGGCGTTCGCCTCTCCCCCGTGTGCGATTCCCGCTAGAGGGGCAGAGTCTTGATTCACCGCACCGGAGGTCACTCCGGCTTGTGCACGACCGCCTCGACGTTGTGCCCGTTGTCGTCGAGCACGAAGGCGGCGTAGTAGGTCGGGTGGTAGTCCTTGCGGATCCCCGGGCGCCCGTTGTCCTTCGCGCCGGCCTTGAGGGCCGCCGCGTAGAAGGCTTCTACGGCCTTGCGGTTCGGGGCGGTGAAAGCGATGTGGGTGGGACGGGTGTTCTCCGGGTCCTGGGCGAGCCAGAGGTCGGGCTTTCCCTCTGCCCCGAGCCCCGCCATCGACTCGAACTCCATGACGACCGCGTACCCGAGGGGAGCGAGGGCCGCCGAGTAGAAGGCCCTGGCCTTCGCGAAGTCTCTGACCTTGAGCGTGAGGTGATCGATCACGGCAACCTCCTTTTGCGTGGGGGACCGTCTTCTCCGCCCCCTCTAGCCCTGCGGTGAACCTCCGGTCGAGGGAGGAGCGCCTTCTCCTCGGACGAGAGGGGGGAACCGCCCCGCCCAGGACTGGGCCGCCTCGAGCTGCGCCGCGAGGCGGAAGAGCGTCGCCTCCTCCCCGAAGCGCGCGACCATCTGCACGCCGATGGGGAGGCCCGTGGCCGAGGTGTGAAGCGGCAGGCTCATCGCCGGCTGCCCCGTCTGGTTGAAGAGCATGGTGTTGCCGGTCGCATCGAAGGCGTTGGGCGCGAGTGCGTCGAAGAGGGCCTCGAGGAGCCACTGCGCGGGGAGGGCGGCGACGGCCCGGAGCGCGAGCCGCTGGGAGGGGCGCAGGGTGAGGGCGCCGATCTTGAGCGGCGGCTGGGCCAGGGTGGGGGTGACGAGCACGTCGTAGGTGGCGTGGAACGCCGCCAGGGACCGGGCCGCCCGGTGCATCTCGGCCTCGGCGCGGACGAGGTCGCAGGCGGAGAGGCGCCGCCCCGCGGTGGCGAGGAGGATCGTTTCGAGCTCGAGGTCGCCCGCCCGCGGCCGACGGCCCTGCGCGGCCACCGCCCGGGAGAGGTCGGCGGCCACCTGGGCCGAGACCACCACGAGGTAGGCGTGGACGAGCGGGTCGCGGGCTACGTCCGGATGCGCCTCCTCGACCGAGTGGCCGAGATCGGTGAGGAGCCGAGCCGCCCGCTCCACCGCCGCCGCGCACTCCGGGTGCGTGCTGCGGGCGAACAGGGAGCGGCGAGTGACTGCCACCCGGAGCCGCCCGGGGGGAACGCCTACCTCCGAGAAGAAGGGGCGAGTCGGCGCGGGGGCGGCGTAGGGATCCCCCGGGTATGGCCCGGCGAGCACGTCGAGCAGGGCCGCCGAGTCCCGGACCGAGATGGTGATGACCCCCTCGGTGGCCTGTCCGGAGAGGAGCGGGCCGTGCGCCGGGCCGAAGCTCACCCGCCCGCGGCTCGCTTTCAAGGCGAACGCGCCGCAGCAGGAGGCGGGGATCCGCAGGGATCCTCCGCCGTCGTTGCCGTGGGCCGCTGGCACGATTCGGGCCGCCACCGCCGCGGCCGAGCCACCGGACGAGCCCCCCGGCGTGCGATCGAGGTTCCAGGGATTCCGGCAGGGCCCGCGCGCAACCGGCTCGGTCACCGCCTTGATCCCGAACTCGGGTGTGCTCGTCTGTCCGAAGAGCACGACCCCCGCCGCCTTGAGTCGCTGGACCACGCCGCTGTCCTCCGGCGTCACCACGCCAGCCAAGAAACGCGACCCGTCGGTCACCGGGTGGCCGGCCCAGCTCGTGAGGAGGTCTTTCAAGAGGAACGGCACGCCACGGAAGGGCCCCTCGGGCAGGGGACCCCGGGCCCGGGCCCGGGCCTCGTCATCGTACCGGGCCACGATGGCGTTGAGCGGAGGGTTTCGGACGTCCGCCCGCTCCAGCGCAGCCTCGAGGAGCTCGAGCGCGCTGACCTCGCGCCGGGCGACGAGCTCAGCGAGGCCAGTGGCATCGAGCTGGTCGTACTCAGGAAGGCGCACGACGGTTTCCCCCTGGCACCCGGATCGCGCCTGGGGAGTGTACCAGGGTGTACGAAGCGGGGAAGGCGTGAAGAGCCCAACCCCCTCGGCGAGTGGTCGGCTAGACGGCCGGGTCGGTTGCGAAGTCGCGGCGTAGGGACCCGAGAGAGGGAGGGCCCAACGGCCGCTCACGTACCCTCAGGGCTCTTCCTTCGCAGAGCGAGCCCAGCCGACCAGCGGAGCGCCTCTGGCCCAGGAGTGGAGGAGGCCCCGGTGCAGGGCGGCATAGGCGGCGTCGCGCAGCTCGTTCGCCTCCTCGCTCGTGAGCGTCCGTTCGAGAGAGCGGAGGACGAGCCGCAGGAGTACGTTCTTCTGGCCGGGTCGGATCCCGAGCCGTGCGGCGGCGGTGGCGGAGAGCGATCCGCCCGAGGTCTCGCCGATGAGCTCCACCGACTCGACCTCCGTCGCCCGCTGGCCCAGGGCGGTGCGCACCGTATCCCCCATCTCCTCGAGCGTCATCGCCGCAGGGACCGCCAACGAGAGGTCCCGGCGGATGGCGGGGCCGCGCGAGACCGGCCGGTAGGGCGCGAGGTCGAGCATCTGCTCGGCCACGCGCGGATCTCCGGAGCGCAGGAGCCGGATGTCGTCGATGCCCTTATGGAGCATGAGGAGCCGGTCCAGGCCGAGCCCCATGGCGAGGCCGCTCGTATCTTCTGGGAGTCCAGACTCCCTTAGCAGCGTCGCCGACGCCAGACCGCACTCGCCGATCTCGATCCATCCGTCCCCGTCGGCCACCTCCACCTGCAACCCCTGCTCTGTGTAGGGGTGCGTGGCCGGCGTGGTCCGTACGGGCCGCAGAGGAGCGGACGAGCTGGCCACGGCCTCGACCATCGAGGCAAGGTCGGCCGGGCCGAGGGGCGCGCCCCGGCGGATCCGCCACAGGTCCACCTGGTGGGGCTCCCCCGTGTGAAGCCGGTCGATGACGTCGCGCCGGTAGACCAGCCCGGGGCAAACGAGGAGGAGGTCCTCGGGCGGCGCTGCCGCGAGCCGCCTCAGGGCTTTGGGGACGAGAGCGGAGGTCTGGGTACGCAGGAGGGTGACTTCGTCGAGGTAGCGAGTGTAACGCGCATCGCGAGCGGCGCCGTCGGGTGGATAGTGCAGCCGGTCGTAGTTGTCCGCGATGGTGACGACCGCGCTCGCGCGCTCCTCGAGGATCGGACAGCGCCACAGTTCCTCGAGCGCGGCGAGGATCCCGCGGAGCAGATCCTGCAGGGCGTGACGGCCCTGGGCGGGGTCGGTGAGGTCGCGGAGCGACAGGACCCTCGTCAGGGCCTCTTCTGTGATGGGGTGGCGAGACACGATGGGACCTCCGGTGCGAGGGGCTGAGGGCGCGGGGACGTGAGCCGCGCCCCTCGGAAACGAATGCCGGGAACGGTCCCCCCGCCGGGGTCAATGCGCTCGCGAGGTGTTGGGGAAGGTCCGGCTACGCGCGACCCGCGCGCGGACCCGCCCGACGAGCGGACCGGGACGGGGGGGCACGAAATCGAGCCGCAAAGGCTTGGGCGCGTGCGAGGACCACCCCGAAACGATAGGCGAGAGGGGCCGCGGGTTCAAGCACCGGTCCGGCCCACCGCGCCGTGGCCGAGCTCACTGCTTCAGCTGGGGGCGGTGGCCGCCGTCCTCGTCGAAGGAGTGGACCATGGCGAAGTGATACACCGCGAACGGCTCGTCCCCACCTCCCCCCCACAGTTCGAAGAGGAAGTGGCCGGCCTCGCCGTCGGGGTCGGGGGCGACCTGGACGAACAGGACCTCCCGGACCTCGATGGCGATCTCGCCCAAAAGCTGCTTACCGCGCAGAAGCTGGACGAGTGGGACCCGATCCTCGTCCTCCTCGAGGTGCCAGTGGAGGTCCTCCTGGTCGAAGAGGGTGGTGTCGGGCGTGCCGGCCCGGAGGATGCAGTTCGGGTGGCGCTTGAGCCAGCGCCAGAACCGATCGAAGGTGAGGGTGGAGCCGGTCTCGACGTTCACGGGCATAGGCGCGGCGAATATACACCGCGGCCGCCGGTCGGCCGGGCTAGGGCTAGGCGCGGCGCGGGAGCCCCGGGCGCACCCCCCCGGCGTGGCGTCCTGGGTGGGTGCCAAGCAGGGCCATGACCTGGCGCCACCCGGACGCCGCTGCCGGGCCGGCCGCCCTGAAGGCGGCTGCGAAGCGGCGGCGCTGGAGGCCGGAGAGCCGCCGCTCGAACCGTACGCCCGCGGGGGTGAGGAGGAGCCGTTTCCGGCGCCGGTTCTCGGGAACGAGCTCCGCCCGAAGGAGCCCTCGCGCCGAGAGCTCACGCAGCGGCCTTGAGAGGGCCTGCTTCGAGACGCGGAGGATCTCGAGGAGGTCCCCGGGGCCGAGGCCTTGGTTCCGGCGCACGAAGTAGAGAATGCGGTGGTGGACGCGGGAGAACCCCCGCTCCCCGAGCACCCGGTCGGGCTCGGCGGTCAGGTTCCGGAAGGCGAAGAAGAGGAGCTCCTGCGCCCCGTCCAGTCCCCCTCCATTCAGGTCAACCATGTTGACGTTTTCCTCGAGATCCGCTTTGATCGGTCAACTCACTTGACATGTCGTCGTTCCGCCCACGAACTCTACCACGGGACGGCGACCGGTCGCGGAGGGCGTAGGTCATGTACCCGGTGGACCTCTTGAGGACCTCATCTCCCCGGCCGCGCCCTCCCGAGGACGCCCTCGGCTTCGGCCGCCACTTCACCGACCACCTCCTCCGTGCCGACTTCACCCGCGAGGAAGGCTTCGCCCGCCCCCGGGTCCTGCCCTACGGGGAGCTCTCGCTCGACCCGGCCACCGCCGCCCTCCACTACGGCCAGTCCGTCTTCGAGGGGCTCAAGGCGTTTCCCCGGCCCGGCAGAGGGATGTCCCTCTTCCGGCCCTTCGACCATGCCGTGCGCTTCGCCCACAGCGCCAGGCGGCTGGCCATGCCCCCGGTCGATCCGGACCTTTTGCTCGAAGGCTTCCGAGCCCTGCTCACCGCGGACGCCGGGTGGATGCCGTCCGCACCGGGGACGGCGCTCTACCTGCGGCCGCTCCTCTTCGCCTCCGAGCCCTTCCTCGGCGTGCGCGCCGCACGCGCCTGCACGCTCCTCGTCTTCCTCTCCCCGGTGGGCGGCTACTTCGGAACGGACTGTCCTCTCCGACTCTGGGTGGAGCGGAGAAGGGCCCGCGCGTTCGAGGGCGGCATCGGAGCCGCCAAGGCGTCGGCCAACTACGTCGCCGGCCTCTTGTCCGCGGAGGAGGCCAAGTCGCGCGGCTTCGACGAGGTTCTCTGGCTCGACGCCGTCACCCACCGCTTCCTGGAGGAGATCGGCACCATGAACGTGTTCGTTCGTCTCGGGGACACGCTCGTCACGCCGCCGCTCACCGGGACGATCCTCGCGGGCGTGACCCGCGACTCGGTCATGGTCCTCGCCAGGGAGCGCGGCCTAAAGGTCCTGGAGCGGCCGATCTCCATCGAGGAGATCGTCTCCGCGCACCAGAGCGGAATGCTCTCCGAGGTGTTCGGCACCGGGACGGCGGCGCTGGTCGCCCCCGTGGGCGAGCTCGTCCTGGATGACGCCCGGCTCCCTCTCCCGCCGACCCGAGGGCTGGGCCTCCTCTTGCGCGAGGAGCTCTCGGCCATCCAGCGCGGAGAGCGGCCCGACCGGCACGGGTGGCTCTGGGCGGTGTGAGCGGCCCAGCGGGCGGGAGGGGAGTCCCCCCCGTCACGGCTCCTTCGGGACCCGCTCGCAGAGGGTCGTCACCTCGAGGACCTTCCCGCCCCGCAGGTAGAGCCGGGGCACGCGGGCGGGGATGCCAGCCAGGATCTCGTAGGAGATGGTCCCTAAGAGTCCGGCCAGCTCGTCGGCGTCGATCCGCGTCCCGCCGTCCTCCCCGAGCAAGGTCACGACATCCCCTTCCGATGCCCCCGGCACGTCGGTCACGTCCACCGTGCACATGTCCATGGCAACGCGGCCCACCACCGGTACGCGGCGGCCCCGCAAGAGCGCCTCGGCCCGGTTCCCCAGGCCCCGGCGGTACCCGTCGGCATACCCGCACATGACGAGGCCGATGCGCGATGGGCGGCGTGCCGTCCACGTCCGGCCGTACCCGACCGCCGCCCCCGAGGCGATCTCGGCGAGCCGGACGAGGCGGCTCCGCAGGGACAGCACGGGCCTCAGGTCGACGGTGGGAGCCCAGGCGTTGGCGGGGTGGTACCCGTAGAGAGCGATCCCCGGGCGCACCGCCTCGACCGAGAGGTCGGGGGCGAGCAGGATCCCGGCCGAGGCCGAGCTGTGCCGCTCCAGGATAAAGGGCAGCCGGCGTGAGGTGGAGCGCAGCACCTCGAACTGCGCCCGGGTGAAGCCCTGGTCCTCCTCGTCCGCGGTGGCGAAGTGGGTGAAGAGCGCCTTCACCCGGATCCCCGGCAGCCGGCGCGCGCCTTCGGCAAGCTCCACGAGAGCATCGGGCGGAAGGCCGTGCCGGTTGAAGCCCGTCTCCACCTCGAGATGGATGGGGACCTCGACGCCCCGTTCCTGCGCCGCGGCCGAGAGCGCCTCGACGAACTCCAGGTTCCCCACGGCGGGTTCGACCCGAAGGGCCACCGACCGGGCCGCGTCGGAGAGGGGCGTGTGGCCCAAGACGAGGATCGGGGCCAGGACCCCGGCGCGGCGCAGCTCCTCCGCTTCGTCCACGCACACCACCGCCAGGGCGGCCGCCCCCGCCTCTAGGGCCGCCCGCGCGACGGCGACGGCTCCGTGCCCGTAGGCGTTGGCCTTCACCACCGCGTACACGCGCGCCGGGCGGGCTCGGGCGGCCAGAAACTTGAGGTTGTGGGCGAGCGCATCGAGGTCGACCTCGGCCCAAACCGGTCGCCCGCTCCACTGCCGGGGGAAGAGGGTCATCCCGCGACGATCCTTGCAGGAACGAGTCAAGGTCGCCAGGTCTTGCACCGTCAAGGCCCATCACCGGGCCTTCGGCCGGGCGAGCCTCGCCCGCCCGACCCAACCCACCTCCCCTCCCGCAGCGGCGGGCGAAGGGCCTTAGAGCGCTCGCTTCGATGCGGGGACGGCGAAGATGCAAGAGTGGAACGCCTCGATCCGCCGGATGCCGGGCGAGGGCGGCGTACCGCTCAAGGCTCCCTCCTCTCCGCCGGCGTGTCGGGCTGGCGGTGGGCGTGGGCCGCCTGGAAGGGGGGCAATGCCGCGCAGGACTCCGCGATCCGCCGCAGCGACGGGAACGGGGCGAGGTCCACCGCGAAGCGCCGGGCCGCGTAGAGCTGGGGGACAAGGTAGCAGTCGGCGAGGCCGGGGACGTCCCCGCGGCAGTACCGGCCCGCGCCTCCGTCGGAGAGCGCCGCCTCGAGGGCCAAGAGGCGCACCGCGTTGAAGTGGCGCGCGAAGTCCCGGTCGAGCCCCTCCTTCGCTTGCCCAAGAAGCGCAGTACGGCAGAGTTCTGCAGGGGCTGGATGCCCGAGTTGACGTGCTCGGCCAGGGCGCGGACTCGCGCCCGCCCGGTCGAGTCCGGAGGGAGGAGAAACGGATCAGGGAAGCGCTCGTCCAGGTACTCCAGGATGGCCATCGACTGGACCAAGACGAGCGTGACCCCTCCCTCCTCCACCTCCAGGGCGGGGACGAACCCGAAGGGGCTACGGGCCCGGTGCTCCGGATGGTCTTGCTCTCCGGCCCGCAGGTCGACGGCACGGTACTCGTAGTGAAGCCCCTTCAGGCCGAGGCCGATCCGCACCCGCTACGCGGAGGACGACCGCCAGTGGGAGTAAAGAGAGAGTCTCACGACGCCTCCACGTCGCTCGGGCGCGGGCTCGGGTCAAAGGGGGCCGCGAACCTCAAGCGGAAGCTTCGTAACGCCGTCCCCCTGGCCGGGCGAGGCAGCCTTGCCGCCCAACCGGGGTGAGCCGGGAACGGCCGAGGTTGCGGGGGCGTGAGCCCCGCCGCTATGAAACCCCGGCGTGAGCCGGCTCACCCTCTCAATCCACGGCGCCATCTCGGAGATCCCCGCGGACGAATGGGACGGCCTCATCGCCCACGAGCCAGACGGGGCCAGCCCCTTCGCCCGGCACGCCTTCCTCGCGGCGGCCGAGGAGAGCGGCAGCGCCACGCCCCGGACTGGATGGGCTGCGCGCCACCTGGTGCTGCGGCGCGACGGGGTCATCCGGGCGGCGGCGGCGGCCTACGCCCGGACGAGCTCGGAGGGAGACTTCGGGCGCGACTGGGAGTGGGCGGCGGCGGCGGCCCGGGCGCGGGTGCCCTACTATCCGAAGCTCGTCCTGGGGGCGCCCTTCACCCCCGCCACCGGCCGCAGGGTGCTCGTCGCCCCGGCCGAGGACCGCCCGGCCATGGTCCGGGCGCTCCTCGAAGGGATCCATCGCCTCTGCCAGGAGGAGGAGATCCACTCCGTCCATGCCCTGTACCTCTCCCCGGAGGAGGCCCGCGAGCTCGAGGAGCTCGGATTCGCCCTGCGCCTCGACTTCCAGTACCACTGGGTGAACGAGGGCTACCGCTCGCCGGAGGAATTCTTGGCTCGCTTTTCCTCCAAGCGCCGGAACACCATCCGCCGAGAGAAGTCGGCCCCCTTGGCCCAGGGGATCGCGATCCGCACCGTGCGCGGGGACGAGCTCTCGCGCGACCCGGGCGGCTGGGCGCGGGATTGCTTCGCCTTGCACCGGGCCACCACCGACCGGATGGCCTGGGGGATGCGCTTCGTGAACCGCGGTTTCTACGAGCGGGTCATGGGCTCCATGCCAGACGCGGTCGAGGTGGTGGAAGCGCGCCGGCAGGGGAAGCTCGTGGGCATGGCCTTCAACTTTCGAACGCCCTCGGTGCTCTACGGCCGGTACTGGGGGTGCAGCGAGTCGCACCCCTTCCTGCACTTCAACGTCGCCCTCTACCACAGCATCGACGAGTGCATCCGCGGCGGGGTCAGCCGGTTCGAGGGGGGCGCCGGGGGAGAGCACAAGGTGGCGCGGGGCTTCCAACCGGTGGAGACCTGGAGCGCGCACCTGTTCCTGGACCGCCGGCTCGACCTCCCGCTGCGCCGTCACCTCGAGGGGGAGCGCGCCGATCGGCTCGAGGCAGTGGCGAGGTGGCGCGGAGAGCACCCCCGGCTGGGCGGCTGAACCGCCCCTCCGCATGAAGCCTGCGCCGCCCATGGCGCCGCGGCCAGGTCCTTGAATCCGAGAAGAACCGAGCCGGCGATGGGCTTCCTCCCCGGTTCAGGGGCCACGGCCGGCAGGCGGCCGCCGGGAAGTGGAGAAGACCGGTGAGCCCCCCGCGGCCTCTCTCGGGCCGAGGACCCTCTGCCCGAGCGCTCGCCAACCGCGGACGTATCGGCGAGAGCCGTCGCGATCGGGGAACGCTCGCCCCCTCACAGGCCGGCGAGGTTCATACCGAGGGTGATGAGGCCTGCGGTGAGCAAGGCCGCTGCGCATAAGTCCGCACGGCGGACGCTCGCTCCTCCGGCGCCGATCGTGGCCCGCGCCGCGCGCCAGTAGAGGAATGCCCCGGAGCAAACCAGAGCGAGTTCGATGAGGGCGGAGAGCCACGCGAACCGCCAGAGTCCGAACCCGAGACGGGGGAGCCCACCCAAGTTCCCCGGGAGGATGGGCAGGTCCTCCCGATGGACGAAGAGGTCGAGGGCCCAGTGGGACAGGGAGACGAGCCCCACCACGAAGCCGTTCTTGCTCCCGTACTTGAGCGAGGCCACGGCTCCGAGGAGCGCCGAGAGGAGGAGCGCGCCAACCAGGGAATGGGTGTAGTCAGCGTAAATGAAGGCCTGGCCGTAGGCCCCGCTCTCCGCCCCGGGAAGTGGGACCAGGCGCTCGACCCCGAGGGCGAACAGGGGGACGAAGACGATGTCGAGCCACTCGGTGGCGATCATGAGGAGCCAAAGCGGCGTCTCCGGAGCCTTCCACTTGACCGCCGCGGCGAGCCCGAAGTGGCCGGCGATCACGGCGCCCTCCGCCGGCGCGATGCCGTGGGCCACGCCAGGCGGGAGTCGGCGATGCCGATCGCAACGAAGAGAAGAAGACCGACGATGAACGACATGGACGGGACCTTCCACCCGGGGAGACGTTCCCCCTGTCTTGAGACCGGAGGGTATAAGCGTCCCTGCCCGGCCCGACAGCGCCTGCACCTCCGCCCGCACGGATCCTGCGCGTGCGCAGTACTCCGCAGGGAGGAGCGGGTGGATGAGAGGGTGGGCGGGGGTTCGCCGAGGCGCTTTTCGGGAGGGTGAGGCGGGCTCCTCGTTGTCTTGCCCTCTCGTCCTGTTCGAGTAGCCTACGACCCAGCCATGAAGAGGCCCGGCGCATTTCCTCCCTCGCCCGAAGAGGCCCGGCGTGCCGAGGCGCGAAGGGCCCTCGCGCTCGACGACGCGGCGCTCCTCGCCGAGTGCGAGGAGGCGTTCTTCATGGGGCGCGGTCCGGGGGGTCAGCACCGGAACAAGACGGAGAGCGCGGTCCGCCTGGTCCACCTGCCCACCGGGCTCAAGGTGACCGCCACCGAGCGGCGCAGCCAGGCGCGCAACCGCGCCAGGGCCCTCGAGCGCTTGCGCGCCGCGCTCGCTCCCTTCGCGCACCGCCCTGCGGTGCGGCGTGCCACCGTCCCGACGCGCGCGGCCCGCGAGCGCCGGCTCGCGGACAAGCGACGCCGCAGCGAGCGGAAGGCGACGAGGCGGGGAGAGGAGTAGGTCGCTCCTACGAACGCGCCGGCTGGCCCGGGGGGCCGGGGTCGTCGCCCGCCCGGGGGGTCGGGACGGGGTCGGCGAGACCGGCGGCCACGAGCCGGCCGACGGCGGCGCGGACCTCGGCCGCGGAGGAGCCCGCGTTCTCGAGCGCGCGCGTCAGTTCCTGAAGCCCGCGGGGACGGTCCTTGAGTTCTCCGAGGAGCACCCCGTCGCCGGGCTCCACCTTCCGGGGCTCGGCCCAGGCGGCCAGGGCGGCCTCGAGGGCGGAACGGGAGAGGCCGCGCGCGGAGGCCACCGCCGCCCGGTGGGCCTCGTGCGCATCCCGACCACCCTGGGAGAGCACGAACTTCTGGCCCCTCGGCCAACGCGGCCCATCGCTCGATTTGTCGAGAGGCATGGCACGACGGTATCCGCCGGATCGGGCGCGCTTGTCAAACGGTGCCGCCTCCGCGGGAGCAAACGTTGCGATCGAACGTTTGCCTTCGCCGCCCCCAGCCGCGAGACTACGGTCCCGGATGGCCGGTCCTCTCCTTGCGCTCGCGCTCCTCGCCTCGCTCCTTCCGGGACAGGCCTTGGCCGCGGGGGGGACAGCCCCACCCTCGGGCGGGGCATCGGACACCGAGCAGGGGGGTCCCCGGGAACAGGTGGGCGCGCTCATCCGGCGCACCCTCGCCGCCTATGGCGGCGAGCGTGCCACGGTGCGGCTGGCGCGGGTACGCGCCTCGGGGAGGGTGACCTCACCGCTTCACCCGGGCGAGGTGGGCAAGCTCACCCGGGTATTCAGCCGCCCGAGCCGGCTGCGGCTGGAGGTGGCATTCCCGGGCAGCGAGCCCGAGGTCCGCGTGCTCGACGGGGGGCGCGCCTTTCGCTACGGCGAGCTGGCCTCGGGATCGGTGGCGCTCGCCCTGCAGCTGCAAGCGGCGCGGCTCGACCTGCCCGCGCTCCTCGCCGAGTGGGAGACCCGAGTGGTGGATGCGGGGGAGGTGACGCACGAGGGGCAGAGGCTCAGGGTCCTGGGGCTGGATCTCACGGCCGGCTCGCGCATCGAGGTGGGCATCGACCCGCGGAGCGGGCGGATCCTCTACGCCCGCTGCCTGGGCCGCGCCGGGCCCAGGCCTCTCGAACTCTTCACGGTGTACCGCGACTTCCGGGTGGTGGACGGCGTCCTCGTCCCGTTCCACGAGGAGGGCTGGGCCAACGGCGAGCTCACCGGCGAGATCGACCTCACCGAGGTGGACTTCCCGGAGGACCTGCCCGAATCGGCCTTCGCGCCCTGACCTCTCACGGCCCGACCCTGAGGAGCCGCAAGAAGGGCGCGTCCGGGTCGAAGGCCTCGGTGAGGTCGACCTCGCAATGGAGCGCCCAGTCCACCTCGCCGGCCTCGTCGACGATCCGTTGCACGGCCTCCCAGCGGCGGGGGGCCAGCTCCCGAAGGAACGTGTTGTGCGGCCGGCGAGCCGCCGGGGTGACGTCGATGCGAGCATGCTCGGCCCAGTAGGGGGCGAGGGCCGCCTCCAGGTCGGCGGGGGTGAGGCCCGATCCCGGCCGTAGGGCGGCGATGGCCGCGTCGTGGTCCCTTCGGGCCAGGGCGACGAGGAGGGCATGGAGCTCGTTCCTGAGCCGGGCCGCGAAGGCCCGGGCGTCGGCCCAGGGAGGCGGGGGGCCGAGGGTCTGGGCCACGGCCGCCCTCGGGTCCTGGGCCGCTGCCTGGTAGGCCGGGTCGCGCATTCGCTCCCACTCGTCGATGAGGGAGGAGTCGGCGCCCCGCACGGTGGTGCGCAAGAAGGCGATCGCGTCGTAGAGGTCGTCGTTCCGGTAGCTCTCCGGGACGGTCTGGACCAGCGTCTTGTAAGCCTCGGAGAGGTACCGGAGGAGGAGTCCCTCGGAGCGCTGCAGCTCGTAGTCCCGGACGTAGTCGCCGAAGGTCATGAAGCGCTCGACCATCTCGCGCGCCACCGACTTGGGGCGGATGTTCTCCGCCCCCACCCACGGATGCCGGGCCGCGAACTCGTCGAAGGTCGAGTAGATGAAGTCGCGGTTGGGCTTCGGGTACTCGACCTTCTCGAGCTCGGCCATGCGCTCCTCGTACTCCAGGCCCTGCGCCTTCATCTCGGCCACGGCCTCGCCGCGGGCCCGGTCGAGCTGCTTGTAGAGGATGACCTCGGGGTCCTCGAGGATGGCCTCGACGGTGGAGAGGACGTCGAGCGCGTAGGTCTCCCGTTCGACGGGGATGCGCGGAAGCGTGTCCAAGAGGTAGAGCGAGAGCGTGTGGAAGAGGGAGAAGTCGCGCTGCAGGCCGGGGGTGGTGCGGACGTAGGCGCCAGGGTAACCCTCGATCCGGTTCACGGAAAGGAGCCCCGCGGCGCGCAGGGTCCGGAAGCGCTGGGCGGCGGTGCGGCGATGCTTGGAACGGACGTGCTCGTTCCCGTGCGACCGCCCGATGATCTCCACCAGCCGTCCGTACCCACCGCCCACCCGGTCGGTCTCGCTCTGCAAGAGGTTCACGAGCAGTCCGAAGGTGACCTCGAACCGACTCTCCAGCGGTTCCGGCTCCTTTTGGCACAGGCGCTCGAAGGTGGTGCGGTCCCAGTGGACGTAGCCCCGGGGGGGCGGCTGCCTCATCACCACCTTCTTCCCGGCCGCCGCCCTCTCCTTGAGCTTCCGGTTCTCGATCACGTGCTCCGGCGCCTGGGCCACCACGTACCCCCGCTCGTCGAAGCCCTTGCGCCCGGCCCGGCCCGAGATTTGGTGGAAGTCCCGCGCCGAGAGCAGGGCGGTCTGGCGGCCGTCGAACTTGCAGAGCTGGGTGAAGAGGACGGTGCGGATGGGGATGTTCACCCCCATGCCCAGGGTGTCTGTGCCGGAGACCACCTTGAGCAGCCCACCCTGTGCGAGCTTCTCCACGAGGAGGCGATAACGGGGGAGGAGGCCGGCGTGGTGCAGGCCGATCCCGTGGCGGAGGTGGCGCTGGACGTCCTTGCCGTATGGAGAGTCGAAGCGGACGTTCCCCAGGGCCTCGGCGATCCGCGCCTTCTCCTCCTTGGTGGAGAAGTTGGCACTCATGAGGTTCTGGGCCTGCTCCGCCGCCGCCCGCTGGGTGAAGTTCACGAGGTAGACCGGCGCCTTCCGGGCGAGGACCAGCTCCTCGAGGGTCTCGTGGAGGGGCGTCTCCCGGTACTCGAACTCGAGCGGCACCGGGCGGACCGCCGCCCGAACCACCGCCACCTCTCTTCCCGTGACCTCTGAAAGAGAGGCTTCGATGGCCCGGGTGTCCCCCAGGGTGGCGGACATGAGCAAGAACCGGGTCCCCGTGAGGACGAGGAGCGGCACCTGCCAGGCCACCCCGCGCTCCCGGTCACCGTAGTAGTGGAACTCGTCCATCACCACCGCGTCGGCGCGGGGATCCCTCTCGCGGACCGCCAGGTTCATGAGGATCTCGGCGGTGCAGCAGATGATGGGAGCGTCCCGGTTCACGGCCGCATCGCCGGTCATCATTCCGACATGCTCCGGGCCGAACAGGCGGCACAGGTCGAAGAACTTCTCGTTGACGAGCGCCTTGATCGGGCAGGTGTAGAACGAGCGCCACCCCGCGGCCATGGCCTGGAAGTGGAGGAAGGTCGCGACGAGAGACTTGCCCGAGCCGGTGGGCGTGGCGAGCACGAGGTGCCGGGCGTCGAGGAGGTGGAGGATCGCCTCCTCCTGGTGGGGGTAGAGCGAAAGGCCGGTGGTGGCGACCCAGGAGACGAAGCGATCCAGGATCGCCTCCGGCGGCAGGGACGTGCCGGGCGGCGGCAGGAGGGCGGAGAGGGGAGCGCCGGCCACGGGCGCGAGCTCGGAGCGCATGGCCCGATCTCGTACCGCGCCAAGGGCCTTCGCGCCAGGGCAGACCGGCCGGCGCTGGCAAGATCGAGCCCCCGTCGCCTGGGCCCGAGGACGAGCCGTCGCTGGCGCTCCGTTCCGGAATTCGCCGGACCGCGGGAGCGGGCTAACGTGGAGAGGTGCGGGCCGCCTCCACCCTGGCGCCGGCGACCGGCCTGGAGCACAATCCTGGCCCGTCTCGGCGGACCGTGGAAATAACCTTCATGAATCGAACCCACCTCCGCTACGACTGGTACGGCGCCCTCATCGGGCTGGGCCTGCCGCTCCTCGGCACTGCCATCGAGGGGTTGCGCCAGTTTCAGTCGGTGGCCCCCTCCGCCCTCTGGCGCGCCCACCTGGGCCAGCCGCTCCTCTGGATCATGGACACCACCCCGGTGGTGCTGGGCCTCCTCGGGCGGATCATCCTGGTCCAGCAGAACACGGTGATGCGGCAGAGCGGGCTGCTCGTGGAGAAGAGCCAGGAGCTCGTGGCCATGGAGCAGGCTCGGCGCGAGGGGTTCGAGGCCATCGCCCGCAAGCTCTTCCATGCGGCCCAGGGGCTGCTCGGAACCGTCTCCGATTTCACGGCCAAGACCGAGGAGGCGGCCGCCGGCGTCCGGAGGGTGACGGAGACGCTGAGCGGCCTCTCCCAATCCGCCAGCGCCGCGGCGCTCACCGCCGACACGGTGATCGGGATCGGGGTGAAGGCGGAGCGGGCCAGCACCGACGGGCTCCGACACGTCGAGGCGGCCGGGGCGGAGCTGCTCGGCCTGGCCGAGGAGGTGCGAGAGTTCTCCGGCGCGGTGGAGATGCTCGCCGTCCCGCTCTCCGAGCTGCGCCGGCAGGTGGCACGAGCCGCGGACCTCTTGGACGCGGCGGAGCGGCTCCCGGAGCTGGCCCTGCACGCGAGGGAGGCGGGCGATGGCGGCGCCTCGAGCGAGGAGCTCCTGGGTGCCCTGCGGGCGCATGTCGAGGCCCTACGCCGGGCCACGGGCGACCTGAAGCACCTGCTCGGCCAGGTACAGCAGGTGAGCGACGAGGCCAACCTGGCCGCCCAGGCGGGGAGCGAGCGGGCCGCCGCCAGCGCACGGGTGGCAACCCACACGAGCGAGACC
>Ga0335071_10001213_pt1 | contig 27923 bp, 28 predicted proteins | sample Lox_Sample_15_FD_206724 | JGI IMG/M metagenome (GOLD analysis project Ga0335071, IMG submission 206724) | Soil microbial communities from Loxahatchee National Wildlife Refuge, Florida, United States - Lox_Sample_1.5 | ecosystem: Environmental > Terrestrial > Soil > Wetlands | place: USA...
TGGCAAATTCATTCTAAACACAGGAATATAATCAGGAAAGGGGAAAAATCTGGATTTGACTTTTTTGTTGATACGGAATTCCTTTTCTTAAATGATTTTATTGATATTTATATTGAAACAATGAAAAGAAAAACGGCAAAGCAATTTTATTACTTTGCGGATTCTTATTTTTATTCTCTAAAAGAAAACTTGAAAAGCAATCTATTGCTTATGCATGTTTTTTATAAAGGCAAGATTATTTGTTCCTCCCTGTTTTTGCTCTCTACCTGTTACGCCCATTACCATTTATCAGGTACTCGTTCTGAGTATGTTTCAATGAGCCCATCAAGTTTTCTTATTTTTAAATCAATAGAATACCTGAAAGGTTTAAAGAAGAAAATTCTACACCTGGGTGGCGGAACTGATTCATCACCAAACAATACTTTGTTCAAATTTAAATCTCGATTTTCATTGTTACGGTATGATTTTTATGTCGGCGAGATGATTTTCAATCATGAAGTATACAATAATATTTGCTTGAAATGGGATGAAGGGAATAATGAAAAATCAAAAGAATTTAAGAATAAGTTATTAAAGTACAGATTTTAGCTATGTCGAGATTATTAGTTAATAATAAGACTGGATCCTGGGATCCAACCTGGGAAACCGTTTTCCTGAAACAGGAATGGGGCAAATACCCCGGTGAGAGTTTAATTCAGTTTATTGCCCGAAACTTCTATAATAAAGAACGTTCGAAAATCAATATTCTGGAGATCGGATGCGGTACAGGTGCGAATTTATGGTACTTGGCAAGAGAAGGTTTTAATGTTACTGGAATTGATGGTAGCAAAACAGCAATTGAAAAATCATCAAAAAGACTTTTTGAAGAAAACTTAAAAGCAAGACTGTTTACGGGAGATATAATTAACCTTCCATTTAATGACGGAGAATTTGATTGTATTGTTGATGTAGAATGTCTTTCATGCAATAATAAAGAAAATTCAGAAAAGATACTTTCAGAGTTGGCCAGAACTCTTAAGAATGACGGATTATTCTATTCAAGGACATTTACAAACGAAATGTATAATGGAGTTAGTTCTTTTAGTGATAAGAATGAGATTACCAATGCCCAATCAGGCCCACTAGCGGGGAAAGGGTTAATACGGCTTACGAAAAAGGATGAAATTCTTGAACTTTACGGGAATCATTTTAATGTAAGGTCGGTAGATAAGCTTGAGTATACTCAATTTAATGGTGAACAGAAAATAAGTGAATTCATAATAATATGTTCAAAAGCTTAAATAAGGTTTTCATAATTGCTGAAGCCGGTGTCAATCATAATGGTAGATTAGATCTGGCATTAAAGCTTTGCGATGAAGCAAAAAAAACTGGTGCTGATGCAATAAAATTTCAGACATGGAAGACTGATAAGATTATTACCAAAGATGTAAAAAAGGCTGATTATCAGAATAAAGGCCACCTCAAATCCAAGTCCCAATATGAGATGTTAAAGGAGTTGGAATTGTCATACAAGGAGTTCAATGCAATTTCAGATTATTGCAGTGAAATTGGTTTGAAGTTTCTTTCTACTGCAGATGAAGAGTTTAGTCTTAAGTTTCTTTTAAGTCTCGGAGTCGAATTAATCAAAATTGGTTCAGGCGACATAGATAATGTTCCTTTTCTGAGAAAGATAGGAGAGACTAAATTACCGGTTATTCTGTCAACGGGAATGTCAACATTATCAGATGTTGAAACTGCCATTAATATCCTTACTAACAGTGGAACAAGTTATATAACACTTCTTCATTGTACAACTTCTTATCCCTGCCCTTTCGCTGATGTAAACTTAAATGCGATGCTTACCTTGAAGAGTGCTTTTGGATACCCAGTAGGGTACTCTGACCATACATTAGGTATTGAGGTGCCAATTGCTGCGGTTGCAATGGGAGCTTCAGTAATTGAAAAGCATTTCACACTCAATAGAAAGATGGACGGCCCTGATCACTACTCTAGTTTGGGTCCATCTGAATTTACACATATGGTAAAAGCTATTCGAAACACTGAAATTGCATTGGGCAGTGGCATTAAAAGGCCGGGGATCAAAGAAGTTGAAATAGGAAAGGTTGTAAAGAAAAAAATTGTTGCTTCAAAAAGAATATCGAAAGGCGAGATATTTACAGAAAAAAATCTTACTGTCAAAAGATCCAATTCTGGGATACCAGCAAGTTACTGGGATTACGTAATTGGTATTAAATCCCCTCAAGTTTTTAGACCTGACCAACCGATTACATTATAGTGTTTTTTTAAAAATTTAAAATACAAAAGGCAATTAATAAATAATGTAGATGTTAAATTTTGAAAAGCACCTTTTAAAACAAGGAAGCTCTATTCATGAAGCTCTTGATAGACTTAATTTTTTAGCTATTGATGCAATAGTTTTTATAATATCTGAACAAGGACAATTAATTGGGTCTCTTACTGACGGAGATGTGCGGAGAGGTTTATTAAGAGGAATATCTTTAGATCAGACTGTAAATACTATCCTACAACCTCATCCTCATTATATTAGGAATGATGAACATAATCTCCAGAAAATAATTGAATTCAGGGAAAGTAATTTTAGAATAATTCCTATAATAGATGCTGATGATAAAGTAGTTAATGTGATAAACTTTAGGGAAACAAAATCTTACTTGCCTGTTGACGCAGTTATTATGGCCGGAGGGAGGGGTAAGAGATTGAGTCCACTAACGGATAATACTCCAAAATCATTATTAAAAATCGACGGGAAACCAATAATTGAGTATAGTATTGAAAGATTGAAGTATTTTGGGATTGATGATTTCTGGATTTGTCTCAACTACTTGGGAAATCATATAGAGCAATGGTGCATATCTAATAATGAAAGGGATATTAATATTCATTTTATTTGGGAAGATAAAGAAAAAGGTACTATAGGCGCAATTTCAGATATTGAAAATTTTGAAAATATGTATATCCTGGTGGCAAATTCTGATATACTTACCACAATAGATTATGAAAGGTTTTTTCTTGATTTCATAAATCAGAATGCTGATTTATCAGTAGCTACGATTCCTTATTCGGTTGAAGTTCCATACGCAGTACTTGAAACAAGCAACGGTTGTATAATGAATTTAAAGGAAAAGCCTACATATACATATTACTCAAATGGGGGTATTTATTTATTGAAGAAAGAAGTGATCTCAGAGATTCCCCGTGGGAAACACTTCAATGCAACTGATCTTATAGAAAAATTAATATCCCTGGGTAAGAATGTTATATCATATCCAATTAATGCCTATTGGCTGGATATCGGCAAACATGAAGATTTTGAAAAAGCCCAGAAAGACGTTAAAAATCTTAATCTAAAATGAATATAATTACTGTTATACCAGCCAGAGGGGGGTCTAAAGGAGTGCCAGGAAAGAACATTAAGTTACTAGGCGGCAAACCATTAATATATTACACCATTGAAGCAGCCAGAGAAATATTTTCAGATGAACAGATTATCATTTCAACTGATGATGAGAAAATTAAGCAATGTGTCGAAAAAACAGGGCTCCGGGTTCCTTTTCTCAGACCTTCTGAATTGGCAAGGGATGAATCAGGTATGCATGAGGTACTGATTCATGCTCTATCATTTTTAAAATCACAGGGTAGCAATCCGGATATTCTTGTTTTATTGCAACCGACTACACCTTTCAGAAATTCTCATCATATTAATGAAGCCTTAGAATTATTTGACTCAGATACAGATATGGTTGTTTCAGTTAAGGAGACAAAGTCAAATCCCTATTATTCATTATTTGAAGAAAATGAAATGGGCTGGTTAAAACGATCTAAAAACGCAAATTTTTCAAGGCGGCAAGACTGTCCAAAGGTTTATGAATATAATGGTGGAATATATATAATCAAAGTTGAATCACTTTTAAAATCTAGATTGCATGAATTTGAAAAGATAAGAAAATATGTAATGAATCAATTTGATTCTATTGATATCGATGATAGTCTGGATTGGATAATGGCAGAAATGATTTCAAAACGCTAATATGAGACTTCTTAATCACTTAGAAATATACAGCAAAATAATTGAACTTCCAGGCGATGTATTGGAATTTGGTGTCTATAAGGGTTCATCACTGGTCCAACATCTTTCATTTAGGGATTTATTAGAAAATCAATACTTCAGAAAAATTTATGGTTTTGACTTTTTTGGTAAGTCCCTGAACTCTTTGTCATTCGAAAGTGACAGAAAATTTGTTAAGAAATTTCAGAAGGCTGGCGGTTATGGGATAAGAATCAAAGAATTGTAATTTCACCTTGAAATTAAAGGGTTTAAAATTTTGAATTTATCCAAGGGGATATTCTAAAAATAATTCCCAAATACATCGCAAATAACAAAAAATATCATTGTTACATATAGATGTAGATATATATGAACCGACCAAGATAATTCTGGAAATTTTTTAGCACAAAGTTTTAAAAAAAGGGATTCTTATGCTTGATGACTATGGGACTGTAAAGGGAGAGACAAAAACCATTGATGAATTCTTTTGTGATCAAGACATTATTATAGAAAAGCCTAAGTTCAATTACATCCCATCTTTTATTGTGAAAGAATAGAATTTGATTAACAACAGCCTACTAATCAAATGATTCTGTTCCCTTTCTCAATAATAATTTTTAAAACCGTAATAGGGTTTAAAGTATTTTCTAAATTTGACCTTTTAGAAAAATGAATCTCAGAGACCAGGCCAGAGAGAGTTTTTCATGGTCTATTTTAATTCAATTATCTAACCAGATTATCGGATTTATTGTTTCAATAATTTTAGCCAGAATTTTATTTCCCAAGGATTTTGGTATAATTGGTATGATAAGTATCTTTATAACTTTGGGTAATTCTCTTTTGGACGGAGGTCTTGCTTCCAGTTTAATTCGGAACAAGGACGTAAACCAGGACGATTATTCCACAGTGTTTTTTACTAACATAGTTGTTGCAATAATAATATACGCATTTTTATTTCTAATTGCACCTTTGGTTGCTTTATTTTTCAATCAGACAATACTCACAAATTTACTTCGTATTTATGGAATAGTTCTGTTAATCGGATCTCTTTCTATAGTTCAATCTGTTAGATTAAATAAAAATCTCCAATTTAAAACACAGTTTAAACTCCTGATTCCAAGTGTAATAATTAGTGCAATTGTATCTATATGGATGGCTTATAACGGTTTTGGAGTGTGGAGTCTGGTCTGGAAAGAAATTGTTTTTTCAGGTCTGGCATCTTGTCAGCTTTGGTACTATGCCAAATGGAAACCAAGTTACGTCTTTAATAAAGAGTTATTTAAATTTCATTTTAATTTTGGTTCTAAACTACTTATAACAGATATTCTAACAACATTTTTTAATGATTTTTATAAAATAATTGTTGGCAAGTTTTTTTCTGCAACACAGTTAGGTTTTTACACCAGGGCAAAATCGACTCAGGAACTTCCGAGCAATATTATTTTCAACTCCATAAACAGGGTATTGTATCCACTATTATCCAATATTAACAATGATGATGTTAGATTGAAAAAAGTTTTCAGGCAAATTATTGAGACAGTTCATTTCCTGGTCGTTCCTATTTTAGTATTATTGGCATTTGTTGCTAAACCGCTCTTTATCTTTCTACTTACAGATAAGTGGATTGAGGCAGTTCCATATTTTAAGATATTGATAATAGCAGCTTTATTGTCTCCAATGCAATCCTATATGTTCAATATTTGCAAGGTTAAAGGGCGAAGTGATTTGGTATTAAAACTATCAAGTCTCCAATATCTTCTACTGGCGCTTGGCCTTATTCCTTCAATTTGGTTCGGAATATTTGGATTACTTTGGGCAATTGTATTTGTAACTGCCATTACTTCAGCTATAACTGCTTATTATTCCGGGAAGTTGATTGGCTATACTCTTAAAGAACAGTTATTAGATGTATATCAGCCTTTCCTAATTAGTGCATTTGCTGGACTATTATTGTTTATTTTGAGTCATTTCTTGAATATTACAATACATAGCAACCTATTTATTATACTATTTAGTAGTATGGTTTTTATTTTAATGTTTTTTTTAATGTCCTTGATATTAAAAAATTCAGTTTTTGTCTCCGGATTGACATACTTAAAGACAAGATTTAATCTAAATCAGGTTAAAAATGATTAATAATAGTAAGATTAATATCTTTTGGGCATATACAGAATATCACCTGCTTTGTTGTTTAAATCTGGCACTTACATCCTTCGCAGATAATGATTATGAGAATCGCATTTATTATGTAAAGGGGATAAGAAGATTAAACTATGAATTAAAACCAATTGAGGGTTTAAACGGATTTGTACAGTCAATAGAGTATACTAAGAAATTAGCGCAAGCTAAGTTATTGAAAATTGAAAAGTGTGAAAGGTTCTTCTTTTTTCAGGAGGGGAGTATCCTAGACAAATACCTGGCATTTTATCTAAAAAAGCTGGGAGCGATAATTTGCTTGGCGCCTGACGGTTCAAAGCCCTATGCGATATTTAATAAAAAGCATGAAACATTATCTATGATTAAAGACACAGTTAGTGATTATGTGTTTCTACTCAAGAATAAATTAATATTGCCAGCATTTTTTAGATCCCGATATTACCGCTATGGATCAACCAGAATTATTGATGAGGTTTGGCTTCAGCAGCCTGAATTATTCAATCCGAACCTAAATAGAACCAAGGGAAAACTTATACAAATGCCGTTATTTGAGTTGAGTAATATGGCTAAAATAGCCGAGGCATTCGGACTAAAGACTGAGAATATTTCTGACAAAGAGCATATTTTACTTTATATTAATCAGCCTTTATGGTCGGAAAAATTGGTAGAGTATGAAATATCTATTCTATTGAAGATACTTGATGTCTTTCCAGGAATTACAATTAATATAAAATTACATCCAAATACTCCTTCAAATACTATTAGCTTTTACAGAAAATTGGACAGAGTAAACCTAATTAAAGAGAATTATCCGGCTGAATTGTATATATCTCTCATAAAGAAATCTATAATAATTTCTGGATGGTCAACAGCATTAATGCAATACAACAACAGCAATAACTATTACTACCTTCTACCTATGTTTGAGCAATTAGGGGACAGGATTTTAAGCCAAGTCAAAATAATGCCGTTGAGCCATATTAAAGTGGTAAAGTCGATTGATGAAATTAATTTTCCAGATAACTAAGAAGGTTATAAATAAGTATCCTGTAATATTACCACGAATCCTTTTTTAATAATTGAGGGTTATTACAAGTTTATCAATTAGTTATATATGAAATCAAGGTGGTTAGATTTTTGGATAAGAAGTCATCTGTTTTTTTTACCCTTTGGATCACTTAATTTTGGTAACCCTTATTTCAGCATTAACTTTATTACCGCAATTGTAATTATCCTATCAGTTAATTTTAAACTAGTTAAACTATTCACATTAAAGAATGAGATTGGCAAAATTTCATCTTTCTTATTGATTTACCTGGTGTACTTTGTAGCTGTATCATTATTGTTTTATAAAAAAGGCACAGATACAGGATCTTCGGAAATCAGGATGCAGACATTATATATATTTTCCTTCTTTTCCCTGCTTTATTATTTTTATTTGAAGCCACAAAGGATCTATTATATTAAAAAGTACTTAATATACGGGATAGTGGTTTTAATATTTCTGGCATTAATAAATATTGGAGTTGAAGTAATAGGGCGGTATGGGCGTATAAGGATATTCGGAATGAACCCCAATTACGTGTCCTTTTTTATAATCATTTTCATAATGTTTGTTGTTAATGATCTGTTTGAGAGATCAACGAGAAGTTCGGTAATTAAAAATTTAATTTTACTAATTATTGGTTTGGCAATTTTCATAAGGCTAGGCTCTCTCAACAATTTGGTGGCTTTGATGGCTGCGTTAGCAGTGTATTTTCTGATGAAGGGAAGGAGATTATCTAAAAGAGTTCGGTTTCTAATTTTGGGTTTTATCGTTTTTGTTCCTATTTTTTATTATGTTTTTAATTCAGGGATATATTCAGAAAGGTTGGGCGATACAGAAAGTCTAAAGAATCTTTCTGGCAGGAGGGAATTATGGAAGACTGGCTTGGAAATGGCTAAAAATAATCTTGTTTTTGGGAGGGGAGTTTATGAACCAAGTTATATAAAAAGAACAGTGCTTGGGACTGAGATTTCTTTTCACAATGTATATTTAGACTTGCTTATTTATACTGGTTCTATAGGGTTATTTATTTTTCTAACATTTGTATTTAGGACGGTGAAGAGATTGTACTTAATTTCAAAATTATACCAGAATTCAATTTTTTTAAGTTTTGGCATTATTCCATTAATAAATATAGTTTCAGGCCAATTTTCATTTCTTTTTTATACTTATTTACTATTTGTTGCTATTCCCATTGAAGAATATAGACTTTTACAATGAATTGGTATTGAGTATATTGTTAGTTTAATATAGCAAATTTTAAACATACTTCTATTCTCAAATGATCTTTCATTAATGTAAACATATACTCAAATAACGTGGAACCTCTATTCCTATATACTTGTTTCAGAATACGTCTTTTATTACATAGATATTTTCAAGTAATACTCCTGTATTGAAATTACAAAGATATTCGGGTAAAGCTTGAATAATAATTCTTTACAAAATATTGTATTAGTCTCTGTAGATGAGTAAGAATAGCTTTACTACTAGTCTGTTTAATCTTCCTGGCTGGAGAACCGAACGAAAATTAGTAGCAATTGACAGCGATGACTGGGGGAGTATACGATTACCTTCCAGGCATGTAAAAGAAGTTCTTTATATCAGTGGTTTAAACTTTGATAATCAACCCTACAACAGAGTCGATTCACTTGCATCATCAGAAGATCTCACAGCACTTTTCGATACTCTATCCGGCATCAGCGACTGTAAAGGAAATTCTCCAATAATTACCGCTAACACAATCGTTGCTAACCCTGATTTTGAAGCCATTAGAGCGTCAGGTTTCCGTGACTACTTCTATGAGCCTTTCACTCGAACATTGGAGCGCTATCCTGAACATAACGATTCTTTTAGGCTATGGATTGAAGGGATTAAGGCAAAGATTTTCAGGCCTCAATACCATGGTCTTCACCATATAAATATTAATAGGTGGATGAATTCCCTTTGTCACGAAAGTGGTATAGTACGCAAAGCCTTTGATCTAGGCATGTTTGATTTAAGTACAGAGTCTTGGATAACTGAAAATTCTTTTATGGACGCTCTCAATATTAAGAGGCTAGATGAAATACCGGAAATTAGAAAATCAATTTCTGTAGGGCTTAATTTGTTTAATGAACTTTTTGGCTACAGATCTATGACTTTCGTTGCACCTTCATATATTTGGCATAGGAGAATTGAAACAGCACTTAAAGAAAATGGCATAAAAGTAATTAAAGGCGCACATTATCAGCTCGAACCCATACCTGGTGAAGCACATAAATTTAATAAGATATATCACTATACTGGCCAAAAAACACGAGCAGGACTAATTTACTTAACACGAAATGCATCATTTGAACCTTCATTGGCACCAAAATATGATTGGATTCGAGAAGTTCTAAAAAGTGCGGAATCAGCTTTCTTTTGGAGGAAACCCCTTATCATAAGTACACATAGATTGAATTTCATTGGATTTATTGAAAAGGAGAATCGTGATAAAAACCTCCCTAAGTTTAAGGAAATGCTTATTTCACTACTAAAAACATGGCCTGATCTGGAATTTGTAAGCACAGAAGAGATTGGTAAAATGATTATTAACGGATATGATCAAGAGTACTAACTATGTCAAACATAAACTTCTTAATATTTTATTATGATTGATATAAGGTCGGTAACAAATTCTCCTGCTGAAAGAACGATTGACAATCTTAAAAGAGTCTATCTGGATACCCCTTTTCTTCTGAAATTAGTCAATGAAATGCTTGAATCACTTGATTACAAATTCAGTGGGCAAAGGGTGTTGCTTAAGCCCAATCTGGTTTCGCATAACAAGTTATCTTCTGACATGTTTTGTCTGAGAACACATGATAATTTTATTTTAGCAACGCTTGAAGCTGTGTTGCAAAAGAGACCGGAAAGGGTTCTTTTAGGGGATGCTCCAGTACAGGGATGTGACTGGCAAAAAATTTTTAGTAAGGATTTTCTTAATAAAATCAATGATCTGGGTAAGAAATACAATATTGAAGTTGTGGTGAAAGATTTCCGGAAGCGCTTTTTCACTTACACGGGTAGTAGCAGGTTCAAGGAAATAAACCCTGATTCAGAATTTGTAACATTCGACCTCGGGGAAAATAGTTTTCTTGAAGAAATCAGTATTGAAAGTAAGAATATATTTCGTGTTACAGATTATGCCGCAGACAAATTAGGGGAGTATCATAAACGTGGGACACATAAATACTGTATAGCAAAAGACGTCTTTGATAGTGACGTCATAATTTCCCTGTCAAAGGCAAAAACTCATCAAAAAACGGGAATCACCAATTCCATGAAGAACCTTGTTGGCCTTAACGGGGATAAAGCCTGCCTCCCGCATCACAGGGTGGGAGGGGTTAAGAATGGAGGCGATTGTTATTCAGGTGGAAATCCAATAATAAAACTTGCAGAAAAAATACTTGAACTCGCAAATAAAAATCAGGATAATTCCTACTATAATCTTTTGAGACTACTGGCTTTCCGCATATGGAGGCTTTCATTCCCTTCCAAAGCACAGAATTTAAATGCCGGCTGGTATGGTAATGATACAACATGGAGAATGGTACTGGATATTAACAGAATAGCTGAATTCGGTAAGATGGATGGATCTATTAATGTAAAACCTCAAAGGTCCCTCATCTCTATAACAGACGGGATAATAGGAGGACAGGGGAACGGACCTCTTTCTCCGGATCCTCTGCCGCTTGGGATTGTATCTGTCTCAGACTGCTTAGCTGCACTTGATATGGCTATTTGTATATTAATGGGATTTGACATTAATAGAATTCCTATAGTAAGAGCCAGTTGCAAAGACCTGGATTTAAAGAGCATTAAAATGTCATTCAATGGCAAAATTGTAGAATTTAATGACCTTTCAGATTACAGCATAAAAACTATTCCTCCACCTGGTTGGCAGGGATATTTATAATAAGCAATGAAGATAGCTATTCATAATTCAAGGAACAACTTCAGCGAAAGATGGGAGGACTATTGTAGAAGCAATAACCTTTTCTTTATCAAAGTAGATTGCTACGCAAATGAGATCATAAGTAATTTGGAAGGTTGTGATGTGCTTTTATGGCATCATTTTCAGACAGACCCCAGAGACATCTTGTTTGCCAAGCAGCTTCTCTTTTCTTTAGAACATAGCGGTATGAAAGTCTTTCCTGATTTTTACACTAACTGGCATTTTGATGATAAAATTGGGCAGAAATACTTGCTTGAATCAATCGGTGCACCAATTGTTCCAACTTATCTATTCTTTAGAAAATATGATGCATATGAATGGATAAAGAAAGCTGAATTTCCTAAAGTACAGAAACTTAGGTGTGGTGCAGGATCTTCGGGAGTTCAATTGGTTAGAGACCGGGGCGAGGCTGCAAAAGCAGTTAGAAAAGCCTTTGGTAAAGGCTTCAAGAGATACCGTTCATGGTCGGCATTAAAAGAAACATTCTCGAAATACAGGATGGGGAAATTTACTGCTTCCGAACTTTTTAAAGCATTTGTTCACTTGTTTTTCCAGCCAGAATATGCAAAGATAACAGGAGCTGAAAGAGGGTACATTTATTTCCAGGATTTTATACCAGGGAACGATCATGATATAAGGGTTGTGGTTATCGATAATAAAGCTTTCGCAATAAAACGTCTTGTTAGGCCTGGTGATTTCAGAGCTTCAGGCAGCGGTCTGATTCTCTATGAAAAAAATCTTTTTGATGAAAAAATCATCCGTCTGGCATTCGATCTTTCCAGCAAACTTAAAACTCAATGTATCGCTTTTGATTTTATTGATAACAATGGGATCACAAAGCTACTTGAAATCAGCTACGGTTTTGTTCCATCTGGTTATGATAACTGTGAAGGTTATTGGGATAATAAAATGATCTGGCACGCTGGTAAGTTTAACCCTTATGGATGGATAATTGAAGCCTTAATTCGAAAATGACAGGGTGAATTTTATTGAATTATTACTCTATTTTTTATTTTCTATAAAGCTTTCATTATTGCAGTAATATTCTGCTAAGTCGATTCATTTACTTCAAAGGGAAAGAGACCTCATGAATAGAATAAGTAATCAGATTTTGTTTTTTAAGTTTGTGCATGTCTAACAGATCAGTTTGTTTTGTTGGAGCGGGATTAAAAACAGGTGGTCACGAGAGGTCACTCAGCAGTCTTGCGAATTACTTTGCGGCAAATGGGCACAAAGTAGTGGTGATAAACCTTTTTAGAACTGAACAGTTTTTTCATCTGGATGAACGGATAGATGTTTTCTGGCCTGATATCGAAAGGACACGTCTTAACAGATTCGTTTATGCTGTTCTTATTATACCATATCTTCGAAGATCCATAAGGAAAGCAAAACCAGATTTTATCTTTAGTTACGGGGAATGGTTCAATCCCTATGTAATACTATCAACATTTTTTCTGAAAATACCTGTATTTGTGCTTGATAGAATGGGTCCAAAGATAGATCTGGGGTTACTGATAGAAACATCCAGAAAAGTACTTTACAGATTTGCAACAGGTGTAATAGTTCAGACCAAGATTGCTGCTGAAATTATTAAGAGAAAAACAAAAGCAAAAAATATTGGCATAGTACCTAATCCTGTCAATGTAATAAATACGAATACTTCAATTAGGTATAAGCAGATTGTTACTGTTGGAAGGTTATCGAAAGAGAAGGGGCATATTGTTCTTTTAAGAGCATTTGCGAGACTAAAAGATAAGGATTGGACTCTTCATATTATTGGCGATGGTCCGGAGCGAAAAAATCTTATTAAAGAGACTTTATTACTTGGTATTGAAGGGCGTGTAATTTTCCATGGGCAATTAAAAAATTTCGGAAAAGTATTGGGTGAGTCGATCATTTTTGTTTTACCATCATATTATGAAGGGTTTCCTAATTCTCTGATTGAAGCAATGTCAGTTCCACTAGCGTGTATAAGCAGTAATTGTATTGCTGGTCCCGAGGAAATTATTTCAAACCGGATCAATGGTATTCTTGTTGAACCGGGCAATGTAGATGAGCTTCATTTAGCTCTTGAAGAGGTGATAAATAAGCCAGAACTGGCCTCAGATATAGCCAGGGAAGCGTACAAGGTCCGTGAGGTTCTTTCATTTGAAAAGATTGCTAGTTTATATCTTGATTTTGTAGATAATTGTGTTAAATAAACTTCGAAAACATTTGAGCAATATCCCTGGCTGGAATACCAGGCGAAGAATAGTGGTCTTTGAGTCTGACGACTGGGGGAGTATAAGGACCAGAAGTAAGAAAGACTTTGAAGAGATGCTCAACAGTGGTCTTGGAGTTGATCAATCCAATTTTACGAAATTTGATAGTCTAGAGTCAGAAAATGACCTGGAGAATCTTTTTTCCTTGCTTTCACAACATAAAGACTCAATGGGAAATCATGCTGTTCTGACACCTATGTGTATTATGGCAAATCCTGATTTTGAGAAAATAAGAGAAACTAATTTCAGCGAATATTTTTTTGAAAACTTTACTGAAACCTGTAAAAGATATCCTGCCCACAGCAAAGTACCGATGCTTTGGAGAAAGGGTATTGAAAAACATTTATTTGTTCCTGCATTTCACGGCAGGGAACATTTAAATGTTTCACGTTGGTTAGGAGCATTGAAGGAAGGGAATGAAGGTCTAAGAATTGCTTTTGAACATCATTCATTTGGCGTAATGGAATTTAAAGGTCAAAAGATTCCAGAATATCTTGGCGCGTTTCATCCTGATACCCCTGAAGATTTACCTGCATTTGAAAAAATTATAAAAAGTGGAACAACAATTTTCAGAAATATCTGTGGATACGATCCTACACATTTTGTGGCACCAAACCGTGAATCAGCCAGACAACTTGATAAACTATTTCTTAATGAAGGGATTAAATACCTGACAATGTCCAAGATAAGGCAATTCCCTCTTAGTAACGGCAAAACAGGCAGAGAACTGAACTGGCTCGGTAAAAAAAATGAATTTGGACAGGTGATCATTACAAGGAATTGTCATTTTGAACCCTCCGACAGATCAAGGACAGACTGGGTCGATTCCTGCATGTCAGATATTGCTACAGCATTTATCTGGGGAAAGCCAGCAGTGATCAGCACTCATAGGGTAAACTATATCGGATTTCTTGATCCCAGCAATTCAGATAAAGGCCTCAGGGAGCTAAATAGGTTGTTAACAAACATCAGACTCAAATGGCCTGAAATTGAATTCATGACTTCATCAGAACTCGGTTCATTAATTGGATAAAGCCCATGCCTACATTGCTTCAGATAAATTCAAATTTAAATTCAGGAGGTGCCGGAAGGATAGTGGAGCAAATCGGGAAAGGTGCTTTGGCAAGTGGATGGGAAAGCTATGCAGCTTTTGGCAGACTTAATAATCCTAGCGAATTAAAAGCTATTAGGATTGGTAACTTTTCGAGTGTACTTATACATGGGTTTAAGACTCTTATCCTCGACCAGCATGGGCTAGGATCAAGTATCGCTACATACCTTCTGATCGAAAAGATTAAAAGTATTAAACCTGATGTTATCCATTTACATGGGTTGCATGGATATTATATTAATGTCGACATTTTATTTTCATATCTGGCAAGAACCGAAATCCCGGTAGTCTGGACCATGCATGATTGCTGGGCTATTACTGGTCATTGCACTTTTTTCTCCGATATCAATTGTTCTAAATGGGAGAAGGAATGTTTTGAATGTCCCAAAAAGCGAAATTATCCCTCTTCGCTGATTGTCGACAGATCAAAAAGAAATTTCCAGATGAAAAAATTACTTTTTAGCTCTGTTAAAAATCTGACTGTGGTTTCAGTCTCAGAGTGGTTGAATCAAATTATGCAAAGATCATTTTTAAAAAATGCAGACTTCAGGGTGATACTGAATGGGGTTGATATTGGATGTTTTCGTCCTGAATCACAAAGCATTAATAATCTAAGAAATAAGCTTGGTATAGGGAATAAGCACATGCTTCTTGGAGTTGCTACATCCTGGGGAGAAAGGAAAGGTTGGAAAGACTACATGAAGTTGTCTGAAATTCTGCCCGACACCTGCGTAATAGTTATGGTTGGGCTAAGTAACAGACAGATTAAAATGCTACCTCCTGAAATTATTGGAATCCAAAGAACTGAAAGCCTACAGGAGCTTAGAGATTATTATACTACAGCTGATGTTATCCTCAATCTTTCTTATATGGAAAGTTTCGGGTTGACTACAGTCGAAGGATTTGCATGTGGCACACCGAGCATAGTATATAACAGTACTGCAAGTCCTGAACTTATGAATAATGAGACAGGATTAATTGTTGAGCCTGGTAATATCAGTCAACTGGCGGATGCAGTAAATCAGATAATAGAGAAAGGGAAAGAATATTATAAAGTGAATTGCAGGAAACGTGCTGAAACTAAATTTAACAAAGAGGACAAGATCAAAGAGTACCAGAGATTATATAGCGAATTGATTAATAGAAATATTCATAAATAAGACTGCCACACTTTTTCCTTCAGGATAATACGAAGACAGAAAAATAATTTAGGTTTGCAATCCACGAATTTTATTTCAGATACGATATTTAAAATATGAAATCGACAACGTTAAGTGAGAATATCCAGGAACGGTACAAGCCTGGAAAATTTGAAATATATGGTTTTTTCGGGGTATTAAAACTGGTAATTTATTATATCCGGACGAAGATTATGATTCCCCAGGCTAGGCTCATTAGGTTTCCAATTGAAATAAGAGGCAGAAGGTATATAAATTTTGGAAAAAATCTTACGACGGGGAAGGGCTGCAGAATTGAGGCTTATCCATATCAAAGGAGAGATTGTATTATCTCTTTTGGAAACAATATTGAAATCAATGATTATGTACATATTACAGGAACAGACAAAGTAGTTATAGGTGATAATGTATTAATGGCTAGCAAGATATATATCTCTGATTCAAATCATGGGTCTTACAAGGGCGATACCAATGATACAAACCCTGAGTCTCTTGCCAGGAAAAGAAAAGTTAGCTGGTCTACAGTGATAATTGAGGATAATGTATGGATTGGCGAATCTGTTTCTGTTTTACCTGGAGTCACCATTGGAAGATGTTCTATAATTGGTGCTAATTCTGTGGTCTCTCATGATATACCCCCATTTACAATAGCTGTTGGGATCCCAGCAAAACCGGTAAAGAGATACGATTTCACATGTGGTAAATGGGAAAGAATCATTGATAAAAATGTTTAGGAAGGTTCTAATTACAGGTGGTGCAGGTTTCATTGGTAGCAACTTGGCAAACAAGCTTGCCGGAAAAGGATATTCCGTGACTATTTTGGATAACCTTAATCCACAGGTTCATGGCGGCGACCCGGCTAATACATCTTCACTCTTCAGATCATTGTCACAAGACATTAGCTTCATTCACGGTGATGTGACAGACAGAGGGACCCTCACCAAAGCCATTGAAGGGCAGAATATTATTGTTCATCTGGCGGCTGAAACGGGCACTGGCCAGTCAATGTATGAAATTGAAAGGTATAGCAAAGTCAATATTGGTGGGACTGCTTTGCTCCTGGATATTCTGACAAACAACAAGAATTCAGTTGAAAAAATAATAGTTGCATCGTCAAGAGCGATTTATGGTGAAGGCAAGTATTTGAGTGAAGAATTTGGAGAAGTTTATCCCGAGCACAGGAAAGAAGAGCATTTAAGCAAAGGAGATTTTGAAATCAGATATCCTGGATGCATCATGCCCTTGAAGGTATTACCAACTGATGAGGATTCAAAAATTCATCCAAGTTCAATATATGGAATAACAAAGCAGACACAGGAACAACTTGTTATGACTGTATCAAAAGCTATAGGCATTGCAGGCATTGCTTTCAGATATCAAAACGTGTACGGGCCGGGACAGTCTCTTTTAAATCCATATACGGGTATTTTATCAATATTTTCTAACAGGATTATTCAGAAAAAGGAGATCAATATTTTTGAGGATGGGAAAGAATCTCGTGATTTTGTATATATAGATGATGTTGTAGATGCGACAATATTAGGTATTGAGAATAACCAGGTGAATAATGAGATCTTCAATATTGGCTCAGGGTTAGCAATTAGTGTAAACGATGTGGTTCGAAAGTTGATTTCTAATTACAATATTGATGTGAAGGTTAATATATCCGGGAATTATCGGTTAGGTGATATTCGCCATAATTTTGCAGATATAAAAAAGGCGAATGAATTAATTGGGTTTCGTCCAAATTTTGATTTTGAAAAGGGCGTCTTTTATTTTTCGGAATGGGTAAAAAACCAACCGACATTGCCTGATTATTATGATAATTCTTTGATCGAAATGAAGAAAAAAGGGCTGTTAAAATGAAAAGAAGTTGAGGAACGTCAAGGCTAAAAACATACTGATCTTTTTTCCTAATGGGAGAGGTAATTATGGAAGTGCTGTTGCTGCTGAACTTGAAAAAAAGGGGGCTAATGTATATATGTACGATGAAAGACCTGATTCAAGTGTAATAACTAAAGTATCAATCAGGCTTGCGAAAGACAGTCTTCGGCATTTATTTCTTCATTATGTTAAGAAAATTCTTAAAGATAATAATACTGTGTCTTTTGACATTATTCTAATTGTCAGGGGGGAAGCTTTTACGCCATTGGTGATGAGGTACCTTAGGAAAACCTGCCCCGCTGCTCACTTCATTCTGTACCTCTGGGATTCAGTTAAGAACACAAATACAACTTCCATTTTTCCGTATTTTGATAAAGTATTATCTTTTGATACATATGATGTAGAAAAATTTAAGCTCATCCATAGGCCATTATTTTTTATTGATGATTATAGAGAAATTTCACGGTCCGTTGAACGAGAAATAGATGTTTTGTTCATAGGGAAGATTCACAGTGACAGGTATCATTTTATAAAAATGGTAGAAACCGAGCTAAAGATGAATGACTTTAAAACCTATTTCTACTTTTATATTCAGAGCAGATTGCTTTTTTATATGATGAGGCTTCAGGAACCAACATTTAGAAATGCCAAATTAGACGAGTTCAAATTTACTATCTTACCTTCAAAAGATGTTTCCAAAATTATGAAATTGAGCCGAGCTTCGCTTGATGCTCAGCATCCGAACCAAACAGGTCTTACGATGCGCACGGTGGAAGTACTTGGAGCAAGAAGGAAACTAATTACAACAAATCAGGATATTAAAAACTATGATTTTTTCAGGTCGGAGAATATTCAAGTTGTCGATAGAAAAAATCCTATCATTGACTTTGATTTTATTAGAACACCTTATTCAGATGTGCCAGATCTGATATATGAACGGTATTCTCTTCAGGGTTGGTTAGGTGAGATTATGGAAGCCTGAGTAATCGTTTTTGAAATAGTGAATTTTATTTTAATTCTATCTATCAGTATTATTTTTAACGAATATGAATTATATAGATGTTTTAAAACCGATTACTGATTTTTTATTTTCTAGTATAGCTCTAATTTTATCAAGTCCATTGTTTCTGATAACATATTTGTTACTCTTTTTTATAAATAAAGGAGAAGTCTTTTTTTCACAGGAACGAATTGGGAAGGACAATAAAATCTTCCGAATTATAAAATTCAGAACGATGACAAATAAAAGAGATAAAGATGAATTGCTATTACCTGATGAGATGAGGCTTACAAAATTTGGTGAATTCCTGAGATCTACTTCAATTGACGAACTGCCTCAGCTTATTAATGTTTTGAAAGGCGACATGTCATTAATTGGTCCGAGACCTTTGCTGGTAAAATACCTTCCTCTCTATTCTCATGAGCAGGCACGCCGACACGAAGTTAAACCCGGCATTACAGGCTGGGCACAATGTAACGGCAGAAACGCAATTACCTGGCATGAGAAATTTAAACTTGATGTCTGGTATGTTGATAATGTCTCATTTCTAACCGACATGAAAATAATTCTTCTTACTGTTAAAAAAGTATTGATGAGGGAAGGAATCAATTCTGAAACCTCTGCTACAATGGAAGCTTTTAAAGGAAATAATCAGTGACATTATGAAAGATATCGCTATATATGGTGCAGGTGGATTCGGCAAGGAAGTCGCATGTGTTATAAATAAAATAAACGAGAGAGATTCATCATGGAGGATTGCAGGATTTTTTGATGATGGTGTAAAAAAAGGCACAAAAATTTCGAGATTTGGTCTGGTGCTTGGAGGATTGGAAGAGCTTAATTCCTGGAATGAACAACTCAATGTGGTAATGGCAATAGGCAATCCTGAAAGGTTAAAATACCTTTCCGAAAAAATAACCAATCCACTTATAACTTTTCCAAATATCTTTCATCCCGACACAGCATTTGCCGACCCTGAATCTTTAAAAATTGGCAAAGGGAACCTGCTAACAAGGGGCTGCACATTCTCCTGTGATGTTACCGTCGGTGATTTTAACCAGTTTAACAGTATTTCGGCTCTTGCCCACGATGTGGTTGTGGGCTCATATAATGTCTTCATGCCCCTGGTAAGGATATCAGGCGAGGCAGCAATAGGTGATGAGAATTTTTTTGGTATTGGAGCAATTGTCCTGCAGGGGGTTAAAATTGGAAACAGGACAAGAATAGGTGCCGGAAGCGTTGTAATAAAAAAGACTAAAGACGGTTGTCTTTATATGGGCAATCCTGCAAAAGTTACAGATATTTAATAAGATAACAGTTTAATGTCCAGATTCAGATTTGATAATATAAAGATTTCAGGGATTGCCTCTGCTGTTCCGGGAAATGTCGTAAATGTCAGTGATTTCAAACCTCTTTTCGGAGAGGAGGAGGTAAATAAATTCATTCAGATGACCGGGATCAGTCAGACCAGAAGGGCTTCGACACACCAGACTGCTTCCGATCTTGGATATACTGCAGCAAACAGACTATTAAAGCACAAAAATATCTCTCCTGATGATATAGGAGCCCTCGTATTTGGTACTCACAGCCCTGATTTCAGAAGGCCAGCATCGGCATTTATTTTACAAAAACGGCTTGGTATACCGATTGAGGCGACTGTCTTCGATATTAGTCTTGGATGCTCATCTCTCGTCTATGGGATCAATGTTGCTGCCTCTCTCATGAGTAATTCGGACATCAAAAAGGTCTTGCTCATCGTCGGCGATACAGCTTCAAAAACAACCAACCCTAAAGACAGAGCATCCGTAATGCTTGTCGGGGAAGCAGGAGTTGCCCTCTTGCTTGAGAGGATTGACACAGATTCTCAGATAACCTCTTTGCTCAGATCCGATGGAAACGGATATCGTTACCTGATTGTTCCGGGTGGTGGATACAGAAATTTAAATGCCAGCAATGAACCGGCAATCTGTCCTGACGGAAATGAAAGAACATTGCATAATTCTTTTATGCAGGGAACTTCCGTGTTTACTTTTACAATCTCCGACGTTCCTAGACTTATCAGGGATTTCTGGAATTTTTCAAATACAACGGTTGATGATTATGACTGTTATGCCTTCCACCAGGCTAATCTTTATATTCTCAAACAGATAGCCAAAAAGCTGAAAATCCCTGAGGAAAAGATGCCTCTTACACTTGGTAAGTATGGTAATACATCCGGGGCTTCTCCGGCGCTTACATTATGCGAAACTTTCGGAAATATGGAGGGTGGCGTTCTGAATGTGCTGATATGTGCTTTTGGAGTGGGATTATCCTGGGGTGCTGTTTCTGCAAAACTGGATATATCTGATATACTTCCGGTTGAAGTGGATGATTCCGTATATGAGGAAGCCGTCATAAATAAACCGGATGAATTATAGAATTTAAGGTAAGTATGATTATTAATGTACTTGAATATCTGGAAGATTCCGAAAGGAAATTCCGGGACAAGATAGTTTTCTCGGATGAAAGTAAAAGCCTGACTTATACTGAGGTTTTGCTGAAAGCCAAAGCTTTAGGCTCTTCTGTAATTGAGAAAGTCCCCGGGAGTGTCAGAAAGCCAGTCGTGGTTTTTGTTGACAGAAAGATTGATTGTCTGCTGTCATTTCTCGGTGTGGCGTACAGCGGTAATTTTTATGTTCCCCTTGATTCGCAGATGCCTAAATCAAACATCGAACTGATACTTAACACCCTCGAACCTGTTGCAGTTATTGCTATTATGTCTGACCTGGATTTTATTAAAGTAAATGTAAGTCCGGGCCTGCCGATTATTTTATTCGAGGAATCGATGAATCATGAAATTAATGAGGCGGCATTGTTTAAGATAAGACGGGATTCAATTGATACGGATCCGCTTTACGCGACTTTTACTTCAGGATCGACAGGTAAACCTAAAGGTGTTGTTACTAACCATAAATCTGTAATAGATTTAACTGAACAGCTTGTTGATACTTTTCACTTTGACAACCAGTCGGTTTTTGGCAATCAGAATCCATTTTATTTTGATGCTTCAATCAAGGATATCTATTGTACGATTAAGTGTGGTGCCACTATGCACGTCATACCAAAGAGATGCTTCACTTTCCCTTCTCAATTGCTTGAGTTTCTCAACTACAGGCAGATTAATACCATACTCTGGTCGGCAGCCGCAATAGCACATGTAGTTAACACAAATACATTTGAAAAAGAAAAACCTGCCTACCTTCAGAAAATAATGTTTTCAGGAGAGGTAATGCATAATAAAAACCTCAATTACTGGAGAAGGGCTATGCCCGATGCAATGTATGTTAATCTTTACGGACCAACCGAGATCACTTCTGTCTGCAGTTATTATGTTGTCAATAAAGCGTTTACAGATGACGAGATTTTACCAATCGGAATACCTTTCCGTAATACGGAGATCTTAATCCTGAATGAACAGAACAAGCAGGTTTCGGGAGATGAGATCGGCGAAATATGTGTAAGGGGCAGCTGCCTGGCAATGGGCTATTATAACAATCCTGAGAAAACATCTGATGCTTTCTGTCAGAACCCCCTTAATACCTCGTATCCCGAAATAATTTACAGGACGGGAGACCTGGCCAGGTATGATGATGAAAGGCAGATTATTTTTCTTTCAAGGAAGGATAACCAGGTAAAGCACATGGGACATAGGGTGGAACTTGGAGATATAGAGATTCTCATCAATTCATTGGAATTTGTCGACACTTCTGTTTGTTTTTATGATCATGAGAAACAAAAAATAGTCCTGATATTTAAAGGTGGCAATGCCGATAAAAAATATATTCTTGATTCTGTGAAGGAGAGGCTCCCTAAATATATGTATCCGAACATCATAATTAAACAGGAAGAACTGCCTTATAACTTAAATGGCAAGATTGACAGAGCCCTGCTAAAGTCGATGTACAGGAATGGTAAAATTGCATAGCAAAGCCAAATTCAGGAATGGAGCATATTTCAGACATAAAGCAGATTGATGATATCTTTGGAAGGTATTTCAAAAAAGGAACGATTACCAACTCATATCTGCTTGAAGATTCTTTTAAATCACTTATAAGTAAAGGACACCTGCATTGTACGTTCGGTATTAATAACTGCTGTCTGCTCATGAAGGAATCAGAGTTCTTTCAGTTACATTATTTTATAAATGATCTAAAAGAAAACTTGAACATTGATACAGATTTCCCTGTAGTCATTGAGATCCTGTACAGAGGAGAATCACAAAAACCGGTAGATGTTTTCAATTTCTGGTTAAATAATAACTTCGAAAGATACCTCACACGGGATAATTATTCTTTATCTTATGTTAAAAGAGACAGCGAACAAGTATTATTACCTCAACTGAAAATAAAGGCAGCTGATACTGAAAGCGAGATAAAATTCTGCTATGAGCTGATTAAAACAACTTTTGACCTCTTCACAGGTGATATTCCCGGCCTTGATGAGATTGAAAAAGACGCAATGGGAGAAAAAATCCTGTGTGCTTATTCTGATGGTACTCTTTCCGGAGTCCTGAGACATGAATTAAAAAACAATACAGCATGGCTGAATCATATAGCCGTAAAAAGTGAATTCAGGGGTAAAGGGATATCCTCTGCTCTTGTTAATGCGTTTATCAGCTATTATTACAATACGGGGAATTCACGTTTTATGCTTTGGGTTGAACAAAACAATTTTAAAGCTATTTCTCTTTATACTAAATTTGGATTTATTTACAGTAACAAATCATCAGCATCGTTTTTAAGATACTAGTTAAAAATTAAATACCTGCATTGGAAAAATTACTTGAATTATTACACAACATAAGGCCGGATGTAGATTTCAGGAATGAAGATAAACTAATCGATGGCGGATTTCTCGATTCGTTTGATATAGTTTCGATCATCTCGGAGCTGGATAACGAATACGGGATCAATGTCAGGGTTCATGAACTTACTCCTGAAAACTTCAACTCAGCCGGGTCGATTCTGAGAATGATTGAACGTCTGAAAAAAGCAAATTCCTGATGACTGACATTAATCCGATGGACCTTACAGGCAAGAATGTTATGCTTGTCGGCACTGAATCTGAAACCTGTGAATCTTTAGCCAGGCAATTAATATCTCTGGGTTCAAAACTTGTGGCTGTTGATCCGGATAAAAGTAAGCTGGAAGAACTGGTAAGGGTAACAGGTTCTGATAACTTCAGTATCTATTCCTTCAATATTTTCGACAATGCGCTGATTGAAAATGCTATAAGTGATATTTCGAATACTTTCGGGGTATTTGATGGATTTGTTTATTGTGCAGGTTCAGGGGGTGTTAAGCCATTGTCATTTACGAATAATGAGTTCATCGCCGGTATGATGAATTTCAATCTTTACCCATTTGTTGAGATTGTAAGGTGTTTGAATAAAAAGGGAAGGTTTTCAGAAGGGGGCAGTATAGTTGCCCTATCTTCTATAAGCAGTATAAAAGGATTAAAATCTAAGACTGCTTACAGCGCATCCAAGGCTGCTCTCGATGCAAGTGTCAGATGTATTGCAGCGGAACTTGGATCAAAGAAGATAAGAGTAAATTCAGTAATGAAGGGATGGACTGAGAGTGATATGAAAAGAGACTTTATTTCTACAAATATGGAACTCTCAGAAGAGAATGATGTCAGGCGTCAGTTTCTGGGGCCCACATCTTCCCATGAACTTGCAAACCTCATAGCGTTCCTGCTTAGCGATGCGACAAGGACTATAACCGGCACATCCATCGTTATTGATGGGGGCTATACCCTTTAACATATCAATTAAAGTATGATAAATCCGGTCGAATTTAAAGACAAACAGATACTTCTTACAGGTTCAGCTGTCGGAATCGGAAGAGCTGTTGCCCTTCTGTTAAATCAAATGGGCGCAAATATTGTAATGATTGATATAGATGAACCGGGACTTGAGAAATTATCTTCCGAGTTGAAAGGGGAAAGACATAAATCGTATTGCTACGACCTGAAAAACCTTGAAGGGATTGAGGGCCTAGTATCAGGAATTGTTTCGGAAAAGGGGCCATTTGACGGATTTGTTCATTGTGTTGGAATCAGAAGCAGAAGACCATTGTCGATGTTAAAACCTTCAGCTGTTGCAGATATCATGGGTGTTAATTTCGGATCATTCATTGAACTGGTCAGATGTACTTCAAAATCAAATCATTTCAGGCCCGGGTACAGTATTGTCGGAGTATCATCAGTTTCCGCTCATGCGGGATCGGCAAGTGTTACAGCATATGCAGCATCAAAGGGAGCGATGGAATCTGCAGTAAGATGCATTGCAAAGGAAATGGCAAACAGGAAGATAAGGATAAATACAGTTATACCATCACAGATAAATACTCCTGAATATGTTAAGCTCCGGAAAAATTCACCGTCTGAAGTTGAACAGCTTAGTGAACGGCAGTATTTAGGACTGGGGGAGCCAATTGATGTGGCAAACGCAATCATTTTCCTGCTGAGTGATATGTCGCGATTCATTACCGGATCTTCAATCGCGGTGGATGGTGGCTTTTTGGCATCCTGAACCCGACTTTGAAATTAAACTATTCACCTTATATGACTAATAAAGAGAAACTGAAACTTATTGAAGAAACACTTGAACTTGAGGCCGATTCTTTAAATGAAGAGACCAATCTTGAAGATATTCCAAAGTATGATTCGATGGCCAGGTTAACTCTTATCGTATTATGCGATGACGAGTTTGGGAAACTTCTCAGTGGAGAACAAATCAAGAAGTTTGTAAAAGTTAAGGATATACTTGATTTCATGGGGTGAAAGCCGGTAACCTGAAAGTTAAGCAATTCGTTAACCATGAATTTACTTCCAACACATTTCTGCTGACAGAGGAAAGAGAATCGTGGGGCTGGCTGATTGACATTGGTGCATCTGACTGCATTAGATATCTTACGGGTAAGAAGACAGAGATTAAGGGAGTCTTTCTTACACATTCACATTTTGATCATATTTTAGAATTGAATTCTCTCCTTGATCTGTTCCCGGATTTTGCAGTATATGTATCTGAGTCTGGCAAAGAGGGTCTTTATTCTGAAAAGATCAATTTATCTTTTTACCACGAAACCCCATTTATTTTCAAAGGTTCAAACGTTATAATTTCAGGTGGCAAGGATCAAATTGAGATAACGGATGATTTGTTTCTGAATGTTATTGAAACGCCGGGACATAATCCAGGTTGCCTGACATATTCAGCCGGGAAATTTCTTTTTACAGGTGATTCATATATACCGGGAAAAGAAGTTGTTACAAAACTCAAAGGAGGAAATATCCAGGAAAGCAAAACCAGCCTGAGTATCATCAGAAACATGATCAAACCAGAGACATTGATATGCCCCGGTCACGGAAGAATTGCTACCGGGAAAGAGCTGTCAGAATAAAAGAATACCTATGTCAGTAAGAGAAATACTAACATTCCTGTTAATGCCATTTTCAATTTTCTGGATATTATTGACAGGTGCAGGCATTTTTTCACTGTTGAAGTATAAGAAAGCCACCCGATGGCTTTTTTGCTTTTCAGTAATCTGGCTGATCCTGATTTCAACTAAATTCTTACCGGATCTTCTTATAAGAAATCTTGAAGAGAAATATAATACCTGTTCTCTTGTACCTGCAATACATTCCGGGGATACAATGATGATTGTAATTCTTGGAGGCGGGTTTTCAGATGACAGAAGATTAAGCAACAATGATAAACTATCCTCCAACACACTTGGCAGGCTGGTGGAAGGGATCAGGATTTACCGGATGATTAAGAAGGACGTAGATAATGAGAGACTTAGAGACGAAGAGGCGGGCGCGCATCGCTCGCCTCAAACCGCTGTAAGACTTATCGTCTCCGGTTATGCCGGCAGACTTGAAATCAGCCAGGCTGCGGTTATGAGAGCCGCTGCTATCAGCCTGGGTGTGGATTCAATTGATGTCGAAATGATGCCTGAAACCCGGAATACTTCGGATGAAGCCAGAACCTTCTCACTCTTATACGGTAAAAAAAAGAGTACAATTCTTGTCACTGATGCTGTTCATATGCCAAGGGCAGTCAGGCTCTTTATAAAGCAAGGTATCAAACCTATACCCGCTCCTACAAATCACATGTTTAAGATAAATTCCAGGGGTAGCGTATTAAGCTGGCTTCCTTACTCAGGCAACATTACTAAAATGGAAATAGCTATGCATGAGTATTTGGGACTATTATGGATATGGTTGGGTGGAAGACAGGGTGCAAGGGTATAGTGGCGTAGGGGCAAAGAGGCGATGACCGGTATCCGGCAGGGGGCAAACGGCCTCTGGCGTCGGGATGAAGGCAAAATCGAGCTAGGGCGGAAAGATAAATTCCGCCTTTTTTATTAATTTTGTTATCCTTCCAGCACGCCAGGCATCACTTAGTCTCTCAGTCTCTAAGTCCCTTAGTCTGCTGGTTTGGAGATCAAAGGATTAAAAGATGTCAAAAACTCTCAAACGAATCTACCTGTCTAGCCCTCACATGGGTGGCGGAGAGATGAAATATATAAATAGGGCTTTCGAAGAAAACTGGATTGCACCGCTTGGTCCGAATGTAGACGGTTTTGAAAATGAGCTGGCATCATACCTGGGAGTCAGGCATGTTGCCGCGCTGAGTTCAGGAACTGCAGCGATTCATCTTGCACTTATCATGCATGGAGTCGGCCCCGGCGATTATGTTATAGTACAAAGCTTTACTTTCTCAGCTACCGTAAATCCTATAGTCTATTGCGGCGCGACTCCTGTGCTTGTCGACTCGGAACCGGGATCGTGGAATATGGACCCGGAGCTGCTGGAAAAAGCGATTATTTCATGTATGAATGGGCTTAGTGGCGAAGAGGCGAAGGGGCGAAGAGGAGTAAGAGGAGACATGCGTAAGAACTCAATTAAAACTTCACCTGAAGCCCGACGCCCGATGCCCGACACCCATCGTAAACCTAAAGCCATCATCCCCGTTCACCTTTACGGAATGCCGGCAAATATGGGACGGATTACTGAGATCGCTCAGAAATATGACATTCCGATAATTGAAGATGCGGCCGAGGCCCTGGGGAGCAGGTACGACGGTGCAAAGGTTGGAGGGTTTGGAAAGATGGGGATTTTATCATTTAACGGAAATAAGATTATTACAACATCAGGTGGTGGAGCACTGGTCTCAGATGATGATGAGCTGATAA
>Ga0335071_10001214_pt1 | contig 27915 bp, 31 predicted proteins | sample Lox_Sample_15_FD_206724 | JGI IMG/M metagenome (GOLD analysis project Ga0335071, IMG submission 206724) | Soil microbial communities from Loxahatchee National Wildlife Refuge, Florida, United States - Lox_Sample_1.5 | ecosystem: Environmental > Terrestrial > Soil > Wetlands | place: USA...
AGCTGCGGCCCGACCGCGGCCACCGTCTCGCGGGTGAGGCTGACCGACTTGGTGGTGCCGGAGCCGGCGACGGCCGGCCGGTACGGCGTGGGGCCGTTCGTGAGGAATGCGACGTAGAGGCCGATCAGCACCCCGACCAGCACGACGCCGCCCACGACCGCTCCGAGTTTCCACGCCACCCGACGTCGATATATCGCACCCCGGTGGAAACCCGGAGCTTTCTGACGAAAGTGTCATCTGGGCGTCATCGGCCCGTCATTCCGAGGTCCCTCTCAGGTTCTCTTCAGGCCGTTCTCAGGGAGAGCGGGAACACTGGACCCATGACACTCACGACACTCATCCTGGTGAACGCCGTCCTCGGGACGCTGATCGTCGCCGGCATCGTCCGGCTCCTCCATCACGGCATCGCTTCCGACCTGGTCGCCCGTCGGGCGCACGCCGAGGTCGCGGAGCTGCGCTCGGCGCACGCCGAGCGGCTCGCCGCCTGACGGACCCTCTGCGGCGGCCGGCCGACCTGACACGCACGTCCATTTACATCGGACCGGGCGTGGTTATAGGCTCGGCTGGTCGCCGATGAGGATTCTCGTCATCGAAGACGAGACCCGAATCCTCGACTTCCTGCGGGTGGGGCTCGAGGCAGAGGGGTTCGTCGTGGACGCCGCCGAAGACGGCGCAACAGGGCTCCGCCTTGCCCTTTCGGAGTCCTATGACCTCGTTGTCCTCGACCTGCTGCTGCCGCGGCTCGACGGCCTGCGGCTCCTGATCGAGCTGCGCCGGGCCCGCACCGACCTGCCCGTTCTGATCGTCTCCGCCCGCTCCGACCTCCGGACGAAGCTCCGCGGCTTCGACCTCGGCGCGAACGACTACCTGGCGAAGCCGTTCTCCTTCGACGAGCTCGTCGCCCGCGTGCGGGTGCACCTGCGGCGCGGGGCGGACGGCGACGCCTCGCACCTCCGCGCCCGCGGGCTCGAGCTCGATCTGGCGCGCCGCCAGGCGATCGTCGAGGACCGCATCGTCGACCTCTCCGACCGCGAGTTCCGGCTGCTCTACCACCTGATCTCCCATCCGGGCGAGGTGATCAGCCGCGAACGGCTGCTCTCGGAGGTCTGGGGTTACAGCTTCGACCCAGGCTCGAACGTCGTCGACGTCTGCGTGCGCCGCCTGCGCAAGAAGCTCGGCTGCACCTGGGCGATCGAGACGATCCGAAATGCTGGGTATCGCGTCGCCGCAGCCTAGAGGGATCGACGTCGCGTGGGGCGCCCTCGCGGTCGCGTGCCTGGCGACGATGGTCGCGTGGCCGTCGTGGGAGACGATTCCCTTCCACGTCATCTGGATCACGCTGACGCTGCTCTACGGCTTCCGCGTCTGGTCGCCCAGGGCGACGGCGCTCGTCCTGGCAGCAGTCGTGACCGGGACGGGGATCTCGATCTTCCTCGACGCGTTCGACGGCCTCCAGCTCTGGGGCGAGCTCTTCGAGGTCCCGCTGATGTCGGCGATGTTCCTCGCGATGGTGTGGCATGCGCGCCGCCGCATGCAGATGCTGCAGACGGTGGAGGCGCTCGCCGACGAGCGCGCTTCGCTGCTCGAGCACGACGAGCGGCTGCTGCACAACGTCTCCCACGAGCTGCGGACACCGGTGACGATCGCGCGCGGGCATCTCGACCTGCTCACCCGCCGGCTCGGCAGCAAGCCGCCGGAGCTCGACATCGTCACCGAGGAGCTCGGCCGCATGGAGAGCCTGATCGACCGGATCCTCCTGCTCGCCCGCGCCGAGCGCCGGGAGTGGCTGGACTGCGAGCCGGTCGCGCTCGTCGGCTTCCTGGAGGACACGCTGCTCCGCTGGGCGGGCGCGGCGCAGCGCGCCTGGCGGCTCGGCCCCGTCGTCGACGTCGCGCTCGTCGTCGACGCGACCTGGCTCCGCGCGGCGCTCGACGCGCTGCTCGAGAACGCGGTCCAGCACACCGAGGAGAACGGCCTGATCGAGATCGCCGCCCACGGCGAGGGGGACAGCGTGGTCGTCACGGTCGCCGACGACGGCGACGGCATCCCGGCCGACGCGATCGGGCGCGTCTTCGAGCGGTTCGCGCGCACCGACGTGGCGCGGACGCGGCGCGAGGGAGGCGTCGGCCTCGGCCTGTCGATCGTGGCGGCGATCACGAAGGCCCACGGCGGCAGCTGCGGCGTGCGCAACGCCCCGGGGGGCGGCGCGATCTTCGAGCTCCGGTTCCCGCTCGCGCGCGCCCACGCCGCCGAGCAGGCGGAGGTCGCAGGCCCGCCCTTCCCGGAGCCCGACCCGGAGCCGGCGCTCGCCCAGCCGTAGCCGGGCGAGGGCGCTCTAGAATCGACCCGTGGCCGCCCTCTATCGCAAGTACCGCCCGCAGACCTTCGAGGAGGTCGTCGGCCAGGAGGCGGTCGTGCGGACGCTCACGAACGCGATCGAGCAGGGCAAGGTCCGGCAGGCGTACCTGTTCGCGGGGCCGCGCGGCACGGGCAAGACGTCGCTCGCGCGCATCCTCGCCAAGGCGGTGAACTGCGAGCACGGCCCGACGGCGACGCCCGACAACACCTGCCACGCCTGCGTCGCGATCACGAACGGCACCTCGCTCGACGTGATCGAGATGGACGCGGCCTCGCAGCGCGGGATCGACGACATCCGCGACATCCGCGACCGCGTGGTGCTGCAGCCGGTCGAGGGGACCTACAAGGTCTACATCCTCGACGAGGCGCACCAGCTCACCGACGCGGCGTGGAACGCGCTGCTGAAGCTGATCGAGGAGCCCCCGCCGCACCTCCTCTTCGTCTTCTGCACGACGGAGCTGCAGAAGGTCCTGCCGACGGTCCGGTCGCGGTGCCAGACGTTCGTGTTCCAGCGGCCGCGCCTGCCCGACCTCGTCCGCAAGCTGCGCCTGATCGCCGACGGGGAGGGAATCGACGTGCCGGATGCGGCGCTCGCGCTGATCGCGCGCGGCGGCCGCGGCGCCTACCGCGACGCCGAGTCGACGCTCGACCAGCTGGCGGCGGCGACCGGCGGCACGATCGCCGTGCAGGACGTGCTGCAGCTGCTCGGAGCCGTCGAGGACGAGGTGCTGTTCCGCCTCTGCGACATGGTCGCGGCGGCCGAGACGGCGGAGGCGCTGCTCTTCCTCGAGGAGCTGTCGGCGCAGGGCCAGGATCTCGGCCGGCTCGTCACCGACCTGCTCGAGCATCTCCGCCACCTGCTGCTCGTGCAGCACATGCACGAGGTGCCCGACTCGCTGCCGGTGACCGACGAGGCGCGCGAGCGGCTGCGCGAGCAGGCGAACCAGCTCCCGCCCGCGACCGTCGTCCGGCTGATCGACCTGCTCGCGGTCGCGGTCGACGACATGCGGCAGGGCGGCGACCCCCGCCTGCCGCTCGAGCTCGCGCTCGTCAAGGTGACGCGGCCGTCGTCCGACCTCTCACGCGAGGCGCTCGCCCACCGGATCGAGCTCCTCGAGGCGGGACGGCCCGCGGCTCCCGGGCCTGCGGCTCCGGCTCCCCCTCCGAAGGCCGAGGAGCCCGTCGCCGTCGTCCGTTCCAAGGAGATTCCGGTCGAGCTCGAGCAGCTGCAGGAGGCGTGGCGGCGCACGATCCTGCCGGCGGTCGAGCAGCGTTCGATCCCGATCGGGAAGACGCTCGCCGAGGCGCATCCGGCCGGGCTCGCCGGCGACACGCTGACGCTCGAGTTCCCGCAGACGGCGTCGTTCCATTTGAAGCTCGCCGAGGACCCGAAGAACGCCGAGCTGCTGCGCGACGCCCTCTACGAGGTGACCGGCCGCAAGCTCGCCGTCGCGTTCGAGCTCGGCGAGGCGGCGGCGAGCCGGCCCGACGAGGACGAGGAGCCCCCGAGCGAGGAGGACGTCCTCGAGCTGATGAAGAGCACCTTCGACGCGCGGGAGCTGGAGGAGTAATGGGGTTCGATCTCAACGCACTGATGAAGCAGGCGCAGGAGATGCAGGCGCAGATGGAGCAGATCCAGGAGGAGGCCGCGAAGGAGACGGCCGAGGCCTCCGCGGGCGGCGGGATGGTGACCGTCGTCGCGTCGGCCGGCGGCGAGCTGAAGGAGCTGCGCATCGACCCGAAGGCGATCGACCCCGACGACCCGGAGCTGCTGGCCGACCTCGTCCTCGCCGCGGCGAACGAGGCGCTGCGCGCCGCTCAGGCGAAGGTCGAGGCGAAGATGAAGAACATGATCCCGCCCGACCTCGGCGGGCTGCTCGGGCAGTAGCGATCGACGAGGGCTTCATCGCGAAGCTGCTCGACATCGGGACCGAGCTCCGGTTCCCGGCGGGCACGGTCGTCTCGTCGCCGGACGAGCCGCGCGGCGGGCTGCTCCTCGTCATGCAGGGCGTCCTGACCGTCGACGGCGACGAGCGCGGCCCCGGGCAGGCGATCGGCCGCTGGGAGCGGCTCGACGAGGTGACCGTGAAGGCGGAGACCGAGGTGCGCCTGGTCGCCGTCGACGACGCCGACTACGAAGCCGCCCTGACCGGTTAGGACGGCACAATGGGCCGGTGTTCAGCCCCTCTGTCGAGAACCTCGTCGCGCAGCTCCAGCGCCTGCCGGGCGTCGGCGCGCGGACGGCGCAGCGGCTCGCCTTCCACATCCTCCAGCGGCCGAAGGACGAGGCGCTCGCCCTCGCGGCCGCGCTCGAGGAGGTCAAGGAGCGCGTCCGCTTCTGCCGCGAGTGCGGCAACCTGACCGAGGACGAGGTCTGCGCGATCTGCCTCGACGCACGCCGGGACCACGCCGTCATCTGCGTCGTCGAGCAGCCGGTCGACGTCGTCTCGCTCGAGCGGACGCACGAGTTCCGCGGCCTCTACCACGTGCTCGGCGGCGCGCTCTCCCCGCTCGACGGCGTCGAGCCGGGCGACCTGCGCATCGACGAGCTCCTGCGGCGGGTCGACGCGAACGGCGTCAAGGAGGTCGTGCTGGCGACGAACCCGAACATGACCGGCGAGGCGACCGCCGCGTTCCTCGCCGACCGGCTACGCGGACGCGTCCGCGTCACGCGGCTCGCCAGCGGCCTCCCGGTCGGGGGCGACCTCGAATATGCCGACGAGGTCACCCTCGGGCGCGCCCTCGCCGGCCGGCGCGAGATGTAGCTGCTCGACGGCCCGGCTGAGGAAGCGCTCGGTCCGGTGCGCGATCCAGAAGCAGGCGGCGGCCATCGGCAGCTCGACGAACAGGGCGAGCGCGAGCGCCTTCCGCCGCTCGTCCTCGTGGCTCTCGAGGACGATGTCGAACCAGGCGTCGGTGACGAGCAGCGTCCCGAGCGCCGCCGAGAGCGCCCCCACCCAGGTCGAGCGCCGGTGGGCGGCGACCGCCGTCGCGAGGAAGAGGACGGCGAGACCTGTGTCGAAGCCCGACCAGGCGAGATCCCACTGGGTCGTCAGGTGGTGCGGCTTCAGCGACTCGGAGAGCCACAGCGCCCACGGCAGGAGCAGCACCCCGATCACCCCGAAGACGACGACCACCCATTCGCGCAGCGACCAGGAACGGCGAACCATCGCACCTACACTGTCGCAGAGATGACCACCATCGAATTCGAAGCCGTCCCGAGCGTCGCGAGGGAGCCGCGGACGCCCGGGCTCGTGGTGATGAAGTTCGGGGGCACCTCCGTCGGCGACACCGACAAGCTGAAGCGGATCGCCGAGCGGCTCGTCGCCGCCCACGAGGAGGGAACGAAGGTGGTCGCGGTGCTGTCGGCCATGGGCAAGACGACCGACGACCTGATCCGGCTCGCCCACGAGGTCTCCGCCAACCCGCACCCCCGCGAGTACGACATGCTCGTCTCGACCGGCGAGCGCATCTCCAACGCCCTCTGCGCCATGGCGATCCACGATCTCGGCTACGAGGCGGTGTCGTTCACGGGCTCACAGGCGGGGATCGTCACCGACGGCAGCCACACGAAGGCGAAGATCGTCGAGGTGCGCGCGCAGCGCATCCACGACGCGCTCGCCGAGGACCGGATCGTCCTCGTCGCCGGCTTCCAGGGCGTCTCGACCTCGACGCACGACGTGACGACGCTCGGCCGCGGCGGCTCCGACACGACCGCCGTCGCCCTCGCAGCCGCCCTCGGCGCCGAGGCGTGCGAGATCTTCACGGACGTCCGCGGCGTCTTCACCGCCGACCCGCGGATCGTCTCGAACGCGCTGAAGCTGGACACGGTCAGCTACGAGGAGATGCTCGAGATGTCGGCGTCGGGGGCGAAGGTGATGGCGCTGCGCTCGATCGAGATCGCGCGCAGCTACGGTGTCCGGCTCCGCGTCCGTTCGACCTTCGAGGACGGCGGCGGGACCTGGATCGGCGAGGAAGGTGACCTGGTGCTCGAGAAGGCGATCGTTTCGGGAGTGACCCACGACACCTCGGAGGCGAAGGTGTCGATCATCGGCGTGCCGGACCGGCCCGGCATCGCGGCACAGGTGTTCCGCGAGCTGGCGCGCGCCGGCGTGAACATCGACATGATCGTGCAGAACGTGTCGCAGAACGGCGAAGCGACGATCTCGTTCACGCTGCCGAAGACCGACGTACCGACCGCTCATCCGATCCTCGACCGGCTGTGCGGCGAGATCGGCGCGAGCCGGTACGAGGAGGATCCGGAGATCGCGAAGATCTCGCTGATCGGCGCGGGCATGAAGAGCCATCCGGGTGTCGCCGCGGACATGTTCGACGCCCTGGCGGCCGCCGGCATCAACATCGAGATCATCTCGACGTCGTCGATCCGCATCTCGTGCGTCGTCCGCGCCTCACAGGTCGAGGACGCCGTGCGCGCCGTCCACGACCGGTTCCAGTCGTACGCCGAGGAGCGCGTGGGTGTCTGACCGCCCGGCGATCGGCGTCGTCGGGGGCACAGGCGCGGTCGGCACGGTCACGCTGGAGCTGCTCGAGCGGCATGGCTTCGACAACGTGCGGGTCTTCGCGTCCGCCCGCTCGGCGGGAAGGCAGCTCGGCCGCTTCACGGTCGAGGAGGCGACGCCGGAGGCGCTCTCGCGCGGCGACATCGACCTCTTTCTCTTCTCGGTCGGCACGAGCGCGTCGCGCGAGCTCGTCCCCCACGCGGTCGAGGGCGGCGCGGTCGCCGTCGACAAGTCGTCCGCCTACCGGCTCGACCCGGACTACCCGCTCGTCGTGCCGGAGGTGAACGGCGCGCGCGCCGCGGGCGCGCCCATCGTCGCGAACCCGAACTGCTGCACGATCCCGCTCACCTGTGTGCTGAAGCCGCTGCACGACGCCGTCGGCCTGGTGCGCGTACGTGTCTCGACCTATCAGTCGGTCTCCGGCGCGGGCGCGCAGGCGATGGAGCGCCTGCGGAGCGAGCCTCAGGCCGAGCACGACCTCCGCATGGACTGGGACTTCGACGGCGTCGAGTTCGACGAGGAGGAGAAGCTCCGCCTCGAGACGCGGAAGATCATGGAGCTGCCGGACCTGCCGCTCCAGGCGACCTGCGTGCGCGTGCCCGTGATGGTCGGCCATGCCGAGTCGGTCTGGATCGAGACCGAGGACGAGCTCACGCCCGAGCAGGCGAAGACGATCCTCGGCGCGGCGCCGTCGGTGCGGCTCGAGGACTTCCCCTCGCCCGGCAAGGCGGCGGGCGGCGACGAGGTGCTCGCCGGCCGCATCCGCACCGATCCGACGGTCGACCGCGGCCTCGCGCTCTTCCTCGCGTGCGACAACCTGCGCAAGGGCGCGGCGCTCAACGCGATCCAGATCGCGCAGCTCGTGCTCGACCGCGTCCCTGCCTGAGATGGACATCGGGATGCTGGGGCGGTTCTTCGGCCGCCTCACGGGCGGCAACTGGCGCCCGCCGGCCGACGAGCTGCGCTTCGCCGCGTCCGCCGGCTTCGACACCGTCCAGATCCGGAGCGACCGCCCGGGCGAGCTCGAGGACGAGCTCGGGATCGGCGTGCAGGAGCTGGGCGAGCTCTTCGACGACACGGGGCTCGAGCCGGTGCTGGAGATGCTCGTGCGCCACGACGGCGAGCCGGGCTGCCTGGCCCGGGCGCTGCGCGCGAACCTCGACGCGATCGATGCGATCGGTTTCCTGCGCGTGCACATCCACGCCGTCGGCCCGTCGGAGGCAGCGCCGCTGCTCGCGGCCGACTACGCCGAGGCGCTCGCCGTGGCCCAGGAGGCGGGCCTCCTCTTCGCGGCCGAGCACAACGCGCCCGGCCACCGGCTGCTCGTCGGCCCGGACGAGGTGGAGGCGCTCCTCGAGGCGGTTCCCGGACTCGGCCTGATCTGGGACATCAACCACACGGAGGCCGAGGACGTGCCGCGCTTCCTCGCGCTGCGCGAGCGGCTCACCCTCGTGCACGTGTCCGACACGCCGCTGCCGGAGACGAACCACCATCTGCCGCTCGGGCGCGGCAACGTCGACTTCTCGGTGCTGCGCGGGATCGACGACGTGCCGCTCGTGCTCGAGATCGGCGGCCTCCCCCACTCCGGCGGCCCCGGCCTCGACACCGACGAAGCGCTGCTCGACTCGCTGGCCCGACTTCGCCCCTGATCTCTCGCGTGCGGCGCGACGACTAGGGCCTCGGCGCCGGCACCGGGTCGGGCACGCCGAAGGCGGTCCGGACCGCGGACAGCACCTTCTCGCGGCGGCCTTCCTCGACCGGCTGCAGGCCGCCGAGCTCGAGCCGCGAGAGGCCGATCCGACCCGACGAGCGGACGACCTGGAAGCCGAAGTCGGCGAGGAAGCTCTGCGGGAACACCGTCTTGTGGACGCGGAAGCGCTCGTAGCTCGACTCGCTCTCCGCGTAGCGGTACGAGAACGCCTCCAGGCACGACGCGCCGCGGTCGCGCGCCTCGCCGATCGCGGCGAGGAAGAGCGACTGCAGCACCCACGGGCTCGCCGGGTCGACGAGGTAGGCGCAGGTGACGAGCATCGCGTCGTCCGAGGGCGGGCCGCCCGGCAGCTCGGTCGCGCGCGGGAAGGCCTGCGCAGGGCCGTACTGCATCGAGCCGAGCACCCGTCCGTCATGGTCGTAGTAGACGGTTCCCCAGGCGCCGAAGTCGAGCTCGACCTTCTCCATCCAGCGGTCCTTGTCGGTCGTGCGCCGGCCGCGGGTCTGCCACCAGACGCACTCGTGGCAGACGCTCGGCGCCGTCTCGAGCGTCAGCTTCGTGAGCCCGGTCAGCCGCGGCGGCACGGCTATCTCTGGACGTCGTCGACGATCACGTCGACGGTCGCCGGCGTCACGTCCGCCATCTGGTGCAGGTAGTCGATCACGCGCCGCTGCACCTCGCCGGCGACGCGGGGAATGTTCGCGCCGTAGTCGACGACGACGTGCACCTCCACCTCGGCCCCGTGCACCCGGGCGCTGCGCCGCTGCTTCGTGTGCACCCCCTCGACCTCCGCCGCCGCGTCGGCCGCGTAGCGGGCGAGCACATCGGGCGAGATGACGCTGTGGCCTTCCATCTAGGCGCATCGTAGAACGAGCTCGGTCGCCTCGGGGCGGGCGAAGAAGCGAATCGGCACGAACGTCGTTCCGAGCCCGGGGGAGACATGCATGGTCGTCCCGTCGCGCGTGAAGACGCCCTGCGCGTACGCCGCGCTCGGATGGGCGAGCAGCAGCCGCCCGGCGCCGTAGGGCACGACGATCTGGCCGCCGTGCAGGTGCCCGGCGAGGATCAGGTCGAAGCGCCCGGGCTGCACGAAGTCGAGCGCACGCGGGAAGTGGCAGAGCAGGATCCGGAAGTCGGCATCCGTGCTCGGCAGGTCGCTGCGCCGGTAGGCGAGCCAGGAGCGCGGGTCGACGCCCGCCAGCTCGACCCGCCTGCCGCGCAGCTCGACCTCGACCGACTCGTCGGAGAGCAGCGTGCCGCGCGCGAGCCGGACGAGCTGCACCGGCTGGGAGAACGGGTCGCGCGAGATCGCGAAGTCGTGGTTCCCGAGCACGACGTACGGATCGGACGGGAGCCGCGCGAGCAGCTCGTCGAGCTTCGGCTCGCCGGCCGCGCGCGAGAGGAGGTCGCCGGTGATGCACACGAGGTCCGGGTTGCGGGCGGCAACCCAGTCGACGGCGCGCTCCGCCGCGCGCACGCCGCGCGAAGGCACGCCGAGATGGAAGTCCGAGAGGTGCGCGATACGGAGTCCGTCGAGCTCGGGCGGGAGGCCGGCGACCGGCAGGTCGAGCACGCGCAGGCGGACCCAGCCGGCCTCGAACGCGCCCCACGCGAGCCCGCCGGCGGCGACGGCTCCGAGAGCGGCGGCGGCCTTCGCGGCGCTCAGGCTTCGAGTTTCTCGAGGACCGGCTTGACCGAGACGACGTGCCGCTTGAACTTCAGCTCGGACTCCTGCAGGCCGGCGGCGACGCCGACGAGCTGGGAGAGGTGCAGGATCGGCATCTTGAAGTCGCGGCCGGTCGACTGCTTGAGCTTCGACTGCCAGGCGTCGAGCGAGAGGTGGCACAGCGGGCACGGCGTGACGATCGCGTCCGCTCCTGCCTCGTACGCCTGCTCGATCGGCTGGATCAGCTCGCCGAGCGCCGTCTCCTCGCGCGCCTGGATGATCGGGAAGCCGCAGCACTTGATCTTCGCCGGGTAGTCGACCGCCTCGCCGCCGCACGCCTCGATGATCCGCTCGAGCGACCACGGCCGGTCCGGATCCTCGAAGCCCTGGATCTTCGACGGGCGCAGGATCTGGCAGCCGTAGAACGGCGCGATCTTCAGCCCCTTGAGCCCGCGGTGCGCGGCGCCCTTCAGCAGCTCGTACCCCTCGCCCTCGGCGATCTCCCAGAGCAGGTGCCTGACGTCGACGTCCCGCTCGTACGCGGGCACGCCGGCCGCGACGAGGTTCTCGTTGACCCGGGCGCGTACCTCGGAGTCGCCGAGCAGGATGTAGTTCGCCTGGCGGAGGTTCAGCGTGCAGACGTTGCAGACCGTGAGCAGCGTGTCGACGCCTTCCGCCGCGGCGTAGGCGAGGATGCGCGCGTTCAGGTGCAGGTAGTAGTCGGGCTCTGCCTCGTGGATGTCGCCGGCGCCGCAGCAGGTGACCGACTCGAGCTCGACGAGCTCGAGGCCGACCTTGGGCGCGAGCGCCTGGGTCGCCGAGTCGAGCTCCTTCGCCGAGAGCGACGCGAGACAGCCCTTGTAGTACGCGACCTTCTTCACGCGCTCTCCTCCTCCGGAAGCCACGGACGCTTGAAGGCGCCGGGCCGGTCGTAGATCTCCTCCAGCGTCTCCGAGCCGACGCCGTGGCCGTGCGCGAGCATCCCGAGCGCGTGCTCGCCCTGCACGATGCCGTCGAAGCCGCGGCGGCCCGAGTCGCGCACCGTCAGGTCATAGAGGCGGCGCGCCTCCTTCACGTCCTTCGCCACGTGCGGCGGGAACGGCGGCGGCACCTTGCCGTGGCGCGCGAGGTCGAGAGCGAACCGCGTCTGCTTGATCGCGGCGACGACGCCCTGCGTCTTCGGCACGAGCTCGGTCTCGCGAAGCCAGCCCGTCGTCTTGGCCGAGGTGACGAACCACTTCGCGTGCTTCGCGCCCATGTCGCGGTCGATGCCCTCCTTCATCGACTCCGCACCGAGCTTCGCAATCGCGTCGCGCGGGTCGACGCCCTTCGGGCAGCGCTCGTTGCAGAAGTAGCAGCGCGTGCACTCCCAGATGCCGTGCTCGCCGTTCAGCTTCTCGAGCCGTGCGAGCTTCTGGCCGTCGCGCGGGTCGCCGACGAAGCGCATCGCCTTGGCGAGCGCCTGCGGCCCGGTGAACATCGGGTCGGACTCCATCGCGTTGCACTCGGAGACGCAGCAGCCGCAGTTGATGCAGAGCGCCTCCTTGTGGATGACGTTCATGCGCTCCGGCCGGACGAGGTGCTCCTTGCCCTCGGCGGGCTCGTCGTAGCCGGGCTGCAGGTACGGGTCGACCGACTTGAACTTCGCCCAGAAGGGATCCATGTCGACCACGAGGTCCTTGACGATCGGGAGGTTCCCCATCGACGAGATGACCGGCACGTGCCCGGCCTGCGCGATGTCGTACATGCGCGTCTTGCACGCGAGCACGGCAGCGCCGTCCATGCGCATGCCGCACGAGCCGCAGATCATCATGCGGCAGCTCTTGCGGAAGGCGAGTGTCCCGTCGTGCTCGTCCTTGACGATGTCGAGGCAGTCGAGGAGCGTGGCCTCCTCCGGCGCGCTGATCTCGAACTCCTGGAGCTCGCGCTCGCCGGTCTTCGCGTTGAACCGCCAGATCTTCAGGCCGACCTGCATCAGTACTTCCTCTCCATCGGGTCGTACTTCGTGTACCGGACCTCGCTGTAGCCGAGCTCGGGTGCGCTGCCGTTCCAGCGGGAGATCGAGTGCTTCATGAAGCTCTCGTCGTCGCGCGTCGGGTAGTCGTGCGGCCGCGCATGCGCGCCGCGGCTCTCCTTGCGCGCGATGCCGGCCTGCAGCATGCAGCGCGCGAGGTCGATCATGTTCCCGAGCTCGATCGCCTGCGTCAGGTCGCTGTTGAAGACCTCGCCCTTGTCCTCGATCACGACGCCGCGGTCGAAGCGCTCCTTGAGCTCCTCGAGGATCTCGATCTGCGCCGCCATCTGGTCCTCGCGGCGGAACACCCCGAAGTTCTCGAGCATCGAGCTGCCGAGGTCCTGCCGGATCTGCCACGGGCGCTCGCCGCTCGAGACGTCGAGCATCGCCTTCAGCTCGCGCTCGGCGTCCGCCTCGAAGCTGTCGGGAACGTCGACGGTCGTGTTCGAGAGCGCCCACTCGGCGGCGGCGCGCCCGGCGCGGCGGCCGAAGGTGATCGTCTCCATCAGCGAGTTGCCGCCCAGGCGGTTCGCACCGTGCACCGACACGCAGGCCACCTCACCGGCCGCGTAGAGGCCGGTCAGCTCGGTGAGGCCGTCGTTGTCGGTCTCGACGCCGCCCATGTGGTAGTGGGCGCCCGGCCGCACCGGCACCGGGTCGTAGATCGGGTCGACGCCCGCGAACGTCATCGCGAGCTCCCGCGAGCCCGGCAGCCGCTCGATGATCCTCGCCGCGCCCAGATGGCGCATGTCGAGGTAGACCGAGCCGTTGATGCCGCGGCCCTGGTCGATCTCGGTCTGCTCCGAGCGCGAGACGACGTCGCGCGAGGCGAGCTCCATCGCGTTCGGCGCGTAGCGCTTCATGAAGCGCTCGCCCTCGCTGTTGATCAGGTACGCGCCCTCGCCGCGGCAGCCTTCCGTGAGCAGGATCCCCGACGGGTAGAGCGTCGTCGGGTGGAACTGCATGAACTCCATGTCCTTGAGCGCGACGCCGAGGTACAGCGCCATCGCCGCGCCGTCGCCGGTGCACGCGTACGCGTTCGTCGTCGTGCGGTAGATGCGGCCCTGGCCGCCGGTCGCCAGCACGACCGTCTTGCCGCCGAGCGTGTGCAGACCGCCGTTCAGCAGGTCCCAGCAGACGACGCCCTGGCAGCGCCCGTCGTTCTCCACGAGCTTCCACGCGTAGTACTCCTCGTACACGGTGATGTCGCGCTTCACGAGCTGCTCGTAGAGCACCTGGATCAGCACGTGGCCGGTGATGTCCGCGGCGAAGACCGTGCGCGGCGAGCCGGCGGCGCCGAAGGGGCGCTGCGCGAGCTTGCCGTCCTCCCGGCGTGAGAAGAACGCGCCCCAGTGCTCGAGCTGGTAGATGTCGCCCGGCGCCTCGCGCGTGAAGATCTCGATCGCGTCCTGGTCGCCGAGGTAGTCGGAGCCCTTGACGGTGTCGAACGCGTGCGTCTCGGGCGAGTCCTCGGCCGCGTTCCCGAGCGCCGCGTTGATGCCTCCCTCCGCCGCGCCGGAGTGGCTGCGGGTCGGGTGGAGCTTCGACACGACCGCGACGTCCGCGCCGGCATCGTGCGCCTCGATCGCCGCGCGCATGCCTGCGCACCCGGCTCCGACGACCAGAACATCGTGGCTGGCTTCCACGTGGAGGGACGCTAGCGAAACCTGCGGCGGCTAGGCAGGCCCAGCTGCTCGGATGGCGGGGTCGGCGTCGGCGAACCGGCGGGCGAAGTTCTCGATGAACAGGTCGGCGAGCTCGCGCGCCTTGACGTCGTACCGCTCGGGGTCGGCCCACGTCGACCGCGGGTCGAGCAGGCGCGTCGTGACGCCGGGCACCTCGAGCGGCACCTCGAAGCCGAAGACCTCGTCGACGCGGTAGGCGGCTCCGTCGAGCAGCCCGTCGAGCGCCGCGCGGAGCATCGTCCGCGTCGCCCCGATCGGCATCCGCTCGCCCTCCCCGAACGGGCCGCCCGTCCAGCCGGTGTTCACCAGCCAGACCGCCGCCCCGTGCCGGTCGAGCTTGTCGCCGAGCATGTGCGCGTACACCTCGGGCGGCTGCGGCAGGAACGGCTGGCCGAAGCACGTCGAGAACGTCGGCTGCGGCTCCGTGACGCCGATCTCGGTGCCGGCGAGCTTCGCCGTGAAGCCGGACAGGAAGTAGTAGAGCGCCTGGTCCCGGGAGAGCCGCGCGATCGGCGGCAGGATCCCGAACGCGTCCGCGGTCAGGAAGACGACTGACCGCGGGTGGCCGGCCTGCATCGCGGGCAGCGCGTTCGCTATCTGGCCGAGCTTGTACGCGGCGCGGGTGTTCTCGGTCTTCGAGTCGTCGTCGAGGTCGAGGATCCCCTGCTCGTCGCAGGTCACGTTCTCGAGAATCGTCCCGAAGGTGCGCGTGGTCTTGTAGATCTCGGGCTCCGCCGTCGGCGAGAGTCGGATCACCTTCGCGTAGCAGCCCCCCTCGATGTTGAAGACGCCGTTCCGGCCCCAGCCGTGCTCGTCGTCTCCGATCAGGTGCCGCTCAGGGTCCGCGGACAGCGTCGTCTTGCCCGTCCCCGACAGCCCGAAGAACACCGCCACCCTGCCGTGGTCGTCGACGTTGGCGGAGCAGTGCATCGGGAAGACGTCCTCGAGCGGCAGCCGGTCGTTCATCACGGTGAAGATCGACTTCTTGATCTCGCCGGCGTAGAAGGTGCCGAGCACGAGCAGCTCGGTCTTCCCCGGGTGCAGGACGATCGCGGTGCCGCTCCGGGTCCCGTCCACGCTGGGATCCGACTCGAGGTCCGGCGTGTGGAGCACGAGCGCCTCCGGCGCGAACGAGGCGAGCTCGTCGGGCTCGAGATCGATGAACATCGTCTTCGCGAAGAGGGCGTGGTACGGATGGGCGGTGACGACGCGCACGCCGATGCGGTGCTCGGGGTCGGCCCCCGCCCACGCGTCGACCACGTAGAGCGCGGCGGCCGATCCGAGATGGGCGGCGACCCGCTCCCGCAGGCCGTCGAACCCCGCCTCGCCGAGACGCTGGTTCACGTCTCCCCACCAGATCCGCATGGTCGACGACGGCTCGTCGACCAGGAACTTGTCCTTCGGCGAGCGGCCGGTGAACCGGCCTGTATCGACGACGAGCGGACCACCCTCCGCCAGCCGCCCTTCGCCCCGTGCGAGCGCATGCGCGTAGAGCAGCGCGGTCGTCGGGTTGCGGTATACGCGCCCGGACACGTCGATCCCGTGGGTGGAGAGGTCGACGCCGACAGGCAACTCGGTCGCAGTCACGAAACCGCATGCTAGGCGAAACTGGGATCCGAGCCGCGGGGGAACCGCGGGCCGCGGATCAGATCTGCCAGTCGAGGTTCCGCAGCACCGGGACCCGCTCCCCGTCCGCGGTGACGCCGTCCACGTCGAGCTCGGGGCGGCCGATCATGAAGTCGATGTGCTGGGCGCTGTGGTTCACCCGGCCGGCGTCCGACTCCTCGACGAGGAAGGGGAAGCCGCTGCCGAAGGCGATGTGGCTGGACGCGTTCTCGTCCAGGAGGGTCGAGTAGAAGACGGTGCCGAGCGGGCCGATCCGGCCCTGGCGGTCGACGAGCGCGAGCTCGCCGAGCCGGCGGGCGCCCTCGTCGATCGCGACGAGCGTCCGCAGCGCGTCGGCGTTCTCGTCGGCGTCGATCTCGACCGCGACACCCTCCTCGAAGGTGACGCGGAGGCCGCGGATGATCGTGCCGTCCTGCAGCACGAGCGGCTTCGACGCGGTCACGTGCCCGTTCGTGCGCAGCGGATCCGGCGTCGTGAACACCTCTTCCGTCGGCAGGTTCGGGAGGTGACGCAGGCCCTCGGCCGTCGAGAAGTCGGCCGCCCACCAGTTCGCCGTCGGGAGCAGCCCGACCGTCAGCTCGGTGCCCGGCCCGCGCAGCTCGATCGCGTCGAAGCGCCGGGCCGCCATCCGTTCCGCCGCGTCGTTCAGGACCGCCATGCGCTCGTCCCACGCGGCGAGCGGATCGGGCTCGTCGAGACGGAGCACGTGCTCGAGCTCGCGCCACAGCCGCTCGAACGCCTCGTCCGCGGGCAGGTCGGGGAAGACGAGCCCCGCCCACGCGGGGTGCGGCGCCGGGACGATGCACCAGTTCGTCGAGCGGTCGCCGACGACCTTCGTCAGCTCCTTGACGCGCGGCAGCATGTCCTTTCCGAGGAGGGTCTTGTCGAGGTCGTCGAGCAGGTTCGGCGCCGTGACGCCGTGCAGCGTGACGCGCGCGCCGTGCCCCTCCGCGTGCTCGAGGACGCGCTCGCCGTACCAGGCCGGCACGAAGTCGAGCGTGTCGGGGTCGGCGTTCTGGATGCGTGCGCGCTTGATGTGCGGGTCGAAGTAGACGACGTCCACGAACTTCGCGCCCCGCGCGTATGCGGCGGCGGCGGTCGCGCGCGCCTGCTCCTCCTGCCCGAGCTCGCCGGTCACCATCACGATCTGCCCCGGCTGCACGTTGGCGCCGTGGACGGAGAGCTCGGCGAGGCGGGTGATGCGATCCGACATCGGCAGGCGATCCTAGCTCCGGCGGCGAAAGGAGGGGCATGACAACCGACGCGGCGATCGAGCGGTTCCTCGCCGCGGCGGGCATCTCGGACGGCACGCGCCGGGAGTACGCGAAGGACCTGGCGGAGTTCGCGCGCTGGTTCGGACCGGATAGCCCGCTCGAGGACCTCGACGTGCGCGTACTGGCGGAGTGGGTCGCGGAGCTCGGCCGCGCGCGCCCGGGCGGGAAGCTCGCTCCGGCGACGATCGCGCGCAGGCTGACCGCGGTGCGCTCGCTGCTCCGCTTCTCGCTCGGCCCGGACCGCGTGCCGGACGCCGCCCTCGCCCCGCGGCGGCCGCGGCGGCTTCCGGACGCGCCGAAGCAGGCGGAGGTGGAGGCGCTCGTCGACGAGCTGGACGGCGAGGGCGCGCTCGCTCTGCGCAACCGCGCGCTCGTCGAGCTGGTCTACTCGGCGGGGCTGCGGAGCGCGGAGGCGATCGGGCTCGACGTCGGCGACGTCGACTTCGCGCAGGAGACGGTGCACGTGCGGCAGGGCAAGGGCGGGAAGGACCGCGTCGTCCCGCTCGGCGAGGAGGCGGGCGCGCTGGTGGCGCGCTACGTGCTGGAGGCGCGGCCGCAGCTCGTGCGCGGCGCCGACAGCGCGCTTTTCCTCTCGGTTCGCGGCCGGCGGCTCGACACGTCGACGCTGCGGCGCCTCGTGCCGCATCCGCACCGGCTCCGGCACGCGTTCGCGACGCATCTGCTCGAGGGCGGCGCCGACCTGCGGACGATCCAGGAGCTCCTCGGCCACAGCTCGCTCTCGACGACGCAGATCTACAGCCACGTCGACGCAAAGCGCCTGCGGCGCGTCTACGACCACGCGCATCCCCGCTCTTAGGGACGTGTCCTGGCTCAGAGCCCAGACACGTCCCGAACAGACAGGAGGGCCGGGATCGCCGCCCGCGAACCTGGCGGGGTGGATCGGGACGTCGACGGGTTCCTGGCGCTGCTCGCGGCGCGGCGGTCGCCGCGCACCGTCGACGCCTACCGGCGCGACCTCGCCGCGCTCGGCGCGTTCCTCGGGAAACCGGTCTCGGCCGCGACCCTCGAGGACCTCGAGCGCTACACCGCGCAGCTGCGCGCCGACGGCCTCTCTCCCGCGACGATCGCCCGGCGCACCGCGTCGGCGCGCAGCTTCTACCGCCACCAGCTGCTGCTCGGCGACCGCAGCGACAATCCCGCCGCCGCGGTCGCGCTCCCGCGCCGCCCGAAGCAGCTCCCGAAGACGCTCTCGCCCGGCGAGGCGGAGCGGCTGATCGACGCCGCCAGGGGAACCGAGCCGCGCGCGCTGCGCGACCAGGCGCTCGTCGAGCTCCTCTACGGCGCGGGCCTCCGCGTCTCCGAGGCGGTCGGGCTCGACCGCACCGGGGTCGACCTCGACGATCGCCTCGTCCGCGTGATCGGCAAGGGCGGGAAGGAGCGCGCCGTGCCGATCGGCCGCCCCGCCGTCGAGGCGCTCCGCCGCTACCTCGCGCGCGGCCGCCCCTACCTCGACCGCCGCCACCGCCCCGAGCTGTTCCTGAACGCCCGCGGCGGCGGCCTCACCCGCGCGGGCGCGTTCCTGATCCTGCGCCGCCTCGCCGAGCGCGCCGGCCTCGACCCGCAGCGCGTCCACCCGCACCTCCTACGGCACTCGTTCGCGACCCATCTGCTCGAGGGAGGCGCCGACCTCCGCTCCGTTCAAGAAATGCTCGGACATGCCGATCTTTCGACCACGGAGCTCTACACGCACGTATCCGACAGCCGGCGACGCGCGTCGTACTACCGGGCACATCCTCACGCCCACAGGAGAACCACGGAGGACCATGCCGATCGAACCGCACGTCGAGCTCTTCATGGCACTGGCGTCGGCGGCGGCGTGGCTGATGACGAAGGCCGGGCTCTCGAAGAACGTCCTTGAGCTCAGGCGGCGGCGCGTCGTCTGCCCGTCCTGCGGCCGCACCGACCGCTGCACGTGCGCCTAGCCTGAGCGGGCCTCTCGCCCTATGCGTGCGCCGTGATCCGCGGCGGCACGACGACCACGGGGACGTGGGCGTGGTGGATCAGATCTCGGGAGACGCTGCCGAGGAGCGCGCCCTGGAACGCGCCGAGCCCGCGCGACCCGCACACGATCGCCTCGGCGAACTCGGCGTCGGCCGCCTCGACGATCGCGCGAGCCGGTGCGTGATGGGTGACGTCGATGACGAGCTGCGCGTCGATCCCATCCGCCTCGAGCTCCGCGACGGTCGCCTCGATCCGCTGGCGCCGGTCGTCCTCGTCCGCGACGACCGGGATCCCGCCGGCCTTGCCGCCGGAGTACCGCTGGTCGCAGTGGAACACGATCAGCGTGCCGCCGGGCGAAAGCAGCCGCCGCGCTTCGCGCAGCGCCAGCTGCGCGTCGTCCGACCCGTCCGTCGCCCAGAGGAGCGTCGAGTACATGCCTCCTCCTTTCACTCACCTCGAAGCGTGCGCCGCCGGCGGCGGCGGAGCATCGGAGAAAACCCCTACTTGCCCTTGCGGCGGAGGACCTGCGCGACCTTCCCCGCGGCCTCTCGGAGCTCGCGGGGCTGCTCGTCGTCCTCGCTCAGCGAGGCGAGGATCTGGATCGTGTCCGGCCGGGCCGAGCCGTTCTTCAGCGCGACGACCGACAGCCGCCGCACCGCCTCGTTCGGGTCGCGCGCCACGAGCTCGTGCAGCAGCGGGCGCACGTCGTTGACGTCGCCGGGATGGTCGCGCGAGAGCCGCTCCAGCGAGAGCAGCGCCGAGCCGCGCACGGCCGGGCTCTCGTCTTCGAGGCCGCGCCGGAGCAGCTCCTTCTTCGTCCGGAACCGGAACTGCCCGATCGCGCGAAACGCAACCGCGCGCTCGCGGAAGTCCGCGACGCGCGCCGAGGCCTCGAGCTCGTCGTCCCACTGCGCGCGCAGCTGCGCACGCTCGCGCTCGTCGTCCAGCTCGTCCGCCTGAGCCGCCGCCTCCGCGAGGTTCATAGCGCGCGCGGCGCCGGACCGACGTAGCGGGCCGACGGCCGGAACAGCCGGCCCGTGCGCTTCTGCTCGAGGATGTGCGCCGACCAGCCGGCGACGCGCGAGCAGCCGAACATCGCGGGAGCAAGCGGCGGCGGAACCTGCGCGACGTCGAGGACGAGCGCCGAGTAGTACTCGACGTTCGTCTTCAGCGGCCGCTCGGGATGACGCCGCTCGAGCTCGGCGAGCGCAGCCTCCTCGAGGCGCTCGGCGATCTCGATCTGCGGCGAGCCGAGCTCGCGCGCCGTCTCCTTGAGGATGCGGGAGCGCGGGTCCTCGGCGCGGTAGACGCGGTGCCCGAAGCCCATGATCCGCCTGCCGGAGTCGAGCGTCTCGCGCACCCAGCGCTCCGGGTCGCCCATCGCCTCGACCTCCTCGAGCATCGGCTTCACGTACGCCGGCGCGCCGCCGTGCAGCGGCCCCGACAGGGCGCCCACGGCGGCCGAGAGCGCGGCGCCGCAGTCGGCGCCGGTCGACGCCGCGACGCGCGCGGTGAACGTCGAGGCGTTCAGGCCGTGCTCGGCCGTGCAGATCCAGTAGGTGTCGATCGCCGCCGCGGCGCGCGGGTCGGCCTCACCGCGCCAGCGGAGCAGGAACTTCTCGGCTGCCGTTCTTCCCTCGGCGACCGTCTCGTCGGGCACCGGGTCGTCGCGGCCGTCGGCGAGGCGGGCCGAGCGCGCCACGATGCCCATCATCTGCGCGGAGAGCCGGCCGAGGTCCGTGCGCGCCTGCCCGTCCGAGATCTCGTTCAGCTTGCCGAGCTGCCAGAGGCCCGCGAGGCGCGCCGTCTCCGCCTGCAGGTCGGCCGGCGCATGCCCGGTCAGCCCCGCCGGCTCGTGGGGCTCGGGCGCCGGCATGACCGAGTCGAGATCGTCGTCGACCAGCAGGCCCCAGACGTTCTCGTAGGGATAGCGGCCGACGAGCTCGCTGATGTCGATGCCGCGGTAGCGGAGGACACCGCCGTCGCGATCGGGCTCCGCGATCTCCGTCTCGACGGCGACGACGCCTTCGAGGCCGGGATGGAAGTCGGTCACGCTCATCGATCTGAGCGTACAAGCTGCGTGTATGTTGGCGCGCGGCATGACACATCGCGTCACACTCATCCCCGGCGACGGCACCGGCCCCGAGCTGACAGAGGCGACACGCCGCGTCCTCGAGGCGACGGGTGTCGAGTTCGACTGGGACGTGCAGCAGGCGGGCGTCGACGTGATGGAGTCGGCGGGCACGCCACTGCCGGAGCAGACGCTCGCGTCCGTGAAGGCGAACAAGGTCGCGCTGAAGGGCCCGATCACGACGCCGATCGGCACGGGCTTTCGCTCCGTGAACGTGGCGCTGCGCCACGAGCTGGGCCTCTACGCATGCCTGCGCCCCTGCAAGAGCTACGTGGGCGTGCGCTCGCGCTACGACAATGTCGACGTCGTCATCGTCCGCGAGAACACCGAGGACCTGTACGCGGGCATCGAGTACGAGGCGGGAACGCCGGAGGCGGAGCAGGTGATCGCCGACCTGAACGCGCTGCAGGCGAAGCAGATCGCGCCCGGGTCCGGGATCTCGGTGAAGCCGATCAGCCGCGAAGGCTCGGAGCGCATCATCCGCTACGCGTTCGAGTACGCGCGCGCCCACGGCCGTACGCGCGTCTCGTGCATCACGAAGGCGAACATCATGAAGTTCACCGACGGCCTCTTCCTCGACGTGTTCCGCGGAGTCGCCAAGGACTACCCGGAGATCGAGCCGTGGGAGAACCTCGTCGACGCGCTCTGCATGGGGCTCGTGCAGCGGCCGGAGGAGTTCGACGTGCTCGTGCTGCCGAACCTCTACGGCGACATCATCAGCGACCTCACCGCCGGCCTCGTCGGCGGGCTCGGGGTCGCCCCCGGCGCGAACATCGGCCCGGACTCGGCCGTCTTCGAGGCGACGCACGGCTCCGCGCCGAAGTACAAGGGCCAGAACAAGGTGAACCCGACGGCGATGATCCTCTCCGGGAAGCTCATGCTCGAGCACCTCGGCGAGGACGATGCCGCGCGCCGCCTCGAGGAGGCGGTTGCGTCGGTGATCGCCGAGGGCAAGAACGTCACGTACGACCTGAAGCCGACGCGCGACGACCCGACGGCGGTCGGGACGGCGGAGTACGCGGACGCGATCATTTCCAAGCTGGAGGGATAGAGATGGCCAACAGGCCGAAGGTCACCGTCGTCGGCGCAGGCGCCACGGGCGCGACGTGCGCGCAGGTGCTCGCGCAGCGCGACTACGCCGAGATCGTCCTCACCGACATCAAGGAGGGCCTGCCGCAGGGCAAGGCGCTCGACATCAACCAGATGGGCCCGGTCCTCGGCTTCGAGGCGACGGTCAGCGGCACGAACGACTACGCCGACACCGCCGGCTCGGACATCGTCGTGATCACGGCCGGCCTCCCGCGCCAGCCGGGGATGAGCCGCGACGACCTCGTCACGACGAACGAGAAGATCGTCAAGTCGGTCACCGAGCAGGTCGTGGCCGCCTCGCCGGACGCGATCATCATCGTCCTCTCGAACCCGCTGGACGCGATGTGCCACGTGGCGAAGGCCGCGTCCGGGCTGCCGAAGCAGCGCGTGTTCGGCCAGGCGGGCATTCTCGACACCGCGCGCTTCCGCACCTTCATCGCCTGGGAGACCGGCGCGTCGGTGAAGGACGTGCAGGCGCTCGTGCTCGGCGGGCACGGCGACCAGATGGTCCCCGTCGCGTCGGCGTCGACCGTCGGCGGGGTGCCGCTCCGGAAGCTCGTCTCGGAGGAGCGCATCCAGGCGATGGTCGAGCGCACCGCGGTCGGCGGCGGCGAGATCGTGAAGCTGCTCGGCACCTCCGCCTGGTACGCGCCGGGCGCCGCCTGCGCGCAGATGGTCGACTCGGTGCTCCTGGACGAGAAGCGCGTGCTCCCGTGCACCGCCTATCTCGAGGGCGAGTACGGGATCGACGGCCTCTACATGGGTGTCCCGGTGAAGCTCGGCCGGAGCGGCATCGAGGAGATCCTGCAGGTCGATCTCGACGACGCGGAGCAGGCTGCGCTGGCCAAGTCCGCGGACGCCGTCCGGGACGTCGTTAGCGTGCTCTCAACCTAGAGCGCACTAACTTCCAAACGCAGGACGCGCTACCTTCCCGCCGCATGGATCTCGGTCTGCGCGGCAAGACGGCCATCGTCTGCGGAGCCTCTTCGGGGCTCGGGCTGGCCGCGGCCGAGGCGCTCTCGGAGGAGGGTGCGAACGTTGCGATGTTCGCGCGCCGGCGCGAGGAGCTCGAACGCGAGGCCGACCGCCTCGGCGCGCTCGCCGTCCGCGGCGACGTGACGAACGCGGCCGATCTCGAGCGGGTCGTCGAGCGCACGCTGGAGGCGTTCGGCGGCCTCGACATCCTCGTCTGGAACTCGGGCGGCCCGCCCGGCGGCGGCGCCCGCGGCGTCACCGACGAGCAGCTCGAAGCCGCCTTCGAGCTGCTGCTGCAGCCCGCGGTCCGGCTCGTGCGCCTCTGCCTGCCCCACCTCGAGGCGAGCGAGGCGGGCCGCATCGTCGCGGTCACGTCCGGGACGGTGCGCGAGCCGGCGCCGTTCCTCGCGCTCTCGAACGCGATCCGACCCGGTCTCACCGGCTGGCTGAAGACGCTCTCGCGCGAGCTGGGGCCGATGGGGATCACGGTCAACTGCGTCGCGCCCGGCCGGATCGACACGCCGCGCATGGTCGAGCTCTACGGCCCGGACGGGCCGCCGGCGGAGGACCTCGAGCGGATCGCGCTCGGCCGCCTCGGCACTCCGCGCGAGTTCGGCGACGTCGTCTGCTTCCTCGCCTCCGCGCGCGCCTCCTACATCAGCGGCACCACCGTCCTCGTGGACGGCGGCGCGTCGCGCGGCCTGCTGTGAGACGCATCGTCACCCCCGGACGCCTGCTCCTCCTCGGGCTCGCTCTCGTCGCAGTCTTTCTCGCGCTCGTCCTCGTCCCGTCGAACGAGTACATCTTCCTGCCCGACAAGGCGCACCCGGTCGCGCCGCTCGTCACCGTCTCCGGCGCGAAGCGGCCGGCGAAGGGCGGCATCTACTTCGTCGACGTGATCGTCCAGAAGGCGTCGCTGCTCGAGAAGCTCTTCGGCGGGCTGCACGAAGGCGCCGACCTCTACCCGGCGCAGGAGATCAACCCGCCGGGCGTGAACGACGCGCAGCTCGAGCGAATCGATCTGCAGGACATGGCGACGTCGCAGACGATCGCCGCCGCGGTCGCCGAGCGCGCCGCCGGCAAGAAGGTCGTCGTCGTCTCGAAGGGCGCACAGGTGGAAGAGGTCGGCGCGGGCGAGCCCGCAGTCGGGAAGCTCGAGCCCGACGACGTCATCACCGCGATCGACGGCAAGCGCGTCACGGGCACGCCGAGCGTCTTCACGCTGATGAAGAAGGTCAAGCCGGGCCAGGTCGTCTCGTTCACCGTGCACCGCGGCAAGAGCACGCTGCAGGAGCGGATCAAGACGGCGGCCGACCCGAGCGACCCGAAGCACGCGATCGTCGGCATCCTCGTCCAGCCCGCGCTCGACATCCGCGTCCCGATCCCCGTGAAGATCGACGCCGGCGGCGTCGGCGGCCCGTCGGCGGGCCTCGCCTTCGCGCTCGAGGTCTACCAGCTGCTCGGCCACGACGTCGTCCGCGGCCACAAGGTCGCCGCGACGGGCGAGATCTCGATCGACGGCTCGGTCGGTGCAATCGGCGGGATCAAGCAGAAGACGATCGGAGCGCGCCGCGCAGGTGTGGACGTCTTCCTCGTGCCTGTGCAGAACGCGGCCGACGCGCGCAAGGTTGCTCACGGGCTCCGGATCGTGCCTGTGAAGAGTTTTCAACAGGCGTTGCACGCACTGGCAACCCTGTCCTGAGCGGCCCGGAGAGGGGTCGTCCGGGGCCTCGCCGAAGTTGCCGGAAAGAGCGCGTTTTCCTTTTAGGCAAGCCCTTTTCGGCGCTTCCGGGCAGTCGTACCATGCGCCTCCGTCACCGCCCCTTGCGACCCGGAGAGACCGCCACATGACCCGACAGAACGCTCCGACCTGCGACGACTGCTACTTCCGCCGTCACGGCCTCTGCGCGATGGCGCCGGAGCGTCCCTGTCCCACCTTCCGCGCGGCGGCGCGCACGCTGCAGCCGCCGCGGCAGCCGCGGCTCGTGCCGCTCGCGGCCTCGAGCGCGGCCTAGGGCCTACGCGGCGACGGGGATCGCCGCGGCGAGCCGCGCGACCCCGTCGGCGATCTCGTCGAGCGAGACGAAGCTGTACGCAAGCCGGAGCGTGTCCGGGCCGCCGTCGAAGTCGGTGCCCTTCACGAACGTCACGCCGGCCGCTTCGGCGCGCGCGAGCAGGTCGGTCGCGTCGACGCCGTCGATCTCGGCCCAGAGGAAGTAGCCGCCGTCCGGGTGCGTGATCCGCACGTTCGGCAGCTCGCGCTCGAACGCGGCGAGCATCGCGTCGCGCCGCGCGCCGATCAGGCCGGTGACGCGCTCGAGGTTCGGCTCGAAGTTCCCGCGGTCGACGAACTCGTGCACCGTCGCCTGGCTGAGCAGCACCGGCGTGATGTACGTCGAGGTGGCGATCGCCTCGATGTCCTTCTCGAGCGCCTCCGGGAAGACGAACCAGCCGACGCGCAGGCCGGGCGAGATCGTCTTCGAGAACGACGAGCTGTACGCGATCGTCCCCTCCGAGAGCTCGAAGAGGGACGGCAGCGGCTCGCCCTCGAACCGGATCAGCCCATACGGGTCGTCCTCGAGCACGAGCAGGTCGTGCTCGCGCGCGAGCTCGACGACACGGCGGCGGCGCTCGAGCGTGAGCGTGCGGCCGCTCGGGTTCTGGAACGTCGGGATCAGGTACAGGAACGCGGGCTTGTCCCCGGCCGCGAGCGCAGCCTGCAGCGCGTCGGGGTCGAGGCCGTCCTCGTCGCAGTCGATGCCGACGACGTCGGCCCCGAGCTCGCGCAGGATCTTGAGCGGGCGGTCGTAGGTCGGCCGCTCGACGAGCACGCGGCGGCCCGGCGCGAGGCGCTGCGAGAGGAAGACGAGCCCCTGGAGCGAGCCGTTCGTCAGGAAGACGCGCGACGCGTCGACGCCGTGCCGCGCCGCGATCCACTCGCGGAGCGGGCCGTACCCGGGCGACGGGCCGTAGGAGAGGATCGTGTGCCCGTCGCGCTCGAGCGCCGCGCGGGCGCAGTCGGCGAGCTCGTCGACCGGGAGGCACTCGGGGGCGGGGATTCCGCGTGCGAACGAGATCATGCGGCCAGGGTACTGGATGCCTAGCTGCCTCTTAGGCGAAAGCGGCACACTTGGGGGCATGAGCGTGCGTGTTCTGGTGGTCGACGACGACCCGGCGGTCCGGTCGGCGGTCGCGCGCGCGCTGCGCGTGGACTACGAGGTCGACGAGGCGGCGGACGGCGCCGAGGCGCTGGCACACCAGGCGTCCGCGCCCTCGGACGTGATCGTGCTCGACCTGCTGATGCCGGAGATCGGCGGTCTCGAGGTGTGCCGCTCGCTGCGGCAGCGCGAGGACGCGGTGCCGATCCTCGTCGTCACCGCCCGTGACGCGATCGACGACCGCGTCGAAGGGCTCGACGCGGGCGCCGACGACTACCTGGTGAAGCCGTTCGCCGTCGAGGAGCTGCGCGCCCGTGTGCGCGCGCTGCTGCGGCGGACCGGCGCGGGAGACGGCACGCTCCGGTTCTCCGACGTGACGCTCGATCCGGCGACGCGCGAGGTCGAGCGCGACGGACGTCGCCTGCAGCTGACGCGCACCGAGTTCAACCTGCTCGAGCTCTTCATGCGGAACCCGCGCCAGGTGCTGACGCGGTCGCAGATCTACGAGCGAGTATGGGGCTACGACTTCGGCGCGACCTCGAACGCGCTCTGGGTGTACATCGGCTACCTGCGGCGCAAGCTCGAAGAGGGCGGAGAGCCGCGCCTCCTGCACACCGTGCGGGGCGTCGGCTACGCGCTGCGCGAGGAGCCATGAGCTTCAGACAGCGCGTGACCCTGCTGGTCGCACTCGCGATCGCGGTCACGGTCGCCGGTATCTCGGCCGCCGTGTGGGTCGTCGCGAAGCACGAGCTGTACGACCAGCTCGACCAGACGCTCGACGCGCAGGCGAACCAGGGAGGCGGCGGCCCCTTCGGCGGGGGCGGCGCGTACACGGTCGTCGTCCACTCCGACGGCGACGTGACCGGGACGCTCGCCGGTCACGTGGCGGTGACGAATCGCGTGAAGGAGCTGATGGCGAGCGGCGGCTACTTCTTCACCAACACGGAGGTCACCGGGACGCTGCGGGGCGACGTGCCCGTGCGGGAGCTCGTGATCGCAGGCGGCGGGAACGCCGTGATCACGGTGCAGCCGCTTGCCCCGACCCAGCACGCGCTTGCCCGGATCCGCTTCTGGATCCTCCTGATCGGCAGCCTTGGCATTGCCGCCGCCGCCGGGCTCGCGGCGGGCGTCACGACCGCGGCGCTGCGGCCGGTGCGCCGGCTCACCGCGGCGGCGGAGACGGTCGCGGCGACCGGGCGCCTGAACGAGCGCGTGGCCGTCAGCGGCAACGACGAGATCGGCCGGCTCGCCGCCCGCTTCAACGGGATGCTCGAGGCGCTCGAGGACTCGGTCGGACGGCAGCGCCGCCTGGTCGCGGACGCGTCGCACGAGCTGCGCACGCCGCTGACGGCGGCCCGCACGAACGTCGACCTCGTCCGGGAGGGGAAGCTCCCCGAGGAGGAGGTGCGGCGGGCGCTCGACGAGGCGTCGACGGAGCTCGACTCGCTGACGTCCCTCGTCGCGGATCTCGTCGAGCTCGCCCGCGGAGGCGAGCGGCAGCTGCGGATCGAGGACGTCCAGCTCGACGATCTCGTCGCCGGGATGGTCGAGCGCGCGAAGGCGCGGTCGCCGCAGTCGACGTTCGTCACGGCGTTCTCGCCGACGACGGTGCAGGTCGACCCGGCGCTCGTCGAGCGCGCGGTGTCGAACCTGCTCGACAACGCGGTCAAGTACAGCGCGCCGGGGACGCCGATCGAGGTGACGGTGCGCGACGGCGAGGTCGTTGTTGCAGATCACGGCCCGGGG
>Ga0335071_10001215_pt1 | contig 27892 bp, 29 predicted proteins | sample Lox_Sample_15_FD_206724 | JGI IMG/M metagenome (GOLD analysis project Ga0335071, IMG submission 206724) | Soil microbial communities from Loxahatchee National Wildlife Refuge, Florida, United States - Lox_Sample_1.5 | ecosystem: Environmental > Terrestrial > Soil > Wetlands | place: USA...
GCCTCCTTTGTGAGCGTCGAGCGCCGTCATCGCCGCGGCCCTGACCAGGGTGGCGAGCAGCACGGTCTCCTCGACCGTCGCCGGCACGTCGGCGACCCGCACCTCGACCGTCGGGAAGTCCGCCGACGGGCGAACGTCCCAATAGATCATGTCGCGATCCAGGATCACCCCGGTGTCGACCAGCATGCGCACCGCGCGGTCGTTCCTCCTCCACCCCGACGGTGGGCCTGAAATCAGAAAAGGTCGCTCAGCTCACCAGCGAGCGGCCGACGCGAGCGCGGCGTCCGCGGTCGGGTAAATGGGCAGCACGGCGTTGAGCCCGCAGGCGTCGACGATCCGGGTGACGATCGGCTCGTGGCTCACCAGGCGCAGTTCGATGCCGCGGTCTCGACACCGTTGCGCCTCGTCGGCGAGCACCGCGAAGGCGCAGCAGCCCATGAAATCGAGCCCCGTGACATCGACCACGAAGGGGCCCGGGGGAATGACTACGCCGGCCGCCTCGCTGACCAGCTGGCGCCAGGTGTGCTCATTGCAGGCGTCGATCTCGCCGCCGGCGCTGATGAGCACCGCCGCGCCATTGCGGTCGGTGGTGGCCCGCAGCGTGCTGTGTGGATCGCCCAGCTGGTAGACCAGCCGCGTGCTAAGCGTCAGAGGCGGTGGGCTTGACATCGGTTCGGCAACAATAACCGGGCTCATGGTGGACTCCCTAATCGACCGACGCCGGGCGTCGGGATGGTGCCCGTCCTGCTGACTTAAGACGAATTCTTCGCGACGTGCGAATCTCTTTTGTATAACGAGACAGGGCGGTCTGTCTACCTGCCACCGCCTAAGAGTATGGTAAGGCCGGTATGACCAGCCACGATGTCCCGGCGCCGGCCAGGTCGGCCCGTGAACGGATCCTGACCGCGGCTTATGAGCTCTTCAGCCGGCGTGGGATCCGCGCCGTCGGCACCGACGAGGTGATCGAGCGGGCCGGGGTGGCCAGGGCCACGCTCTACCGTCATTTCGCGACCAAGGACGACCTCGTCCTGGCCGTGCTGCAGCGGCGCGAGGAGGTCTGGACGCACGGCCTGATCGAGGAGCAGTCACGGCAGCGGGGCGCGACGCCCGAGGAACAGTTGCTCGCGATCTTCGACGTCATGCACGACTGGTTTCAGCACCACGACGCCTACGAAGGGTGCTCGTTCATCAACGTGTTGCTGGAGTTGGGGGTGGATCACCCGGCCGGACAGGCCTGCATCGTCCACATCGAACACGTCCGCGACATCGTGCGCCAGCGCGCCGTCGCGGCGGGCCTGATCGACGTGGAGGACTTCGCCTCGTCGTGGCACATCCTGATGAAGGGCGCCATCGTCCTCGCGGCCGTGGGTGACGTGGATGCGGCCGTGCGCGCCCGCAAGATGGCCTGCGCGCTGATCGGGGAGCACCGGCCGGTGGCACCGGAGGACATCGGCGAGGCGGTCAGCTAGCCGCGGTGGTGCCGGTTTTGCGGTAGTGCTCTTCCTCGAGCTCGGCGATGGCCCGCGATGTGCGCTCGCGCAGCGCGAAGGCGGCGATGAGGCCGCACACGATCGCGATGACCAGCGCGACCCAGGAGAACCGCTGCATCCAGCGTTCGGCGGCCACCCCGGCGAAGTAGACCAGGGCGGTGGTGCCGCCCGCCCAGCAAACGGCGCCCGACACGTTGGCCGCCAGGAACCGTCGGTAGTGCATGTTCAGCGCACCGGCCAGCGGCCCGGCGAAGATCCGCAGCAGCGCGATGAAGCGGCCGAAGAAGACGGCCCGAACTCCCCAGCGGTTGAACAGCTTTTCGGCGAGCGCGACGTGTCCGGGCCCGAAGTGCCTGGGGAACCGCCGGCCGAGCCGGTCGAAGAGCGGCAAGCCGAACCGGCGCCCGATCGCGTAGCCGATCGAGTCGCCGACGACGGCGCCGATCACCGCGGCAACGCCGACGCCGACGGGATTGACGGCCAGGTCATGGTGCGACGACATCAGCGCCGCGCTGACCAGCACGATCTCGCCGGGAAGGGGAACTCCGAGGCTTTCCACGCCGACCACACCGCCGACCATCAGGTAGACCAACAGCGGCGGGATGGACTGCAGCAAAGCCTCCACGTTCATGGGTCAAGGATGCCTGACCGGCGGAGGAACCGCGCCGTAATGTCCTCGCCCGGCGTGCTGAGCGGTTCCAGCCGCGGACGCTTGGGCACCCGCCCGTCGGCCGAGGACATGCCACGAAGCCGCCGCCACACCCACGGCGTGAACTTTTGGTGCGTCCAGCGCAGCTGGCCGTAGGTGCGGGATTTGAACGACAGCCGCGTCGGGCTGCCGGTCGTTTGTGCCCAATCATGGTTGCTGCCGGGCAAATTGAGGGCTTCGGCGGCCGCCTCGGCGAACAGGATGTGCCCTTTGGTGGACGCGTGCACGCGGTCGACATCCCAGGTGTCCAGGTCGCGCATCGAGGGCGCGTCGTAAAGGTCCACGAGCCTGAAGTCGTATTGGTCGGCGGCCGCCCTGATGGCGTCGTTGATGCGGGCAAGCCGCCCCGATACCAGCCGGCCGAGTGGCAGGAATTGCGCGACGTTCGGGAAGGTGGTGGTCACCACCGTCGCGCCCGATCCGGCGAGCGCGGCGTAAACCTGCGCGAGGTCGGTGAGGGCACGACCGAACGAGTTTCCCGGCTGGATGACGTCGTTCATCCCGATGCACACGGTGACCAGGTCCGGTCGCATCGCCAGCGCCGGCGGAACCTGCTCGTGGAGCACGTCGGCCACCAGCTTGCCGCGGATCGCCAGGTTGGCGTAGTGCAGACCGGGGTAGAGGGAATCGATCATCACCGCGAGCCGGTCGGCAAACCCGAGACAGCCGACCGCGTCGTTGCCGTCCCATAACCCCTCGGTCTGGCTGTCCCCGATGGCGACGTATCGGCTGTATCCGGTCCCATTAGCCCCGCACACGATGCCGAGACTAACCGCTATTCCCGTCTCCGTGGTTGTAGCGTGGCGCTGGCTTCACATTAGGAGACTCTGTGGAATTCAACCTCGCCGAGGTGTTCGGGGCGGTCGCGGCGGCCAACCCCGACCGGGACTGCATCGTGTTCGGCGATCGGCGCTTCACCTTCGCGCAAACCGCCGAACGCGCCCGCCGGTTCGCCCGCGCGCTGCACGAGTGGGGGCTGGGCGCGCATCGCGAACGCGCGGAGTTGGCGCCGCACGAATCGGGTCAAAGCCACCTCGGGTTGTACATGGCGAACTGCAACGAATTCCTCGAGGCGATGCTCGGCGCGTTCGGGGCGCGGGTCGCACCGTTCAACGTCAACTATCGCTACGTCGCCGACGAGCTGGTGTACCTGCTCGGCAACGCCCGCGCCGACGCGGTCATGTATCACGCGCGGTTTGCGCCGACGCTGGCCGAAACGCTCGCGAAGATGCCCGGGCCGATGCGGCTCATCCACGTCGACGACGGCTCGGGCAACGACCCGCTGCCGGGGGCGGTGCGTTACGAGGAGCTGCTCGCGTCCGCGTCCGACGAGCCGCTCGACGTGGCGCCGTCGCCGGACGACCTGTATGTGCTCTATACCGGCGGCACCACCGGCATGCCCAAGGCGGTGCTGTGGCGGCAGCACGACATCTACGTCAATGCCATGGGCGGGCGGACGTTGGGCACCGGCGAGCCGGCGGCCGGCCTGGAGGAGATCGTCGAGCGGTCGCGGCTTGCGGGGCCGGGCTCGATGACCCTCGCGCCGCTCATGCACGGCGCGGCGCAGTGGGCGGCCTTCATCAGCCTGTGCGGCGGGCGCCCGTTTGTCATGCCACCGACCACCACCCATTTCGATCCGGCCGAGGCGCTGGCGCTGGCCAGCCGCGAACGGGTGATGTCGCTGTCGATGGTCGGCGACGCCTTCGGGCGGCCGTTGGCCGACGAACTCGAGGCCGGCGATTACGACCTGTCCGGGCTGCTGGCGCTGGTCACCGGCGGGGCCGCGCTCAGCGCCCCGCTCAAGCAGCGGTTCGTCGAGCTGCTACCCCAACTGACGATCCTGGACGCGGGCGGCGCGTCGGAATCCGGCGCACAGATGATCCAGGCCTCCAGCCGGCTGCAGAGCGCGACCGGCCGCTTCGCCCCCAATCCCGGCGCGGTGGTGGTCAGCGAGGACCTCACCCGGATCCTGTCGCCGGGCGACGAGGAGATCGGGTGGCTGGCCCAGCAGGGCCTGATACCACTCGGTTACCTGGGCGATCCGGAGAAGACGGCCCGCACGTTCCCGGTGATCGAGGGCATCCGGCATTCGGTGCCCGGCGATCGGGCCCGCTGGCACGGAGACGGCCAGATCGAGCTGCTCGGGCGCGATTCGGTCACTATCAACTCCGGCGGCGAGAAGATCTTCGCCGAGGAGGTGGAGGCCGCGATCGCCGAGCACCCCGCCGTCTACGACGTCGTGGTGACGAGCCGGCCCAGCGCGCGATGGGGAAACGAAGTCGTCGCGCTCGTCCGGCTGGCCGACGGGGCGTGCGTCGATGCCGGCAGCATCATGGCCGAGGCCGCCCGCCATATCGCGCGCTACAAACTGCCGAAGGCGATCGTGTTCTGCGACCGGTTGCAGCGCTCGCCGTCCGGCAAGGCCGACTATCGTTGGGCGAAAGCACAAGTGGTGCAAGGTACTTTGAGCCGGGCGGTGCCTCACCCGTCATAGTGGCCTTCGCGGGGGAGGATGTGACGTTGTGTCCACCTCTGAGCGACAACGGCGGATTCCACGGGCGCAGTCAGTGGCTTGTCGCTCAGAGGTGGACAAAAGGTGTGCCCTTCCCGCGCCGTGACGGATGTGGCGACTGAAGCCGATGCCGCTACCGTGATGTCATGCAGAAGAAGCGGGAGCAGGCGGCCGGGAACGCCGATTCGCTTGCGCCGCAGTATCCGATCGAGTCGGTCGACAACGCGCTGAAATTGCTGCTGTTGTTGGGCGAGCGGTCCGAGATCCGGTTGAGCGAGGCCACCCGGTACCTGGGTGTCGCGCCGTCGACCGCGCATCGGTTGCTGGCGATGCTCGCCTACCGCGGCTTCGTCCGCCAAGACCCGGTGTCCAGGGTTTACCTGCCCGGTCCCTCGCTGACGGGCGTGGCTTTCGCAATCTTTGGCCGCCTCGACATCCAGCGATCGGCCACGCCGGTCATGCGTGGCCTCAGCGAACAACTGCGCGAATCGATTCACGTCGGGATGCTCGACGGTGCCAACGTCCGTTTCGTCGCCGCGGTCGAGGGTCCCGCGGCGGTGCGGGTGGCCTCCCGGCTGGGCCGGACCATGCCGGCGCATTGCACGTCGACGGGCAAGGTCATGCTCGCTCAGCTCGCGGAAACCGAACTGCACCAACTGTTTCCGGAGGAGGAGCTGGAACGCGTCACCTCCCATTCGATCGGCAGCCGCACGGAATTGGAGACCGAGCTCTTTCGCATCCGCGAGCGGGGCTACGCCGTCAATCGCGAGGAGAGCGAGGAGGGCGTCGCCTCCGTCGCGGTGCCCATACCGACCCGGGCCCCGGGCCTGCGGCTCGCGCTCAACGCCGCGGCACCGCAAAACCGGCTCGACAGCGCCAAATGCCCCGCCGTGGCGGCCGCTCTTGTCAAGGCCGCCAAGGAGATCGGCGATCAGCTCGGCTGAGATATCCGGCGCGGGATCTCCGGTCGCAGGAAGACGTCGTTGAGCGTGACGGTGCGCAGCCTGCGTGCCCGGATGATGTCGACCAGCTGTCCGTAAACATGGGTGACCGCCGGGTGGTTGAGGTGGCCGATCACGATGTTCTGTGGGGTGAAGGCCTCGTACGCCGTCCTGAGGATCTGGTTTTCGGAAAGCGCCGCGGAATCCCGTAGGTCGCCGGACCACAGCGTGGTCACCCGGTAGCCCAGCTCTGTGGCCACCGAGTCCACGACGGCATTGTGATGGCCGTAGGGCGGCCGGAAGTACGGGGCGGCGTCCACGCCGTAGGTGTTCCTCAGGAACTGGTCGGTGCGGCCGAGCTCGTCGGCGATTTGGCCCTTCGACAGCATGGTCAGGTCGGGATGCGTCCACGTGTGGTTGGCCAGCTGAATCTGTCCCGATTCCACCAGCGGCCGAAGCAACGGGGCATTGTCGGTCCACGAGTGATAGGCGCCGGTGACGAAGTAGGTGAGCCGCACGCCGGTGTCCTTGGCGAATTGCGTGTAAAGCCGCACCACGTCGGTGTCGGCGCCGTCGTCGACCGTCCATGCCAGGAGGTCACCGTTGCCCGGGAGCTTCTTCAGCACCCCGCCGCCGGGCAACTCGACGCGCGACCGGGGGTCCGGTGGGGACAGGATCGGCGGCAACACCGGAGCGGCCGGGCGCGCCGCGGGGACGTCGGCGCGCGCCATCGTCTCCTTGGGTCCGCCGGCGGACGACCACGAGATCCCGGTGACCGCGACCGTCGCGGCCACCGCGGCCAGGAACCGCCGCCGGTCGAGATCGCTCACGACAGCCGAGGCTAAGCCCGTTGCCACCGCAATCCGGGCACATCCGTCGGGTGTCGTGCGCTCGATGCGAACCTGTGACATTCCGCTAACCGGTCACGCTGAGCACTCGAAGTTGTTGGCCCGCAGGCATTCCGTGCAAAGCGCGATATGGCTGCCACAGTGGGAATAGTCTTTGCCGAATCGTCCTGTGTTGATGGGAGACCCCATGTCATTCCTTCTTGCGATGCCGGAGATAATCTCCGTGGCGGCCACGGATTTGAAGGGCATCGGCTCAGGTCTCAGCACGGCCAACACGACCGCGGCGGCCACGACGACACAGGTGTTGCCGGCCGCGGCCGACGAGGTGTCGGCGGGCATCGCCGCGGTGTTCGGCGGCCACGCTCAGGCCTACCAGGCGATCAGCGCCCAGGCGGCGGCGTTCCATGAACAGTTCGTGCAGGCCCTCAACGGCGGCGCCGGCGCCTACGCCGCCGCCGAGGCGACCAACGCGCAGCAGGTGATGATGGGTGCGGTGAACGCGCCCGCCCAGGCATTGCTGGGGCGCCCGCTGATCGGAAATGGCGCCGATGGCGCCGCGGGAAGCGGCGCGAACGGCGGGGCCGGCGGGCTGCTGTGGGGCAACGGCGGCAGCGGCGGCTCGGGAGCGGCCGGGCAGGCGGGTGGCAATGGCGGCAGCGCGGGGCTGCTCGGCAACGGCGGGTCCGGCGGCGCGGGCGGTGCGGGCCAAGCGGGCGGCAGGGGCGGTAACGGCGGGTGGCTGAGCGGTAATGGCGGGAGCGGTGGCCAGGGCGGCGCCGCCACAGCGGGCTTCAGCGGCGGCATGCCCGGGCGCGGGGGCGACGGCGGCAGCGCCATGCTGTTCGGTGCCGGCGGTGCGGGCGGTCAGGGCGGCACCGGCCTGGCCGGGGCAAACGGCGTCAATCCAACGATTAGCGGGCAGGCCGCCACCGGCAGCACCGGCAGCAACATCTTCAACAGCAGCGATGGCTCTTCCTTTGGCTTCAACGGTGGTGATGGCGCCGACGCCGGCCTCGGCGCCACCGGCGGCACCGGCGGTACCGGCGGCTCGGCGTTGGCGAACGGTACCTCCAACGGCAACGCCGTCGCAGGCGATGGCGGCACCGGCGGCGCGGGCGGCAACGGGGGCGCCGGCGGCGTGGGCGGGAACGCCACCTTTGGCTTGACGGCGCAAGGTGGCGCGGGCGGTAACGGGACCAACGCTTCGGCCCCCGGCGGGGCGGGAGGCGCCGGCGGCGACGGCGGGCGGGCCTCGACATTCGGTTCTAGTACGTCCGCCTTCTCCGGGGCGGGCGGTGGTGGTGGCGGCGGCGCCACGGGCGTGTCGGGCGGCACGGGTTCCGTGGGCGGCGCGGGCGGTAACGGTGGTCATGGTGGGATGCTGGCCGGCACCGGCGGGGCCGGCGGCGCCGGCGGCACCGGCGGCGTTGGCGGCACTGGAGCCGATGGCGGCGGTGGCGGCGTTGGCGGCGGTGCGGGATCGGCCAATGCCGGGCTCAATGCTGCCCAGGCCGTTGGCGCTCCGGGTGGCGACGGTGGCGCAGGTGGTTCCGGTGGCACGGGCGGAGACGGCGGTGCTGGCGGCGCCGGCGGAACCGGCGGTGCGGGAGGGCTCTTCGGCGACGGCGGCGCCGGCGGCAACGCCGGCGTGGGCGGTCACGGCGGTGAGGGCGGCGGCGGGGGCCTCGGTGGTGGCGGCGGCCATGGCGGGGACACCTCGGCTATCTCCGGCGGCACGTCCACCTTCGGCGGCGGTGGCGGTGATGGCGGCTCTGGTGGTGACGGCGGCAACGGTGGCAACGGCGGTGGCGCCGGCACGGTCGGCATCGGCGGCACCGGCGGGCTATTCGGCCAGGCGGGAACCAACGGCGCGGTGGGAAGCGGCGGTACCGGCGGTGGCGGCGGCAGCGGGGTCGACGGCGGAGACGCGGGCACGCACGGGGCCGGGACAACGCACGGAAACGACGGCACGGCCGGCACCCCGGGCAGCGACGGTTCGTAGGGTCAGGACGGCTAACCCAACCGCGCGATCTCGTGCCGCCAGGCCGCCTCGATGTTGAAGCCGGAACCCAAGTCGGGCAGGTCGTCCCAATCGCGTTCGTCGATGTCGCGCAGCGTGCCGCCGGCCGCGCGCACCCGCAACGACATCCGGGCCAGCGCGTCGACGCTGATCGCCTGCACCACCGCCTGCTGAATAGTGTTGGCGGCGCTGGTGATCCCGTGCCCGCGCAGGATCACCACGGGCCGGCCGCGCATCGCCGCCGCCATTTCCTTGCCCAGCGTCGAGGTTCGGATCAGCACGGCGCGTTCGTAGACCGGCACGCCGCCGCGCGCGAGCCACGCGCCGGTGATGTCGTAGGCGCCGTAGATCGGCCTCAGCGTGATCCCGGCGAGGTCGGCGGCGACGACGGCGCGCGGGTGCAGGTGCGCGACGGCCCGGTATGCCGGGTTGGACAGCAGGGTTTCGACGTGGATCGGCAGCTCGTTGGGGACGCGATAGCCGTCGAGTTCGCCTGCGGCGCCGGCGGTTCCGCCGAACGTGACGAGCCGGACGTCGGCGGGGCGGGTGAACGCCACCCCGGCGTCGGTGTCGCTTCGGCACCGGACGAGTAGGCGCTCGTCGTCGACCCGCAGGCTCAGGTGGCCGAGCATGCCGTCGACCAGGCCGCGGGCCGCGGCGACCCGGCAGCCCTGCGCCACCAGGGCGCGATGCTCCTCCAAATCGCTCATCGTGTTCCAACCAGCCCGAATCCGCCGTCGGGATGGACGGTTTCGCCGGTGATGCCGCGGGATCGGTCGGAGGCCAGGAACACGAAGCTCCAGGCGTGGTCCGCGCCGGTGAGCGCGACGTTGAGTGCGGTGCGCGCAGCCATGTCGCGCGCCCGGTCGGGGGTGTCGTCGAGGCGGACACCGTCGAGCCCCAGGCTGGCGAGTCCGCGCAGGTCGGTGTTGAGCGTGCCGCCCGGCGCGACCCCGTTGACCCGAACCTCCGGCGCGAGTTCGTGGGCCAGCGTTGCGACCAGACCGCGGACGGCGAACTTGGACGACACGTACAGCACGCCGCCGCGGCCGGGATGGTACGACGACGTGGACTCGGACAAGACGATCGACGACCCGGTGCCGGCCCGCAGCGCGGGCAGGGCCGCCTTGACGGACTGCAGGTGACTCAGGACGTTGGTGCGAAACATCTCGTCGAACGCGGGCGAGAGCGCCTCGGCGTCGATGTCGCCGATGCCCCTATAGAAATCGAAGATTCCGACGCAGTTGACCAGCGTGTCCAGCCCGCCGAAGGCCTCCACCGCGGCGGCGACGGCGCGGTCGTTGGCCGCCGTGGTGATGGCGTCGCCCTCGACCACCGGGACACCCGGCAATTCATCCCGCAATCGTTCGCACTTGCCGCAATCCCGTTCCAGGGCGGCGACTTTGGCGCCCTCGGTGCGAAACGCGTCCAGCACGGCGCGGCCGATTCCCGAACCGGCGCCGACGATCAGGGCGCGCTTGCCCTCAAGCCATCCGGTCATCGCCGCCCTCCGGCTCGTCGGGCACCAGCGGCGCGCCGCACTTGCCGACCATGGTCGCCAGCGTGCGGGCGTTCTGCCAGGTCAGCGCCTCCAGTTCGAGCGCGTCCAGGCTGATCGACCGCCCCGTTTTAGTGGCGCTGATCAGCAGCCGCGATCCGTTGCGGGTGTCCACCCGACGCACCGCGACCTCGGCGAATTCGTTTGCCACCGTGATGGGTTCGTTCACAGGAACACCGCCAAATTTTGCATCCGCAAGACGGACTCGTCGACAAAGATGGTGCGGCGCGCCAGCTTCCAACGATCGTCGCACCGCCGCAGCAGGTCCTCGCGGCCGCAGGACACCAAGGCGCCCTCGTTGACGTCGCCGCGGCTGCGGAAGAGTAGCTCGGCCGATTCGACGGCCAGGTGCATGTCATCTTCGACAAACGTGCGCACGTTGGTGATGAAGTGCCGCAGCCGCGACGGGGGGTCCTCGGTCCAGGCGTGCTCGGTGGAAAAGCGGGCGACCCGCTGGCGCAGCGAGTAGTTGTCCTCGTCGAAGTGGGCCATTCCCGGTGACGTGTCGAACCCGGCGCCCCGCGCCGTGGTGACCCTTACCGGCATCACGTAGCGAATGTCGTCGGTCAGGGTGTCCAGCCACGCGTCGTACTGCTGGGCGTCCAGCAGGTAGGCCTCGTCGACCAGGAACTGGTGCGCCTGCAGGTGCCGAATGTCGTTAAAGGGCAGGGCTTTTCTCATGACAGGTAATCCGCCCACAGCCCGAGCAGCGCCCGCTGGTTGTACTCGTTGTAGCCGACCTGGGCGCGCCCCGGCCCGTGGAAGGACTCGGCGGGCAGCGCCTCGACGACGGGGCGGTCGTCGGAGAGCAACCCCATCCGGCTGTTGAGCAGCAGGCGGCGCGCCATCGATCCGCCCGCGGTGGTGGTCAGCGACACCCAGTTCTCCACGTCGTCTTGTTCGAACATTCCGGTCGACCCGAAGCACATCAAATATGCCTTGTAGGAATCACGTTTGTATTGCGGGGGAGCGGCGGAGTCCACCGCGAACCATGAGCACACCTCGGTTTCGTTCTCGCTGATGGGCTGCCACAGCCGGATCGAGATGAAGGGCAGCACCTCGTCATCGCGGTCGCGCACCTTGGGCCAGTTGTGCACGAAGCTCAGGTTCGGAAAGCAGGTGGCCGCCGAGATCATGAACCCGTCCTCGCCGACCACCCGCTGCTGCCGCGGCGTCCAGACGTCCTTGATCCGGCCGATCATCTCGTCGGGATAGCCGACGTAGCGCATCCGCTCGTCGAAGTCGCCCGGCGGAAGCTTGTAGGTGGTTCCACCGCCGCGGTGCGCCCAGTACGTCGCTCCGTCCTTGCGCTTCTGGGCTTTTGGCTCGCGGAACAGGCCGATGTCGACGATCGAGGCGTGCGTGTGCGGGGTGTGGTACATGTCGCCGGCGAAGTTCTCGGCGCCGATCTTCCAGTTCGCCGTGATCCGCCAGCGCTGCGGGCCCCGCACTTCCAGGCCGCCGGCGCTCTGCTTGGTGTAGAAGTCCAGGTAGAACCGGAATTCGCCGAGGAAGTCCTCAAGCGGTTCGGCGGCCGGGTCCATGCTGATGAACATCAGGCCGTTGTAGCTCGCGAAATTCGGTGCGGGAAGCAGGCTTTGGCCGCTCCGAGGTAGCCCCTCGTCGCCGCCGTAGGCCTCGCGGTGAAACGGCAGCCCGGTGAGCCGGCCGTCGTTGCGGTAGGACCAGCCGTGGTAGGGGCAGCGGAAATTGGAGGCGTTGCCCATCTCCGCCCGGCACACCTGCATGCCGCGGTGCAGGCACATGTTGAACAGGGCCCGGATATCGCCGGCGCAATTGCTGATGATGAACGAATCGTCGAGAACCCGGCGCACCACGTAATCGCCGTCCTGCGGGACCTCCGATTCGTGGCCCACGAACGTCCATGCCCGGCCGAACAAACGCTCCCGCTCCAGCGCGAACAACGCCTTGTCGTTGTAGATGTGGGCGGGGATCATCCCCCGCCGAACATGGTCGAAAACGTTACCAAGATCCGTCACACGCACCTCTGCAGCACAGAAATATATTCTGCTAATTAGAATCCCGCACCCGGTCCGCCTGGTCAATGCCCGCGGCCAGCCACTTCGGAGCATCCTTTTGGCTAATTCACAGGTGGCCGACCCCGGAGGATTCACGGTGCGCGGCTACGGTGGTCACGTCGGACCCGGTGCGCATGTGAGCGCGAGTTAACGCCCGGGTTATCGCCGATTTTGCGTGCATTGCTGCCTTATGGTGCTGCATCTGAGGAAGGACGGTGTCATGGTGGATCGGTCCCGGGGGGCCGGTGCCCGGTTGCGGGGACTCGGACCCCGAGTGCTGTCAGCAATCGGGCGGCAAGAGTGGCTGGATCGGCCGAGCTATCGGTTCGAGCACCTGCTCAGCTTCGGCTACAACGCGCTGGGCGGCGCGCGCAACACCGTCACCAACGCGCTGCACGGCGTCTGGCTGGGCCACCCGGTTCATCCGCCGCTGGCGTCGCTGACGAGCGGGGCGCTGGGCACGACGGTGGCGCTGGACGCGCTCAGCCTGCTGCCCGGTCAGCGGCCCAGCGAGGTCCGCGACGCGTCGCGGTTCGCGACCCGCGCGCTGGGGGTGGGGATCCTGGCCAGCATCGGTTCGGCGATCACCGGCACCACCGACTGGCAGCACACCCACGAGGAGGACCGCCGGGTGGGACTGGTGCACGGCCTGGTGAACCTCGCCGCCACCGCGCTCTACGCGCAGTCCTGGTGGGACCGCCGCCACGGCCGGCATGGCCGTGGCATCGCGCTCACCGCGGCCGGCTATGCCATCACCCTCGGCGGCAGCTACCTCGGCGGGGCCCTGGTGTTCGAGTCCGGCATCGGCATCGACCAGTCGGGCGAGCGGCTGCGCACCAAGGAGTGGACGCCGGTGTTGCCGGCGAGCTCGCTGAACGGCAAGCCGGTGCGCGTCGTGGTGGACGGCGTGGGATTGGTTGTGTGCCAGACGAACCCGGGGGAGGTGTCGGCCTTCGGTGAGTTCTGCCCGCACCTGGCGGCCCCGATGGCCGACGGCTGGATCGATCGTGGCCGGGTCGTGTGCCCCTGGCACGGCTCGTGGTTCGCGGCCGAGTCGGGGGAGGTCCTGCGTGGCCCCGCGGCGGCCCCATTGCCGTGTTACGAGGCCAGGCTGATCGACGGAATGGTTGAGGTGCGTGCCGAGGAGGTAGCGAAGTGAACGCCTATGACGTATTGAAAGAACACCACATCGTGATCAAGGGCCTCGGCCGCAAGATCAGCGAGGCGCCGGTGAATAGCGAAGAGCGCCATAGCCTTTTCGACGAGATGCTCATCGAACTCGACATCCACTTCCGCATCGAGGACGACCTGTACTACCCGGCGCTCAAGGACGCGAGCAAGCTGATCGCCGTCGCCCATGCCGAGCATCGTCAGGTGGTGGACCAGCTTTCCGTTCTCCTCAAGACGCCGCAGAGCGCGCCGGGCTACGAAGACGAGTGGAACTCGTTCAAGACGGTGCTGGAGGCGCACGCCGACGAGGAGGAACGCGACCTGATTCCCGCTCCGCCCGAGGTGAAGATCACCGACGCCGAGCTCGAGGAGCTGGGCGACAAGATGGCCGCCAAGATGGAGCACTACCGCGGCTCCGCGGTGCACAGGCTGCGCACCAAGGGCCGGGCCGCGCTGGTACGCGGCCTCTAGCGGCGATCGCAAGCGCGGCGCAGCCGGGCGCTGCGGGTCGTCGCCATTGGTCGCTAGCGGCGATCGCAAGCGCGGCGCTGGGGGCACCTCCCGCTTGCGGGGGACCGGGCGCTGCGGGTCGTCGCCATCGGCCTCTAGCGCGCGACATCACGCGACTAACGGGGGGTCAGCCGCGTGATCGGGGGTAGCCTCACGGCTGATGAGCGCCGAGGTTGTCGCGTCCCAGGAGGAGATCACGGCGGAGATTGCCGCCCTGGGCTCGGGTGAGGTTGCCGGCGATCCCGCGCGGCCGCGGCTCGACTACCCGCCCTACCGCAGCACCGCCCTGCGCCACCCGAAGCGGCCCCCGCTGGTCGTCGACCCGGAGGAGCTCGAACGGGAGGCGCCGTGCTTCGGCAGCCAGGACGTCGGCCCGCTCGACGCCGACCTGACCGCGGGCCACCCGGGTGAGCCGCTCGGGGAGCGGATCATCGTGACCGGGCGGGTGCTCGACGACTCCGGCGGGCCGGTGGCCGGCCAGCTGATCGAGATCTGGCAGGCCAACGCCGGCGGCCGTTACCGTCACCAGCGCGACCAGCACCCCGCCCCGCTGGACCCGAACTTCGTCGGCGCCGGCCGTTGCCTCACCGGGCCCGACGGGTCCTACCGCTTCCTGACCATCAAGCCCGGCCCCTACCCGTGGCGCAACCACCACAACGCCTGGCGGCCGGCCCACATCCACTTCTCGGTCTTCGGAACGGCTTTCACGCAGCGGCTGGTCACCCAGATGTACTTCCCGGGCGACCCGCTGTTCGGCCTGGATCCCATCTTCCAATCGATCCCCGATCCCGCGGCCCGCCAACGGCTGATCGCCCGCTACGACCACGGCGTCACCCAGCCCGAGTACGCGACCGGCTACCGCTGGGACATCGTGGTGTGCGGAGGACGCCGAACCTGGAGCGAGGACGATGGCTGAATTGCCTTGCACCCCTGGGCAGACGGTGGGGCCGTTCCTCGGCCTCGGGCTGCCGTTTCCCGGTGACAGCGACCTGGTCGCCGCCGGGCATCCGCAGGCCGTCCGGTTGCACGGCACGGTCTACGACGGCGCCGGCGAGGCGGTGCCCGACGCGCTGGTCGAACTGTGGCAGCCGGACGGCGCCGGCCGCATACCGCGACGGGCCGGCTCGCTGCGGCGCGACGGCGCGGCGTTCACCGGCTGGGGCCGTTGCGCGACCGACGCGGCCGGGCATTACGGGTTCACCACGGTGGCACCCGGTTCGGACTCCGGGCGAGCCGCCTTCTTCGCCATTGCCGTCTTCGCGCGCGGGCTGCTGGACCGGTTGTTCACCCGCGCCTACCTGCCCCACGACGCCGTGAACGCCGACCCGGCGTTGGCCCCCCTGGTCTGTACCCCCGAAAGCGCCTGCGCCGCATACCGTTTCGATATCCACCTGCAGGGACCGAACGAGACGGTGTTCCTGGCGTACCGGGGCGATCGGCGATGACCAACCTGCTGTGGCCCGGCGACCAGCGGGCCGGCGAGCACATGACGGACCGGGCGCTGCTGGCGGCGATGGTCGCGGTGGAGTCCGCGTGGCTGGGCGCGCTGGCCGCCGCCGGCCTGGCGCCCGGTGAAGGTGCCGGCGCGGACCTGCCGAACCTGGTGGGCGACGACGACCGCGAGTCGCTGGCGGCCGCCGCGGAGGGCGGCGGCAACCCGGTCATCGGCCTGGTCGAACTGCTGCGCCGGCGCGCCGCCCCGGCCGTGGCCCCGTGGATTCACCGGGGACTCACCAGCCAGGACGTCCTCGACACCGCCCTGATGCTGGGCGTGCGCGCCGCCGTTGACGACCTCATGGCACAACTGACGCAACAGCTTTCGGCGCTGTCCGCCCTGGCCGCGGAGCACCGGGCGACCCCCATGGTGGCCCGCACCCTCACCCAGCACGCGGCGCCCACCACCTTCGGCGCCAAGGCGGCCGTCTGGCTGAACGGGGTCGCCGACGCGTTCGAGCGGCTGCGCGGGCTGGTCACCCCGATTCAGATCGGCGGTGCCGCCGGGACACGGGCCGCCGCGACGGAGCTGGCGACGCTGATCGGCGCGGCCTCCGACCCCGCGGCGCTCGCCGACGGGCTGGTGCGAAGCAGCGCAACCACTTTGGGATTGCCCGTCCGACCGCCGTGGCACACGACGCGGACGCCGGTCACCGCGGCCGCGGACGGCTTCGTCGGGTGCACCGACTGCTGGGGCCGCGTCGCCTCGGACGTCGTGACCCTGGCCCGCCCGGAGATCGGCGAACTGAGCGAGCCGGCGGGGGAAAACCGCGGGGGATCGTCGTCGATGCCGCACAAGCGCAACCCGGTGTTGTCGATCCTGATCCGGCGGGCCGCCCTCGCGGCGCCGCCACTGGCGGCCACGCTGCACACCGCCGCGGCGCTGGCCAACGACGAGCGGCCCGACGGTCCGTGGCACGCCGAGTGGGACACCCTGCGCACCCTGGCGCGCCGGACCGTCGTCGCCGGATCCCAGTGCGCAGAGCTGCTGGCCGGTCTGCGGGTCGATTCCGCGCGGATGGCCGAAAACCTCGCCATGGCAGACGTTTACGGCGAGCAACGGGCGATCGCGGACCTGGCCGGCAAGGCCGCGTCGGCCACCTACTTCGGCGCCGCGGACCGCTTGATCGACGAGAGCCTGGACCGCGCCGTGCGGGTCCTCAAGAGCCGCTAGCCGCCAGCGCCTTGCCGCCGTCTTCGTAAATGCTGGCCAGCCAGATGTGCACGAGGGTGTCGATCACGCGGTCCTCGGGGATCGCCGGTTCCTCGGTGGTGAACGTCGCGGCCATCACCCGCTCGCTCAACATGTTCAGCGCGACGGACAGATCCTCGGCCGGGTAGGTCTCGGGAGCGGCACCGCGCCGGCGCTCGGCCTTGATCGCCGCCGTGGTGTGGGCGATCCACTTCTGCATGAGCGCCGACCACAGCTGCCGGACCTCGGGGTTGGTGGCTTTCGCGGCGGCGCCGGCCACCGCGACCGCCCGGTGCGAGCCCGACACCTCGAAGAACGCCTCGATGCGCGCCCGCCAATGCGTCGCGGGGTCGCCGAACAGCTTGCCGCCCAGCGCCGCAAGCGCCGCGTGCGCCTTGGCGTTCATCTGATCCAGCAGCGACAGCAACACCGCATTCTTGGATTGGAAGTAAAAGTAGAAGGTGGGGCGGGAGATGCCCGCTCCTCTGGCCAGGTCGTCGACGGAGAAGTCGGCCAGCGGCCGTTCCTGCAGGAGCCGCTCGGCGGTGGCCAGGATCGCTTGTTCGCGGTCGTCACCCGAATGGTGGGATGGACGGCGGCCTCGGGAGGCGTGCATCTACTCGCCCTGCCTGAGGTCGGACACGTCAGTTACTTTATGGACGCGTCGATATATGTCAACGAAATTGTCGATTAATATCGACGGTTATTTTATCGACAAATCCGGATTTGTTTCACGACGACAGTCCCGGTTGGCGCGGGCTTCGCGGTGGTACAACTGATTGCATGCCGTGCATCGATCGGCGCGCGATGTTGTCCGCCATTGCCGCGGGTGTGCTGGCGATCATCACCAGGGCTCCGGTGGCCGCCGCATTCCCGATCCGTTTGAACATCCCGATGGGGCCGGTCCCCGCGCCCGCGGTCGTCATCACCCGCGTGCCCGGGGGCGACAACCGGATCGCGCTCACCGTTGACGACGGCGTCAGCACTTCCGTGGTGGCCGCGTTCGCGCAATTCGCCCGGGACAGCGGAACCCGACTCACCTTTTTCGTCAATGGCGCCAACCCCTCCTGGTCGGTGAATGCGCCGGCGCTTCGGCCCCTGGTGGATTCCGGGCAGGTGCAAATGGCGAACCACACCTGGTCACACCCCTACCTGAATCGTATGGCGCTCACCGCCGCCGGTGATCAGATCAGACGCAATGCCGATTTCCTGCGGACCACCTACGGCGCGGATGGCACCCCGTTCTTCCGTCCGCCCTTCGGGGTCCACAACGGCGACATCGACCGGGTGGCCGCCGACCAGGGCTACACATCGATCACCATGTGGAGCGGGGACGTCGGCGATTCGGCACCCGAAAGCGAAAGCAGCCTCGTCGCCCGCGCGGCGCAGTCGTTCCAGCCGGGCCGGATCGTGCTCATGCACGCCAACCTGCCCACGATCACGCGGTGCTACGGCCCACTGCTGGACCTGATCCACAGCCGCAACCTGCAGACCACCACGCTCAGAGAGGTCTTTGCCTGACGAACCTGATGACTTTCGCCCCTACTTCGCGCCGGCCCGGTGATGGTCGCATCTAATCGGGCAAATCAGTCGGCAAGACAAGGAGACTGGCGATGACGGGCAAGGACGAAGGCAGCAGGGCCTGCCAGATCGACGTGCTGATCGAAGAGCACGATGAGCGTACCCGGGCAAAGGCAAGGCTGGCCTGGGCGGGCAAGGACTTCGTAGGCATCGGTTTGGCGCGACTCGACCCCGCCGACGAGCCGGTGGCGCGGATCGGCGACGAACTGGCGATCGCCCGCGCCCTGTCGGATTTGTCCAATCAGCTAATGGCCTTGACCTCCACCGACATCCAGGCCAGTACCCACCAGCCGGTCACCGGCCTGCACCGCTGAACGTGCGACCGAGTGCCGCGTTCGCGGTGACCTTCGGCCCTACAGCAACGAATTCGAAAGAGCGTAGCAACGAATCATGAGACAGAGACCCGATTTACCGGCCCTACTGGATGTCCAGGTGACGACGCATGGTCAGCTGCCCGACGCCGAAGACTATGCGCGGACAAAGATCGGCGAGCTCGGTCGCTTCACCCATGAACCGGTGCTGAACGCGCATGTCAGGTTGAGTGAGCACGGCGATCCGGCGGTGGCCCGCCGCGTCATCGCGCAGGCGAACCTCGACGTCAACGGCCGGCCGGTCCGCGCGCAGGTGGAAGGCGTCAACGCCCGGGAGGCGATCGATCTGCTCGAAGCGCGGCTTCGTCGTCGACTGGAACGCGCCGCCGAGCATTGGGAAGCCAGGCGAGGCGGCATCCCCAAGGTCGCCCCGCACGAATGGCGCCATCAGTCCGAGCCCGCGCACCGGCCGAACTACTTCCCGAGGCCCGAAAGCGAACGCCGAATCATGCGGCACAAGTCGTACAGCCTGCCCGCCTGCACCATCGACGAGGCCGCCCTGGAGCTGGAGCTGCTCGACTACGACTTCCACCTCTTCACCGAGAAGGGCACCGGGCAGGACAGCGTGCTGTATCACGAGGGGCCCACGGAATACCGCCTGGCGCAAGTCAATCCGGAACGGGTGGACGAGCTGGCGCCGTTCGACACGCCGCTGACCATCAGCCCGCAGCCGGCACCGCGGCTCACCGTGGACGAGGCGATCGAGCGGATAGGCCTGCTCGGCCTGCCGTTCCTGTTCTTCGTCGACGCAGCCCGCGACCGTGGGAGCGTGCTGTATCACCGCTACGACGGGCACTACGGCCTCATCACACCGGCCGGCTGAGCGCCGGCGACCTGCTGACAGGCGCCCATAGGCCGCGGCGGTCCCGGAAACACCCCCCATCCGGGACCGCCGCTTCACCCTTTCGGGTCATCCCTTGACGCACCCCAGGGGAACCAGGCGAGCGACTTTGCGGGCAAGCCCACCATGATGGCTGACGTCGACGACCGCGTCGATGTCTTTGTACGCCTCGGGTTTTTCCTCGGCCAGCCCCCGGCGGGAGGTGCCCCGAACGATTATGCCGCCCTCGGCGAGGCGGGCGCGCACCTGATCGCCGCTGGTGTGGCGCGCCGCCTGCGAACGGCTCTGCACGCGCCCGGCACCATGCGCGGTGGAAAAGAACGCGGGGTTGCCGGCGACCCCGGCGAGCACATATGACGCCGTGCCCATCGTTCCCGGTATGAGCACGGGCTGGCCGACGGTCGCCAGGTCGGCCGGTAGTTCGGGATGATGCGGCGGCAGCGAACGGGTCGCACCTTTTCGGTGCACGCAAACGGAGCGCGGCTGACCATCGATGGCGTGCACCTCGATCTTGGCCAGGTTGTGCGAGACGTCGTAGACCAGGTCCAGGGCCGTCCGGACTTCCTCCTCGAACACCCGACGCGTCGCCTCGGTCAGAAGCTGGCGGTTCGCGCGTCCGTAATTCGCCGCCGCGGCCATAGCCGCGAGATACGCCTGGCCCTCGGGAGAGCGCACCGGCGCGCACGCCAGCTGGCGATCGGGCACCTCAATCCCATAGCGGCCCATGGCTTTTTCCATCAGCCGGACATGATCGGTGCAGACTTGGTGCCCCAGCCCGCGCGAGCCGGTATGGATCATGACGCAGACCGTGCCTTCGGCCAGTCCCAGTTGCGCGGCGGCGGCGGGGTCGTGGATGCGGTCGACGGACTGGATTTCGAGGAAGTGGTTGCCCGAGCCGAGGCTGCCGACCTGCTCGAGCCCGCGTTCGACCGCCCGTTCGCTGACCGCGGCTACGTCGGCTCCGCCCATGACGCCGCCGTCTTCGCACCGTTCGAGGTCGCGTGCGACGCCGTGCCCCTGCTCCACCGCGAACCGGGCGCCGCCAATGAGCACCTGCCGCAACGCGTCACGGTCGGGTAAGCGCCACACACCCTCGGTGCCCACGCCGCGTGGTATCGCTCGATCGAGCCGATCCATGACCGCGGACAGCCGTGGTCGCAGCCGATCCCGGTCAAGTCCCCGGCTAACCAAAAGCCTTACCCCGCAGGAAATATCGAAGCCGACGCCGCCGGGGGAGACGACCCCGTCATTGTCGACGTCGGTGGCCGCCACACCCCCGATCGGAAACCCGTACCCCCAGTGCACATCGGGCATCGCATACGACGCCCGAACGATCCCGGGCAGCGTGGCCACGTTGGCCACCTGGATCAGGGCCATGTCAGCGGGGTCGCTGGGCAGCAGCGACCTGGAGGCGAACACAATCCCGGGCACTCGCATCGCGCCCTCCTGCTCGATGCGGAACCGGTACGGCGTCTCCTGGGTGATCTTCATGCGCCGACCTCATTCACACATCGAGTGTCACCAGGCACCGCCAGCCGTGGCGGCCGCGCGAAAACCGAAGATCGTTGAGTGACACCGCCTTGGGGACAGCGCCCACCTGGGCCGCCCGCCCCGCATCTGTCATCTCGAACGTCGCCTCGACCCCGCCATCGACATCCCGAAGCTCGAGGTCCACGGGTGCTTCAGCGGCGGTGTCGAGCCGATAGATGACTTCGTCAAGCACGGCGACCAAGAGGTCGTCGTCGCGATCGGCGATGAGCCGGCGCCGGCTCTGGTGATCCGCCTGCGCCGATGACAAGTCGAGGAAGCTTTCGACGGTGCCCAGCACCGCCTGCCGGATGCACCCGTTGCGGGTCGGTGCCCAGGCTTCGATCCGCAAATCCGCCGTATGCGGCACAGCCCGGTGTCCGGAACCGCTGTGCGCCATGGCTTGTGATCGATCTAGTGTCCAGGCTGGGCCAGGTGGTCGATGAACCAGTCGCGGGCCAGTACGGCCACTTGCCCGAGCGCGCCCGGCTCCTGGAAGAGGTGGGTGGCACCTGGAACGACGGCGACCTCACACTCGGCCGGGATCTCCGCTTGCGCCTGCCGGTTGAGCCGCAGGACCGTCTGGTCGTGTCCGCCCACGATCAGCAGGGTCGGGGCGCGCACGTTGCGCAGCGACTCGCCGGCCAGATCCGGGCGCCCGCCGCGGGACACCACCGCCGCCACCTTGACCCCCGGGTGCGCGGCCGCGGCCAGGGCAGCGCCCGCGCCGGTGCTGGCCCCGAAGTAGCCGACCGGCAGTGACGCGGTGTCGGGTTGGGCGGCCAGCCAGGCCGTGACGTCGACCAATCTCCGCGCGAGCAATCCGATGTCGAAGACGTTGGCGCGGTCGCGTTCCTCACCGGGCGTCAGCAGGTCGAACAGCACGGTGGCGAGCCCGGCCTCGTTGAGGACCTCGGCGACGAATCGATTGCGCGGGCTGTGCCGGCTGCTGCCGCTGCCGTGCGCGAAGACCACCACACCCTTCGGGTGCTCGGGGATGGTCAGGTGACCGGCCACCGACACCGGCCCGGCGGCCACTTTGATTTCCTCGTCACGTTGATTCATATTCGCTCCCGACATTGCTGTATCCCGACATCGCTCACTCCCGAAAGGGCTTATGCGCCAACGCGCCTGACCGCGTCGCTCGCGACGTATCGCAGCAGCGCGCCGACCCCGTCCGCGGGCCCGATCCGGTCGCCGGCCGCCACCAGCGAGGCGCCCACCGCGATCGCGGCGAACGGCAACGCCTCGTCGGCCCGCGCCACGCGCCGCACCGGCTCGCCGAAGTCGGACAGGGCGTCGGCATCGGGCGCCAGCGTGGTGAGCGCCTCGCCGGTGACGACGGTCGCGTCGCCCAGTTCGCCGACGAACAGCGTGTCGACGTCGCCCTCGCGCAGCGCCGCGCACACGGCGGTGATGCCCTGGGCCGCCAGGCCCGAGCCGCGCCCGATTTCGGCCTCGAACCGATCGGCGAGCTCGGCCAGCTCGGCGTCGCGGCGCCGGGCGAACTCGGCGGCCGTCACCTGGCGGACCTCATCCTCATCGATACCGCTCTTGCGGGATCCGGCGTGTAACTCCGACACCCGGCGGGCCACCCGTCGCGGCAATTGCGCGATCACATCCACCCGCGAGCTGACCTCGCCGCACAGGAACACCACCTCGGGGTCGTCCTGGTCCACCAGTCGCGTGAGTTCGTCGGCGACCGCGCGGCAGTTCATGCGGATGGCTTCCTCGGTCGTGTGCTGGAAGTCGCCGTAGCCATTCCAGCCGGCGGTGGCCGGCTTGTGCACCGGATATCCGCCGCCCTCGATGCTGGTGGAGCTGACGGCGTCCCCTTGATGAAGGGTGATGTCGGCGCCGGTGTGATCGACCGCGGCGAACACGTAGGTCGGGTGCTCGATCTCGAACTCGATCAACGGCACGATGTAGGGGTAATCCGACAGGCGAACCACCGTGCCCGGCGGCGGGCTGACGAGGGGTTCGCTGATCAGCAGCTGATCGGCGGTCGCGATCAGCGCGCGGCCGCGCCGTCCCACAGCCGGCCGGTGGTGTAGCACGGCTTCCTCGAGCTTGCCGACGAGCGCCCCGCTTCCCCCCAGGTCCTTGAGCTGCTTGCCGATGTCGCTCCATTTCGTTTCCAGCTGCTCGTCGGCATCCGGAGTGTCGTGCGTGTCGTCGAAGTAGACCGAGGCAAACGGGCCCTCCGCTTTCACCAGCCACCTAAAGCGATCCGATCGCATGCCATCCCTTTCCTCCGTCGCGCCACGATGTTGGCAACCGTATGGAGTGCGAACGGGGCTGCGGCAGGGTCATTAGCCCCCAGCTACGGGTCTTAGGTCACCGAGGCGTCGCGACGAAGCCGCGCCAGTTCGGCCGCGATCCCGGGGCTGATGTCCACCGGGTAGGACCAGCCGGTGGCGTCCAGCGAACGAAGGTAGGGCGGAAGCCGATCGAGCTGCCAGCGCGCCCAGACTCGCGCCGCCTGCACCCCGGGATCGTGAACGCGCCGGCCGCCTTTCATGACCTGCACCAGCAGCGGCTCTCCGTCGAGGTCTTCGTCGGGCCTGCCGATCGTGTCGCCGCCGAAGGTCCCGTGGTCGAGCCGGCGCACCTGCTTGCGCCCCGGATAGATCACCTTGCCACTCGACAACTTGGTCCGCCCGGCGCCGTCGTACTCCACGAGCTTGTATGCCATGTCGAGGGCGGGCGCATCCTGGGCCACAACGACTTTGGTGCCGACCCCGAAGGCGTCGATGGGGCAGCCGTCGTCCAGCAGCTTCGCTATGCGGTACTCGTCGAGACCCGAGGAGGCGAAGATTTCCACCTTGTGCAGACCCGCCGCGTCGAGCTTTGCGCGGGTCGCCTTGGACAGCGCGCCGAGGTCCCCGGAGTCGAGCCGGACCCCCGCGATGCGGAGGCGGTCGCGATGCCTGGCCAGTTCGATGACGTGGTCGACACCGCGCAACGTGTCGTAGGTGTCGACGAGCAGCGTGGTGTCCGGGTAGAGCCGGGCGAACGCGTCGAACGCGTCGAGCTCGCTGTCGAAGGCTTGAACGAAGCTGTGGGCCATGGTGCCGAACGCCGGGATTCCGTACTCACGGGCCGCGAGAAGGTTCGACGTGCCCGCCAGCCCGGCGATGTAGCAGGCTCGCGCCACCTTGAGCGCCGCGTCGGTGCCGTGCGCGCGCCGCGCACCGAAGTCGACCACCGGTCGGCCGCGAGCGGCCTCGACGACACGGGCGGCCTTGCTCGCGATGACGCTTTGCAGGTGAATCTGGTTGACCACGAAGGTCTCGGCGAGTTGAGCCTCCACGATCGGGGCGATCACCTGCACGATCGGCTCATTGGGAAAGACCACAGTCCCTTCCGGCACCGCCCACACGTCTCCCGTGAAGCGCAGCGCCGCGAGGGAGCGGAGGAATTCCTCGGTAAAAAAACCCAACCCGCGCAGGTAGTCAATCTCCTCCGGCCGGAATCGGAACGCCTCGAGGAAGTCGAGCACGTCGGACAGGCCGGCGGCCATCACAAACGACCGCCCGGGCGGGAGCTTGCGGAACATGGTCTCGAACACGGCCGTCCCCGACATGCGTTCGGCCATGTACGCCTGCGCCATGGTGACCTCGTAAAGGTCGGTGAAGAGGGCCGAATAGCGCTCCGGTTCGTCGGGCACGCGGTTTCTCAGGCGGACGGACGGTCGTAGAGAGCGGTGAGCCGGTCCGCGAACTTCTCGATGACCACCTTCCGGCGAAGCTTCAGGCTCGGCGTGAGATCGCCGGACTCGACGGTGAGTTCGCGGTCGAGGATCGCGAACCTCTTGATCTGCTCCCAGCGATTCAGCTCCAGGTTCAGCGCATCGATGTATCCGGCGATCAGTTCCTGTGTCTTCTCGTCACTGGCGATCTCGGCGAGCGACTTGCCGGCCAGGCCGTTCCTACCGGCCCACTCGGCGATCGCTTCGCCGTCGAGGCTGACCAGCGCCACGCAATAGGGCTTCCCCTCGCCGTAGACCAGCAACTCGCTGGCGTACGGGCACAGGCCCTTGAATTTTGCATCGATCACCGACGGTGCCACGTACTTGCCCTGCGAGGTCTTGAACATGTCCTTCTTGCGGTCGGTGATCCGCAGGTAGCCATCGTCGTCGATCTCACCGATGTCGCCGGTGTGAAACCAGCCGTCCACGTCGAGCGCCTCGGCGGTGGCGTCCGGGAGATCGTGGTACGACGTCATCAAACCCGGTCCCCTGAGCAGGATTTCGCCGTCGTCGGCGATCCGGGCCTCGGTGGCCGGGAACGGCCACCCGACCGTCCCGAACCGGTAGGCGTGGGGGCGGTTGATGAATGATGCCGCCGCGGTTTCGGTCAGCCCGTAGCCCTCCAGCACGATGATGCCGACGGCGTCGAACCATCGCGCGACGTCACGGTCCAGTGCGGCGGCCGCGGAGACGAAGAACCGCAATCGGCCGCCGAACCGCTCGCGGATGGTGGAGAACACCGCCCGGTCGGCCACCTTGTAGGCCAGCGAAGCAAGCACCGATGGGTTCTTGCCGGCTTGCCGGGTTTCCGACACCTTCATGCCCAGCCCGATCGCCCAGTCGAACAGCTTCTTGCTGAGCCTGCCCCGCTGGGCGACCATGTCCTCGATGTGGGCGTGCGCCTTCTCGAAAATGCGTGGGGCCGCGCCCATGAAGGTGGGCCGCAGGGTCGCGAGGTTATCGACGATCCTCTCGACGCGGCCGTCGATCGCGGTCGGGTAGCCGATTTGCAGCGCCAGCGCCAGCATCACCTTGCCGAAGGCGTGCGCCAACGGCAGCCACAGGAAGTTGAGGTCGTCCGGGCGGAGGATGCCCAGCGCGTCGATGGCCGCGGCGGTGTACGTCCAGGCGCCGTGGGTGAGCCGCACACCCTTCGGCCGCCCCGTGGTGCCGGAGGTGTAGATGAGGCTGGCGAGCTGGTCCGGACCGATGGTGGCGACACGGCCATTGATGACATCGGGGGAGTCGGCCAGCAGTTGCTTGCCCATCTGCTCCAGTTCGGCGAGCGTCATCACCCAGTCGCCGTCGCCGTTGCCGTCGATGATCACCACCTTGCCCACGTCGGGCAGTTCGGCGCGGTGCTCAAGCAACTTGTCGACCTGGGTCTGGTTTTCGGCGACCACCACCCGGCTGCCGGAATTGGCCACGATGTACGCGACGTCGGTGGCGTTCGTCGTCGGGTACACCGTGGTGGTCGCCGCGCCGGCGCACATCACGGCGAAATCGACGAGCACCCACTCGTAGCGCGTCGACGACGCCAGCGCCACCCGGTCCTCGGAGGCGATTCCGAGTGCGATGAGCCCACCGGCGATGTTGTAGACGCGTTCACCGACCTGCCGCCAGGTCATGCTCTCCCAGCTGTGGTCCTGCGGATACCGAAACGCCTCCGCGTCCGGGGTGGCCTCGACGCGGTGGAGGAACATGTGCGCCACCGACGGCGCGCGCTTCTCGAGCTTGGTGAAGTCGGGCCGCTCCATCGAGGCGAGTGGTGTGTTCATGGTGTCAACCTTCGATCCTGCTGTGGCCGAACCCGTCGCGGATAGTGTCGAAAGTCCCGCAATGGCGACTTGTGGCCGGCGCGCTCAGCCGGCAACCGCTACCCGAACGGACAAACGCTCGCCGATGGCATACGCCCCGGCCCAATCGCCTCCGCGCACCGCGCGCTCGAGGTCGTCGACCAGCGGGCTGCGCGCGCCCAGCTCGGCCAGCCACGCGGAGACCGTGGCCGTGATCTCGTGTGCCGCCACCCGGGCGGTATGCCCGTCGTGCAGGCAATCGGTCAACTGATAGACCGTGGTCGCCTGCCTGCGCTGTGGCCAATGAGGCCGCCATGTCGAGTACATTTTCGTTTCTCCCGGTCGTGTCCCGGTTCGCCGTACCGCTTCATCCGACCACCGGTACGGGCCGCGCCGTAGAGGCCAAGAGCACGACTACCGCGATGCTTTGGTCTCGCGTTGGACTCGCCGAAGTCCCGGCGCGACAGGGTCTTTTGTCACTGCGCATACCCGCGAACTGCCCGGGCGAGGGCGGCGCCGGTCGCGTACCGTACATCGAAGTGATGACGGATTATGCGGAGCCCGCTTGCGGGCGTGCCGGGACGCCCGGCGCAAGCGCCACCGACGTCGAGAAATTGTCGGCACTGGACATGTTCGCCGGAACGCCGGCGAAGGACCTCGCGGCGTTGGCCGCCCAACTGCGGCCGCTGCGGGCGGCCGCAGGCGAGGTCCTGATGCGCCAGGGGGAAAAGGCGTCTTCGTTCGCGATCATCACGTCGGGCCGGGTGGAGATCCGGCACGCCGGCCCGGACGGCCAGGTGACGGTCACCGAGCTGTCACCGGGGACGATCGTCGGCGAAATCGCTTTGCTGCGAGGCAAACCCAGAACGGCGACGGTGATCGCGAAGGACGACGTGCGGGGCTACGTCGGATACGACGGCGCCTTCGATTGCATGCTGGCCACGCCCGTCGTCGCCGAACGGCTGGTGCGCACCGCGCGGCAGCGCCTGGTCGCCTACATTGAGCCGATCCCGGTGAAGGCAAAAGACGGTGCCGAGTTCCTGCTGCGCCCGGTCCTGCCCGGTGACGCCGAGCGGTTCAAGGGCGACGGTGCGTTCTCGCGGGAGACGCTGTACCGCCGCTACCAGGGTGGTGTACCCAACGCGTCGGGGCTGGCCTACCTGTTCGAGGTCGATTACGTCGACCATTTCGTCTGGGTCGTCACGGCCTACGCGGACGGGCCGGTCATCGCCGACGCCCGCTTCATCCGCGATGAAGACGACCCGAGCTCGGCGGAGGTTGCGCTCACCGTCGCGGATGCCTATCAGAACCGCGGGATCGGGACGCTGCTGCTCGGCGCGCTGGCGGTCGCCGCGCGCGTCGACGGCATCGAGCGCTTTCATGCCCGGGTGCTCGCCGATAACCCGCTCGCCCGCGTGCTGGGAGACAAGGTCAACGCGCGCTGGGAGCCGGAGGAGCCCGGGGTCATTACCACGACAGGGGAAATCCCGGACCTCGATGAGTTACCCCTCGACCGCGACACCCTCCAGAAGGTCCAGCGCG
>Ga0335071_10001216_pt1 | contig 27885 bp, 20 predicted proteins | sample Lox_Sample_15_FD_206724 | JGI IMG/M metagenome (GOLD analysis project Ga0335071, IMG submission 206724) | Soil microbial communities from Loxahatchee National Wildlife Refuge, Florida, United States - Lox_Sample_1.5 | ecosystem: Environmental > Terrestrial > Soil > Wetlands | place: USA...
CAGCAAGCCAAGAATAGCCGTTACGAACCAACTCCAGCAGGTGAGCGGCATGCGCATCATCGATAATCCGCGCGCCCGCAGGTCGATGGTAGTGGCGATAAAGTTAATCGCGCCCATAAGCGATGCGCCGCAGAATATCGCGATGCTGATGATCCAGAAGGTTTGCCCGAGCCCTTCGCCGGGACCCGAGAGCGGACCGACGGCGCTCAGCGGCGGATAAGCCGTCCAACCAGCGAGCGGCGGGCCGCCGGGCACGAAAAACGCCGCCACCATCACGATGAGCGCGAGGAACGTGGTCCAGAACGAAAGCATGTTCAGCACCGGAAACGCCATGTCTTCGGCCCCGATCTGGATGGGCAGAAAGTAATTGCCAAAACCGCTCTGCGGCGCCGTAGTCAGCACGAAAAACACCATGATGGTGCCGTGCATGGTCATCAGCGAGAGATAAAGCTCAGGCGTCATGATCCCGCCGGGTGCCCCCGTCGGCCAAAGCTTCTCGAAGAACGAAACCTTGGCATCTGGATAGACCATGTGGAATCGCATCAGTACCGACAGCGCCATTCCCAGGAAGACCGAGAAAACTGCCAGGAAATAGTACTGAATGCCGATGACTTTGTGGTCGAGGCTGAAAATATAACGGCGGATAAAGCCGGTCGGCGCATGGTGCGCCGAGTGCATCACTGGTGAGGACATGCTCTCTCCCGTAAGACTGCTGAACTGATCGATACGCCGCGATCGGGTCTCACTTCTGCGCGGCCTGCTCCTGTAGCCATTTCTGGAAGTCAGCCGGCGCCATCACCTCGAGCGTGGTTCGCATCTGGTGGTGGCCCAGCCCGCACAACTCCGAGCAAGGAACTTCGTAGGTACCCACCTGGTCGGCTTGGAAATGAAAAGGAATCTCCATACCTGGGACAATGTCCTGCTTCAGCCGGAGCTCGCGCACGAAGAAATTGTGGATCACGTCGCGCGATCGCATGATGAGCTCGACGGGTCTTCCGGCTGGAACTTTGATGGACGCGCTGGTGATGTCGTCCTTGCCAGCGGGATCCTTATCGTCGATGCCGAACGGATTGCCACCCTGATCGTTGACCTGCTTGAGGTCGGTCTTGCCGAATTTTCCATCCGGGCCGGGATAGCGGAAGCTCCAGGCAAACTGCTTGGCCATCACTTCGATTTTCAGCGCATCGGCCGGAGCTTCTTCGAAATGCACTGCCGCCCAGATACGCGTTCCAGCGAGCACCAGGCCGATGAAGAGGACAGCCGTAGCCGATGTCCAAACCACTTCGAGAACATTATTGCCGTGAGAGTAACGTGCCGTACCTCCGCGATCGCGGAACTTTATGATCACGTACCCGAGCGCGATCTGCGCCAAGAAGAAGATGATGCCGGTGACCCAGAGGGTGGCGGTGAACTGGGCGTCGTAGGCTTGGCCGTGTTGGGAAATCGGCGGCGGGAACCACCAGTAGTGACCCAGGAAGAAGTAGCAGATGACCAGCGTCAGGACCCAGACTACCGGACCGAGCAGCATGCACTCTCCAAAAACCGAAGTACCCGCCTACGGGCTAAGGGATAGAACCTAACACAAAGTGATTAGAACCGCAAGCTGAAACATGTTTTTTGGAGCGGGTCCGGCAGCGATCAGAGTACCGGTGGCAACGTCAAGTGTGCTTTGGCCAGCGATTTTTGCAACAGCGAAATCGCCTCAGGCTCTTGCACCCGCCGCGCCATGGACAATTCGGTCACGAGCATATGCCGGGCGCGATCCAGCATTTTCTTTTCCCGGAACGAAAGGGGCTTCTCGATCTGCAACAACAACAATCCCTTCAAGACTTCCGCAACGCTCAGCAAGCTGCCGCTGAGCATCTTTTCGGAATTTTCCTTGAAGCGCGATTTCCAGTCCCCATGGAATTGGCAGCTTCCACTGGAGAGGAACGCGAGCACTCGGGTGATTTCCGCATTGCGTGTGATCTTTCGCAACCCGATCGTGTCGACGTTCGAGAACGGCACCATGACGGTCATGCTGCCGTAAACCAAGCGCAATAAGTAGAATTTCTCGAATTGGGCACCGAAGGAGCGACTACTGATGTTCTCGATGGTGCCAACTCCCTGATTGGGATACACCACCTTATCACCGATCTCGAAGGTCATACGGAGTTCCCCTTCACCTGTACCACCGGTGCTCAGTTGTATCTAAACTTCAACTCACGAGAAAAGCGATGATAAGCGGATTGAACATTAATGTCAATACAGAAAATACGCAAAGCCCCTCCAGATGGGCGTTTCCAGCATATCAGCCGCTGTGCGGATGTCGTGCCTTGGTTGAATCATTAGGCAAGAAAATTGCTCGCGCTAGCCGTTATCCACTAGGCGCACGTGGTGTACGTTGTTAGCCTATCAACCGTCGGATGAAGTGTAGGTTGCGAGTCATATCGTCGTCGACCGAGTCAGACGGGCAACTGGTTTCCAGGTTGGCATAGCCATGAAAACCGACATCTTCTATAGCCTTCAAGACGGCGGGAAAGTCGATCTTGCCTTCTCCCAGATAGTGCGGATTGTCCTTGAAGTGAATCTGGCAGATACGCGCTTTCCCTAGCCAGCGAATCTCCTTGACGACATCAAAACCGCCTTCTGTGGAGTTACCGACGTCGTAATACGTCAGTACCGCTGGAGATTGCGTGCGATCCATAATGCGGACATTATCCTCGGCCGAGATGGTGTCTTCGAGCCCCAGAATAACACCCGCCTTTTGCGCTTCCGGGGCGATCTCGCGAAGAACATCGCCGACGTAATCCATCTCGTCTCGGGTCACCAGCGCGCCTTTTCCAAAAAATGGCAGGAGAACCACGCGGGCGTCCAGCCTTTTGGTGATCGGAATGGAATCGGCGACCCATTTCTGGCCCAACTTATCGTTTTTCAGGTAATTCACGTGGAGAATGTCGAGGCAGGTGCCGTCGAGGGCGATTTTCTGGAACTTGGACGCAGTCAGGTACTGCTGTTGCAGGGCCAGATCGTCAAGGGGCAGCCTCCCATCCTGAAGCTTTCGACCTAGACTTACCTGAACGCCATCGAAGCGAAGTCGGGCAGCCGTTTCGACCGCTTCCACCTTGCCAGTCAAGCGCAAATTCCAGTCGGTGACACCGATCCTGAGACCGTGTGGCCGGGCGTGAATCAGGGGTGAGAAGAATGCTCCACCGCCGGCGCGCAACACGTCGCGGCGGGAGATGGCCATGAGATTAAATTTGAGATGCGGCCCGCACTCTGGGCTGCGCCGGCTCTCTTTCCGATTGCAATAGCCTCCGGAGTGTGCGCAGATCGTTCAGAATTCGACCGCTAGTCTTAATGTGGAGCGAAAGCTTGGCGAGATTGTAGGCGACGATTTGTAAGGCTTCCTTACGGCGCTCTGGCCCTTCCCGCATGGCCAGAGAAATCTCTTCATCTACCTCGCGCCTGGCCTCTTCGATTGCCTCGGCCAGCAGCGACACGTATTGATGGGAGCCTTCGATGCTATCAAACGGGGTTTCCGACGTGTAGCTCATGAGCTCCTCTCCGACGCGCCGCCCGGTGGAACGTCCTATGAAGGAATCTTCATTCTCTCATAAAACACTTGTAACAGACCCCTCAGATTTGTCGGGAATCCACCCGATGCGGCCTAGGACCCGAATTTGGTCCGCTCCGGTGGGACATGTTACCATTCTGATACCGACACAACAAGCGGGGACGTAGTTCAGTTGGTTAGAACGCCGGCCTGTCACGTCGGAGGTCGCGGGTTCGAGCCCCGTCGTCCCCGCCACTTTCCTCCTTTTGTTTCCAACAAAAACCTTCCTGTGAGTGGATGTGCTCGGCAATACCTCAGCGGGTTGCTGCTCGACTGCCTGGCCACGTTGATTGGGGTCGTTGCAAAGGCCGTCCACTAGTGCAAACGCGGTGGAACCGGTTCTGGTAATACTCCCCAAGTGGGACGCCGAAGACGACCGGCCTCGCCGTGGAGCACCATTTTGATTGCTGCGCGGTGCGTCCGGATCTGGCGGCTGCTTCGGCAGCGCCCAGCAACGACACGGCGATGTAGGGGCTGCCGGGGTCAAGCCGGGTGCTGCGTCTGCGGACGAGGTCATCAAACAACTCGATGGCTTGGGTAGTTTTCCCCGTTGCCAGATCCGCCTCAGCCTCGATCTGGGAGAACGAGTCCTCCCAGAACACCAAGGCTGCCCGGTTGGGATGCGCCACGATCTGCGCGCGAGCCGCGGACGCGATGCGGAGGGCGGCGTCGGCGTTTCGGTTTGCCAGATCCACTTCCGCCCGATCGCGGCGATCGCGAAATGAGACACCTGTCAGAGCATCGGGGCTTGCCCGGTCTTTCACGAGTGCTGCCGCGTCGGCGACTTTTCCCAAAGCGAGCAAAAGCTTCACGCGATCGCTCAGCGAGGGTGGCGATTTCGTGTTCAGCCGGATAGCGGCCGCGGCGTCGAGATCCTTTTCCGCCTGCGCATAGTGGCCGAGGTCGATTTCGTAGCGTCCCGCCTCTTCCAGCATCTGAGCCAGATACACCGTGCCGGGCCTATTCTTGCTACGGTTCTCGATCGCCATGCGCAGCAAACTGAGCCCTTCCCGCACCTGTCCGTAACGTGCGAGCGCGGAGCCATACTGCTCCTGGATCATTGGAACGTGGAAAGGGTCCTCTGGCCCTTTCAATCTGAGCGCGATGCGGTAGGCGTCCGCAAGAAGTTGCAGGCCCTCGCGATCGCGTCCAAAATCCGCGAGAAAGCTGCCCAGGCGAAGTTCGGTTTGAATTGTGTCGACGTGCTCCACCCCATTCAACGACTTTGCCAGATCGTACGCGCCGCGGTAGCTCTGCTCCGCTCCGGTGGCATCGAGCAACCCCCGCCGCGCTTCGGCCTGATAGACATAAAGCTTCAGCAGCATAGCGTTCCACTGGGTTTGCCTGGAGAGCGCGACGGCCTCGCTCAAGACAGGGAGCGCTTCGCGGTCTCGGGAGAACCTGCAGAGGATAATCGCGTTCTGATACAGCGCGCCAATGAGATCTTTGACCGAGGATTTCCTGGCAGCGCGGACGGCCTCCTGGGAGGACGCCAGCCCCTTGCTCAGGTCCGTCATGGAGTACTCTTCGGCCAGGGCCGTCCATAATGCGGCGCGCAGCGAGGGATCCGGCTCGCCGGACTGGTCCAGGATCCTCTTCGCCTGGCGAAGGGCTTCCGGGCGTTCCTTGGCGAAGCTCGAGGATTGCATATTTCGGGCGAGGGCTACCAGCACCTCCGCCACTTTAGGGGAATGGTCTCCGTACAGCGAGCGAGCCAGCTTCAAACGTTCGCGTGTGAGTTGCACCGCAGTGTCGTCCAGGCCAAGGTCGATGTACATTTCCGAAAGTGTGGCCAGAACTTCGAACTTGGCTTCGGGCGCCTCTTTCAAGCCTCCCTCGAGTTTTGCGGTGCCAATGTCGAGCAATTGGCGGGCGGTCGTTTCGCGGGCCTTCGCCGGATCGGGTTGGTCAGCGCTGTTGGCATGGAACATGTCGGTAACGAAGGTTTCCACTGCTTGTGCGGTCCGGGCGGCTTTCCGCGCCTCGCTGGCCTGCCACACCGCGACGCTCAGGCCCGCCGCCAAAGCCACAAACGCCGCTGCCGCCGCGGCAGCCGGGAGTCGGTTGCGCAGCAGAAACTTCCTCGCGCGGTATCGGAACGATTCCGGTTGTGCGGAGACGGGTTCGTGGTTCAGAAAGCGATGCAGGTCTTGGGCGAAGGCGTCCGCGGTCGGATAGCGCCGGGCTGGATCGGTGCGGAGAGCCTTTAGGACGATGGAGTCCAGGTCACCCTTCAATGCCTTCCAATATGGCTTCGATTGCTGCTTCGCCACGTCGCTTGGGCGGGGAAGAGGGAGCGAAAGTACGGCCTTCTCGGGCGCTGCCTGGCGGAGTGTGTACGGCCGTTTGCCGGCCAGTAACTCGAAGAGCACCACGCCGAGGGAATAAATGTCAGCCGCAATGCTGCATTGCTGGCCCAGAATCTGCTCCGGCGAGGCGTAGTCCAGGGTCAAGGCGCGCTCACCCGCACGGGTCAAGTCGTGGCCTTCTTCCCAGCTTTCCGGACGGAGCAGTTTCGCGATGCCAAAGTCGAGCAACTTGACCTCACCGGATTGGGTAGTGAGAATGTTGTGCGGCTTCAAATCGCGGTGAATCACCAGCCGGCTGTGCGCGTATTGCACGGCCGAAAGAGCCTGAAAGAACAGACGGAGCCGTTCCCGGAGCCCCAGGGCCAACTTGTCGCAATGTTGCGTGATGGGGCTCCCGTCCACGTATTCGAGGGCAATGTAAGGGTGGCCGGTTTCCGTGGCTCCCGCGTCGTAAATCTGTGCGATGTGCGGATGTATGAACGACGCAAGGATGTCACGCTCCAGCCGGAATCGCTCGAGGAACTGCTGCTGGCCGGCCGCGTGGGGAAGCTTCAGGGCGACCTGCCGGGTCAGGGCTCCGTCGACGCGTTCGGCAAGCCACACCGTGCCCATACCGCCGGATCCCAGTTCCCTTAAGAGACGGTAAGGTCCGGCCCGTTCGAGCCGGGGGGCAGGCTTCGTGGGCAACTTCGGCAGAGTGCCGATCAGCAGTTCGTCATCCGGCTCGCGATTCCGCCGCAGCATCCCGGCCAAGGCGTCGCGTAACCTAGGCTCGAGACTCTCCAGGCTCCGCAGCCATTCCTCCTGCCTTTCCGGCGGAAGGTCCATGCCTTCGTCAAGGTACCGGTTCAAAGTGGCCCATTCGGTTGCCGAGAAGTCCATTGGTTATTGTTTATTGAAGCGCGACGGACAGCAACAGCCGCGCTTTTTGCCAGTCGCGACGCACGGTGCGGTCCGTGACACCCAGAGCGGCGGCGATTTCCCTTTCGTCCAGGCCGGCGAAATAGCGCATTTCCACCACTTGCGCCAGCCGCGCATCGGCCAAGGCCAACTCATCCAGGGCGTCACTCACGCGCAGGATTTGGTCTTCGGTGGCAACGGAGTGCGCCACCTGAATCTCTCCCAATTCCACTTTGAAGTCACCGCCGCCCCTGCGCTCCGCGCGCCGCTTCCGTACCAGGTCGACAATGACACTCCTCATCGCATGCGCGGCATAGGCCAAAAACTGGGGACGCTCGAAACCCTCCAACTGGGCGCCGTTCAGGAAGCGCAGATAGGATTCATGCACCAGTGCCGTTGTATCGAGCAGCGTAATCGGCTCATAGGCGCGAAGCCGGTGGTGAGCCATCTGTCTAAGCTCCTCATACAACTGCGAAAACAATTCATCGGCCGGGCGCGGTTCTGGATTTTCCACGGCGTTATGTCCGGTCTTGTCTCCAGATTACGTTATTCATCCTGCAATCAGGCTTTACGCCGTCAGCGTAACATGCGCGGGAGTGCCGCTGAAGGACGCGGCGCCTTGCGCCACCGAAAACGACAGAAGGGAGGATACATGCGCATCATCACCGCAATCTTCACGTGTTTGGCCGCCACACTGGCCGCCCGGGCTGGTTCCATCACCGTCACTAATCCCTCGTTTGAATCCGCGACTTTGCCATTCGGCGCCGGCAACGGCTCCTACAACCAGCTGATTCCCGGCTCGACGATCAATCCGCCGGTAACCGGGGGGGCGCTCATCGGCTGGACCGCGACTTCGAACAGCGTAAACTCCGCCGCAGGGGCCTATGCTCCGAACGCCGGCGGCGTGAACTGGACCACTCCCTGGTGGAGCGGCAATGAGGTGGCGTACCTCCAGGAATCGGGCTCGGATGTGACCACTTCCCTTTCGCAAGTGCTCGGCGACACGCTCCAGGACGACACGCTCTATACCCTATCCTCGCTGGTGGGGTGCCGGACCGCCGGCTTCTTTTGCGCCGATTCGATCCAGCTCTACGCGGGCACAATGCTCGTGGCTTCGGCCAGTAACCTGAGCCTTCCAGAGAACAGCTTCGGCTCCGATTCGGCCGTCTATTCGAGCGGCCCGAGTGATCCTCACGCCGGAGAGGTTCTGTCAATCGTGCTCTCCTCCACGGCGGTCCCTGGAACCAACAGCCGCACCTATACCGAAGCCTTCTTTGACTCCGTCACGCTTACGGCGGAATCGGATGTCCCACCCTCGCCCGCGCCAGAGCCCGGCACGTTCGCCTTGCTGGGTCTCGGCGTCGTTGTTCTGCCCTTCGCACGACGCGTCAAGACCGGAGCCGCCCGGAGGCCCGCGTGAAGCTGGCGGTGCTTCTTCTTGGCACGGCGCTAGCCGCCAGTGCCAGTGTGATTGCGGACCAGAGCGCACTCAACGGCAACTCTTTCGACATCACGGATTACCGCCTGGCCGACGACTTCACCCCCTCGGCCACCGCGAATCTCTCGCAGGTTCGGTTTTGGTACCAGGCGCAAGAGCAGACCGATCTGACCTCGGTCTCCTATGCCGTCTACGCTGATTCCGGTGGTGCGCCGGGCGCTCTGCTGGATTCCGGGACGGTGGCCGGGCCGGCGACGGGCTACGATGACGCATCCGGCTTATTCACCGCCGATTTCGCGGTGTCGCCGTTGCTGGTGAGCGCCGGCACATCCTATTGGCTGGAACTGCACGCCGGGACGTCGCTCACCGATACCAGCGGTCTGACCATCTCCTGGGCGGCCACAGCGGATAACGCCACGGCCATTGCGCTCCAGAATCTCGCCCTCGCCACGCCGGATACCCCGGTGGGCGTAGCCGGCTTCGACCAGTACTCCTTTGTGCTGGGCGTAAGCGATGTACCCGAGCCATCCACGGCGCCCATGCTGGCCGCCATTCTGCTGGGCGCTGCTCCGGCCTTTCGGCGGCGTGCAATGCAACTAGTTTTGACACGACGGAGGAAGAAATGAAGATCCACACTACAGTTATCGCCGCGACGCTACTCGCAAGCGCCCCGGCCGTTTTCGGCTACGGCACGACCTACGTTTCCAGAAGCGGAGCCGATTCCAGCTCCTGCGGTATCAATGTCGCACCCTGCTATTCGCTCTCCGCGGCTTTGGCCAACACGGACCCGGGCGGAACGGTGAAGGTCCTGGATGCGAATGCCGTTGCGCCGTCCGGAATCGTCATTAACCGCGCGGTGACCATCGATGGCTCCGGACTCGCCGTCATCGAGAACATCTTCAGCCCCGGCGCGCCCGCCATTCAGGTGACCGCGAATGCCACGCTGCGCAACCTCGTTATTCAGGTCACAACCGGCGATGGCATCCTTGTCTCCGGCAACAATGTGGAGGTCCACATCGAGAACATCCAGATCGCCGGTACCCCAGGCAGCTTCGCTAACGGCATCCATGTCACCGGGGCGAGCGTCAATCTCACCGCGGACAACTCCACCGTGGTAGACGCCGTCTACGGGGTCAATCTGGCCGGCGCGAACGCCATCTTTGCGGGCAGCGGGCTGCGCCTGTTGGGTTCCACCACGGCCGCACTCTCCATGTCGGCGGGCTCGGGCACCCTTCGTGACTCGCTCCTGCGCGGCCCCGGCCCCGGCTCCTCCACCATCGGTGTGCATCTGTCCGGCGGCACAGTCTTGGCGTTGGAGCGCTGCGAGTTGACCGCCAATGCCACCGGCGCGCTGATCGACGGCAGCGGCGGTTCAACCACTTTGCGCCTAAACAACTCCACCATCGTCGGCAACGGGACGGGCCTCTCCGGGGTGAGCAACGGCCAGATCATCTCCCTCCGGACCAACGTCATTAGCGGCAACGGCTCCGACGGCACGCCTGCGCTCAGCACATCCCTGAAGTGATGCGAGGAACTATGTGGAAACACGCACTATCGCTGTTGATCCTGTCCGCTACCCTGAGGGCCGGGCCGATTCTACTCACCGGAATCGTCACCCAGTCAACCGTCGATGGAACCGGACCGGCAATGAACAACCCTTCGTTGAACCAGATGACGGACGGCCAGGCCTTCACCTTGGAGCTCGACTTCTCTGGTTTGATCAGTGGCGCCGGCTCCTATGCGCTGAGCGCCGGCACTTTTAGCGTCCCGGCCGTTGCAGCACAGGAAACCGGCTTCAACACTCTGCAACTCTTGGTAACTGAGTCAGCCGGAGTGGACGTCTTCAGCCTGCTAGGCTGCCTGGATAGCGGTAGCGGGTGCTACGTGGGCAATGAGCTCACCGCGAACTTCAGCATCCCGTCGGCACAGATTGACGCAATGAACGTCCCGGCAACGGGCCTGGACGAGCCACATCCTCTCGACCTGCTGGAAGACGACGGCACCACCGACATCCACGCCGACATCAGCAGCTACTCCTCGGTAACGGAGCCGCCGACGGTGCCAGAGCCGTCGACCGGTCTCCTGGCATTGACTGGCCTGGCTGCGTGTCTGGTGCGTGGCAGAAAGAGTTCAAGGAAAGAGATAAACAAATGAAATCGCTTTTGCCGATCGCAGTCTTTGCCGTAGCCCTTCCCGCACTCGCGGTGGATGGGGTCACGCTGATCAATCAATCAACCCTGGCCACCGGCGGTGGCTTCTTTACCATCTCCCAGCCAGGCAGTTACAAGCTCAGCGGCAATCTCTTGGGCAACGGGACCAGTTGCGCTTTCGCGCTGAGCGCCAACATCTCCTGCGCGATCTATGTAACGGCGCCGAACGTGAACATCGACCTGAACGGATTCACCATCAGCGTGCCGCGGCCGGCGTCCAGCGAGTTTCCGGTGGCCATCCTCCAGGGTCCCTCTGCCACGACGCTGACCATCCGCAACGGCACCATCGCGATCGATCCGTACTACACGTCCAACCACAATGCGGTGCTGGGGCTAATTCCGTCCGGGTCAGGCTACGTGGCGCTGAGTTTTGTTGCCGTAATGGATCTGAGCATCTCGGGTTCCGGCAGCTTTGGCGGAGTCAGCGCCCCGTACCTGTTCGACCGCGTGATGGCGCCCGCCTCGGCCGTCGTTGTCGGCGGCGCGAGCTGCCCGGGATTGGTGAGCAACTCCGTGCTCGGGATCACCTACGACGTCTGTTCCACTCTCAACAGCGTGGTCACGCAGCATACGCCGTAACGGCTGCCGCAAAGATGATGGGAAGAGCGATGCTCATTCTTGGATCGCGGTGAGCGCGTACGACACCGGCGTTGTCGTGATGCCGGCGTTTGAGAGACACTGGGCGCCATGCGACAGAGCGTTTGGAGTGTTCTCTTAATAGCAAGCGTCCTACCTTGCCTACTTGCGCAGAGTAAGCCGCGCGCCCGGGATTTGGGCGTTCCGTTTGACGGCACGCCGGGTGAGTGGAATGCGCTCACGGATGTGCAGGGCGTCGAGGTTGGGGAGACGACGCTGATCTCAGGCGACAATGTGCGCACGGGAGTGACAGCCATCCTGCCACGCGGAAAGCGCAGTGATGATTCCGTCTTTGCTGGATGGTTCTCGCAGAACGGCGACGGCGAGATGACCGGCACTACCTGGGTGGAAGAATCGGGTTTCCTGGACGGGCCGATCATGATCACCAATACCCACAGCGTGGGAGTGGTGCGGGATGCCGTCATCGCCTGGCAGGTCAAGACCGGACTCAAGCCCAAAACCAATACTTATGGGGCGAACTTCTTTTTGCTTCCCGTGGTTGCCGAGACATTCGACGGGCGACTCAACGATGTCAACGGATTTCACGTCAAGCCGGAGCATGTGTTTGAAGCTCTCGAAGGAGCGCGATCGGGGCCGGTGGCGGAGGGGAATCATGGCGGCGGAACAGGCATGCAATGCTACGGGTTCAAGGGAGGAACCGGATCGGCCTCGCGCAAGCTGGATGCGCGTGCCGGCGGCTACACGGTGGGAGCGTTGGTGCAGTGCAACTGCGGAACGCGGAACCAACTCATGGTAGCGGGAGTTCCCGTGGGGCGCGAGATTCCGCTCACGGCGCAGCGCTCGGCAGCCGATGGACCACGCGAGATCGAGGTCGGTTCCATCATTATCGTGGTGGCGACGGACGCACCGCTATTGCCCCATCAGCTCAAACGTCTCGCACGGCGCGCCACTTTGGGACTGGCGAGGACCGGCTCAACTTCGGGCAACAGCTCGGGCGACATCTTCATTGCGTTCTCGACGGCGAATCCGGACGCGGCGCGGCCGGCAGGGGTTGCCGATTTGAAAATGCTGCCGAACAACGAGATGAACGATATCTTTGCGGCCACGGTCCAGGCTACAGAAGAAGCCATCATCAACGCCATGGTCGGGGCCGAAACCATGACGGGGGCCAACAACCAAACCTCGGTGGCGCTACCACACGACGGCCTGCGGCAGGCGTTGAAGAAATACAATCGGCTGCAATAGGCTGGCGGCTGGTGCACGACATTTGCCCGTTGCTGACAAATGTCTCTGCTATTTGGGCAAGAAGAACTCAACCTCGATCTGCGTCGCTACCTCAACCGGGGTATTGTTCACAAGAGTCTGAGAATATTGCCATTGCTTGACGGCGTCTTCGGCGGCAGGAACCAAAAGTGGGTGGCCCGACATCAACACAATATTTTGGACGTGCCCATCCTTACTGATAACCGCCCCAAACCGGACCACGCCTTGAATGTGCGCCGCTCTCGCCAGTGGGGGATAGACCGGGTCCACTTTGGAATTCAGCTTGGTCGCCTGTTCTGCGGGTGGAACTCGGATTCGCTGCGGTGTAATGCGCGGCGCTGGCGGCTGCGCTGCGGCGGGAACGATTTGGCTGGCGGGCTCGGTCGCCTTCTGACGGCTTGCTGCAACCGGATCAAAGGTGATCCGCACGCGGCGTGGCTTCTCTCCCGCTCGCCGATCGAAGCGCCACGTCAGCATGGCCTTAATCACGTCTTTTCGAAGCTCTTCAGGACCCGACAAATATTGAATGCCCGCGACCTTGCCGTCCCAGCCCGGAGTTACCTCGACCAGGGCTGTTCCACCAATTCCCTTGGCGAAGATCTCTCGCGGATAAGGAATTGGCGATCGATTCGCCAGAGGTACGCGGCCGACGTCGACGCTCACGCCCGGCGTGTCCTTGAAGGGCCGGGAGGCATCCGGTGGCCATACCGGCTCAACGTCGATCACGATCGGATCGGCATAATCGCAGTCCCCGGGGCCTTGACAAGCGATCGCAGATATCGGATACAACCCTGCCACAATCTCGGCTGGAACTTGGACTGAGAAGCGGTAAGGCGGCGCCTCCAGCGTCTGCATGACGTTAAGTTGGGGCGCTCCCACCAGTGAAACGGCAGTGTATGTGTTTTGGGTGTTCACAACGACGGCCACAGTTGCACCGGGACGCACCTGAGAACCGGCATCACGTCCCTCGATCTGCAGTTTCAGTTGACCATGTAGGAGAGTGGGTACGAGTGCCGCGCAAACGAGAATCAGCCGAAGCATGCCGGAGCTATGGATTGGCAAGCTGGTAGTCTGCTGCCGACCGCGGTGCCGGGCACAGTTCAAAGACGGCAGTGAAATGGAAGGTGCTACCTCTGCCCAGTGTGCTCTCCGCCCAGATTTTTCCGCCCATCAGAGCTACGAGCTGAGCTGAAATCGTCAAGCCCAAGCCACTGCCTCCGTACTCGCGCGCGGTGGAGGAATCGGCCTGACGAAACGCTTCAAATATGGAGCCGATCCGGTCGGGAGGAATTCCGGGGCCAGTGTCCGAGACCGAGAAATGCATGGCGACGGTGTCGGTTTTCACCTCCTGCAATCCTACGGACAAGCCGACCGATCCCACGCGCGTGAACTTGATGGCGTTGTTCAACAGATTGAGGAGAATCTGACGCAGCCGCAGCGGATCGCCGGTTAGTCTGTCGGCCAACTCCGGTGCGACGCTGGCGGAAAGATTCAGGCCCTTCTGGCCGGCGTTGATCGCCATCGTGGTGATGGCGTCGCGGACGCAATCGCGCAGCGAGAATTCGATGGGGCTCAGCTCCAAGCGGCCTGCTTCGATTTTTGACAAGTCGAGGATATCGTTGAGCAGTTCCAGAAGCGATTTAGCGGCCTGCGCGGCGTCGCCGAGAAGCTCGCGCTGTTCGGAAGAAAGTTGGGTATCGAGAACCAGGTCGATCATCCCCAAAATGCCGTTCATGGGCGTCCGGATCTCGTGGCTCATGTTGGCGAGCTGAAAACTTTTGGCACGGTTGGCCGCTTCGGCCTGGGCCTTGGCTTTGCGGAGCGCTTCTTCGCTACGCCGACGGAAGCGCCGTTCGGCGAGCATGGTGGCCGCTTCCTCTGTCAGGATGCGAATCTGCTCGGCTCGATCGGGCGCCACAGGCCCGCCGTTGTAAACGAGCAACCGTCCCTCGGTGTGGCCTTCCACCGAGACGGGCAAAGCGAGATCCGGGCTTCCGGGAACAGTCGAGGAATCCTCGATTTCGACCGGGACGCCCTCCAGATCACTCTCCAGCGACGGAGCCGAGACCATCGGCCGAACCCCGGCGTCCACACATTGGCAGTACCACACATGCCGAAAACCATAGTGCGCGATTAGGTCCGCGAGCAGTGTCTGCCACAACATTTCCTCGGAAGCTTCCGGGTCGACGCCGCGCAGCCCCATCAACGCGCATTGAAAGGCGACCAGCGCCGAAAGTCTCTGTTGTAGATCGGTGTAATTCACACGCGCGCCGCCGGACGGCTGTGCTCGAGGGCCTCTCGCGCATGTCGATATGACTGGCCGATGGTCTCGCCGCGTGTGTGGGGATGGGCGCCAAACGCAACGTGCGCGCGCAACGCCACTTTGGTGCCGCGTTTCACCACAAAGTAGGTGTTACTTGCGAAGCCCGAACAAATTGCGTGACACTGTGTGGCGGCAGCGGATGCCTGGCCTTCCAGGATCACGAGAAACTCGTCAGCTCCCCAGCGAAACACTCCTCCTTCGTCGCCAAATTTGGTGCGTAACATATGAGAGAGCGCTTGCAGCAGTTTGTCGCCGAACAGGGAGCCCTGATCCTCATTGATCTTTGTGAAGCCCTCGATGTCGAAAAGCAGAAAGCTGATGGGACGGCCGGTGGGAGGAATCTTCTGTAGATACACTTCGGCAGCGCGGCGGCCGCCTAAACCTGTCAGGCGGTCGGTGCCGGAATCCTTGCGCGCCGTTTCCAAACGCTTTTCGAAGGCGGACACGTCCGCTTCGAATCGCCGGACTGTGTCCTCGTTCTCGCGGCGCATGTCGTCCACGGTCTTGCGCATCGCGTACACGTCATTCTTCAGGCGGCGGCGGAGCTCGTGGATATCCTCCACACGGGAAAGTGCGTCGAAGCCGTCAGCCAAACTGGCCAGACTGGAGTTCTGGCGTTCGCCATCGCATTTGATGCCGCCAATTGCTTTGGCAACCATGGCGATAACATCTTTGACCGTGGCGTCGCGCTCGTCGAAAGCCGCCTGGTTGGCGGCGCAGATCTGGCCGATCTGCTGCACGGAAAGATCCCGCGTGCTTCGAATGGCGGCAAGAGGCGGACGCGACTTCAGGGTCGCCGCCGCCTGTTCAATTTTGTGCGCACACTCGGCGAACAGCTCCGGGTCCGCCGGAAGCGCGGCCTTAGGAATGGTAGCGCCCACGTCCAAGAACGCTTGCAATAGCGCCGAGAAACGGTCGGCGAGTTGCTGGGATTCGTCCATTTCTTTGCGGATCGAGATCAAGGTTTTCTCCCAGTCCATCTACCTCTACAAGAGATCGTTACGAGTCTTTGTTATTCACGACGAAGGAGATCCAGCGGCCCGGTAACGACACAAAGCGGGATACCACACCCCTTTCAATTCTAGGACCCAAGTTCCGGCAGAGTACATACATCTTTGGTTAGGCTCCGGTTGTAATCCGCCGGCAAATCACAGATGTTAAATGCGATTTTCAGGTGCAGTGCCGGTCGAGGTATACTCAGCTAGACCGGCGAATTCGGAGGCCATTCATACATGTTCCGGTGCCCTTCCTCTTTTCCTCTTGCCGCACTTTTCCCCTTAATTGCCGGCATCGCCAGCGCACAAAACGTTTCCGTTCAATCTCGAGTTACGGAGGCCGTGGATGAATCTCGCCTGGTGACGCTGAAAGGGAACACGCATCCGATGGCGCGCGCTCCGTTCGACCGAGGCCCGGCGCCGGCGGATCTTTCGATGCAGCGCATGCAATTGGTGGTAACGCGAAGTCCCGAGCAGGAGACTGCGCTTCGCGCGCTGATAGACGCGCAGCAGGATAACTCGTCTACCGACTTCCACCGTTGGATGACGCCGGAGCAGTTCGGCGAACGCTTTGGCGCGGCGGACCAAGACGTGCGAACCGTCTCCACGTGGCTCGAGTCCTATGGATTTCAAGTAAACCGCGTGGCGAAAGCAAAGAACATCATCGAGTTTTCCGGCACGGCGGGAATGGTGCGTAACGCCTTCAACACCGAGATTCACAAATATGTCGTCAATGGCGAGGAGCACTGGGCCAATGCTGGCGATCCGAAGATTCCCAAGGCATTGGCGCCGGTGGTTGCGGGAGTTGCTTCAATGAACAACTTCAAGGCAAAGCCGCTCTACCGCATTTCCGAGAAATGGCCGAAGGCGGGTCGCAAGGGAGGCCGCTTCTGGCCGGAGTACGACAGCAACCAGGGACGCGAGCTGGCGCCGGCCGACTTCGCCACTATCTATAACATCAACCCTGTTTATAAAGCCGGTATTGATGGAACGGGAGTGACCATTGGAGTCGTTGGCGGCGCGCCGATTCTAACCGAGGATATTTCGGAGTTTCGCAAGGTGTTCGGTTTGCCGCCGAATGAGCCGGAGGTGGTGGTCAACGGAACGAGCCCTGATTATTATCAGGAGGAGCTCGACTTTTATGGGCCTGATCTCGAAGGAACGCTGGATATCAGCTGGGCCGGCGCGATTGCTCCCAACGCGGCGATCCAGTTCATCCTCGCGCCGGATACGGACACAACTGATGGCTTAGCGCTCGCCGAGGAGTATGCCGTTGATAACAACAACGTGGACATTCTCACCGAGAGCTTCTATCGCTGCGAGGTAGACGTCACTTCGGCCCTGGCCCAGATGATCGGCGATCTGCGGGAGCAAGCCGCCGCCCAGGGCATCACCTGGATGGTTGGCTCGGGCGATGCCGGCCCATATGTCTGCTTCAACAACGTCACCACCCCGCCGGGTCCCCTGACGGTGAACATTCTGGCCGCATCGCCTTACGTGGTTGGGGTCGGCGGCACGGAGTTCACCAGCGCGAGTCTCCTCGGCACCACGTATTGGTCCGAATCGAACGCCGCGAAAACCCTGGGCTCGGCGACCGGATATCCACCGGAAGACGTGTGGAATGACAGCTGCGATGCCAGCAAGTGCGGCGCCGATAATGTGATCGCGGCCGCATCGAGCGGTGGCGCGAGCACGGTCTTTAGCAAGCCTGCGTGGCAAACCGGCGTCGCGGGCATCCCATCCGACGGAGCGCGAGACGTTCCGGATATCTCGTTCACTGCTTCGCCTGACAATGCCCCGTATTTGATCTGCCTGGACGGAGGATGTGAGGGCACGATCTCATCGTCCAGCTTCACGCCGATCGGCGGGACGTCGGCCGGAACGCCTTCCTTCGCCGGAATTATGGCGCTGGTGGATCAGAAAATGAAATCGCGGCAGGGCGCTGTCAATTATGTTCTCTATCACCTGGCGGCCGCCCAGCAGTACAGCAAGTGCAACGGATCGAGCACAACCAAGCCGCCCGACAGCAGTTGCGTCTTCAACGACATCACGACCGGCAACAGTTCCGTACCGGGCGAGCCAAGTTATGGAAAAGCCACGGCGAAATATCCGGCGGGAACGGGATACGACCTGGCGACGGGTCTCGGTTCAATCAATGTGGCGAATCTGCTGAACAACTGGGGTTCGGTCAGTTACAAGGCGACCAGCACCGCGATGGCGATCAATCCCCCAAGTTTCGCTCACGGCACCCAGGCGAACGTACAGGTCTCGGTGACGCCGCAGAGCGGTAGCGGTACCCCGACCGGAGCGGTCACGGTGGAGACGGCAAATGGAGCGTCTTATGGATCCTTCGCACTCGCGGATGGTTCGGCAGCTTCGACCCTGGCGACCCTGCCCGGAGGCCATTACATGGTGCACGGCCACTACTCGGGTGATACGGCGTTTGCGCCGAGCGATTCCACCGCGGTTCCGATGACGGTCACTGCAGAGGCGAGCACGGTTTCGGCAGGCGGGCTGTACCTTTTCGATATTCCGTATGCGTTTTATACCAGCGGCCCGTACGGAAACGTTTCGCTGGCGCTCAGCGCCCGTGTCGCGGGAGTGAGCGGGCAGGGAACAGCTACCGGAAGAGTCACCTTCACTGACAATGGCAACGTGATCCAGGGCGGCAGCGGTGTGTTGAATACGGAGTCGCAAGCCATCAGCTTTAACACAAGCATCGTATTTCCCGTGGGCCAACATTCCATTGTGGCCAGCTATTCGGGAGATGCCAGCTTCCTGCCGAGTGTTTCGACGCCGGTGAACATCACCATCACGCCTGCTCAGAGCACCACCACTGTGCAGACAAGCGTTGGAACAGCCCAGTCAGGCGCGCAGGTAACCCTGATGGCCATCGTCGAAGGCGGAAACGCAGAGCTGGGCAACTCGCCGACCGGCACGGTCAACTTCTTCTTGAACGGTAAGCCTTTGGGAACACGGTCGCTGGCGGCGAACTTCGATATCAATCGAGGTTTCGGGGGCCTTCCCAATGCCATCGCGCAATTGCATACCAACACGCTGCCCGCAGGGACCAACACCATCACCGCCACTTACGCGGGAGACCACAACTTCAAGGGGTCGAACTCCCAGTCCGCTACCGTGACGGTAAAACCGGCAGCTCCCGCGTGCCTGGTGACTAACTTTGTGGCGGATCCCAACCCGATCACTTTATACGACACGCCGAATACCACGACCATCACGGTGGCGGCAAAATGCAAGTTCGATGTTCGCGCCGGCAGCCCGAGCGGCGTGCTGGTGGGCAGTGGCAATCAAACTCAAACCGCGCTACTGGTAGCCAACCCCACCGGCAACACGACTTACTATCTGCAACAGTCGGGAGTCACGACCTCGGCGGGCACGCTGCAAAAACTAGCGGTCGGTGTGCAATCGGGCACCCTGCCGTGCATGGTGCTGACGTTCACGGCAACGCCAAGTACTATTGTTTCTTCGACGCCGACCGGCAGCACAACCATCAGCGCGGTAGCGACGTGCAACTTCGACATACGGGCCAACGCGCCGAATGGAAATCGGATCGCAACCGGCGCATACGATTCTTTCTATGGTCTCTATGAGGCTTACCAGGTGACCAGCTCGGTGAGCAATGGGATGCAGTTCTTCCTGCAACAGCAGGGGAATGCGACCTCGAAAGGGACGCTGGCAACCCTGACGGTGCCTGTGGTGGCGCCGTCCCCATCTCCGTAGTTTGCAGTGCCGGCCGGCAGTCCGCCTATTCGACGGCAAATGCCATGAGCCGTTCGCGAGTCCATTTCGCTTCCGGTTCTATCGAAACGTTCGCGGACGTGTATTGCCGCCGAACCGAATCCGCTTCTGCCGTGTCGCCCCTGGCGCCAACAGCACCTGCAAGCACCAGGCGGCGAGGCGCGAGCGACGCGGCCACCTCCGGCAGATCCGTGTGATTCAAAAAGCCGGGCACGAAATTCGCGAACGTTTGCTGGTAGATTTCGGAATCGACCAGATCCTGGAACGACGTGAGCACGCCGGAAAGGTAGAGCGCCTCAATTCCCTTATCGAGTGCAGCCGCGAACAGCGCCGGAATCGCCGTTTTTCCGGCAGCAGCGATGCGCAGACGTCGTCCGGCCGTGGCGGGATGTTTGCGAATCGCCGCGATGACCGCGAGGATGTCGGTTACTCGTTGTCCTACGAGGGGTTTGCCCAGGATCAACGAGCCCCAGGAATAACCTTCCTCCAACCGATGACCCGCGGCATAGCCCGGATGGCCCGGACTGTATTCCGGAAGTAGCGCGCCTACTCCGCGAATGTCCACGGCGCAGACGACCGGACTTCCTGGCGGGAGATCGGCGTCCGGCTGGAACCAGAGGCGCTCAGAATCGACGGGATCAAGCGCCAGCAGCACGGGCTCTTCCCGCGAGGCATGCTTCGCGGCAACCACCCATGCAGGAAGCCAAATGGCTGGTTGCGGTGCGACTTCGAGCACTTCCACCGTCGTAGTGGGAGATTGCCGGCGGGCGATCACTTTCGCGGGCCCGCTGGAGCGGGAAACGCGCAGCATTGAATCGATCTTGGCGGGAGTGCGCTCCACGCGCCGCGATTTGTTGAGCGTGAAAGCCGTCTCACTGTGCAACGACGTAACCACGTTGCCTGATTCGGTGGCATAGAGCGTAGCGGCGGGCTCCGGGTTTACGCGAGGCTCATCGCGCACCGGCTCTTTAGACTCCTTCAGCCAGCGCGCGAACCAGTTGTAGATCAGCAGGCGGCTGTCATAAGCCAGCGAGTGCGGCAGGGGCGTATCGGCCCACTGCAAGCGGTCGGCCTTATCCCAGACCGAGTAGATCTTGCGCAGCTTTTTGAATTCCTGCCAGCCGTTGGAAACGTATTCCGACGAGTACGTTGAATAGAAATCCCGATCACTCGGCCAGATCAGCAGCGGCTTCGGCGCGAGCGGGTAAAGAAGATCGCAGCGGTCGAAGCCGACCGGGCCGGAGTCGACGAAATCCTGCTCGGCATCATCCGTCGATCCAGGCGGGAGAAAGGGGAGCGCGGCGATGTTTTCAAAATTTCCCATGGAGACCGCGGCCGTAGCCAACCGCTCATCCGCCGCGGAAAGCAGCATGGTGAGCGTGCCGCCGCCGGAATGTCCTGTCGACCCCACGCGTTTCGGATTCACAATGGGCAGCGAGGTCAGGTAATCGAGGCTTCGGATGGAGTCCCAGAGTTGGAAGCGCGTGGCGGTATCGCCATAGAGCAACATTTGCTTGCCGGGAACGGTGTGCTCGGAGTCGACGTCCTCGAGCCGCGTATGCGTGCCGGAGGAATCCGGATACTGGACGCGTTCTCCCTGACCCATGGGATCGAAGGCGAGTACCACGAATCCCAACTGCGCCAAGCCTTGGCAACAGCGCTGGTAATTCGGATTGGCTTTGCCTTCGTTGTAGTGCCCACTCTGGAAAAGAACCGCGGGAAAAGGTCCTGCGCCACTCTTGGGGATGTAGAGGTTCGCGGAAACAAACAGCCCGGGCCGGCTTTCGTAAATCACCTTCTCGACTTTGTAGTCTTCGCGTTCGAACGAGCCGGTGGTACGCGCGTTGACCGGAGTTCGCTCCGGCATCCCGCCGATCAGCTTCCAGAGCGTCTCCCGAATCCACTTTTGCCGCGCTTCGATCGCCGCCGGCGTGACCAGCTTGGCCAGTTCCGCGTCGCGTTTCTCGGCGGCTTTCTTAGCCAGACCGCGCAAATAGTCGGGAAGGCAGCGTGAATAGTTATGGAATGGAGTGCCGGGAAACGGCTCATCCGCGGACGGCGAGGAGAGTGCCACCGTATTGGCCGCGCCAGTTACCAGGAATGAAGAAAGCAGTTGTCTTCGGGTCATGTTGATTCGGGAAGGATGGCGTGCGCGTTCGCAGTATACAACGAAAGCCGCTCCAGCGCGGGTGGATGCATGGGCCGATCCATTCGATGCTTGACAAATCCGTCGAACCAACTTATTCGGCCTGCAGCTTACGGTTGAGAAGCGCCTGACCTCCGGCCTGTCTTTGCTGGCAAACTACACCTGGTCGAAAGAGCTGGACGATTTTGCGCCACTCAGCGGGTCCTTCGGCGACAACACCGTCCCGTTCAACCGGCACTTCGACTACGGCCCGTCGGACGACGACGTTCGGAATGTCTTCAAGCTTTCCGGCGTATATCAACTTCCGCACGCCGGCATCAACGGACTGGCAGGCAAGTTGATCAACGGTTGGGAGATCAGCGGCACAAACACGTGGCAGGGCGGATTCCCGTTCTCGGTCTACAGCGGAGTCGACAACTCGTTCAGCGGCAACTACGAAGACAAGGCCGACTTCACGGGCACGAGTTTAAGCCAGGCGGTCCTCGGCTCCGGCCGGTCGCATGCCGCAATGGTGCAAGAGTGGTTCAATACGTCGCTGTTTCAGGTAAACGCCCCGGGAACTTTTGGAAACACGGGGAAGAACATTTTGCGTACTCCGCGCACGTTCACGACGAATGCGGCCTTCATCAAGGACACGAGGATCACGGAACGGACTTCCGTTCAATTCCGCTTGGAGGCATTCAACATTTTCAACAACGTGAACTTTCCGCTGTCAACCAAGAACGGTTTGAATCATCCCGGCGTCGATACCACCGTCACTGATCCAGCGTTTGGCCAGATCCTAGCCGCATCGGACCCGCGGATTCTACAGTTTGCGTTGAAATTTGTATTCTAAGTGCGTGAAATGCGAGTTTGGCGCCGTTAGAGACCGCCGGAACAAACGCGCCGTATGATATATTGTCAATGACCGCAAGACCCTGAATTCAGGTGACCTACGAACGGAGAGGTGGCTGAGTGGTCGAAAGCAGCGGTTTGCTAAACCGTCGTACGGGCCTAAACCTGTACCGGGGGTTCGAATCCCCCCCTCTCCGCCAGATCCCCATCGAACGCTGGGTTCTAATGGGTCAGGAAGCCGCTGACCGATCTCAAGAACGCATTACCTTAACTCACCACTGTAGTTTTGGAAGCTTCTGAAGCTGTAGGCTTGGCGCTGCAAAACCTCCATTTTGGTGCAGAAGCCTTCGGTGATTCCGTTGTTGCGGGTAAGGCGCCACATGGTGGCGATCTCCTCGCGCCAGGCATCCAGCGTATCGTCCAGGGTCACCAGCGGTGCAAGCCCGCATCCGGAGCGCGGACACGCCGCCGGTTTGGTGAGCGTCACACCTGCGCAACCCGACATGCGATCGTCTTCGGCCCGGTACCCCACCGGCGCAAGCGCGTTCCGGTATGGCGGACCGGCGGGTTGCGATGGCAAGAGCGGACGAGAAACAATACCAGCGGAGCGTGCTTCATTCTCAAAATTTCGCTGACTGCAATCCTGGAGGGCTTCTCGACGCTGGCGGTGGAAGTCATCGCCATCCGGCTGGCTACACCCGTTGCCGGATCGAGTATGACTCTTACGGGTGTGATGCTCGGGGTCGTTCTCTTCGCTTTGAGCGCTGGTTATTGGCGAGGCGGCGAACTGTCATCCAAGAAGGACGGCATTCGGATTAAGGCGGCCGTTGCGCGCAATCTGTTGATCGCCGGAGTGGTCTACGTGGCTGTTTCGTTCCCTTTGGAGGGGCTCCTCCTGGAGAAACTACTCGATGCCGGGCTCGCTCTTAGCCTTGCCATTGGTGTGACCGCTACCGCTTTGTTTGTCTTGCCGGTATATCTCGCTTCACAAACCGTGCCCATGCTGGCCGAACTGACCAACACCGAAGGCAAAGCGGGCAAGGCTTCCGGCAAGATCCTGTTCTTTTCTACGCTCGGCTCGGTGGCCGGAGGCATTTTTACTCCGGTTTTCTTATTTCCGGCGATAGGCGTGCGCGCATCCACGTACGTCGTTTGCGGGCTTCTGGTGGCAGGCGCCAGTTTGGTGATGCCTGGCCGAGTCCGACAACGCACCTTGATCTCGGTAACTGTGTTCGTGGGCGCCGTTTCTTTGGCGCGGGCCGTGAGTAATCCGGGCAACTACCGTTTCTCGTTCGACAGCCCACATCAATCGATCCGGATCGCAGAGGAAACGACGACTGGTGGCAGAGTCCAAAGAGTCATGTACCTGAACGGCGGCCGCGCTTCGGGTATCTACGCCGACACCGGCCAGAGCTCATTTCGTTATGTTCGTGAGGCGGACCAGGCGCTGGCCGCAGCGCGAAGCGAGTCCGTGTTGGCCATCGGTGCCGCGGGCTTCACCTTTCCGAGAGATGCCGCTGGCATGTCGTTTGTGAAACAAGTGGATGCCGTGGATGTCGACTCCGCGGTGCTGAGGATCGCCGAACAACACTTCCTTTTGTCACCTGTACCGCCGAAGGTCCGGTTCTTTCCGCTCTCCGCTCGTGGCGTACTGCGCCAATTCCGGGAACAAAAACGGCGGTACGGGTTCACCTTGCTCGATGCGTATAGCGGCATGGGCATACCGGAAGAGCTCCTGACCATCGAGTTCTTTTCTGATGTCCGGGCCGTGTCGGATCGAGTCGCGGCCAACATCATTATGGATGCGGAGGTTGAATCCGACTTTGCCCAGAACGTTCTCGCTTCCTTTCGCCATGTCTTCGGACGTGTCTGGATTAAGGATTTGGATCCAAATGGTGATTCGTACACCAGCAACGTAATGGTTACCAACTGGGATCTGGACGGATCGGCCGAATGGAACGGACGCGGTCGAATCTACACCGATGACCGGAACAGCGGGGATCGGGATCACGTGAATATGATCTGGTGATTTCGAGAGAATGCCGCGGCCATCGTGCCCGGGGATTGGAATAGCGGAAAAAACGGCGATGCGCGGCCCGGTCAACCCAACTCTTGTTGCTGATATTCAGACTTCTCGATGCCGCTCACGCCGATGGGAATTCTGATCTTGAATGTGGTGCCCACACCCATCGCGGTGTCGAACGATATCGTTCCGCCGTGCTTCTGCACGATGACGGTATGTGCAATCGCGAGCCCCTGGCCCGTCCCTTTTCCAACACCCTTGGTGGTGAAGAACGGATTGAATACGCTAGACTGCACCTCGTCCGGTATGCCGGTGCCTGTGTCCCTGACCCGGATCTCCACCCAGTCTCCGTCGCGCTCGGTACTCACGGTGATCATGCCCTTGGTCCCGGACTTACCCGCCACTGCGTCCGCAATAGCATGCGCCGCGTTCACAATCAGGTTCAGGATCACCTGGTTCAATTCTCCGGGCACGCACATCACCGGCGGGAGATTCGCATCCAGTTCCGTCCGCACGTCCGCCACATACTTCCACTCGTTCCGCGACACCAGTACCGTGCTCTCGATGGCGCGATTGATATCCAAGGGGGTCTTTTCCGTCGAGCCTGGGTGCGAAAACTCCTTCATGGCGCGCACGATTTCCGCTACCCGGCCTGCGCCATCGAGTGAATCCTCGATGGATTTCGGGATCTCGGCGCGCAGATAGTTCACTCGTGTGGCATTCGCCAGAGCGTCGAAATCCGCTAGAAACGGAGCCTCGGGTAATACGGTGCGCACTAAGGCCACAAGCTTGTCGTAGCCGCCGAGGAGTTGCTCCAGTCTCTGGAACGAATCGCGGAGAAACCGGACGTTATCGCCGACGTATTGAATGGGGGTGTTGATCTCGTGAGCCACCCCGGCAGCCAGTTGCCCAATCGATTCCAGTTTTTGCGCCTGCGCTAACTGCCGTTCCATTAATTTCCGTTCCGTGATGTCGGTGGCGATGGAGCAAGCCCCAACGATGTGTCCTGACGCGTCTCGAAGTGGAGAATAAGTCGCGAATATTGGAACAGCCTCTCCGCCTTTTCGTATGCGAATCGTTTCAATGTGCCGGATGCCTTCTCCGCGCTGAATGGTTTCCAATAGGTCGATCAACTCGTAGTAGCGGTCCTCGGGAAAGAGCAAGCCAACGGAGTGCCCTTTGATTTCCTCTGCCGAATAGCCATAAATGCGTTCCGCCGCAGGATTCCAGGTAAGGATGATCCCGCCCAGATCAATGCTGAGTATCGACGCATCCGACGATTCGACGATAGCCGCGAGCTGGGAGAGAGCGGCTTCCGCCCTTTTCTGCTCCGTGACGTCGGTATTGACCACAATCAGCTCTGTGGCCTTGCCGGACGCGTTCCGTACCGAACTCCCGCGAGCGGACCAGTGCCGGACGGTCCCATCCGAATCAATCACGCGGAAATCCGCGCGGTAGGGCGCATGGGTCTGCAGATGATTCTGAATCTCGGCGACCACCCGGTCGCGATCATCCGGATGCAGCAGGCGCTCGAACGCCTCAAAAGAACGCGGGATTTTCCGGCCGCAGGGAAGCAATCGCTCCTCCGCACCGGAGGACTCCACTTGATTCGTCGCCAGGTCCCGAACGATGATGACGTCGCTCGCATTTTCGGCTGCGATCCTAAACCGCATCTCGGAGGCGCGTAACGCTTCCTCGGCTCTCTTATGTTCGATGCCGAGGGCGATCTCATCGGCGATGGAGGCCAGCGCCTTGAGGACGCTGTCCCCCAGCGGCTTCCGCGCAAACAAAGCGGCGACCCCAATCAACCGATCTTCGACAATCAGCGGATACCCCGCAAAAGCGACCATTCCCTCACGTTCGGCCCAGGCTTGGTCAGAAATCTCCCGGTCGCCGATCACGCGGTTGCTCAGGTGCGGCCGCCGTTCCCGTGCAATGCGCCCGATCTTAAGCAAACCTACGGGCACACGCGCGTGGCCCCCGTTCGTGTGAGTATACATGCCGGCGCTCGCTTGGAGTTCCAGCACCTTCCCGTCGCGGCTCAGAGTCCAGATGCGGGCAAACGCCGCGCCCAGATGCTTCACCAGCACATCCGCGCACCTCTGCAACATGGCTCCCAAGCCGTCGCACCGGGTCAGTACCACGCCAATCTCCGCTCCTAAAGCCTCGAGATTCGCCTGGTCGGCCATCTCCGCGGTGTGAAACTCCAGCCGCCGGTTCGCCAGACGCAGCTCTTCGGCTACTTGCGCAATGTGCTCGGCCTGTCGAATCTTCGACCGCAGGTGAAATACGAAGGTGCCGGTCACTAACAGGCCAAAAGCCACCACCAGGAACGGGCCGGAAGACGAGGAAGAGAGGCCCTTCGCACCCGCGCTCGGTGTCACCGTCATCACCCAGGTTCTGCCGCCTACGTCAAACCGTTGTTCCGCATGCAGACCGCTGCGCAGAGCTTGAGCGGACACTTCCGGCGTTTTGGGATAGAGCTGCTGTCCCGGGCCGGAGGCGCTGATGTCGAAAAGATGGAGGTCGACGCCGCGAAATCCTTCCTGGCTGTTATTCGGGCCTGAGATCAAGTCCCCGATACGAAGCACCTCCAGCGCAAACCCGCGGAGTAGGCGCTTTCCGGCGACGTCGGCAGGCGCTTTGCTCCACCTGTAGACCGGAGCAAAGATGAGGATTCCATATTGGTTCCCGCGTTCCTGAACCAGCAGCACCCGCGCCGTTGCAACAGGTTGCCCCGTGTCGCCAGCCTTTCTCAAAGCCTCCAATCTGACGGGATTGGAAGCGAGATCGTAGCCCACCGCCCGTTCGTTGCCCGCGAACGGCTCGACATACAGCACCGGGTAGTACTCCGCCCGTTCGCCGGCCGCTCCCATACTTCCGTCCGCCCGGTTATCTCTGAATTCAAACCCTCGCATGCCATTCCGCCGGGCACGCCGCTCGTAGACTGGCCGCTCGGCGCGTTCCACGCGAGGTATCCACTCGAGCGCCTTCAGATAGCCGTGGTGTGACAAGGCCGGTGCAACCAGTGTTGCGAACGCCTGCCGGCTGGTATCCTGGCACACCTCAAAATGAGTGGCCACCAGGTGGATCGTATCCAGCGCGCCCGCCACGCGGGTTTGCACCGTACTGAGTTGTTGCTCCGCCAGTTGTTGGAATTGTGCCTCCGCGCGAAACCGCTCGAAATGCCGGAGGATACCGCCGATCGAGACGGAGGCGAACGCGCCTAACACGGCGGCTGCAATCAGTTGGGGTGCGCCTCTGGTGAGCAGCCGGCGGATCATCTTCCGCACTCCGGTTGTAGCAGGGTGCCGATCGAAGAGGGTACGGCTGCTCGGGTCCCGGCGCCGATGGGAATGCGGACCTCGAACGTCGTGCCCTGTCCCTGCACGGTTTCGAACGAGATGGTGCCACCGTGCTTCTGCACAATCACGGAGTGTGCGATCGCGAGCCCCTGGCCAGTACCCCTCCCCACGGCTTTGGTGGTGAAAAA
>Ga0335071_10001217_pt1 | contig 27883 bp, 19 predicted proteins | sample Lox_Sample_15_FD_206724 | JGI IMG/M metagenome (GOLD analysis project Ga0335071, IMG submission 206724) | Soil microbial communities from Loxahatchee National Wildlife Refuge, Florida, United States - Lox_Sample_1.5 | ecosystem: Environmental > Terrestrial > Soil > Wetlands | place: USA...
TGTGCCTGTTCCCAGTGATCGAATCCAGGATTCCCCATATCAGGTATCGAAGTTTCCGCAGGCGGTCCTCCTCGAAGAGGAGGATCAATACAACCTGCATCGATCTCACCACGGCGACCGGGAAGACCCAGGACGGCCTGCGCAACAGATACGTCCCGTACAGGATCAGATTGTTTCGCACAAAGTAATACATCCGCCAGGACGGGTGGTGGTGTAAAACAAATTTGAACTCACGGCACCCGAACAGGAAATGCTCCTTCATATTTCCGATGGAATGAACCATGAGCGGCTTGAGCACAAGGAAATTCCGGAAGCCACAGGCGGAACACCTCAAACAGTACTCTTCGTCAACGGCATCGATGAAAAATTCATCGCGAAACCCCCCCACGTGTTGATAGGCCTGAAGGGACAACAGGGAGCCTGATGTGATGACAACAGTTCGCTCTTCCCGGTCTGAGCCGTCCGGGCTGCGAAACGCACTGCGCCCCAGATTCGGTTCGTAATAGTTACAGCCGATGACCCCGATCCCGGCGTCGCGCAGCCCAGAAGCCGCTTCGAGCATGGATTCCAGATAGCCTTCAGACACGACGGTGTCCTGATCGAACGTAACGGCCCACGGGTATCGCTTCTCAAGGGCATACTGGCAGCCCTGATTCAGAGCGTGTGCAACTCCGGTATTGCGATCATTCCGGATCATCGCCAGTCTGTCCCTCGTCCCACACAGGTCTTCGAGCATGGCGAGAGACTCCCCGGCAGAGGCGTTGTCCACGATGAGTGCCCTGTCGAACTGGTTCAGGATCGCGTCGAGCCTCCCGGGGAAACCCTGATCCGGGAAATACGTGACAACAACAGCAATAATGTCTTCCCGCTTCGTCATTTCGGTTGGCTGCAGGATCAGATACCCTGTGCTTTTCGGGACCAAAGCTTCCGCAATTGCTCCCAATAGAGCCTTCCTCCCATATCGTTGCTGCCCAGTCGTTTCTGTAATGCTCGAACAGGTGTCAGAATAAGGCAGGTCAATGAAACCGTGAGTTTTTGACTCAGTGTGGCGTGTTTTTTCACGGTTTCAACGACATTCATGGCATATCGTATTTTCATTTCCTTTTCGAACTGCGGGTCGCTCTTGGTCGTCCCGCCCCGATGGTGGAGAACTATGGATTCTGGCACAAACCTGGCCCGCCAGCCTCTGTTGTAAGCTCGCCACGACAATTCCGCATCCTCGTAGTATGAACCGTAACTTTCCTCAAACAAGCCGATCTCTTTCAACATTTCCCCCCGGTACAGGCAGGCGCCTGCGCAGGCACCGACGATGCTGAGTTGAGCATCATACTGATGGGCATCCACCTCCCCGTGGCCCCGCTCAAAGATCCGCCCCCATTTGAATGTGTGCCCCGTCGAATCGAGGATGTGGGGGGTATCCATCCGCAACATCTTGGAAGCGCAGATCCCGATGTTCTTTTCGGATTCCATGACTCTGACCATGTGCTCGAGCCATCTCTCATCAACCTTCGTGTCGTTGTTCAGCAGGGCGATGTATTGCGCCCCGATGCCTAACGCATGAGTCATGGCACGGTTGTTTGCCCCCGAAAACCCCAAATTTTCCGGCAGGTCGATGATGTGAACCCTGGGGAATCGATTCCGGACGAACGCGACGGATCCGTCAGCGGATCCATTGTCCACCAGGGTAACCTCGAAGTTCGGGTATGTCTGCTTCTCGAGGGCGGTCAGGCAGTCATCGAGAAAATGCTTCCCGTTCCAGTTGACGACGATGACCCTTGCGGGATACTGATCTGAGATTTTCTTCATGCTGCGAGTGGCCCTACAAGCCTACTTTCCATGGATTCCGGGGGGGGGACGGCACAGTCAAATCTCAGTTGCGCCACGAATCAAAATCCGAAAAATAAAGACGCCTGGCTTCGGGTATTGTCAGGTGTCTGCGAACCGAGGGTTGCTAATTATCTCATGATTTCATTTGTTGGAAGCGGGGAAACGAGCCCGATTCCCCGTTCCAGTGTTTTAGCACTCGCGCACCAAGAATTCTTCTTTGAAGTGCCATGGCAACACAAGGTAGTAATCTGGATTCATGGCCCGCGACTATTGGGGCATAGAATGCAGAGGCGCGTTTAGATCGGTTGACTACTGATCGCATAGCGAAATCGGGCATTAATGCTTTGATATCCACGGCTCAAGGTGTTGTTCAAGTTGTGCCACACTCCCTTCCCAAGAGTAATGCTCTGTAACAAACGTTCTCCCTTTTCTCGATAAATGAGACCACCCAATTCCTTGAAGAAGCTCAAGAACCCTCATGGCAAACTGCTGAGGATCATCTTCAACCCACAGATGGCAACCTGACACGCCTGTCACCCCATTGTTTCCGGCGCTCGTTGTTACTACCGGCGTTCCCAACGACAACGCTTCCATGATTTTAGTTTGTACGCCAATCTTTAGCCTTACCGGGCAGATGCTCACAGTAGCTGTCTTTATGTAATACGCCACATCATCTACGCTACCTGTAATGACAACCTGCTCGCCATAGTTTGCGGCCGCATCATATATTCTATTATCTGGATTGGCACCCACAATCCACAATGCCGCCGTTTGATACATCTGCAATATCAATGGGAAGATATCCTTTAAGAAATATAGGATACCATCTACATTTGGCAGATGGAACATGTTCCCAGAGAAAACAATGATCCTTTTCCGATCTTCATAGCCGGGAATCTCTCCCGGATCCACTGGATCAACACCATAGTGCACGCAAGCAAGATTATGATACCCATTCTGCTCTTGCATATCATGCAGATCAGACTCTGATAGCAATAGAACTTTAGCTGCTCTAGGGAGAATTTTCTTTTCGTATCGAATTGTTAATCTAGATGCGAGGAAATATTTGAACCTCTGCCATAAAGAAATATCAGGCAGCTTCATTAAACGAGTCAGCTTTATTGACTGCGGGTCTTCAATATGAACAATCAGTTTGCTGTAGCAAGAAGAGGGGCAGTATTGCAGTGCACTCAGTTCAAACAAAAGAATGGCGTTATACTGGCCGACCTCAATCAATGCCGTAACGGCGTTACTCATTGTATTGGATGCAAATTCGCATACTGCAGGAGGAACCCCCATCATCATGTATAGTAGACAACGGATCCACAATGCAATTTTAGAAGGTCTTCTGCGAGGTATCAGAACAAGTCGATTCAAATACTCTGCGGATTCAACCATGCCGCTCTCGGGTTGGATGCATACGAAGTCAATCTCGTGATTCTTTGATAGATGCTTCATGATGTTGCATGCGACGATAGCGCTGCCTGTACGAGGGGGAAAAGGGTAATTCGTCATCACAACTAATAATCTCATGCTCTTTTTCGCGCCACTTTCTGCAATGTCGGACGCTATTTGCCAACGGATGGCTATCCTCTCCCTGGCAAAGTGCTCTCTATCGCAAGTCCCGACATCTTGACGCACAGGGATAGATATGAGTTTTCCAGTGCTTTACAATTCAACCCTGTAATCTTTGTCGGGTTATTGATTTTTTTCTATAACGAATGTTGCAAAAGTATATTGATACTTCCCCAAATAATGAAAATCAGGATCACGGCAGTCCCATTGGGGATCATCAATGAGACGGCAATCACTCATTAATGGCAACAAACGATCTCTCAGATCATACTTTGTATAAAGACGCGCATTGCATTCTGGTTTTGGCTCATTAGGGTTCCAGCCGTCCTTATAATCACATGTCAGTACGGCCACGCCGCCGGGGGCCAACAAGTGGGCAACACATCTGATAAACGACTCATCATCCGGATCATGCTCAATCACGGACGTTGAAAAAATGATGTCATATGAATATTTTGCCGTGCTTGGTTTTGTAAAAAATTCTTGTAGGGAGTAATTTAGCGTAGGGTCAATTTCCTCAACCTTGAACCCCATCCGGATTAAACTCATTGATGCAGTATCCTCATGACTGCCGACGCATAGTACTTTTGGATTACAAGATTGTGAAAGATATCGATAAACCGTATCAAACACAAAAGCCTGTTGTACGTTCGCTTCCGCAATTTTTTTCGCCATGGTATTTGGCACGAGTTCTGTTAGTTTATCTATAGCAGGCTTATATAGTGCCCGAGCATTGTTATCCAGAATGCGATTCAAAGAAACTCCTGTAGGGATATTTATCGGCCGGTATGGCGCAATTCTGCTTGCATGCAGATCTGCTTCCGTTTCTTTTCCCGAATCTCTTAACCAGGTGAATGTTTTGTCCGGTTTTGATAACAGCCTATTCCATTTTGATTTCAGTGTTCTGATAATGCCCATTCTGGGATTTGACTCGTTTCGTTGTTTGGCAAATACCGAATTCAGTATCCTTTCGTATTCCCATAAGAGGTTTTCTGCGTTCCATTCGCTGTAGTGTTTTTGCAAGGGGGCAAAACCGTTTTGAGTAATTGTTTTCAGACTGCATTTCGTGACGCAGACAGAAGGCTCAACATCGAATATGTGCCTGAACATTACGGCATCCGAAACAGCAACAGGCCGGTGAACTGCCATGGCATTATCCAACGCGCTGGATAATCCCCTGCCGCTTCTATCTTTGTACAAAAATACATTAATCGTATTCTGAGCCAAGTAATCCAGCAGCGCCTTCTTATCCATGTAATTGTGAGTAATAATTAATTGAATGCCGGCTTTGGTGATCAAGGCTTTACATCTATCTGAAACAGATATTGCGTTGACGCCATTCTTATCACCATAATCAGCTGAAGGGATATTAAATCGGATAATGGCTTCATCATATTCTTGCTGAACTAAATGCACAATATTGTCGAACCCCTTATTAGGAGTGCCAAAACCAAAACTGCCGATAACGGGTTTTGAAGGAACCGGATAATTATTGTTGTATGTCGGTATCAGCCGTCCTGTTTTATATACATAGGGATTTCGCAATAATAGGGTTGGATCTGGCGCAATGTAAAAATCGAACAAAGAATTGATTAAATTCGATGCCCCGACAATATATTTGGGTCTGTAGGCCGTAGCTGTATCTGCAACGTGTTGTGTGATGTCATGTACGATGCCAATTTGAGGAATTTGAATGGTAGAAATATTATTTTTGTAAAGCTGAGGCGCAATTCTGCTTGCTATCCATGGGAACACCGATGGCATATAATTATATATAATCGAAGCAGGCGCATACTCGGCAATGGCAGTCGTCAACTCACCTAATGATGAACATTCAACCCGTATGAATCGATAATTTCGTGAAAGTTGTAAAGCATCGGTAATGCTTTCCCCATATTCATAAACACCGCAATGCGCTTTTTTATGAGAAACAAATAGAATATTGTTATTCATTCGTAATAACCTTGTTGAGTTATATACGATTACTCCTCTGAGGCATACAGTTAACTATAATTCTCCCCTTTTAACTTCAATAACTGCCCATATATTCTTGACCTCATGATTGGGACAGAAAGGCATGTCATCACAAGTGTTAACGCTGAAATGATCATCAAATAAAGTAACATCAGGAACTGAGATGTCGTGCCATGAATGAAAAGTCGTCCCAGACCGGCAACGAACAGACAGACTGCAAGTGGGATAATGATATCTTGACGATACCATCGCCATTTTTCATTACGCAACAATCGACGATGCATGATGGGTATTTCAAAAAGAATATAGCCGATGTTGATAAATAACCATGCACATGCTGCACCGGTCGCACCATAATGAATGGCCATAATAACAATGAGGGGGACGAAAACAATTACCGCAATTATATTTTTGAATATAGATAGTAAGGTCCAGCCGGATGCCAGTTGCAATGCATAGGGAGGATTCATTAACCCGTTCAGTGCCGTGCCGCATATCAAAATACTTACCAAGAGATGGGTTTTCTCTGCAGTTGTTGGGTTCTGCGTCCAGAGAAGAATAATTTCATATGAAAACAAAGCAATGACAATGGCAACAGGCAGGATCAGAACTGACATGAGCTGGCAGCTATTGTGATAGAGTTGTTTTAGTCCCTCCTGGTCATTGATAGACATCAATTGTGTGAATCTTGGATAAATACTAGAAAATACGGGAGTAAAAAGTCGCCCAAGGCTCATCCCTACCGTGCTGGCCAGCATGTAATAACCTAACATTTCCAGAGACAGGATCTTACTTAATATTACCTTATCCAGCTGAGTAAGAATCACTGCGAGGATAGATATCCCACTCATTCCGGCGGTAAACCTCCAAATACCCGTGAGGAGTTGTTTTTGAAAAACTGCCTTGCGATCACCGTGTGGGAGTCTGAGCCAAATAAACATTGCCAAGACAAAAATCTGTATAATACTGATAAATATTTGCCATGATAAAAAAGCCTGTATGGTCGGAGAAACTAGCCACAGAATCAGAACAGCTCCGGCACCGCGTAAAGTGCCAATGCTAATATTGATTGCGTTAAGTAAAACCTGTCTCTGTAATCCCATCAATCCACCAGAGTAAAATCCGATGGGCATCTGGAGAGCAATTACGAAGCCCATGATGAAAAGCGCGTGTTCAATGGTTTTAGGAGATAACTGTCCTGCATTGATCCAGTGATGGGCGATCCATGGTGATAGTGAAACCACTACAGTTCCGACAAAAAGAGAAATGCACCAGTAAACGATTTCGAGCGTGCGAACAAGATTGCGCATTTCTTGTTCTTTGCTAGGCAATGCAGAAAGTCGCGCCATTTCACGGGTTAAAGTATTTCCTAGCCCAACGTCTAGAAGTCCAAATATGACCTGAAGCATAGTAAATATGCCTATCAGACCGTAAGATTCGATCCCCATGAAATGAATATAAAGAGGGATGAAGACCAGTCCCATGAGGGTCTGCCAGATACTTCCAGCAAAATTGGCAGCAATGTTTTTCTTCAGGCGGCTCAGGGGATGAGGCGGAGATTTGGATATTTGATCTATCATGCAGCGTCTTCTTCGGACGTCACGTCCGACCCTTCATTATCTTTGAGCGAAAGTCTCGGCCCCATCTATAAAAGCCATTTTATTGAAAGATCGTGATCGTTCCAAAGAATATCTACCTTGCTACAGGCACCAACTATGAAAAATGTCTGATATGCACTTGCAGTATTTCTAATTCATTTTTAGGCGATCTATATGTGCTTTGACCATATCTATAATAAGATCATTAAAGGATATAGCCGGATACCAACCACATTTGCTTTGAATCTTTGAGGGATCCCCAACATATTGCAGTCCTTCATTCTCTATTGCAGCCTCATCTTGAAAAATAAAATTATTTACATTAAGCCCCACATAATCAAAAGCAGCTTTTGAAAATTCATACACGCGGCGAGGTACCCCAGATGCGATAACGTAATCGTCACTACACGGCTGTTGCAACGTGAGCCACATAGCATGTACGTAATCTTGGGCTGCACCCCAATCAACAGTTGCATCTAGATCTCTTAAAGTTAGCTTTACTTTTATGCCGTGAGATGCCTTTGCTGCGGCCTCAGCAATTTGGGAAGTCACAAAACTTAATGGTCTTCGAGGTGACTCATGATTATATAATATGCCTACAGAAGCATAAACGCCGTGATGATCCCTATATAATTTGCAGAGTTCGTTTCCTGCAGCTTTCGTGATGGAATAAAATGAATCGGGCCGGTATGGTGTTTTCTCATTTTGCGGATAATGATCAACTTTACCGAAGATATGGCAACTGGATGCATAAAAGAAACGGCATATTTCGAAATTGTGCCTAATCGTATCCAGTATTTCATTTGTCGCCAAAAGATTAATGGAATTAAATGGCTCGAATGACATTTTAATATTTTCGTTATTTTGAGATGAAAAATGACAAGCAGCTAAGTGGTATATTTCGTCGGGCGAAATATACTTAATTAGTTTATTCAGTAATTTGGGTTTTGTAAGATCGATTTCATGCAGCTCTGAAATGATATTTTTCGCTTGCGAAGGTAAATGGGCAAATGATCTATCAACTCCGTGAACATTATATCCTTTGCTGTACAGATACTCCGCTAAGTATGAACCATCTTGACCGGAAATTCCGGTTATCAATGCCTTTTTCCGTTTAAGCATTTTTACCCCAGTGATAAATTGGTACAGTAGTAAATATCATGACTGTTAGCTCCGAATATAATAACAGATTGCATACCCTGCCTATTTGCGAATTATTTCAATTGTCGGCAGTGGGAATATTAACGCGATTCCCCGTTCAAGCGTTTCACGCTCACGCACCAAGAACTCTTCTTTGAAGTGCCATGGCAACACAAGGTAGTAATCTGGATTCATGGCCCGCGATTCTTCTTCACTGACGATCGGAATATCTGTTCCCAGCGTCAGGGCACCGTATTTGTCAGGATTGCGTTCGGCGGCGCAGTCGATAATTCTATGATCGATCCCGCACCATTGCAGAATCGTGTTTCCTTTTGTCGAGGCGCCGTAGATATGGATCTTTTTTCCTTCTTTTTTTAGTTTTTTCAGGAGGGAGTTGAGTTCCTCTTTGTGGACATTGACTCGGTCCTGAAAATGCCGGTACGGTTTATCGGTGTCAAGCTCAAGGTCGAATTCTTCCTGTCGCATCGCTTTGATGTTCTGCTGGAATTCGTCCCGCTTGTAGGCAAAGTTGTTGATTTGGGTGGCGTGGCATCGCAGGCTTCCACCGTTTATATCGTTATGCAAGACGTTAACTACTTTCAACCCCGCTTGTCTAAGGATGTATTCGATGACCGCAAGGCTGTAATACTCGATGTGTTCATGACAAATAGTGTCGTAGGAGGTCATTTTGAGCATTGTGGGCATATAGGACATCTCAAATACCCAGATGCCCTCCGGAGATAGAATCTGCTTGATACCGCGGGTGAAAGCAATGGGGTCTTCCAGATCATAGTACATGGCAATTGAAGTGATAATGTCGAATGTACGGGTATCAAGCCGGGATATCAGCTCCTCTGAAGGAAAAATATCCTGAATAACGTTGACCGGGGGTTTAATTTCCCGGGCGACATCAGAAGGGTCTACCCCGAACTTCGTGAAACTAGCGGGATAGAATCCCAGCAACGTGCCGTCGTTGCAGCCAATATCAAGAACTGTGGCTGACTCTTTCAGGCCGGTTATCAATATGGCTTCTTCGACTATGCCCTGTAGGTGGCGGCGCATGGTGTTGTTTGTGCCTGACCGATACCAGTAGGCCGAGTAGAGCACTTCAGGCGGGATCGTGTATTCCATCTGAAGAAGTCCGCACGCTTTTTGATCACGCATCGGATCACACCGCACCAGAGAGGTTGAGATTTTACGGGTAGGCGGCATCTCCTTGCCCGGCTTTACGAAAGAGCCCTGCAAGTACTGTTCTCCAAGGTTAATAACCGGAGTCAGTGCATTGGAGCCACAAACGCGACAGGTATTACGCTTAATCAAATGCATGTAGATTACCACCTTGGTCCTGCAAATTGGTTGTCAAAAAATGCTCGAGATACTCGTTTTCCCTCTACGCTGAAGATTAATGATCCGAATGTACGACCCCATATTTGCCGGTTTTGCGGCGCCGTCTAGCAACAGAGCAGCGGCATCGATCCCTAAATACCTCCAATGCTATGAACCTACTCACCGACTGATATGTGATTCGCGAAAACTTCCTAATGCCATCACTTTCATTTTGCAATGTTTCTATCCGTCATGGATTGCAACCCCCTGGCCTGAAGCAGCAGGTATAGGGTGAACCGGAAACCGTGCCGACCGTAAACATGTTCCTCCGTGTGCTCGTGGCGACGAAACCTATTTCTCCTGTGCCTCGAAGGATTCGGCTCGATCGAATCTCAATTGCGCAACCTGTTCGGAGACCAGCCCGACCATGAAGACAACGACGGACATGGTGATCAGCATGGCGGACGTGGGGCCGTAGCGGCCGTCCAGCAGAAAGATCCTCATCAATCCGTACCCCAGGCCGGTGAGGAACATGATTGCGCTCACGGGCAGGAAGACCTTCATGGGCGAAAAGAGGGTTGCGATCTTCATGATGATGAAGAAAAATCGGGTGCCGTCCCGCAAGAGCCGTATTTTGCTCCGGCCGATGCGGCGGACCGTTTTCACGGGGATGTACTTCAGGCTCCGTCCGGAGCGGACGATGGCCAGGGTCAGCGTCGTGGGATAGGAGTAGGTGTTCGGTAAGAGATAGAGAAACGGCCTGGCCGCCGCGGTCTTGATGGCCCTGAATCCGGATGTCAGATCCTCAATCCTTCTGTTGCAGACGTAGGATGCGAGCCAATTGTAGGCCCTGTTGGCCAGATTACGGTGGAGGCTGGTCTCGGATTCTTTCGTGCGCGCCCCCACGACCATGTCGTACGGCCCGATCGGCTCCAGTAGCCTGGGAATATCGGCGGGATCGTGCTGGCCGTCGGCGTCCATCATGACAAGAACTTTGCCCCGCGCCTCGCGAATGCCCGATTTCACGGCCGCGCCGTTTCCGATATTGTACGGATGAGAGATGACCCTAGCCCCGGACTCCCGTGCCCTTGCGGCCGTCCCATCCGTTGACCCGTCGTCGATGACGAGGATTTCGAAGGACTTGCCCAGCTTTTCCATGGCTGCGGAGATGCGATCAAGAAGGGAAGGGATTCCCTGCTCCTCCTGGAAGGCCGGAAGGATGATGCTGACTTCAATGACGGATCCTAACTGTTCTGGCATCGGTCCGGGTTCCATCCTTGGAAGAAGTGCCGGCAGGCTGTTCGATGCCCTGCGGACGCTGACGGCTGAATAGTTACAGTATTCAACTAATATGCCAAAACTATTAAAAAATCTCTATAATGGTCATCTTGAAAAAGCAAGGGGAAGGTTTCGAAACGGCACCTCTGAAAAAGCTTTCCTCGGTATCGATTATGGACTATTAAGAACGGGGAATGGCCGTTTTTGTCATGGAAGATGCATAAAAGATGTGACTTTTTGCCGGTTCGATTTGTATATGAAACAGATCGACGAAAGGGAGATCATCGGCCGTGTCCTCGGGGGCGAAACCGAAGCGTTTGGCGTCCTGGTCGATCTCTACAAGGGGCCGGTTTTCCGCTTGGCGTTTCGAATGACGGGCAGCGCCCAGGATGCCGACGACCTGACCCAGGAGAGTTTCCTCCGGGCCTATCAGTCCTTGAGGCGTTTCAAAGTTGGGAAGAGATTCTTTCCCTGGCTCTATACGGTGAGCCTGAACGTGATCCGGAACCATCTCCGCAAGGCCAATACCCTGCTGGAGGAGGCAGCCGGACAGAAAACGCCTCGGGCAACCGATTCTCGGGATGACCCGGCCGAAGCAGCCATGGCCCGGGAGCGGGGGATGAAACTGCAGGGCTACCTGCTGAAACTGCCGGTCCCGGTCAGGGAGGCCCTGGTCCTCCGATTCTACGAGTCGATGAGTTTCGAGGACATCGCTCGAGTGACGGAGGATACGCTGAGCAGTGCCAAGATGAAGGTTTATCGCGGCCTTGAAAAGACCCGCCGCATGATGGAAGCGGATGGCTTCACGGCTTCTGACTAGTCAGACGGACATCCAATCATGAAAGAAGCGGATATTGAAAGAATCGTCGAGCAGCTGAGCGGAAAGGGAGAGGCTTTTCCGCTTGCGACTGAGGATTCCCCGGAGGAAGAGAACCGCCTGAAACAGCTCGAAGCCATTGCCCGGATGATGCGTGAGGAACCTGCACCCGAACCGCCGGCGAACCTCGGGGATTGCATTATGAGCCGTCTTCGGACCCGTCGGCCTTCTCCGTGGAAAGTCCTCAGCGAGGCGCTCCTGAAACCGCACGAGGTCAGCTTCCATCCGCTGAATGCGCTTCGATCCCCGATTTCAGGGCAGGAGTGTTCCTTCTACTTCATCATGGTGGGAGCATTCTATGCCATCCTGGGCATGATTCTGATGGTCGGTCTGCACAAGCTGGGCGAGTCCCTCGTGACCTTGGGCTGGGTTCGCTGGCAGCCGCAGATTGCTCTTGCCACGGCCCTGTGCATGGTGGCCATGGGCCTCTATCTCCTGAATGACGGCAGGCTGGCCCTGCGCATTGCCCGGATCGGCGCGCTCATCTACCTGGGCTTTGCCTTCCTCAACGGAATCATTGTCCCGCTGGAGTGGGACATCCCGGTCTCGGCCTTTGTGTCGATGCTCTCGAGCCTCGTCGGGGTCCCTACGGGGTTTTTCCTTTTTCGGGCGATTCAGAATTGCGGGAAACGATATGCATAAGGTTCTTCACAGATGCAGGCGATGTTTCAGTGGGCAAAGAGGGTTTACCCTGTTTGAAATTGTGATGGTTCTTCTCATTCTGGGGGTGATCTCCTATTTTGTGGCCACGAGGCTGTTTTCCCCTGATGCCCCCACCCAGGGGGCTGAACGGGAGCTCCTCAAAAACCATCTGAGATATGCCCAGTCGAAAGCCATGAATTCAGAGATGAGCTGGGGGATCAAGTTCAGCACGGCCACGCGATACTGGCTCTTCAACTCGGTTGACGGCGAAAACGCCGTCAAGAGGCTTCCCGGCGTCGAGTCGGCCGATGCCGTCGTGCAACTCGGCGCTGTCCAGGTAACTCCTCCCCCGGGCAACAAAATGACCTTTGATCCTTTTGGAAGTCCCGGTGGTACAACCATTACGCTATCGACGACGGCGGGTACGATCACCATCACACGAAATACGGGGTTCATCCCCTGATCGCATTGGAGGTGCGGGGCGACGTGAAGCGGAATAAACGGCATCGCGGGCAGGGTGGGTTCACTCTCATTGAAATTATTGTCACGATCGTGATCGCGGCCATCATGGGGGTCTTTTTCGTTCAATTTGTCGCGACCAACGTCATCCATAGCGCCGATCCCGTGCTCCGGGTTCAGAACCTCTCCGGAGCGACCCACATCATGGAGTACATGACAAAGGACTACAAATGGCTCGCCTCCACCCAGTCGAACTTCCTGGCCGTGTTCAAGGATTATGTGCAGTACGGGAATACGACGGCGAAGCCGGGGGGCAAAGAAGGCTACCCCTACTATGGCCAGTACGACATCGTATACAACGATTATATTATTTTCGGCGGTTCGCCGCTGAAGGAGCAGCCGGTGACTCCGTTCAATCCTGATTATACGGTTCTGAAGGTGACCATCCGCCGTGGCGACCAGACGGTAACCGCTCTTTTTACGAAATAATCGGATTCCGCCGAGATCCATGTTCGCCAAGTCGTGCAAAGGTGGTTCAGATGAGGAAGAAAGCAAAGAGGGACAAGCAGAATCCAGCAAGGCCTGATCGATTTTCATTCTTATCCTTGATGCTTGAACCTTGTGGCTTGCTGCTCTTCGTCGTTTGTGTCACGGGCAAAGGGCATGTCAATGCCGCAGACAGCAGGGAGTTGGAAGGGGCATGAGAAAGAAGGCAGGTTTTACCCTCATCGAGATCATGGTTTCACTGACGTTGGTCGGGCTGATTGCAACCATTGCCGGTTCATCGGTCATCATGGGTGCGCAGGCCTATCTGTTCGCCAGGGAGAACGACGCCATTACCCAGAAGGCTCAACTGGCCATGAACCGCATCAACCGCGAGTTCATCGAGCTATCAGATATCAAGGATGCGAGCAGCACGTGTGTTGTGTATGAAAGTCCTTACGGAAGGCGTGCCATTGCAAGCCAGGGGAACGCCGTTCATCTCTACTCCAATTATGCTGCGACAACCTGCCCTGTATCCAGTGGAGATATCCTCATTGACGGTGTGCAGACGTTGTCCGTCATGTACAACCCTTCCTACGGCGTCAGCCTCTGGAGCAAGGGACAGGACATCCGCAATCTCTACGCCATCAGTGTGCAGATCGTCATTGCCCGTGCCGACCAGACAGCAGCGACCTCTTTCTTTACGACCGTCTCGCCCAGGAATAACAACAGCGCCGGCGGCGCCACGATGCCCACGGCAGCAAACCCACCCCCGGATTATGCCGGAAAGAGCTGTTTTATTGCTACGGCGGCCTACGGGGACGCCAACCATCCCATCGTGGCGGTCCTGAGGGACTTCAGGGATGCCGTGCTGATGGATTCCGCCCCGGGTAGGGCCTTTGTCCAATACTACTACTGCGTCGGTCCTGTTCTGGCCGAAGCCATCGATGGAAACGAGCCCGCCTGCTTTTTCGTGCGGCTTCTTCTGGCGCCCGTGGCAAGCCTTGCCTTTTTCATCCTCTATTGCCCATTTGTCCTTCCCATAGTCGTGCTTGTTGCATGGCTAGCGGCCCGGTTCAGCATCGGGATCGTCAGAAAGCCATTCCTGAGGCGGGTGCACTTCCTGCAGACCCAGAGAGGAGCCATCCTCGTTACCCTGATTGCGGCCATGGTGGTCTTCTCCTCCCTGGGCGCAATCATGCTCTCCCTGTTCAGCTCCTCGGCCATGAGCCAGGTGGCCGGCAACAATACGATGCGTGCCTACTACCTCGCCGAGTCGGGTTTCCGCTATGCTGCAAGCCGCTATGTCAGCGCCGCTGACGACACGGCTCGGGATGCGCTTCTTTGGTCGCTCCACGACAAGGATTACGAGCTGAGTGGAAATGACGGCAAGTTCCACCTGAAGGTCTATCCATACTACTACGTCGTCACGGAGACCCCGACGGCGAACTGGCTGAAAACGGAGGTCAAAGGAGGGCCGTCCTTTACGGATCCTGCCGTCTTCAAGTTACGCAGCTGGATCCAGATCAAAATACCCGGTGTGGGCACGCCCATCGACTCGCAGATCGATCATGTGAACCTATCGGTAACGCCCGGGGTCCCACCCGTGGTCTTGTTCTACTGCATCGGTACCTGCACCTGGGACCCAAGCATTGTACCCGGCTCCATTGTCGTCCCCGCCTGCCGTCCCGACCAGACACGGCTGACCATCACGGACCTCGACGGTGACGGGCTGCCGGACATCGCTTTCGACAACAGGTACGCAGCGGATATCTTCCCGCCCCGGAACGGGATCATCACTGTAAGGCTGAGCACCAACGAACAGCGCACGTTTGCCTATCGCGAGCTCGATCTCGCAAACTGGCGCTTCAAAGGAGTAACGGACCCCAACGGGGGAATCGTTGCAGGCCTTACCCTAGCTACGTTTAACCCTATCGTGGCCGCTAAATATGTACACCTCGAATCAGTCGGCTCCTTTGGCCCTACGGCAAGTCCCGTCACCCGCAAGATCGATTACTATGTGCCAATCGGTGTCGTCGGCTCTGCGGCCGCTCCCAAGACGACGTTCATAGACACCATGGATAACCTCTCCCGATGGCTTACAGGATTCGACATGAGCCACATCGGCACTCAGGAAACAATGGTCAAAGATGGAAGCAGTGCTCTGCACTTCACCGGCGATGTGCTGTCACAATCGGGGCTGGCGCAATATCGGGAGAGCCAGATCGCTGTCAACCGGTACAATGCGGGAATCTATCTCTACAACGAATGGGTGCGAGCAGGGGGCTTTCTCAGCTACGACGTACAGGCCAAGGTTACAGTGGACCCTCCGCCTAGTCCAAATCTCTACGCCCCGGGCATCTCCTTCCGGATGGATGAAAACCAGAACAGCATGGGATTCTCGCTGGCCTCGGTAAATCCGGGCAATGTAGGAGGCATCGACAATGATGCCATTCCCGATGCCATGACCGGTGCCGTCGATTCGTTCAGGCCCGTTTTCCTGCTGTGGATGAAGGAGTACAACAAAAAAGCGGTCATCGGTCAGAGCGGAAGTACTCAGATCATGGGCGTTCCGTTTCATTATGATTACCCTTCGTCCATTCTCTACCCGCCACCCACGGGGACAGGAACCTACGTGATTCCAAACGACCCCTATGCTGACTACTGGCAGACCGGCGACCGCGTCCGTTTCCAGTGCGCAAGCTCGAACTGCAACCTGCCGTGGACCAACACGGTCGACGGACAGCTTCTGCAGGGCAAAGATTATTACATTCGCTCGGTCTGGTACTTTACCCACGAAACAACACCGCCGACCCGGAACCTCTATCTGTTCGATACGTACGCCAATGCCGCGCGGAGCTTCAGCCCGTACCAACCCTATACTCAAAACTGGGATGGCCTCGTGGATATCATTTACCCGGGGACAGGAACCTTCAACATGATCGGACAGGATGCAGCCTTCACAAAGCTGGCCCATCAGTACGTCACCTCATCCGGTGCTGACAGCTTTAACATTCTGGACGGAAATACGATTCCCAAGCCCTGGACGACCCTCCTGGTGAGAATCGTCGAGGCGCCATCCGTTTCCTTTATCAACGGCGGCGGAGGATCCAAGAGCCCGTTTAGGGGCGGAGACATCATCTACCAGACATCCAACAATCTACCCGATGGTACAGTACAGGCCATTGCCCAGTTGCGGGTCGATCCCGTTTACCGGGAGGCCATTACAAAAAGTGTCCGCGACTCCAAGTGGATCAACGGGAATGCCGACGGGGTGCTGATCCTGGATGTGCTGAAGGATGATGGCGGAAACGTCCGGCCCTACACGTTTACAGCCGGTGCCACATTGTTCGTGGGAGGGCCTCCCAGCGGCGTGAATCTCGCCACAGCGGGCGTTCCCGCAAGCAGCACCGATGTTGTATTCCGAAAAAGGAGCAACTGGATTTCCACCTACGTGGGGGCCGACACTGCGGCAAACAACCCGGACACGGATCCCTTCAATCTCTTCAGAGGGGGCATTTCGCGTCTGCAGGTGTTCTGGCCACCCGATGACATAACGGCGACGATGCCGGCCAACGACAAATACACCGCTGTCCGTTTCGGAAGCGTCATGAACTCGTCGCTCCAATGCAAGGTCGACGCTGGCAGCGGCCTCATTGATATGCAGAATGCGGACTGTCTGGGTGTCTTCTACTCCTATATGAATACGGATATAAAACCAGATATATTGCGGTTCTCAAGCCCTGACGGGCTGAAATTCTACAGTCCCCTGACGACGTGGCATTACTATGTTAGGCCCGAAGTGGGACTCGACGCCTACGGGAATAACATTACCTCCATTTATTTTGACCAGTTCGCACTACAATACGGCCCGGTGGCGAACTCCAGCCGGCAGGGTTTCGTCATGCCGATCCAGAGGTAAGAATACATCGAAAGAACTGCCAGGAATCCCGGCTCTGCAGCCGGGATTCTCATTTTGGGGCCGGAAACAACGAAAGTGCCTGAGTGCGGAAGTGACAGAAGTGCAGGAAGTGGAAGACGAGATGAAAGAAATAAACGAAAGAGACCGGATAGACCGGACAGACGGGATAGACCAGATAGACGAAATAGACGATTTCAGGCCTTGGGACGGCCGAAGTTGCTGATCTGCGCGATCAACTCGTCGATGGATGCCGTCTCGTCGATGATCAGTGGAGAGCCTCCTCTTTCGGCATCGTCGACAGACTGGCTGTAAAGGTGATCGAAGGCGGCTTCCCTGGATGAGAAGGCAAGCTTCTCGCCATTGCCTTTTCCCGGTTCGGCGGCGGCTGCTTGCCGTCGGGTGGGATCCGCGCCATATCCACTGTTCTGTTCCTGTAGGACATGGGTCATCCCGGTACTGAAGTCCAGGTGGGTCTGCGAGCCGTGGGCCAAAGCGATACGGGACGATTCCGTCTTACGGTTCGGGACAGGGCGCGGTCCGGGAGATTCTCCGTCGACAAGGGGAGAATGATAAACCTCCTCCTGGGACGATTCGGTCGATGGTCTGAAGATGTCCTGAGGGGATGAAAAGGAACTCACCTTGCTCAGGTATTCCCGAACGTACCGTTCGGCCGTGAACATGCCGTCATTCTTGCCCATCTGGATAGCGCTCTCGATCTGAGGGATCTTGTTCTCCCGGAGGAGACCCTTGACAGACTGATTGCCCTTCAGGATCGACAGCACCGGGACACGGAATCCGACCTCTTCCTTGATGACGAGCTGCTGAACGACGAGCCACTGCAGCGTTGAGGCTACCTGGTGGCGGATTTCCTCCTGGGCTTCCTGGGGGAAGGAATTGCAAAGCCTGTACATGGCATCTTCTGCGTGGGTTGCATGAAGGGTTGCAATCACCAGGTGTCCCGATTCGGCGGCATTGAGCGTCAGCCGCATGACCTCGGGTTCTCTCAATTCTCCCACGACGATTACGTCAGGGTCTTCACGCAGCACGTCAATGAGCCCCTGTTCGAATGAAGGCATGTGGGTGCCCAGTTCTCGCTGCTCGATAAAACACTTTCTCGATGCGTATCGATATTCAACCGGGTCCTCGAGAGTGACCATATGCGCTGCCCGGCTTCGATTGATCTCGTCCACAAGGGCGGCGATCGTCGTCGATTTTCCCGATCCGGTGGCGCCGCAGATGAGCACGAGCCCGGAGTGGAGTTCAGCGATTTGCTTCAAGGATGGATGGAGATTCAATTTCTCAACGGTAGGAACGGTGCCCGGTAACAGGCGGATGGCAATGCTGAGGCCGCGAGTCGTATTGAAGACGTTGACCCGGACCCGGACATTGCGGATGGTCATGGCCATGTCGACGGACCAGCGCTGCCGCAGCGTCTGCAGTTGCCTCGCCGTGAGGATCTTCTTCACGAGCCCGTCGATCTCACCATGGGTCCAGCGACCGGAGTTGTCGAACTGGACCTGGCCGTTCCTGCGGAAGACAACGGGATGGCCCCCCGTGATATGCACGTCGGAGCAGCCTTCCTGAACAGCCGCGACGATGACCTTGCTAAACTTATTCATCCTTGCTCTGTCCCTTCGGGTCTGGTTCGAATCAGCGATGTGGAATCCGCCAGAAGGTGTGCGCTTCGCACAGGGACTAAGAACGCATAGCTCCGGCTGAATGTAACTAGCATGAAACATGCCACATCTTGGCCAGGCCATAGTTTAATAAAATCATTCAATATCAATGATTTGTATTTCTTGATTTGTATGGGAAGGTGCGGAAGGAAGTCAAAAAAGCGACACGATCAACAGCAAAAGCAACCAATGCATCAAATATTGTAGGAAAGGACTTCGCAGGAATGCTTCGATTTTTACTTTTTTTCTATTCCTTGAATTTTCCGGAATCCCTGATCTGTGCAATCAATTCATCGACGGTTGCCTTTTCATCGATCATGAAGTGCTTTTCGGAATCATCCTCTGCGTGGAGGAAAATGACTGACTTCTCATCGGTGAGGGGCTTCTTGGGCTTCGGAGCAGCCGGCTCCGGGTCCCCATCGAGCAGGGGAGAGTGATAAATAAGCTCCCGGGACGCCTCCTCCGACGGTTTGAAGTTCTCCGACGGGGGGTAGAAAGAGTCCTTCGGTGTGATGTATTCCTTGAGATATCTCTCCATCGTGAACATGCCGTCGTTTTTGCCGAGCTGGATTGCGCTTTCGATCTGGGGCAGCTTGTTTTCGCGGATCATGCCCTTGACGGAGTTGTTGCCTCTGAGGATGGAAAGCAACGGTATACGGAAGCCGAATCGCTCATGGAAAATGAGCTGTTGAACCACGATCCAAGAAAGGGTCGACGCGATCTGGAAGCGGATTTCCTCCTGTGCCTCCATTGGGAAAGAATTGCACAGCCGGTACAGGGCGTCCTCGGCGTTCGTTGCATGAAGAGACGCAATCACGAGATGGCCCGACTCGGCTGCGTTGAGGGTGAGGCGCATGACCTCCGGTTCCCGAAGTTCTCCGACAACGATCACATCGGGGTCTTCCCGCAGGACGTCGAGCAACCCCTTCTCGAAGGAGAGCATGTGCGTTCCCAGTTCCCGCTGCTCCATGAAAGACTGCTTCGACGTGAAGCGGTACTCGATGGGGTCTTCCAAGGTGACGATGTGCGCTGAGCGGTTGCGGTTGATCTCGTCAATGATCGCTGCAATCGTCGTGGATTTGCCCGTGCCCGTGGCGCCGCAGATCAAGATGAGCCCGGAATGAAGCTCGGCGATATGTTGAAGCGACGGGTGGAGGTTCAATCTCTGGATCGTAGGGATAACACCGGGCAGCAGGCGGATGGCCAGACTCAGGCCCCGTGTTGTGTTGAAGACGTTGAGCCGCAGGCGCACGTGCTGGATCGTGACGGCCAGATCGACGGACCACTCCTTGCGAAGAATCTGGATTTGCCGGGGTGTCAGCAGCTTCCTGGCAAGCGAGTCCACTTCGGTATGGGTCCACTTGATGGAGCGGTCCTGCTGGATCTGCCCATTTTTTCGAAACACCACCGGGTGCGCACCCGTGATATGAATGTCCGATACACCCTCACGGACAGCGGCAGCGATGACGCTGCTGAACTTTCTCATCGTATTTCCCCGTTGACCGGGGTCCTCTACCGGGGAAAATCCCCGATTTCTGCTGGAAAAGAGGCCCCACTGAAATTATCGTCTATTTTCCTCAATCCCTTGAGCCGTTGCAACCGCGGGTGGGGGCTATCAACCCGCCGTCGGGATCCAGGGAACACCTACCAATAGATCCAGCCTAAAACTTCTTCTTGATCTCCGAAAGGATCACGACGTGCTTGCGCTCCTCGTCGATAACTTGTTCGAGCAAGCCCTGCGCGGAGGCTGTGACGTACTTCTTCATCTCAGAATAATACAGGACGGAATCGAGTTCGCGCTGAATCGCAAAGTCAAGGGCGGCTAATACATCGGAAATGCCGGCCACCTCCTTGGCTGCTACGGGAGTGAAAATCCCTTTTCCATCGACGTAGGCTTGAAGGTAAGCCATGTATTCACCGGGGTAGCTTTCCTTGGGCATGATCGTGTCGATCTTTGAGAACATATCGGCAAAGAGTTTCCTGTGACGCACTTCCTCAGAGGCCAGATGGTTGAATATCTCGCGAGCCTTGTCGTCCTTGGTGATCGACGCGGCATACTTGTAGAATTTTTCGCCGTTTTCTTCCATACGGATGGCGAATTGAAAAATATCGCTGCCCTGATAACTGCTCATATTCTTCCCCTCCCGAAAATTTGCGCCGATTATAAACATCTTTTCCTGCTGTGACCACCTTTTTTTGTGACCACTTGGTAAGATGTTGTGCAACTCTGCGCTCCCACGAGGGTTCCCCATATAACGGCAGCCGTGAGGGTCGCAACGGAGCGTGGGGACTCGAGGAGCCTTTTTCCGGCCCCATCATGAAAGAATGGGGAGACCAAATCATCATGTCGGACTCATCCATGGATCCATTAGGTTCGGGGAAGGTTTCTTTCACGATCAGACGTCAACGCCAGGCAGCAAGCATGATCCTGCTAGAATATGACCAGAATATGATAAGTAAGATTGGAAGGAAAAAGGGGGGCGGGGAGGTCTTTCGACCTCCCCTTCGAAGTTTTATCGCTAATGTAAAGGAGGAGAGTCCTTAAGCGATCTGTTAGTTAAACGGTTAAACTCTCAATCGGTTTCTTTGCTTCAATGAAGGCCCTCCTCGCTGTGTTGGGCACCTCATTTGCAGTTAACCATTGCCTGAACAATTTGCAGATAGCGTGCCATGAAAAAAACACGCATGTAACCCATTGTTTTTCAATAATATATATGGAAAATGCCCTTTTTCATTATCCTTTATGAACGAAAAGGAAAGGCAAAATCTGTCGATACCGGAACGTGCTTTCGAAAAAGCCGTTTATTTTCAGCCATTTAAAGATCGGGCCACATTTACGATTTCGACAATATTGTCGGAGAGAGTCTACCCGTGATGCGCATCATGTAGGGGAGGAGCTTGACATTTATCCCCTGATGGGGTTCACTGAAAGCGTTTTCACCCGGAAGGGCACCGGCTATCCCTGCCGGTATCCGTAAAGGAGTCGGTCATGAAGCTGGCGGTCATCGCTTCCATTTCTATCCTGGTGCTCTGCCTCGCTTCGGAGGGTCAAGCCCAGAGCGTTGGACGCGATACCCGGTCCGACCCGTCGGTCCTGCCCAACAGGGATGTGTCTGTCGTCAAAGAACTCAACATGACGGAGGCCCAGCTGAAGGAGGCGAAACGAATTCGTACCACATATTCTAACCGCATCCTGAAACTTCGAAGCGACATCATTGGGAAAAGTATTGAGTACCGAAATCTTCTGCGTGACCCTGCCGCTTCAGAAGAGGCAATCCGAACAAAAGGGAAGGAGATCGAGGCCATCGATACCCAGCTGATTCGCGAGAGAATCGACTTCGAGATCGAGATGAGGAAGATCCTGACCCCCGATCAGTTCCAGCGATGGTACACCGCCATGGACCAGCAGCCGGCGGTGAAGAAACCGATCCGATGAACGAGAAGGCGAAATTCCCTTTTCACCGGATGACCGGATGAATCAAATCCCTGCAGCCAGCCAGATTCTTCTACGCCCGATCACCCTGATTGTCTCCTGTCTCATTTTCGTGATCCTGATTTTAGTCATGGGTCTTATAGACCTGAATCGTCTCGATCGATCCCTTGTCAATTTCATGGAAGTCAGGGGGTTGGACGTCGCCGAGAAAATCGAAAGAGAAGCTCAGGTCAATTATCACAGCATCATGCAGATGCTGCGGGGCGAATCAGCCGGTGAGACCCTCATCCTCCTCACCGATGAAACGTTTCTGACGCAAGAGTCCTTGATCAAAGCCCTGGTCAACGTAATCCGCTCGATCGACAGACGATGGCCCTCTCAGACCATCACCCACGAGGAGGCAAAAGGGGTTATGGAGAAGGAAGGGATTTGGCTGCTTGCCATTGTGGATGACAGCGGCCGTATTCTCTTTCAAAGCAGGCCTGTTCCCAAGCAGGTCCTCGTGCGCGCCGAGCCCGCCATCCGAAAGAAGAAGGATCTCGTGATCGATCTCTTCGCCCGGTCCGAGAGGGCAACCCACAGCGGTGTTGTGGCTTTGCGTCGCAGCGGTGGTCAAGGGACGGTCATCATTGCACTCGATGACGACGCACTGAGGTGGTGGGGCATGAGGATCGCCATGCAGAGGGCCGTCGACGAAGCGGGGCAGACGCCGGGGGTCGTATTCATCACCGTCCTTGACGGGTGGGGGGCCATCCTCGGAACCAGGGGAGATCAACCGGCAGCTCATGACCTGACGGCCGAGGAGAAGAACCTTCTGGCGGGGACGACCACCATTGCGAATGACAACATCCAAATCGGCGACCGGGAATATCTCATTGTCATGGCGCCGCTCACGATGGAGGGGAGGCCTGCGGGCATCGTGCGGGTCGGCTTCGAGAGGGACCGCATGGACCAGATCTTGGAGCGGAATCGCCATTTCCTGTTCATTTCTATGGGATTTATCGTCCTCGCGGGTCTTTTCTCCCTCTGGTTCGTCTTCCAGAACCAGAAGCGCCATCTTGCCCGCATCGACGAGATGCGCAAGCGCCTGGAGCAGTCCGAGCGTCTTTCTTCTCTGGGACAACTTGCTGCAGGCGTTGCCCACGAGATCCGCAATCCGCTGAACGCCATCAGCATGGCCAGTCAGCGTCTCCAGCGGGAATATCTTCCCTGCGAAGAGGACAAGGTCCAGGAATTCGGACGCCTCACGGGGGTGATCCGTGATGAGATCCGGCGTCTCAACGTCATCATCGAAGATTTTCTCACCTTTTCGCGCAGCAGGCGCCTGGAGCTTCGGGAGTTCTCCCTGACGGAGGTCGTCCAGAAACTGGTCCGGCTCATGGGCGAAGAGGCCAGAGCCCGGGGCATCTCCCTGTCCGTGAAATCCATGCAGGACTCCCTCATGGTGCCGATGGACGTGGACAAGCTTCAGCAGGCCCTCATCAACATCATCAAGAACGCTATTGAGTCCATCGAAGGGGCCGGTTCCGTCGATATTGCCGTTGAACGGCAAGCAGGAGAACGAGCCGTGATCCGAGTCTCCGACACGGGGTCGGGCCTTGCCCCGGAAGAGGTCGAGAAGATCTTTGACCCGGACTACACGACCAAGGAAAAAGGTCTGGGATTGGGCCTGCCCATCGCCCATGAGATCATCCGCGGCCACGGCGGCACCATACGTGTCCAGAGCGGTGTCGGCCAGGGCACAACCTTTGAGATCACTCTTCCCATAAAACCCGCACAGGGGGGGGCCGCTCGCCAGGAAAGGGGGAGGACGACCCCGTGAGTGGCAAAGGCGAAGAAAATGTGTTAATTCCACGGACAGCAAGACACAAGCCGCAATCGATCCTCTATGAATAGAACATGAAAAAACTGACCATCCTGATTGTTGAAGACGGGCAGATCCAGAGAGAGATGCTGCGGGACTTTCTGCGCAAGGAGGGACACACGGTCGCTGAAGCCGACTCCGGAGAGAAGGCCCTTGCGGAAGTCCGGTCGGCATATTTCGACCTGCTGCTCATGGACTACAAGATGCCGGGGATGAACGGTCTTCAGGTCCTCCAGGAGGTCAAGAAGTTCAATCCCGAGATCGACGTCATCATGATGACCGCCTACGGGACGATCGAGACGGCCGTGGAGGCCATGAAGGCGGGAGCCATCGACTACGTGACCAAACCCATCGACCTCGATGAGCTGGTACTTCACATCAATCGCATCTCAGAGCGTCGCATCCTGCTTCGGGAAAACGAGATGATGCGACAGCGCCTGCAGGAAAAGGGAGTCACTGCCGACCAGCTCGTTTTCCGCAGCCCCCAGATGGAAACTCTCGCCAATCTGGCCGGCCGGATCGCCCCCAGCCGCGCCACCGTCCTGATCCGAGGGGAAAGCGGAACGGGCAAGGAACTCTTCGCCCGTCTGATCCACAACCTGAGTCCCCGAGCGTCCAGGCCTCTCATCGCGGTGAACTGCGGCGCCCTTCCCGAAACACTGCTGGAGAGCGAACTGTTCGGACACGAGAAGGGCTCCTTTACCGGGGCGACGGGGAGGCGCATCGGGAGATTCGAGGAGGCCGACGGCGGGACCCTTTTCCTCGACGAGATCGGGGAGCTCACACCGGCCGTGCAGATCAAGCTCCTCCGGTTTCTGCAGGAGAGGGAGTTCCAGCGCGTCGGGGGCAACCAGGTCCTCCATTCCGACGTGAGGATCATCACCGCCACAAACCGCGATCTTGAGGTGAGGGTTAAGGAAGGCGCCTTCCGCGAGGACCTGTTCTATCGGCTCAACGTCGTGGACATGTTCATCCCGCCGCTAAGGGAACGCAAGGAGGACATCCCTGCGCTCATCGATCATTTCCTGAAAAAATTCGCTACCGAGAACGGAAAGGAAATTCAGGGTGTCAGCCAGGAAGCCCGCGACCAGTTGCTCAAGTACGATTACCCGGGCAATGTGCGCGAGCTTATCAATATCCTGGAGCGCGCCGTCGTCATTGTCCGCGATCCGATTATTACGGTGGCCGATCTTCCCTTCGGCGACCGGTTCTCGGGCGCAACCGAAATGGCGGGTGAGGGTCGATTAAAAGACTCCATCGAAGAGTTGGAGAAACAGATGATCCTCAAAGCCCTCGAGGAGGCCGACCACCATCAGACCAAGGCGGCAGGCATCCTGGGTATCAGCGAGAGGATGTTGAGGTACAAGCTGAAGAAGTATGGATTAAAGCACTGAAGAGACGAGGGACCAGGGACTAGGGTGTAGGGACTGGGCAAAAAGAAAACGGCGGGAGAAATCCCGCCGTCCTTTTTTTAACCCTGACCCCCTATTTGGCGAAGCCAAGGATCTTCCGCGCCTCTGTCGGGTTGGCCACTTCACGACCGTAGGCCCGGCAGATGCGGATCACACGCTCGACCAGCTCGGCATTGGTTTTCGCAAGCACCCCCGGATCGACATAGATGTTGTCCTCCATGCCCACGCGGATATGCCCGCCCATGATCAGTCCCATCGCGGCCATGGGGAGAAAACCACGGCCGACACCGAAGATGGACCACGTGGCGTTCGAAGGCATGTGCTCGTAAAGGTGAAGAAAAGATTTTACCGTAGCTGGCGCGCCCCACGGCGTCCCCAGACAGAACTGGAAGTGCAAGGGGTCTTCGATTTTTCCCTCGTCGCGAAGACGCAGGGCCGTTACCATCATCCCCAGGTCGAAGATCTCGATCTCGGGCTTCACACCTGTCTCCTTCATCAATTTAGCCGCTTCGTCGAGAAAGGCGGGGTCGTTGATGAACGCCTTGCCTCCCAGGTTGATCGACCCGGCGTCGTAGGATGCGAGTTCCGGCTTCAGCAGAAGCGGTGCGAGCCGTTCCGCCGTCGGGAGATTCCGTCCGGGGATACCGCTCGTAGTCAGGCTGAGGATGAGATCGGTCTTCTCACGGATTCTGTCGACAACCCGACGAAAGAGATTGATGTCCTGGCTCCCAAGCCCCGTCTCAGGGTTGCGGACGTGAATGTGGACGATCGAAGCCCCTGCCTGCCAGGCCTCGATTGCCGACTGGGCGATCTCATCAGGGGTGATGGGGATATGGGGGGCGATGTCCCGCATCATGCGGCTTCCGGTGATGGCTGCGGTGATGATGACTTTTTCCATGCGCTATCCTCTCATCGAAATACGATGCTATTTGTCTGGATTAAGTGTGAACGGCATGGGACCGGGATTCTGGAATGCGAAGTTAGGCGTGTTTTTAGTAACCGCTCTTCGCGAAGCGCAACGTCCGCAGCGCAAATTGTCTGAGCCCGCAGGGCGAGTTTTTGCGATGCAGTGGAGCGAGCGCTAGACCGGTCGAAAACCGCCTATTCGCGGGAAGAATCCCGGGCGCTGGCCGGTATTGGCCTCATTGGATTCAACAAAAGGCCATCGTGTTTACAGAACCTTCTTCTCCGTTTCTGTAATCGCCTCGTCCAGGATCTGCACCATCCGGTCGATCTGGGCCTCCGTGATGACGTAGGGAGGCGCCAGCAGGCTGTGGTCGCCCTTGACGCCGTCGGCTCCGCCACCGCCGGGGTACGTAATGAGACCTTTCGAAAAAGCGCTGTTGCCGACCAGGACGTTGACGCGGAGTTTCGGGTCAAAGGGCTCCTTCGTCTTTTTGTCTTTGACAAACTCGATGCCGGCAAATAATCCCAGGCCCCGGACATCGCCCACGATGGGGCGTTTCAGGAGTCCCTTGAGTTTCTCCAGGAGGTAGGCGCCCTTCCTGGCCGATGCCGCCACCAGATCATGCTTCTTCAGATAATCCAGCACGGCCGTGCCGATCGAGCAAGAAAGCGGGTTCTGACTGTAGGTGTGCCCGTGGACGAAGGTGCCGTTTTTCTCCTTGATCGCCTTGTGGATCTCTTCCGCGGCCACGACGACATAGAGCGGGGTGTAACCGCTGGCAAGTCCCTTTGCGGCCACGATCATGTCGGGCACCACGCCCCAGTGATCGAGGGCCCAGTTCTTTCCCGTCCGGCCCACGCCCGACATGACCTCATCCGAGATGAGCAGCACGTCATACTTGTTGCAGATCTCGCGAATGCGCTGGAAATAACCATCCTTCGGGACCAGCGCCCCCGCCGTGGCACCCACGACAGGCTCCGCGATAAACGCTGAGACGGAATCGGGCCCTTCATAGAGGATCGTCTTCTCCAGATCATCGGCGCACTCGACACTGCACTTCTCGGGGACGAGATGGAAGGGGCAGCGATAGCAATAGCAGGGTGCAATGTGAGGCGTGTGCAGCATCAGCGGCTGGTAATATCGGCGCCGGCCCGTGTGTCCACTCAGAGCCAGGGCGCCGAGAGTGTTCCCGTGGTAGCTTGCCCAGCGGGAGATGACCTTGAACTTCAGCGGGCAGCCCCTGTCCACCTGGTACTGGCGGGCCATCTTCACGGCCGTCTCCACGGCCTCCGATCCGCCCGAGAGGAAATAGACACGCGAAAGAGCCGGTGGGGACATCTTGACGATCCGGTCGGCCAGCTCGATGGCAGCCTCGCTCGTAAACTGGGTGCCGTGAGTGAAGGCGATGCGATTGGCCTGCTTCAGCATGGCCTCCTCGATTTCCTTCACGCCGTGGCCGATATTCACCACCGCTGCGCCGCCGGAGCCGT
>Ga0335071_10001219_pt1 | contig 27873 bp, 30 predicted proteins | sample Lox_Sample_15_FD_206724 | JGI IMG/M metagenome (GOLD analysis project Ga0335071, IMG submission 206724) | Soil microbial communities from Loxahatchee National Wildlife Refuge, Florida, United States - Lox_Sample_1.5 | ecosystem: Environmental > Terrestrial > Soil > Wetlands | place: USA...
GGCTCACAAAGACTTTTTTATAATTAAGAGACAAAGAACACAGAGCCGCTTTTTGAACTTATAAGATACAGGATATGAAGGCACGATGGCAAAAAGTGCTCTTATTAATTCCACGATGCCCTTGTATCCTTCGTGCCCTGATCGCCAATGAACCAGCTTTGTGTACTTTGTAACTTAATCTAAAAAGAAAACTCCGTGGGCCTCCGTGCTCTTCGTGCCTTTGTGGTGAAAATAGTGCTCTCAGTGCTCTTAAAAAGCTTAAAATACGGGAGTAATTCAACACAACAAATTTTTTTATGGGTCCAGTATGTTCAGCTCTTTGACGAAGCCGCAATTGAACTGGCCATTGATGTAATACTTCACGGTGATGCGATAGAACCCTTTCAGGCCCGTCGTATTCGGCACAGAATAGCTGAAATTCCTGGTGAACGAGGTCTTTTCCCCGACCGTAAGAGGCGTATCGATTTCCTCCGAGACCAGGTCCGAGCTCCAGAAGGAGCCATAGTCCGTGTATATGTATTTCTGGAGGCCCATCGTCATGTGCGCCGTCGTATCGAGGGCGGGGCCGTCGTTATACATCTTCACGCTGACGCCGACCGTATCGCCCGGATAGGCCCAGCCCGAGCCCATGTTGGAATGAGCAAGGTCCAGGTACAATGGGCCATTACCGGAAATATAGGAATTCTCCACCGGCGCCAGGCTGAACTGGTCCTTCTGCTTGAGAGGCGTGATGCTCTCGTAGAAGGGCGTATCGGCTATCGGGACAGGCGTAGGAGTCGGCGTTATCGACGGCACAGGAGTCGGCGTGGGCGTAGGCGTGGGAGTCGGAGTAAGATTAGGAGAAGGCGTAGGAGTCGCAGTGGGCGTCGCAGTAGGAGTAGCCGTAGCAGTCACCGTGGGAGAAGGCGTGACGGAAGCCGGAGGCACGGGCGTGGCACTGGCAGTGGCCGAAGGAGCGTAGGACGGCAAAGCCGTCGGGACAGACGAAGGGACAATAGTAACAGTGGGGTTGGCCGTCGGCGTGTCGTCGCCGTTATTCATCGTCAGCGTCCTGCCCACGAATATACCGATCGCGAGTAAGATCATCAGCAATATCGCGACCGCGGCGATATTCAGCAAAGTCCTCTGGTTCAAGCGAGCACGCGCCAATCCGATCCCTTACCCTATAATGAGCATGGTCGTCATATATTTTTTGGACCCTGCGGATGCCGGATAAAGCCTTGAGCGGCTTTTATTAACAATTATTCTACAAAAAAATACCATTAAGGGATAAAACCTGCCCATAAATATATAAAACCGCCCCATATCTTTGCACATGGGGATGGTATATGCTAAAATGCACGAATACAAGGCTAGTTTTCGCCAGGTTCGCATGCGTTATGGCGGCGGTCTCGGCACTGATCGTCATATGCGCCGCATGCTCGACGGCCCAGCAGGCGCTGCCGGAAGACTGGCCGCAGACCGTGAGCGTGCCCGGCATGGAGAAGGTGACGGGGCTCGTTCAGGGCGATAACAATATGAGCTACTCGATCAGCGTGATCTCGCAGGATGCGAACAAGATCAACTTCCAGGTGAACGCGTTCTGCGTCGGCAACCCGGAGTCGGACTACGCGATACTACACCTATTAAATAAGCCGCTGCCGGGCGTGCTTGACCAGGATAAAAAGGCGCTCCAGATCGACTTCTCGCCCCTGGACACGGGGCTGAAGTCCGTGAGCATCATCGACAAGGCCGACGTGAATAAGGTACTCCTGCAGACGAAGAACTCGATGGTCCTTAACACTGTCATGTCGGTGCAGTCGGCCGACGCGTCCCAGGTCAGGTTCTCGATCTCGGACATGTCGCTGCTGCAGCCGGACGGTACGCTGGACGAATTCTCGCTGCCCGAAGCGGTGCCGGCCTATTACAGCCCGGAGACGGACCGCTTCTCGACTATAGGGTTCCCTGAGATGGCCAGTGTCCTGCAGCAGAACTACGTCCTGGTCCAGGAGAATACATACGTTAACGTGGTCAACGTGGTGAACGAGGTCAATGTGGTGAACGTCGCGGACTTCGGAGGCTGTGGATGGGGAGGCATACCATGCGGTTATGGCGGTTATGGAGGCTACGGCGGCTACGGCGGCTACGGTGATTATGGAGGCTACGGCGGCTATGGAGGCGGGTTCACGCCTTACTGTGACCCGCTGCCGCTGGCGAATCCCGAGCCTGTTGCGCCCCTGGGGATACCGCATGATGTGTCCGTATATCGCGCAAGGCATTCGGATAAGCCCGGCGATGACAGGCCCATCGCCGCGAGAAGGGATCACGGCAATAGAAACGGTGATCTGGGAGGCATTGATGGCGGTAAAGGCCGGGATGCCATGGGCGACAGGGGCGGCATATCCGGTAGAGATACGACTCATACCGGGCAAGGAGTACTTTCGGGCGACAGAGGTGCCATATCCGGCCGGGATTTAACTAATACCCGGCCTGGGTCAGTGCCCGGCGGCAGGTTAGCGACAGACTATGCGGCGGGCCACGCGGCAAATCGCCTATCAGGGGCATCGCAGAGACAGCCTGATACGGGCGCCGCTCTTGCGGGCATGAAGTCTGGCGGGGATGCGGCGAAGCGGACTGTGGCGCAGTCGGCGCAAGGCTTAAATGCGGTGTCTAAGCCGTCTTCAAAAGTCTTGCAGAACACGCCGGTACAGAGGACTTCATCGAATCATCTAAAAAGCGCTCCTGTAAAGCATACCACGGTGAAGTCGGCGCCGGCCTCGAATAATGCGGCCACTAAGGCGGTGACGGGGGCCGCTAACCCGGCGGCATTAACTCAAAGCCGGCCGAACGCCAGGACGGTGCCGGCGAGCGTAAAGTCCGCGGGCCCGCCCGCGGTTACAAGGACGAATATACAGCCGGCCAGGCAGACGGTAAAAAGCTCGACGCCGACGTATAAGTCGGTCTCGTCGCCTCAGACTGTCAGGCAGGCGGCCGCCCCGGCGAATAAGGCCGCGTCGACCCAGCGTGGGCGGGCCGTATCTGCCCCAAAGACGACATCAGTGCAGCATTCTCCGGCCCGCACTATGGCCCATTCGGCGCCTTCGGGCGCTTCCCATGCGGCATCGCGGCCGGCGGCAAGTGGAGGGGGGCGGCATAGATAGCCCTCCCTCTGTTATATCACAAAAACATGAAAATAATTTTATGCGAATAGCGGCGGGAGACCTGGAAAACGACTGAATATATAATTAATATCCAATGTGATATAAGCCTTACTAAAATAAGTATAAATATTGAGACTTTCAAAAATATTGATTGTCTCAAGGTTTTCGACTCTCGTCTGCGGGCAGCTAAACCTTGACAGGTGCGAGGTGGTTGCCGATATAGAACCAAAGCGCAACCACCCCACCGAATTGAGCCTACAATGTTTTTCTGACTATTAATAATTTGTTGTCTTCCTTTGCCCGTTGTGCCGTATTCCTTCAGATCAGTTAGAAATAGTCAGTCATGGTATTTTCTTTTCGCCATTCAGCGTAATGCGAAGCTTAGAATAGTCTTCCTTGATGTTGGCGTTAAATCCCATGCCCGCGAAGGTCTCTTCCAGGAACTCGCGCACGAAACGCCGCTGGGTGCCGGAGCCGGTCAAAAGCGTATACTCGTTGGGGGCACTGTCGGAACGGCTGATCTTGAGCAGGTTACACGTCTCAAGGCGCTTCATCATCTCCACGGGCGTCGTGACTTTTTTCGCAAGCTGCTCTGCATGGGACCGCGCGATATCCCGGTGCGTATTCCAGAACTCCGACTGGCTGGAAGAGCTCTCCACCGTTTTCAGGAATAGCAGCCAGTGGTCTATGTCGAGGATGATGTGCTCCCCATTCCCGAGCATGTCCTTATACTCAGCGACGCGCTCGTCGGGCGGGCCGTTAAGAGAAGCGCGATTGTCGTAATAAAAGTTAATGGCGCGACGTATCAGCTCGCTCTGGGACACGTCGAGCTCATCCCTCATAGCCTCGAAATTGCGGTAAGATTTCTCGTCGAAAGAGACTGTTACCCGGATGGGAGAGTTCATCAGGAAGAACATTGCCTTGTTATGTTATTTATATTTATCTAAAATTAACCGGATGCATTGATTGCGCAAGCACGAGCCAAACCAACTTTAGCCTTTTCATAAAAAATCATACAAATTATGATAACTTATGATTGTTATGAAATAGTAAGAAATATATATGAGTTATAGGAAAAGGAAATCCTATGGTGATACTCGGTATATAACAAACCGTCGGGCGATAACTATCCGCTAGTGTTTAATATAGGTGAATTGTGATGACCAAGGCTCAACAGGTGATAACATGCCCATAAGCGCGGGAGATACCGCATGGATCATAACCGCTACGGCGCTCGTAATGCTCATGACCCCCGGCGTAGGGTTCTTTTACGGAGGGCTCGTCCGGAGGAAGAATGTCATATCGATGATCGCGCTGTCGTTCATCGCGTTCGCGCTCGTCAGCGTCCAGTGGGTGCTGTATGGCTACAGCCTGGCTTTCGGGCCCGACGTGGGCGGCCTCATCGGCGGCCTCGACAACGTCGCCCTCAATGGCGTAAGCCTGGGGGCGACGGGCAGCTTGACCATCCCGCAGATGCTCTTCATGCTCTTCCAGATGGTCTTCGCCACGGTCACGCTGGCGATCCTCACTTCGGTATTTGCCGAGCGGGTCCGGCTGTCGTCGTTCATCGTGTTCGGCCTCCTCTGGACTACGCTCGTCTATGACCCGATCGCCCACTGGGTATGGGGCGGCGGCTGGCTGGCACAGTTAGGCGTCCTGGACTTTGCAGGCGGCGCGGTCGTCCACATCAGCGCAGGCTTCTCGGCGCTCGCGATCCTCATGGTCATCGGCAAGCGCATCGGCTTCGGCAAAGACCTGATGGAGCCGAACAACATTCCTATCGCTTTAATCGGCATGGCCATGCTCTGGTTCGGCTGGTTCGGGTTCAACGGCGGCAGCGCCCTGGCGGCGAACGGCCTGGCGGTCAACGCCATCGTGGTCACGAACACGGCGGCCGCCGCGGGCGCCCTCGTCTGGATGATGTTAAGCTGGAAAGACGGAAGGCCGGCTTCGCTGGGCGTCGCCAGCGGGGCCATCTCCGGCCTGGCCGCCATCACGCCCGCCGCGGGCTACGTGGACATCTTCGGCGCGCTCGTCATCGGTATCGTCGCGGCCGCCGCCTGCTACATCGCGCTCACGTTCCGCATCCGGAGCGGCTGGGACGAGAGCCTGGACGCCTGGTCCATCCACGGCGTAGGCGGCCTGCTGGGCGTATTTATGACCGGTATCTTCGCGACCACGGCCATTAACAGCTATTCCGGGCTGCTCGAGGGCAATGTCCACCAGCTCTTCGTGCAGGTGATCGCCATCGTGGCGACGGTCCTTTATTCCCTGATAGTTACCTTTATCCTCGCTAAGGGAGTAGATATGACCATGGGCCTGAGGGTCAAAGAGGAAGAGGAATATGTCGGGCTCGACATTTCCCAGCATGGTGAGAGGGCCTATACATAAGGTGAATATATGAAAATGGTGCAGGCGATAATTCGGCCGGAAAAGACGGAGGCGGTAAAAAAGGCCCTTGAGGATAAGGGCTTTATCGCCATGACGATCATCGAGGTCCGGGGCCGGGGCGAGCAGAAGGGCATCACCCTGGAGTACAGGGGAAGAAAGGTCGAGGTCGATACCATCCCCAAGATGAAGCTCGAGATGGTCGTGGAAGACGAAGACGTCGGTACGATCATCGATACCATTCGGGCGAGTGCCCGCACGGGCAAGGTCGGGGACGGCAAGATCTTCGTCCTGCCCGTGGATAAGATGTGCAAAGTGCGTATCGACGATTAAGGGCTTATTGTTGCTCTTTTCTTTTTTTATCGGTTTATCAAGTACGTTAAGAGATTTTATGAATTTTACTTATTAATAAGTTATATATATAACTTGTAGGAATTACATATCCTACGGTAATACCTGGCTCATAACACAACGGCTCATAATATCGTCCCTATCTGGCCAGGATCGATCATATTTGTAGGTGAAACATAACATGGTAATCAATTCAGGAGATACGGCATGGCTGCTGGCCTCGACGGCGCTGGTCATGATCATGACGCCCGGCGTCGGGTTCTTCTACGGCGGCCTGGTGCGAAGAAAGAACCTCGTTTCGATGATCACTCTCTCGCTGGTCGCGTTCGCCCTGGTGAGCCTCCAGTGGGTGCTCTTCGGGTATAGCCTCGCGTTCGGGCCCGACGTAGGAGGCCTCATCGGGAACCTCAGCTTCCTGGGGCTCCATGGCGTCGGCCAGGATGCGGCGGTCATCGCGGGAGTTACGCTGACCGTTCCTGCTCTGGCATATATGGTATTCCAGTTGGTCTTCGCCACGGTCACGCTGGCCATCGTTACGTCGGTGTTCGCCGAGAGGGTCAAGCTTTCCTCGTTCATCATATTCGGGCTCATCTGGACTACGCTGGTCTATGACCCGCTGGCCCACTGGGTGTGGGGCGGCGGCTGGCTGGCGAACCTCGGCAGCTACATCGGGATGACCGGCGGCGCCCTGGACTTCGCGGGCGGCACGGTCGTCCACATCAGCTCGGGCTTCTCGGCCCTGGCGATCGCCCTCGTCATACGCAAGCGCGCCGGCTTTGGCAAAGACCTCATGGAGCCCAGTAACATACCGTTAGCGCTATTGGGCGCATCCCTGCTGTGGTTCGGCTGGTTCGGGTTCAACGCGGGGAGCGCGGTCGCCGCGAACGGCCTGGCCGCAAGCGCCTTCGTCGTGACCAACACGGCGGCCGCGGCGGCCGCCCTGACGTGGATGCTCCTGAGCTGGAGGAACGGCCGTCCGGCTTCGCTGAGCTTTGCCAGCGGCGCCGTAGCGGGCCTTGTTGCGATCACGCCGGCCTCGGGTTACGTGGACCCCCTGGCGGCCATCGTAATCGGCGTCATCGCCTCGTGCATCTGCTACTACTCGATGCTCTTCCGCATCAAGAAGGGCCTGGACGAGAGCTGCGATTGCTGGTCGGTGCACGGCATGGGCGGCCTGACGGGCGCCCTGCTCACGGGCATCTTCGCCACGACTGCGGTCAACAGCTACTCGGGCTTGCTGTACGGCAACGTGAACCAGTTCATCTTCCAGGTCATCGCGGTCCTGGTATCGGTGTGCTACTCGTTCATCGTTACCTACGTCCTGATCAAGATCCTGGACTCGACGATCGGCATGACCGTAAAGGAAGAAGAAGAATATGTCGGCCTGGATATCTCGCAGCATGGCGAGCGGGCCTACTCGTGAGGCGATCAGAATGAAGATGGTACAGGCGATCATCCGGCCGGAAAGGCTGGACTCGGTGAAGAAAGCCCTTGAGGAACAGGGATTTGTCGCTTTGACGATCATCGAGAGCAAGGGGCGGGGGGAGCAAAAAGGCATCACCCTGGAATACCGCGGGAAGAAGGTCGAAGTGGACACGCTTCCCAAGGTAAAGATAGAAGTCGTCATCAAAGACGACCAGGTGGATAAGGTCATTAGCGTCGTCCGGGGAGCCGCGAGGACCGGCAAGTTCGGCGATGGCAAGATCTTCGTCCTGCCCGTCGAGTTGATGGCGAAAGTGCGGACAGATGAAGTCTGGACATAAGAGCCCTGTCACAGGGCTCTTACTTTTTTTGCCTCTAACGCGTTTTTGGGGTAATGCGAATTCTTCCTGGAGTGCCCCTATGTACTATGGGACTCCGAATAGGCATAGGAGAAAAGCGGGAATGCTTTTTTATCATTCCGTTATTGACGTATGGCAAGCTTTATTGGGAACGTTAACATCTAGATGGGCATATGAGCGACGTTAAAAAAGGCGCACGAAAGCAGAAGGGCGGTTCCACGGCGGGCGCGAAGGTCTCGCGGGAGCTGGGCATATCCGTGATGGTCGCCGTACTGTATGGCCTTTTCCTGGTGGAGACGATCTGGGAAAGCAGCCTGCTGGGCCTGGCCTTTTCCATAATCCTTTTTGGCATCCTGGTGCTGATGGCCTATCTACTGGGCGGCTCAAAGAAGGAGCAGAGGCAGTTCAGGTCGCTCGTTTTAGTATTTATTGGGCTCTCCCTGCTGTCCATTATCGTGGAGCTTCTCCGTTACCTGGATATTCCGGCCGCGGCCGGAACGTTCTGGGCCGGTGCCCTGGGAGCGGCCATCGCGATCGCATCGGTCATCGCGATCGCTGTACTCGTATATATCGAAAAGGACGAGCTAAAAAAATTGTATATCCATGCCGGCGACGTGAAAGCGATGTGGCTAGGCGCTGCAGGTCTCATAATTTGTCTTGTGGCCGGGCTCGCGGGTGCATATTTTGTCTTTGGCGGCAGCATCCTCGGCCAGGATAAATTTTTAAGGATTGCGGCCTCGGTCATCATCTTCGGTGTCCTGGCGGGCATCGTCGAGGAGGCCTGGTTCCGCGGGCTGCTCCTGACCCGCATTGTTCCCATCCTGGGCGAATCACGCGGGAACATCTACCAGGCGGCGGTCTTCGGCGCCTTCGAGACGGTCTTGTTCTATATGATCACGGGGCAGGCCGCCTACATTCCGGTCATATTCATCATCGGGATATTCATGGGATACTACTGGGGCAGGGCGACCATAAAAGCGGACAGCCTGGCAGCTCCCGCTTTATTGCACGTGGGCCTCTACGTTTTACTGTTGTTGCCCCTGGTCACTGGCCTCTCGTCCTGAGGCGAATGCTCTCTTATTTTTCATAGGGTCCGTTGTATTTTAGAGTTTAACAAGTTCATAGCATGAGAAATATTTATATATAGTAACAAGGAAACATACTTCTTGTATAGGTACTATAAATATAGACGTATACCATACAGTCGAAGGCTCAGGGTGTATAGACATGAAAAAGATCGAAGCGATTATCAGGCCTACAAAGCTTGAAGAAGTAAAAAAAGCCTTATCCGCCGCGAAATACAACAGTATCTCCGTCACGGAGATCAACGGCAGAGGCAAACAGAAAGGCACCGTCCAGCAAATAAAGGAAGACGGCGAGTCCAGGTATACCTGGTATCGCAGGGAAATACTCCCTAAAGTCAAAGTGGAAATCTTCGTAAACGATGACGAGGCACAAAAAGTCATTAATACAATATCTACCTCGGCCTGGACAGGCGATATAGGCGATGGCAAGATCTTTATTCTTCCAGTAGATAACGTCATAAAGATCCGGACCGGCGAAATGGATGAAAAAGCTTTATAGGCCTACCCTTTTTTTCATTTACTGAATTCTTCGAGGCATCGCAGGATATAAATATACATAGTATGATGCCAATACAGTATCGGCTACGAATAGCCACAATGTCATTGGTGAATTTTATGGAAGCGATGCGGGAGATTGAGCTGAGGGGCCATATCATCGACTCTTTCCTCCTACCCAAAGTCTTCGACAAAGTCATGGACATGAACGGCGAGTTCGAGATACTCGAGTTCGAGATCGGAAAGCATAAGACGGATACCAGCTACGCCAGGCTCATGATCCGGGGCACGGACCAGGAGCACCTGGACGACATTTTCGGCGAGCTGCACCGGCTCGGTGCCTACGTGCCCGAGGCGGAGGACGCGGTCTTCGTAAAAGCCCCCAAGGATAAGGTCGTCCCCAAAGGGTTCTATTCGACCACAAACCACACCACCTACGTGAAGGTGGACGGCGAGTGGCTCAGAGTCAAGAATCAAAAGATGGACTCGCTAATCGTGCTCCGGAACGGCAGCGCTGTCTGCTCCACTCTGGGCCATATCAAGAAAGGCGACCGCGTTGTCATCGGAAACAGCGGCATCCGCGTCGTGCCGCCGGAGAGGCCCCGCGGCCACACAATATTCGATTTCATGGGGAGCCAGGTCTCGTCCGAGAGGCCGTCCCAGTCGCTCATAAGGGAGATCGCGGAGGAGATCTTCGAGGCCCACGAGAGAGGCGGAAAGATCGTCGTGGTCGGCGGCCCCGCCATCGTGCACACGGGCGGCCAGCAGGCGCTGGCGGAACTCGTAAGAAAAGGTTACGTGGATGCGCTGTTAGCGGGCAACGCCCTGGCAGTGCACGACGTGGAGTACAACTTATACGGCACCTCGCTGGGAATGGACCTTAGGACCGCTGAGCTGGCGCCGGAAGGCCATAAGCACCACCTGTATGCCATCAGCGAGATCACCCGCGCGGGCTCTTTGAAAGAGGCCGTAAAGCAGGGCGTCCTCACAGGCGGCATAATGTACGAGTGCATCGTGAACGATATACCTTACGTGCTGGCGGGCTCGATAAGGGACGACGGGCCGCTGCCCGACGTCATCTCTGACAGTATGAAGGCGCAGGACCTCATGCGGGAACAGGTCAAGGACGCGGATATCGTGCTCATGATGGCCACCATGCTCCATTCCATCGCGACGGGCAACTGCCTGTCCTCGAGCGTGCGCACTATTTGCGTGGACATCAACCCGGCGACCGTCACGAAATTAATGGACCGCGGCACCGCCCAGGCGATCGGCATCGTCACCGACGTGGGCACGTTCCTGCCCTGGCTCGCGGAAGAGATCGATAGCCTGGAGAAGAGCCGTAAAAAGCAGGCTATTACGGTCAAGGCGCCGAAAAAGAAAAATCGATAAGACGATGGGCTTTTGCCCATCGTGAAGTATTCATTTTTACGTTATCATACCATTGCTTGTCGAGCGAGCATTCTACACATCAATATTTCTATGTCGAGGGCTTCACCAATTTTGGCTGTTTTATCCCCGATGCAAGAGCCTGAACCGACGAGACGAGGCAGAGGAGGCCTGCCAGCATGAAAAACGCTATACTATACGGGCCTGACGATAAGAGGCCCAGGATCAGGAGCGCCAGCCTCTCGGGACGGCCGAACATGGCGGCGTTCGAGTTGAGACCCTTCCTGTGATTGTATATCCTGGATGCCAGCAGCAGCATTGAGCCTGCGATAACCGCAAAGGCCATGACAGGCGTGCCTCCGGCGACCGCGCCCGTGATAAATGCCAGCTCGGAGAGCCGGTCGCACACGCTGTCAAAATACCGGCCGAACTCAGACGTGAGCCCGCAGGACCTCGCCAGCGAGCCGTCCACGGCATCCAGGCAGGCGCCAATGATAAAAAGGAAAATGCCCGCGTACAGATGGCCGGATGCGGCGAACAGCCCGGCGATCAATGATATGAGCAGGCCGGCCGCGGTGACTACGTTCGGCGTCACTCCTGCTGACAGCAGCGCGCGGGAAAAACTGCAAAGCAGACTGTCCTTCTGAGGCTTAAGCGCATAAAGCATGCTCATATCTTTAACCTTCTATATCATAAGAAACTGATGAGTACCTTCTTACGGTATTCCTCATATTGCCCGCCGAACTTCTCCCTCAGCGCATCGTCCTCCTCGTGGATGAACATCCGCTGGGCGGCGTACATGACGACAGAGGTCAGCAGGATCGGCCACCAGTTGAGCACCAGCGAGATGCCCGGTATGACGAGGACGATCCAGCTGCCGTATATGGGGTTCGGCATGATGGCGAAGGGTCCCCGCGTCTCCAGACGGCCCTGGAAGTATGCGAGGAGGAACATCCCGGTGGACAGGAGCCAGAACGCCACGCCGACCACCAGGAACAGGGCGCCGAGCGCCTGCGTCCATCCGGCGGGCACCAGCGGATAATCGAACGCCGGCCGGTACACGTAGCTTATCCCTGCCGTCGCGGCGAACGTTACGAGCAGCGGCACCATTATCTTAGGGCCGGCGCCCTCGATCCTCAGCTTTTTTGTGTTTTGCGGTTTTATCTCGTTAAGCATGCTCATGCACATCCTTTCCTGTTACGCCACGGCGGATACGAGGTCCGAGCAGTCCATGTTACCGGCGTCGCCCGAGCGGATCGTCTTAGTGGCGGCCTTTTTATCGAGTGTGACGCTGCCCAGGTCGGTCGCCACCTGTTCGCCGAATGTTGCGATATCACCGTCATTGAACTGCGGCGAGCCGGTCGTCCCGAATACTCCCACGGCCACGTCCTTTTGCGGCTTGAGCGCCTTCAGGTATGAATCGACCGAGTTGCTCACCCTCCCGAAGTACATCGGCCCGCCGGCGATGACCACGTCATAGCCCGACGTATTGGAGGCGGCCGAACTCTTTATACCGGCCAGAGTAACCGTGTATCCCTTCGACTGCAGGTCATCCGCGATCTCGGCGGCGGCCTTTTTCGGGGCTCCCGAAAGGCCCGGGTTGTATACGACGAGCGCTTTACCAGCGGGCGTTCCGGCCGGGCTCAGGACCTTGCTGCTCGTGTCCGTAAGGCTCATGACGTCCCCGCAAAAGAGGACGCCCATGACAATTCCTATCACCGCGACTATCAATACGATGCCAATGACGACCAATCCTATGATCATTAATCCATCCATTTATATGCCTCCTATTTCACTTACTGTTGTAATATTTTCCTGTCTTGATCTCTCACGGTCTTACCGTGTTCTTAAAGTACTCATTGTGCTCCTCGATGCGGGAACCGTAGTCCTCGATAAACGAGTTTCGGGTACTGCCGTAGCGCAGGAGAAAATGGTCTACAAGCGCCATCATGTAGAACGACATGTATTCATCGGTCAGGACTTTCGGGTCCGCAGGCTTGATGAGCTTATGCTTCATCATGATAGCGAAGCTCGACTCGAAGAACCGCGGCCCATCGCCAAAGAACGCCAGCATGAAATTTTTTATCTGGTCATTATGGTAAAGCTCGATGAACGAGATCCTCATGATCTTCTCCATGCGGGGATCCTCCAGCCAGCTCCCGGATACGCCGCTGGCCATGGCCATGAACCCGTCCAGCCCCATCGAGAGGATCTGTGCTTCAGCATCATCGCTATCCGACCATTTACCTATCTTGCTCTGATCCCAGATCTCCAGGACATATTCCAGGATCTTCTCGAGGATCTCGTCCTTGGTGTTGAAGTAGTAGTATAGCGTTGCCTTCCGGACGCCCGCCGCGTCCGCGATCTCGCGTAGCGATACGGCGTCGAACCCTTTTACGGCGAACAGGTCGATGGCGACGTTCAGTATCCGTTCCTTCGTCGTCACTTCGCCCGATACTGTTGTTTTCTCGTCCATGTAAACCATGCCTTTACCGGCCGTTCGTACTTCTCTACCTACCGACCGGTAGAGAACAATAGACCATTAAAGTATATAAATCTACCGGCCGGTCGGTAGATATGATAAAGAAGGGGCCAGATTACTATATGATCGCTGATGGTAAAAGAGAACCGTGAATCTTGTTTTTCGATAAATGATTTATTGGGGCTACATGGGATTTTTACGATCATTATTTCATTTAAGAAAATTACTGTGTTGAATATCTGATTTTAAGCGCACGGAGTGTACGGAGGCACTATTCTCACCACAATGGCACGGAGTTCACTAGGGCCCACAAAGCCTTTTTTATAATTAAGAGACAAAGGACACAGAGCCGCTTTTTGAACTTATAAGATACAAAGGATATGAAGGCACGATGGCAAAATGCTCTTGTCCATTCTACTATGCCCTTGTATCCTTCATGCCCTGATCGCCAATGAACCGGGCTCTGTGACCTTTGTAACTTAATTATAAAAAAGACTTTGTGGACCATTGTGCCGTTGTGTCTCTGTGGTGAAAATAGTGCCCTCCGTGCCCTTATGAAGCTTAAAATACGGGAGTAATTCCACACTGTAAAAAAAATATTACCTTTCTAGCTCATCAGCGACTTGACCCATTCGGGGTTCTTCCAGAGAGCGCAGCCGCCGTTCGACTCCATGAGCCGGTCCCTGTTAGCCCTTAATGTCCTGAACAGCTTCGAGTTCAAGGCGTCTTTTAGAGGCATGTCCAGGACGCTGCTGTCGGAGAACGGCGCGAACGGGCAGGGCTCGATATCGCCCGAGGCGCTGACGTGGATAAAGCCTCTTCCCGAGGATAGACAGCCGCCGAAGGCCTTCTCATCGCCCGGGAAGCCGATATATACTCCAGGTTGGCTTTTACGATATGCGGCCATCTTGGCGAGAATCTCATCCCTCTGCGCATCGGTGACCACCCAGTCCTCGGTGCCCTTCTTGACGGGATTGTACTCCACGTAGATGAACGCCTTGCAGCCGTGCTCCCGCATGCGGCGGACGAATGGCTCGCCGGTCACCTCGTCGTAGTTCATACGGGTGACGGTGAGCGACGTGCCGAAGAAGATGCCCCGCTCGCACAGCTTCGCCATGTCTCTCATGAGCCGGTCATAAATGCCGGAGCCCCGGCGCAGGTCGGTGATATTCTCGTGGCCCTCCATACTGAGGATCGGTATGACGTGCTTTTGCTCCTTGAACTTCTGTAGCACGGCCTCGTCGATGAGCGTGCCGTTCGTGAACAGCGTGAAGATCATATCGGGGAAGTCCTTCGTGACGTTGAATATCTCCGGCTTTGTCAGAGGCTCGCCCCCCACGAGCAGTACGATGGACGTGCCCAGCTCGCTTGCCTGCTTCAGGACGTTCCTCATGCCAGCCTCGTCAAGCTCGGGCTTGATGGCACGGGGCACGAGCCGGGAATAGCAGCCGGCACAATGCAAATTGCACTTATTAGTGACGCTGAGGATCATCACGGGTGGCACATGGAGGCCCTGCTCCTCGTTCTTCTGCCGGACGGACGCTGCCTTCTTCTGGGCGAGCGTCGCCTTTACGAAGAACGTCGCCATGGCGGGGTCCCTCATCGAGACGCCCAGCGCATCGCTGAATATGCCCCGGATCATCCGGTTTACCATTTCATTCATCTGTGAATTATCTTCCATTTTCTATTCCCCCATCATTTTTATCCTGAGCAAGACTTTGGGAAGGTACTTGTTATTGACATATACCTAATACTAGTATATATTGATTGCTACTATCCATACTATTCTAATTATGCCTTGATCGATCGGACTAAGAATTTCATATGCTCGTCCAGTATCCTCTCGTTAGCCCCTAGGAATGAGCCCTCGCCGTCGAAGTGGGCGATAAAGTAGTCCATGAACGTATAGATGTAGAACGCCAGGTACTCCCGGGCAAGAACTTCCGGGCTCACGGCCTTGATGAGGCCATGCTTCCCCATGGTCCTGAAATTCGACGTCCAGAAGGCGATGGCTTCGCCCGTAAACTGGTCGTAGAACTCCTTGATGCGCGGGTCGTGGTATAGCTCGATGCAGATGATACGCCAGACCTTCTCCATCCCGGGCGCGGCGATCCATTTGTTGAACACGCTGCCGGCCATCGCCATGTAGCCCTCGACGCCCATGGAAACCATCATCTTCTCCGCGTCCTCGCCCTCAGGGCCTACGGTCTCCAGCGCCATGGCGGGATAGTTAAATATCTGCTCGATCAGCGCGTCCTTGCTCTCAAAATGGCTGTAAAGCGATGCCTTTTTTATACCAACAGCCTCGGCGATCTCGCGCATGGACACCCCGTCGAAGCCCTTATGCGCGAACAGATCGAGAGCCACTTCAAAGATGCGCTGCTTCGTGGTCTTATCGTTCGAAATCATTTCTATATCATTCATGATGGGCATATACTACACACCTGTACTTTTACTACCGACCGGTCGGTAGTATTCCACGAGCCCCTTTATATGGTTAAAGTATATAAAGCTACCGACCGGTCGGTAGTAAAAATGCAATTTATCGTAGAAGGGATTAAAGGCTTACCGCTCTAAACTTATAATTATGTTAAGCAACGGCGAGATCTACCATATGGCCTTCAAGCTCTGGGAAGAAGTTGTGAGGGAGCATAAGCAGCTGTCGGTCTTCGAGCTGCGCAGCTACCTGAAAGAGCTGAATACGCAAGACCTGTCTAAGGAGCAGATAGAAGAAAAGGCCCGGGAATGGATAAAAGAAAATAAAAAATAGTGTTTTATTGGGCCGTGTGAGGGGCCATGAAGGCGGCTTTTGACCTGGAGCGGGCGTAGAGCAGCCACGATAGCATAGCTCCGACCGCACAAAGCACGCCGGCCAGGTATATGCCGTTACCCGCTACGGCGGCTATGGTCGATGGAGTTGCGTTGAAGACGCCAGATGGCATGCCCAGACTCAGTATGATGGAGCCCATAGAGACGCCGAGTGCCATGCCGAGATTCCGCGCCACTGCAGAGGCACTGGAAGCGATGGCGGTCTTTTGGCGAGGCAGCGCGCTCATGGTCTCGGTGCTGTTCGGGCTGGTGAAAATGGACTCGCCGATGCCGTAGATTACCAGCGAGGTCATCATCATCGCCAAGTCCAGGCGGGAAGCGAAGTAGCCGAGGAGCAGGAACGAGAGGGCCATAATTCCCATGCCCAGGGCGCTATAGTATTTCCAGGGCTTTTTATCGACCAGCCAGCCACCCAGGGGAGCGCCCACGATCATGATAGCCGGGGGCACGAAGAGCAATATGCCTACGAAGGACGGCGAATAGTGCAGCGCCCCCTCGAAGTAGAAAGGAGCGATGATCCCCATCAGCAGGCTGATGGTAAAGCAGATGAACATCGCTGCCAGGGGCAGCGTGAACCGCACTTCCATAAATATTGAGAGGTCCAGCAGCGGGGCCTTAGACCGGGTCTCCTGCACGATGAATGCGGCAAGGCCGAGCACGAATGCCACTGTGTATATGATCATCGGCATCGAGACCTGCAAGCCCGTGCTGATCTCGTCCAGCAGGAGCATTAGGGACGACATGGTGACGATCATGGCCACGGCGCCGACCCAGTCCAGGCTCAGCGAGGGAGCCCTTATCTCGCTGACCTTCATGTACTTGAGCGCGGCCGCGATGACGACGATGCCGATGGGCACGTTGATCAGGAAGACCGAGCCCCACCCGAAGTGCTCGACGAGGAAGCCGCCGAGCACGGGGCCGAGTATGCAGCCGATGCCCGAGACGGCGCCAATGTAGCCCATCGCCCGGCCCCTCTCGGCAGTCGGAAAGACCTGGAAGATGATGGCGGCACCGATGCCGCCGACCATGGCTCCGCCGATGGCCTGCAGGATCCGGAAGCCGATCAGCTCGTAGATGCCCGGGGCGAAGCCGCAGGCCAGCGAGCCGAGCGTGAAGACGATAAATCCGGCGATGTACACCTTCGCCTTGCCCGTGTATTCGGAGAGCTTGCCGAAGATGAGGAGCGTTGCCGTCATCGTCAGCAGGTAGGCCGTGGCCGTCCACTGGGACAGGGCCAGGCCGACGTGGAATTCGCTCGTGATCGTCGGGAGGGCGATGCCGACGACGTTGCCGTCCAGCACCGACATGAGAATGCCCGCGAGGATGATGCCAAGGATTATGTAGCGGTCCTTGAAAGCGCTGTCGCGCTCCTGTTGTTTGACATATGCTTGTTCCATGAGATATCACCGTAATTAGTGCCGCATGCGGTTCGTGAATAACGCCGGGCGCTGATAGTACGATAGTTCGTACTAGTATATATAATGTTCGATTGTTCGTACTATAAGATATATGATACAGTTATAATTATCGTACTAAACTAGCGCTAAGACATATAGAATAAGCAAATGGCGACAACGTTAAGGAAAAAACAGCTAATGGAGTTTAAGGCAGATGGCTTCTTCGATAAGCTCTTCGTAAGGCCTCTCGTCGAGCCCGCCGACGAGCCTGCCCATCAGGCTTATCAGTGTCTTCCACTCATCTTTAGTGAATTTGGACTCGGACTCCTTGAGGTAATCCATCATCCGCTGGTGGTTCGTCTCGACCCACTGCCGGCCCGTGTCGGTCAGCTCGATATAGATATCCCGGCGGTCGCCCTGGTCGTGCACGCGCCTGACGAAGCCCTTTTTCTCAAGAAAGTCGATGTAGTGTGTGGCCGTACTCTTGGTGACGCCGCTGATCCTGGCGATGTCCTGCATCTTCATCTCCCACCAGTAAGAGAGATAAAGAATGCCCGCGTACGTCTGGGAAAGCCCGTCCTTGCGGGTGCTGCCGATCATGATGCTCTCGGCGATGATCTGCAGGAGGACGACGGACTTTTCCATCCTCACGATGTCGGGTTCCTTATGGGCCATAATAGTACGAATTGTCGTACTACTACTTATAGGCTTTGCGGCCTATAGAAGCTTCGAGCCGATGCCCCTTATTTCCGGTAGCAGGAGCATCCCGGCAGCCATGACGATGATGAGCAGGCCGCAGGCAGCAAACAGCTCGCCTACCCCGTATTTTATTAAAAATCCCGAGAGGGCCTGTGATACGGGTACGAGCCCGGTCGACGCGAGCATCGCCAGGCTCATGAGCCTGCCCATCATGGCCATCGGCGCGATCTTCTGGAGCATAGTGATGAGCATGATGGCGAGGAAACCGTTGAATATGCCCAGTATCGCCATGACGATACAGCCGATCCACGTCGACGTTATGGAGCCGACGATGATGATGCCGATGCCGAAGAGGGCGATGATGCCCATGGTCAGGTATCCCGTGATCGATGGCTTGGGCTTGATCGACATCGACGCGAGGATGCCCGCGAGATTCCCGCCGCCATAGGCGGACATCAGGAGGCCGAACGCGGCAGCTCCCTCGACAAGCCGGTCGTTGGCGATGACGGGAACTCCGACCAGGAACGGGCCGACAAACAGGAAATTGACCGCTGCCAGGACGACGAACAGGGCACGCAGTGTGGGGTCGCCGAAGACGAAGACGATCCCTTCCCTGATTGAGCCGATGATATCATCGTTTTTCGCAGTATTTCCCGCATCCACTTTCATCAGCCACAGGGTGGCCACCGACACGACGAACGTGAGCGCATCGATGGCAATGGCCAGCCCGATGCCTTCCATGGCCGACTTTGCGCCGCCAGCTGCGAAAAATGCGATGACGGCGCCGGCTAGCACCGGGCCGACGAAAAGGCTAAGCTGCGAGGTACCCTGGACCAGGGAATTCCCGGTCTGCAGCTCGTCCCGCGTGACGAGCTTCGGCACGATGGACGAGGAAGCGGGAAGAAAGATGCCCGATATGGTGCCGAAGGCGAGGGCGTAAGCGTACAGCATCCACATCTCGACGTGGCCGTAGAGGATCAGGCCCGCGAGGGCGGCCGTTAGTACCAGGCGCCCGATGTCCGAGGCGAGCATGACGGTGCGCTGGGAGAAGCGGTCGGTCAATGCGCCGCCGACGAGCATGAAAATGGCACGGGGAATGCCCATCAGGGCGAGCACCAGCCCCAGGGCGACGGAGTCGCCCGTAAGCTGCAATACCAGCCATGGCAGGGCGATCATGTTGAACTGGTCTCCGATGAGCGAGGTGCCCTGGCCGAGCCATAGCAGTATGAAGTTACGGTTTTTAAAAAGATTCGGCTTTTCCACAGTACTTTGAGCGGTCGCCTGGCTGGTACCCGGTTTTTCTATGTAGATCCTCTCCACACTTGATAAGTCTGCCATTAGCCTGTTACTAAATAACGATTTTGGATAGGGCGCCGGTAAAGTATATTATATGGGCCTGCCAGATATTTTTTGATTAGACCTCATGAGCCAGGTAAAACAAAAGCTGCTGGTAGATAAGCCGGGATTGAACAGGGATAGCATAGTACTATTCAGCGATGCCGTCTTTTCAATCGCCATTACGCTCCTCGTTCTCGATATCCGGCTGCCCGAGCTGCCAGTGGGCATTGCTGATATCAATCCGATATTTCTCCAGAGCCTCGCCCAGACGCTCCCCAGGCTCCTGGGCTTTGCCATCAGCTTTTTCGTGATCGCCCTCTACTGGCGGGGCTATCATCGCATGGTCGGTTATTTCCATAGGTTTGATGGCACTATGCTCTTCATGAACATCGTTTTCCTTTTTATGATCGTCTTCATGCCCTTCCCAACCTCGATGATCGGCGACTATGGCAGTAGCAGCAGCTACGTCGTCGTCTTCTACCAGGTCATCATGGCAATTACGTCGATCATCATGTCCGCCATGTGGTATTATGCAGTCCGGGGGCATCGACTGATAGACCCGTACCTCGACGGGAGGCTCGTCGGCATGGTCATGGCCCGGAACCTGATCCCGGCCACCGTTTTCCTCTCCACGATACCGCTTGCCTTCGTTTCCCCGGTGCTGCCGGAGATATGCTGGCTCTCAATGTTGCCGCTCACATTTTTTGCGAAAAAATACTATGGCGTCGTGGACGCGCCGTTCTACGAGTGAGCACAATAAGGATTTAAGGCTTAACATCAATAATAAAGTAGAGGAGGCTTATGGATTGAAGCTCAAGTGGTTAGGCCATTCTTGTTTTCTTTTGACGTCCTCGAAGGGCGTCCGCGTGCTCATGGACCCGTATGATGAGATGATAGGCAAGGCAGTGCCGGATACGGAGGCCGACATCGTCACTGTCAGCCACCAGCACGGGGACCATAATTATGTTAAGGCCGTAAAGGGGCCCTATACGCTGGTCGATAAGACGGGCACTTTCAAAAAGGGCGGCATCGAGATCAAGGGCATACAGACAGCCCATGACGCGTCCGGTGGCTCCCAGCGGGGCAAGAACATCATCTTCAAGGTAGATATCGATGGCATCAGCGTCTGCCACTGCGGCGACCTGGGGCACCTGCTGACGGCGGAACAGGTTAAAGATATCGGCCGCGTTGACGTGCTGCTTTTGCCGGTCGGCGGGTTCTTCACCATCGATGCGAAGACCGCGGCAGAGGTCGGGAAGCAGCTCAAGTCCCCGGTAATAATACCGATGCACTACAACACGGGCGGCATTAAGCTGCCCATCAAGGGCGTCGAGCCGTTCATCGAGGCCATGGGCGGGGCGAAAAAGCTCGGCACAAGCGAGGTCGAGCTTGATGCCGGCGGGCTGTCGAGGCACTCCGGCGCTGTCATATTAAGCCTGGAGTAAAAAGTGATGATCTGACATGGATAAAAACGCTAAAACCGTATCGATTGTGCGCTGCGAGGAGTATGGCAGAAGCCGCGTATATGAAGCGGTGAAAAAAGCTATCGGGACGCTCGGAGGGGTCGGGCAGTTCGTATCGCCCGGCCAGAGTGTTTTTCTCAAGATCAATATGCTCCAGGGATCGGCGCCCGACACCTGCATAGCTACCCACCCGGACGTTGTCTATGCCGTCGCCCGCCTGCTCAAGGAGCACGGCTGCCGTGTCGTCATGGGCGACAGCCCGGGATCAGGGCTCCCGTATACGAAGAGCGTGCTCAAAAAGGCATATGCCGTATCCGGATTTGAGGAGGTATCGGAAGAGCTGGGAATACCCCTGAACTATGACACTGGCTTTGAAGGCGTCATGGCGCCCTCGGGCAGGCTGATGAAGCGCTTTTCCATCATCAAGCCGGCCATCGAGGCGGACGCGATCGTCGTCGTATCGAAGGCAAAGACACACTCGCTGACCAACCTTAGCGGGGCGGCGAAGAACATCTTCGGGCTAATACCCGGACTGGACAAGCCGGTCTACCACGCGAACTTCCAGAACGCGGACGATTTCAGCCGTGTCATGATCGACCTGAACGAGGTGGCGAAGCCGAAGCTCCAGGTCATGGACGCGATCATGGGCATGGAGGGCGACGGCCCCCACAGCGGCACGCCCCGGAAGATCGGAGCCGTGCTGGCGAGCGGGGACTACAGCGCCATCGACGTGGCGACGGCCAGGCTCATGTCGCTGGACCTCCGGAGAATACCGACGCTCATGGCTGCCATAGAAAGAGGATACTTAAAAGAGGACTTCAGCGACGTGGCCGTCGTCGGCGATGCCCTGGAAAGCCTCACCGTAAAAGACTACAAATGCCCGTCCACTTTCGCAGGCACCAGCTTGAGCAGCACTGGCCACAATAAGGGTCTGACGAGAGTTGCGTCAATGGTGAAGGAAATGGCGCTTCGGCCGCGCATCATCAAGGGCAAATGCGTTGGCTGCATGAAGTGCATGCGCAGTTGCCCGGTGAAGGCCATTACCGTCGTCAATAAAAAGCCTTCTATAGACTATAATAAATGCATCCGCTGCTATTGCTGCCACGAGATGTGCGACGACCACGCCATCGTCCTCGAAAGGAGCCTCAAAGGAAAAGTCATAATGACTGTCATGAGCCTGAGAGCGAAATAATGCTGCCGTAAGGCAGCCCTGCCATGCCTTAAAATTCATTAAAAATCGCCCCAGCTATAAATAATAGCTTTTTTATATTATTTTATAGAGTTGTAAGTTCGAGGAGGGTAGGATATACCATCGATCGAGAGCTATCTTTGCGCGGGCGAAAAAGTCGTCTATTCACTGGCCAGGAGAACACTATTGGGCAGCGAAGAGCTGGCGGCGACGGACAGGCGCATCATACACGTGCGTAACGGGCAGTGCCGGGACATCGGCTACGGATTCCTGACGTCGATCCAGAACGGCTGGTCCATTGACTGGAAGTGGGGCAAGAGGGCAATGTACGCGATCCTGGCATCGATCATATTCGCCTGTATCGGCCTCGCCCTGCCCGCACTTGTCGCTCAGGGAGCGAATAGCCTGTCAGAATATACCAATTCGCTCGTAGGCCAGATCACATCGGCCACCATTCCTCCGGCATACCAGGGTTCCGGAGGCTTTGACTATAGCCTGATGCCTGGTATGCAGAGCATTTCGTCCGTGGCCGATTTTTCGGGCCCCGCCGGGGCGATCGGTACGGCTATTGGGAGCGCTTTCACGGATTTAACGATCCTGGCTGTCGCCCTTTCCGTGCTATCTTTACTGGCGTTCTTCATTCAGATAAAAAGAGTACTGGTATTGACAACGCTCATGGATAAGGACGTATTCTACTATGGTCGTGGGCAGGAGAGAAACGTCGTAGAGCTAATAAAAATTTTAAGGGCCGAATCCATGATAAAAAACCCACTATTCAAAAAGACATAGAGCCCGACTTATTATTAATATTTATTTAGAAGTCTAATATAGGAGTGCTAAGTCCGTACCAACATACGCTACAATATTCACATATATTTTTTATTATGCAATCTTATTTCGACTAGGGGATAGATAGTGCAGAGACAAAAGATAAAAATAGCATTGGCTCTCTTTCTCGTGGCTTCCCTTATGCTCGTATCAGTCGCGGCCGTGGCGTCGCATGATGCGAACGTAAAGGCGTTCCACTGGGGAGGCAAAAAGAACTGGGACGTCGATACCGTGTACCATACGATCCAGGTGACCGGTATGACGGGCAATTCAGTGACCTTCAACATCCTGAGCTCGGCGGTGAAGGATAAGTCCGGTAACGTGACGACCATGAACTACACGACGCCCGTCGCGGTCCAGTACTACTTCTCGAACGATACGGCCGTCGTCTCAAAGACGAAAATGGGCATGAAGGACAGGACGGGAGGCGGACACCACCGGCCGCCGACGGTAAGCTACAACGACGCTAAGATCAATGTCGCCGGAGGCTCGGCCGTGATCGCGGCGAAGGGCATCAGCATGAAGCGGCTCGATAATAACTCCACGCAGATACAGTTCTCGGCCTTCTCCGTGTACCTGCCCGACGGCACGGGTAAATCCTATAAGCTGGATACGCCCGTCACGGCTATAAAGTCCAGGGCCGACCGTACGGTGAAAATAACGGGTAACGCGCAGTTCCGGGCCGACCTGCAGGACGCCTTAAAGGGCGGGACGAAGTTCCCGGCGAATGCTGCGCCCGTACCGCTGAAGACCATAGACTCGAAAATATAAGAAAGAATTTCGAGGGGCTGACCGGACCTTGCCAGCCCCTTGATATACTTTAATTTTTTATCACGGGGCTTACTTCTTTCTTTTCCAGGGGCCACTTTACAACGCCCGGGCCCATGTCCTTCATCATATTCAGCGCGATGCCGACAATCGCCTTTGCGGCGGACGCCATTACCGGGTTTATCTTTGTATCGTAGAAGTAGTCCTTGCCGCTATAGAACTCGAAATCGGCGGGCAGCCACTCCTTACATTCTATGCCGACCCGCTGCTGGATGAGGAAGCGCATATACTCGCGGAACATGGGCGAGGGCAGGGACGTGTCCAGGCAGGCCCGGTAGAATTTATTCGCTGCAATGTTGATCGCCTTTTCCTTCTTTGCCACGGCGCCGATGGTCTGCGGCCAGGGGGGCGTGCCCGCGCCCAGCTCGTGTACAACCCGGGCGCCGCCGAGGGCGATGCGCATGGCGGAAAGCGTCTCGTTGAGGCCGGCGCCGCCGGAATTGGCCACGAGCAGCACCTTCTGCCGAAAAAATCTTAAGCGGTGGTTCGTGTAGGCGAAGCGGTCCATGAAGTTCTTCATGAGCCAGCTCACGTTCTGCACGTAGCCGGGGGACGAGAGGATGATCCCGTCTGCCTCGAGCATCTTTTTCTCTATATCGGCCCGTGTGTCCTTGAGCGGGCACTTATCCTCGCCCTTTGAGACACAGTTAAAACAGCCGATGCAGGGCTTCAGGTCCGCGTCCTTCAGGAACAGGTACTCGAACTCCACGGGGCCTATGGCCTTCATTTGTTCCTCGATGAGCCTTACTACCTTGTATCCGGCGCCCCGGCCCCGGGGGCTGCCCATAATAGCCATTACTTTCATGCTTATACTCCGGGAGTCATTCTCAGCTTTTCCATGTTAAGGAGCCATATATAGAAATCTTTTCGCCTGAGGGAAAAACGCGGCGAAGCGCCCCCCGCATTGTCTTATTCGGCGCACGTAGTTATGAACACACGGCCACAAGCACAATTGAGGTTATCATATGCCGGAGAAAAAGAGCGAGAACAAAGGCGATATAACCGTCGGGGAGGCCGGCCGTAAGGGAGGAGAGAGGACGGCCGAATCCCATGGAAAAGAGTTCTACGAGGAGATAGGGCGGAAGGGCGGAGAGAAGACGGCGAAGACCCACGGCCACGAGTTCTACAAGCAGATCGGGCATAAGGGCGGTGAAAAAGGCGGGCAAAAAGTGAAGAGTCTGATCGAAAAAGGAAAAGGAACCGAGGATTAAAGGTGATCACTGGCCGCTGGCGGGCAGCAAGACCACGAAACGGCACCCCTTAGTGTAGTCGCCCTCAACGCGGTCCTCGACCCAGAACCTTCCCCCGTAATCGTCGACGAGCATCTTTGTCAAACAGAGGCCGAAGCCTTTACCCCTGGCCCTCGTTGTCGCCAGGTTCAGGCGGTCGAAGAGCGATTTTTTCAGGCCATCGGGGATGCCCGGCCCGTTGTCCTCGATCACCACTTTGCAATAGACCTTACCACTCTGGACCAGCTTATCGGCGCTGATGCTGATGGCGAGGGCGCCCCGGGAATGCTTGATCGAGTTGCCCACGAGGCTCATAAATACGTCCTTTAAAAGCTCGTTCGCGCTCACGAAGAACCGGCCCGAAGGCGCATAAACGATGGATATGTCCCGACCTTGAACATCGTTGAACCCGGCGACGACCTCACCCATGATCGCGTCCAGGTCCTGGGGCGACATACAGTAAAAGCCGGCCTTTCCCCTCTGGAGCTTACGTACGCTGTCGATGAGGTGCGAGCTGTTCTGGAGCGACTCGTACGCCTTATCCAGCAGCTCCACGTTCTCGGCGCTGAGCGAGCCTTCCTGTCTCAGGATATCCCGGGCCAGCTCCAGGAAGCCCATGGTGATCTGGTTCATGTTATTGATGTCATGCCCCATAAGGTCGACGTACAGCTCCGCATCGTTCTTGGCGAGCAGCAGTGCCTCGTCGGCGAGCTTACGCTCGGATATGTCCTGGAGCGTGCCATAGATCTGGACGGGCTCGCCGTCCTCGAAGACGACTTCGCCCACGTCACGGATGATCCGCTTCTCGCCGTTGCGGCCTATGATCCGGTACTCGATATCGATGGGCATGTTACCCTGCAGGGAGGCGGTAATGGCGCCCATGACTATGTCCCGGTCATCCGGGTGGACGAGCTCTATAAAGGTCGCGTAATCGACGGGGAACTCCTGCGGCCTGGCCCCGAAGATCCGGTAGTTCTCATCGGACCACTTGAGGCGGCCCGTCCTCAGGTCCCAGGACCAGCTGCCGATATGAGCGAGCTCCTGGGCCTTTGCCAGGAAAGTCGCGCTTTCCCGGAGCTCGTCCTCCATGCGCCGGCTTTCGCTGATATCCTCCAGCATGCGTACGGCGAACTGGAATTTGCCATCTGCCCCCTTCATGGCCGATACAGTCAGGCGTCCCCATACTAAGCTCCCATCCTTCCTGATGTAGCGCTTTTCGAGGCGGTAATGGTCGATCTGGCCCTCGACCAGGGCTCCGTACATCTCGACGTCCTTCTCGGCGTCAACGGGATACGTGAATTCGGAAAAGTCCATGCCCTGCAGCTCGCCAGGACTATAGCCGAGAAAATTTTGTAGCGCGAGGTTGCTGTCGATGAGGCGGCGGTCCGGCCCGGAGATAGAGATCCCGATGGCGGCATTATCGAAGACTGCCTTGAACTTGGCCTCGCTTTCTATGAGGGCGGCCTCGGCGGTCTTATGCCGGATTTTTTTTTCGGACATATCGCCCTCACGGAGCCTTGAATTAATGTCATCATCGCCAGCCATCGTGACACCCGGGGATATAATATGGCAATTACTCATAAGATGTAAATATATCTTTTTGATAAGTAAAAAAATGGCTGGATATTATTTTTCATCAAGCGCCAGCAGCATGACGATAAAGCGGCGCGGTGCAGTCCTGCTCTGCATAAAAATGACTTATCCGGTTAGAATATCGTTAAGGACTTGAAACACGAGAATTTCGGATAGATTAAAAATCCTTAGAGTAGCCCTGGCTAAGTGGCAGAGAGAATAAAAAAAGGGCTTCACTTTTTACAGTTCAGCCCGACCGATTCGGCGATGTTCCGGGCCGCGTCGTCCACCGACTGGTTGGCCGCCTTCGCCGCCTTCTGGAGCTCGTCCATAGTGATGAGCTCTTCTTTACCGTGATTATTATTAGGCTGTCCACATCCGCAACTTATGCACATATTTTTATCACCGGATAATAGTACGCGGGCATCAGGATAAATGATTTTAGAGGAAAATACGTCATGCTTCAGGGGCTTTTCAAGTATCCTTTCCGCTCCAGCCAGCTTACCTGCGGCCCCGTGTATCTCCACGTAACGTCGCCCTTCTCGTCCTGGATCTCCCAGGGCACGACGATGACCACGTCGCCCTCCCTCACCCAGACGCGCTTCTTCATTTTCCCGCGTATCCGGCACATGCGGGTGACTCCGTCCATGCATCGCACGACCACGCGGCTGGCCCCGAGCATGCTGATGACCGTGCCAAGCACTTCCCGGTCTTTTTTGTTGGGCGTCCTGACACGGGTGATAACCTCGCTCTCGCCTGGACGGCCCCGGCTGTTCCGTCTATTCAGCTAAACACCTTCTTCTCTGTAGTTTCACGTCATGCATGCCTTTAAGCGTGGCTGCTGGAAACTCCGCGAATCCTGAAGCCGGGCGGCGTGTCCGGCAGAGTGATGATAGTGTCCGTATATGGCAAAACATAGAGTTAGAGTTATTATCCTCATGATATGGCCCTATGGAAGATGCATATAGCCATTCATAATGAATAAAGGATCAATAAAAAGAGTATCAGGTGTAGTTGAAGCTTTTTCTCTCTAGCCATCGCATGCCCTTAAGCGTCTGGTCGGACTGTATGTCCATATCGAAGGTGCCGATCTGGCCTATGACGTAGTCAATGTCCCCCTGTATATCGGCGGGCTCGGAAAGCTCTACCTGTGCCGGCACGGCCGTTCCCTTCTTGAAATAGGAGGCCTGCTTCTGGATCGCCTTCGTAAACGCGGTGAGGCTCTTTTCATGGGCACCCTGGAAATGCCATGAGCCGTCGTAGTACGTGATGTCCACGGCACTTCCCACAGGGTACTCCTGCATGACGAACTCGTACTGGAAGAACTCGAGGTCTATAGAGACGACCGTCTTACCCGCCTGCACGAGCGCCTTAATATTGCTTGATGCAG
>Ga0335071_10001220_pt1 | contig 27873 bp, 24 predicted proteins | sample Lox_Sample_15_FD_206724 | JGI IMG/M metagenome (GOLD analysis project Ga0335071, IMG submission 206724) | Soil microbial communities from Loxahatchee National Wildlife Refuge, Florida, United States - Lox_Sample_1.5 | ecosystem: Environmental > Terrestrial > Soil > Wetlands | place: USA...
TGGACCCCAGACAGCGTGGGCGCCTTGTCGAGATCATTCGCAACCTCGAGGATCGCATCGGAGAAGCCCGGCTCAACGGCTGGTCGGTGAAGTACAGGGCCTGCAGACGAGCCGTGACGCAGCAGCCAAGAAGCTCGTTGCCCTCGATCGCACAATCGCCCAAGCCCGCCAGAGCGCCACCGACCCAACCAACCTTGGGATCCCGACCGCCACCTCAGCACGATGAATGCCCTCGATTCCGCCTCGACAGCCGCGGCGACAACGGTGAATCGGTGCCACGCGTCATCAAGGACGCCGTAATCACTTACCCGACGCTCCGCCGATGCCGCGATGGACCATGCCGCGATCGACACCGTACCGCCGGGCCGTTCTGGAAAGACCCGGACAGCATCACCCCAACGGCGTCGGCGCGACCCGATCGCTGCATCTCTTAGGCTCGCCGACCCGTCATGAGATGTCGACGGACCTCAAGGCCGATTCGCGACGGCTTCGCGACGCTCTGAAGGAGCGTGACAGCCGTATAGGGCTCTAGGCTGGCGCCGAGGCAGTGGTGGGCCCGTAGCCGAACGTCAAGGGAGCGGGCCCACTTCGATCGAGCCGCAAAGCGTCCGGCTCGTCGAAAGCGACAGGGTCGCGGTTGGCTGCCGCGCCACGCGCGCAATGGGATTGGCGAAGCGATGTTCTCGTCGGCTGGCTCTTGAATTGGGAGGTGCTACTTCGACGGCGGGCTGCGTACAAAAGGGGCTCTCACGGTGTCTCACGGCCGTCCGGGCCCGGTTTGCCTCACGGAGCGTTTCATTTCCTACGTCGTCTGTTGGTGCGCTTGTGCGGCATCGTCTGGGCGACCCGCTGACCAAGGCGTTAGGGGCGCGCGTCGTATTGGCATTGGAGGTTCGCCTCGGCGATCCGGGTTGTTTAGGCGAGGCTTTCCCAGAAGTGCGTGAGGGCCGCCGCGCCGCGAGCCGGATCCTGCACCATCCACCAGTGGCCCAATCCATCGAGCACTTCCGTGCGGGCTCCAGCTCGGTTGGCCGCCCGGCGCCGGATTTCGTCGGAGCCGATGTAGGGGTCTTCGGTGGCCAGTAGCGAAAGTCCCGGGCGTGCCGCGGCTTTCGCCAGCGCGCGGCCGGCCTCGGCCATAGCGGGTTGGCGAGCTGAGCGATAGAGCAGCAGGATCGCCCGGCCCATCTCGGGACCCTGGGCTGGAGCGATTGACGTCGCGATGTCCAGGGGTATGCCGAGCGTTGCCATCCGTTCGGCTCGGTCCTGGACAGTGCCGCCCAGCAGTTCGTTCACAAGCTGCTCGCCCTCGCTCGGCGTCTGCCAGACTTGAGCAAGGTCATGCCAGACGTAATCGGGGTCGAACAACCCGACGACGTCGCTCGCCCAGCTGCGCGCCAGCTCCGGACGATGCATCATCACGTTCACCACATGGCCGCCGCCCCAGTCGTGCCCGACGAGGTCGACCGGCTCGTCGATGCCTTCGAGCTCGTCTTCGAGCCAGTCACGGTAGGCAAGGTACGTCCCCGAGAAAGCCTCGGGTAGCGGGGCACCGAATCCAGGCGGTGACAAGCACACCACGTCCTCGCGTCCAAGAGCATCGACCAGCGGGCCCCAGATCGCGTCGGTCTCCGGATTGCCGTGCACCAGAACGACAGTCATGGTCGACATCCTTGCACGGCCCCGCTGTGAGAGGGCTCGTTCGGCGGCCGGGGGCGATCGCTGCGGCACGAAGGATGAACGCCGCGGCTTGGGTTCTTGGCGATCACTCCGACAAGCTCTCCTCGGGTAACGGCGTACGGCCGTCCGCTACACCCGCCACGCGAGCTGGCTGAGGCTGCGAATTACGTTGCCGGCGACGTCGGTTGACCCTCGCAACCCGGTAAATGAACGACGGGTCAAATAGGCGGGAAGGCGGCTCGACCAGGCCAACAACCCTAAAGAACCGGGCATGGACCACGGCGTCCGTCTCGCAGGCGGTCAACACCCACTCTGAAAACCGGTTGGTGAACCGCATCGCAGGAGTTCGTCGTCCTTCAACCTCTGGGAAAGCCAAATCAGAGCCTGCCGCGAGTCCCCAGCCCACACCAATCGATTTCGCCGCAGCCCGAAAGTAGCGTCGCGACAAGCCGGTAACGCCACGGCGCAACGAGTCCCGCAATGCCAGGGCGTCCATCGCCGCTACCGACATACCTTGGCCATAGACCGGATTGAAGCTACACATCGCATCACCGGTGACGACTAGGCCCTCGGGAAATCGCCGCATCTTGTCGTAGCGTCGCCACTGGCTCGACGGCAACCGGTGTTGTACCACCGGTGTCATTGGCTCACCCGCCCGCACTGCCGCCAACAGGTGCGCCGGTGCGTAGTCCTGCGCGAAGGACAGCATGCCGGCCAAATCGCGAGGTGGCTCGCGTCCCACCATCCCGAATACCGTGAAGATCCAGGTGTCGTTCTCATAGCCAAACAGAAACATCCCCGTTGGGCGGTCAGGAGCGGCGCTAATGAGGGTCAGCATCTCCCTCAGGGTGCCCGGCGGGATCCGCAGCATTTGGCTCACATAGGTCGTGTGCGTGACGATGTGGTCCTCAGTCGGTCGCCCATACCCAAGGCTTTCCAGTAAAGCTGGCGTGTGCGCGGCGCGGCCCATGGCATCGACCACGAGATCCGCTGCCAACTCTTTGTCGGCGCCGCCGTCGCGGTCAACCACCCGGACGCCGGTGACGCGCTTGCGATCCGCCGTCGATGTCAACTCGGCCACGTCGTGGCCGTCGAGTATCGTCACGTTTTCAATGGCCCGCAGCCGCCGCCGGACATGGCATTCCAGCAACGGCCTGCTCGGCTGATACATCGCGTTTGCCTTGGGATCGAGAACTGCCTTGCCGGATCGCGGCATCAGGTGCCCACCAAAGCAGATGTAGAGCCGGGAGTATTCGGCGTCGTCCCAAACGGGAGCACCGTCGGCGACCAGCTCATCGAGAATCCCCGGGAACAACTCACCCAAGGTCTGCGCACCGCGCGCCAAAAGGGCATGGACATGGCGGCCCTGCGGCACCCCCCGTCTGTTCGCCGGTTCGCCAGACAACACATCACGCTCGACCACCGTGACGCTCCGATAGAAGTCGGCGAGCACTCTGGCGGCCAGTAGTCCGCTCATGCTCGCCCCCAGAACGACCGCACGCTCACCGAGCACTGGCATGGCGACCTCCTGACCTCACCGTCGTCGCTATCACAGCGGATGGCTGGAGTGCGGGCATCAGTGCCACCTTTCCTAGCCGCGAAAGTAGACTAGCTGAGCAAAGTGTCGGGCGGCGTCGATCGGGTGGCTAGAGTAGGTGGCTACTCGAAAATTCCAGGCGGGGCTCCGCGAATGCGAACTAACGTTCGAGACGACCTGGCCGAGCAGCTGCAGCTGCTGCCAGCCGGGCTGGGCAGCCCGCAATCGATCGGCCCCGGCCGCGACCACAGCGGTCGTCGTCACCGCCACGCTGCCTACGACCTCTCCGGTGGCGGGGCATTTGACCGTCACTTCTCCGCGGCCATCCTCGACATGGTCAGTTCGAACCACACTGTGGATCCGCATTCCAATCGCCCTCGCACAACTATCGGCTCCCTATTTGCCAGCTCCCAGGAAGGCTACGGCGCAAAAGTTGCCCACGCTGACGATCGCGTAAATTCCGGTCGTTAGCGGCCCTTGAACCTTGAACCATCCCGGGTTTCATGCACCCTCGGGGTTCTGTGAGCCGGCCGGTCGGCCGGTCACGTGTTGGGAATAGTAGTGGGCTTCAGCTTCGGCGGGTGGGATTCGTCCAAGGCGGTGCATGAGGCGCTGCTGGTTGTACTTATGTGGGTGATCGTGTCAAGTCGTGCGGTCACGATGCGCTGGTTTCGAGGCGGTTGAGGATGCCGTCGAAGATTTTCTGACGCCCGATCTGACCCTTGTCGGCCGCGTCGTCGCGCTGGCGTTGCAGGGTGGGTCGGAACTCGAGGGTGGTGACGAAGAAGCTGCAGGATTCACAGATCGATTCGAAGTGGCAGTCCATCTCGACCGGTCGTGCGCAGTAGCCGTCGCCAAGCATGCGTCGGTGCATCTCGGTGCGGAGCCTGCGCATTTCGCGACCTTCGTCGGCGGAGGCGAGTTGGCTGGGTTGGCCGTAGAGTGCTTCTACCTTCTCGGTGACGGCGAAGTATTCGTCGGCGACGGTTTTGTCGGCGATTCGGGCGTAAATCATTGTCATGGCTAGGGTTTTGTGTCCGAGCAGGGCTGCGATCGCGTCGAGGCTCATGCCCCGGTTCACCGCTTGGGTAGCCAGGGTGTGACGCAGCTGATGGGCGGTGACGCTGCCGATGCCGGCTGTCTCGGCGACACGTCGCAGTGCGGCGGTGATGCGGTGGGAGCTGATCGGCCGGTTGTGTTCGAGCAGAAGGCGATCGGTGCGCAGGCCGCTGGGTCGGTGGTGGGTGATCCAGTCATCGAGCAGATCCTTCAGCTGTGGGTGCAAGGGGATGTAGCGGTCGCTGTGCAGCTTGCCGATCGGGATGCGCAGCCAGTAGGCCGATCCGATCTGCACGACCGCGTCGGCGGTGAGGGCGAGCAGTTCGCTGCGGCGGATTCCGGTGCGGGCCAACAGTTCGATGATCAGCCGAGACAATGGGTCGGGGTCCGCACGTGCGGAGCGCAGCAGCTTCGTCGCGGCGGCGTCGTCGAGGAAGCGCGGCAGCGGCTTGTCGATGATGGGTAGATCGCCGGGAAACATCAGCGGCCGGATCGGCGGGTTCGGGTAGCCCACTCAGTGATACGGGTGAGAAAGCAGTGCAGGTTGATCAGGGCGTTTTTGATGCTGACCCGGTTAAGCGGTTTGCCCGTGCTCGGTGTCGGATGCGTCGACAACCATCGTTTGAACGCCTCGATGTGGGTGCGCTCAAGATCGGCGCAGGACGCCACGTCGGGATAGGTGTGCGCGAGCCAGGTGCCGAACTGGCGCAGGTCGTGTTCGATGCTCTTGACGGTGCTGGGGCGCAGGCTCACCGTGACTTGTTCCACGTAACGGCGGGCGGTAGCAGCGAAACCCGGTGTGACGGCCGCCCATCCGGTGACCGAGACGGGTTGGCGCGCCGGCGGCGGGCGCAGCGTGGAGATCTGGCCGGCGTGGAAGAGTGTCAGCCGCAAGCGGTGGAAGACCGCGGCCACGTTCTGACCCGCGGAGGGTTTGCCGCGACGAGCGTAGGCGGTGGTCATTGCAACGCGGGCGGCGTCGAAATGTTCGCCGGTGATCGCGCGTGGTGCCACGCCGGTGATCGCGGTGATCTTAGCCAGGATGTTCCACTGCGCCGCGGTGTCCCTAGCCGAAACACCGATCCGGGAACAGGTTTCACTGAACCAGCGGTAGTCGGCGGCGCAGAACTGGCGTGCCGGGAGTCCTGGTCGCAGATCGGTGCGGCTGAGCAGTTCGGCATCCACGGTGATGCCGCTGGTGACCATCAGCCAGGACGTAAACGACGGCGCTTTGGCGACCGCGTCGATCTGCTGCTCGGCGGTGAGGTCAGCCCAGCCCCCGGCCCGGTGGATCTTGGCCTCGCAGGTGTGCGCAGCCTGGATCGTCGATTTCCCGGTCTTGCGCCCGGCGGCCCGCATCGCCGCTAGGTAGTCCGCGACGAGCGAGGCATCATCTGCGGCCGACTGTTGTGGTGCAGGTATCACGGTGCCTGCATCGCTTGCGCGTCGATCGCCTCGACCGCTCGTCGGTATTCGCCGGCGAGCCAGTCGTTGGCCAAATGCAGGTAGACGCGGGTGGATTCGATCGAGCGGTGCCCGGCCTGGGCCTGGATCGCCTCCAGCGCCATCCCGGCCTCACGCAGCCGGGTGAAACAGGTGTGCCGCAGCTGATGACAGGTCAGATGGTCGATGCCGGCGCGACGTCGGGCACCGGCGACGATCTCGTCGAGCCCGGCCGCGCTGAGCGGCCGACCACGACGTTGGCCCTTCAGCACGATGAACACGTGATCGGTCGAGGTGGTGTCCGGGCGCTCCAGCTCCAGATAGCTGGTCAGGGTGGTGAAGAAGCGCGGTGACACCGGCACGATGCGCTGATGCCCGCCCTTGCCCTCGGCGACAAACAACCGCTTCTCGCCAGGATGCACGTCGACAAGCCGCAGCCCGAGCACCTCGCACCGACGCAGCCCGCCCAGCAGCATTGCCTGCACCATCGCCCGATCCCGATGGGTGCGCAGCGCCCGCATCAAGGCGTCGGCCTCGTCCGGGTCGATCACCCGCGGCAGGGTCCGTGGGGTGCGGATCAACGGCACCCCCCGCACCGCGCGGCTTGGGGTGCGGGTCGACAATCCTTGTGGTACCGGATTTCTCGCAATGACACCACGAACGATCAGGTACTCAAACAGTCCGGTGACCGAGGCCAGCCGCCGCTTGATCGTGCGCGCCGACAGGCCCGCCTCACCGTCCTCGATCCGCACCACCTCCGCGCCACGGCGAGGCTGACGCTGCTCTTTAATGAATGACAACACGTCCTCGCCGACCACGTCTTCGGGTGACTTGCCCACTACCGAGAAGAAAACCTTCAAGTCGAACGCTGTGGCCAGCACCGTATTCGCGCGCGCCCGGGCGGAGACCATCTCGAGATACTCATCGAGCAGCCGATGCCCCAGCCGCGGAACCCCGCCGCCGGGCGGTCGGACCATGCACGGCATGAACACGGCAACCTCCCCAACACAGCATCCGTGCCGTTCCCGCCGAGCCATCGGAGGCGCGCCGATAATCACCCGCATATCCAAACCAGGCGACGTAGTCGGCGGTGAGGTATTCGACGTCGCCAAGAGTGCGCAGTGGGCCGCGGCGAAGCGGGGAATCGGCCCGGATGCACTCGGTCTTGTAGAGCCCGATCGTGGTCTCGGCCAACGCGTTGTCGTAGGCGTCGCCGACGCTGCCGACCGATGGCCGTAAACCGGATAGGGTCAGTGTTTCGCCGAATCTCACACTGGTGTACTGGGCGGATTCAATCGGTGGTCGCAACACCGGCTTGGTGAAGTGATTTTAGGTGTTCGGTGAAGGCTTCTGCAGGGGTCCGCCATCCGAGAGTCTTGCGGGGTCGGGTGTTGAGGGTGTGGGCGATCGCAGCGATGTCGTCGGCGTTCCAGCGGGACAGGTCAGTGCCCTTCGGAAAGTATTGCCGCAAGAGGCCATTCGTGTTTTCGTTGGTGCCACGCTGCCAGGGGTTTTTGGGATCGGCGAAGTACACCTTGACACCGGAGGCGATCGAGAACTGGGCGTGAGCCGACAACTCCTTGCCGCGGTCCCAGGTCAACGACCGGCGCAACTGTTCGGGCAGTGTGGTGATGGTTTGGGCCAGAGCAGTAGCCATCGTGAGGGCGCCGTAGCCGGCCAGAGCTGGCCCGTTCTTGGTCCGCGGAATCACCCCATAGCCGTCCTCTCGCGGGAGATGGATCAGCATCGTGAACCGGCTGCTGCGTTCGACCAGGGTGCCGATCGCGCTGCGCTGCAACCCAATCAGAAGATCACCCTCCCAATGACCCGGTACGGCGCGATCGGCGACCTCTGGTGGACGTTGGCTGATCAACGTCTCCGCGGTGACATGGGCCCACGCCTTTTGCCGCGTCCGTGCCCGCGGCACCCGCAATGCCCGGCCGCGACGCAGGCAGCTGACCAGATCCCGCTTGAGCGCGCCGCGTGTTTCGACATACAGCGCCTGGTAGATGGCCTCGTGGCTGATCCGCATGGTCTCATCATCGGGGAAATCCACGGGCAACCGGCGACCGATCTGTTCGGGGCTCCACGCCTGAACCCAGGCCCGATCACCACGGTGGGGCTTGTTGCGGCCCTTCCACGCCGTGCCGGCAGGGTCGACCACGACCTGGCCATCAGCACCGCGAACGACTCCTGACAGCTTGTCCACGACGTACTGGCGCAGCCGGTCATTGGCGACCAGCTTGGCCGTCTTCGGGCGCCGGGCACGTCGCTCGGCATGCCACTGCGCAGTCGAGGCCTTGTAATCCAGCCGGTAGGTGCGTGTGGAGGCGTTGCGGCGCAGCTCACGCGATATCGTCGACGGCGCCCTGCCCAGTCTCCTGGCAATCTCGCGGACTCCCGCGCCCTGGGCACGCCACAACGCAATATTCTCACGTTCATCCGAGGACAGGTAACGACCCGAAACAGACTCTGGCAATTGTGGATTCACGCGCCAGCATGGCGGAACCACCGAAACCCAACCGGCGACGACACGCCCGCTTCGGCCGCGGCGTCCTCGGTCATCGCCCCCGCGGCAATGGCCGCCCAAAACCGGACCCGGTCCTGCCGCCAGGCCACCGTCGGCCGTCCCGGCGAGGGAATCTGACCCCGATAGCCACGAACCTCCAACTGCCGCTTCCCGTACCCCACCGCGCACCTCCAAATAATCGAGGTGTTGCGTCGACCAGTTGAATCCGCCGTGGGCGTCGAACAACGCATTAGCCCGATATGCCGCGACGATCTCGGCGTCGGTAATCGGGTGGGCCCGCCAGCGGTAGTAGGGCTGGCGGGAGAGCTTGAGTACCCGGCACGTCACCGCGACGGGGATCCCGTCGGCGGCGAGCTCAGTTACGAGCGGGTAGAGCCTTTTCCCGGCAGATTGGCCTGCGACAAATACGCCGCTGCCCGGCGCAGCACCTCGTTCTCCTGCTCCAACAACCGATTACGGCGTCGCAACTCGGCCAGCTCCGCAGAATCGCCGGTGCTTCTGCCGGGCTTGGCGCCCTCGTCGATATCGGCTTGACGCATCCACTTGGTCAGCGTCATCGGGTGGATCCCGAAGTCGGTGGCGATCTGCTCGATCGTCACACCGTCATCGCGGTTGCGAGCAACCCGCACGACATCGTCGCGGAACTCGCGGGGGTAGGGCCTGGGCACAATGACATCCTTCCAGCCCGCCCCGGCGGGGCAAGCCATCTCAGATGTCACCTATTCGTGCAGCAGACCCCTGTATCTGGATGCTCTTACGTGTTGGTCGGCTCCGGCTGCCCCGCAGCTCAGAGGTACATTTCGGCGTCTAGATGTATCCAGATGCATTACTGCATAAGGGATTCGGTAGTCGTCACTTGTGGAATACGACGCGGGTGTCATGTCGATGGCGTTTCTTAATCAGCGGTCAGCCATCGGCACGCTCAATGGCTCCGGTTCATTGGACTAAGGGCGCGGTTGGCCGCCTCATACGAGGTGCGAATCAGGCCAGCTCATTTGCGCCCGTTGCGCTCTTCGAACCGCTGTCGCCTACGCTTTTCCGCGTCGATTTGCCTGCTTGACCGGTCTGTTTCGCCGCCTGCGTGCCGGGCCTCCCGCGAGCACCCGTGGCCGGCTTCTTGCCCGACTTCGCTGAGGGCGATGTTTTCCCCGGCTTGCGCGCGGGTGCCACCTTGTCCGCCGCGGCGTCGACTGTTATGGCTTCATTCGACGCGGTTGACTGCGGCGGCGTTTGGAGGCTCTGCTGCTGTGAGCGCCGATTCAGTTCCCGCACAAGCAAAGCTGTACCGCCGACTGCACCGACCACAGGCAATTCCGCGATGCCGGTCGTCCCGAGCGAGGCCATCGTTAAGGCAGCGGTGGCTGTGGACCTGCTTCCGGCACTCCAGCCCTCCCGTGCCCCTGCGGCAGAACCCTGAACTCCCGCGACCACTCCGTGTGTCGCGGCTGCCGCGACCTTGCCCGCCCCTGTGCTGCGGGCCCAGCCGTGGCGGAGACCGGCGGCAACTCCCTGGATACCGCCGAGTACGCCGTTGACTGCTGCACCTCCCAGCCCTCCGGCGGTTGCGGTGGTCACCTTGGCCGCCAGTGTCACGGCTGCCGCAGTGGGCAAACGGCTCACCGGTGGCGCACCGGTGTTCAACGTGGCGGTGAACACCATCGCGTGGTAGGGGTCATCCGTTGCGGTGTTCCACTGACTCACAACGAATTTCATTCCGCTAGGGGTGTCGAGCTTACTCTGCGGCCAGATGTAACCACCGTAGAGTTGTGGAGTGGACCAGCCGAAGGCGTAGTCAACCGCCTGAGCCTGGTCAACGTAGTCCCATGGATTGCCTACGACGCGGGCTGTCATCCGGTAATGGCACGCATCGAAATAGCTGAGCACCGACTTGCCGTCGAGATAGCGGAAGCACAGCTCGCCGTACTGGCCGAGGAGCACAGGTGTGTCCTCGTTCGGAGTGCCCCAGTCCCACGTGGTTCCGTTACAACCGAATGGTTCCCATAGACCCAGGGGAAACTGGTCGACAGGGTTGCGCCACAGCCATACCGGCTTGTTTCGGGCCAGGCCGCCGGTGCCGAAGAGGTAGACGTAGGTATCGATTACGTCGAATGTCAACATGGTGTTACCCGGGTGGAGGGGCTGTGGCTGGTGGGGCAATGAAAGGATCGGACCCGACCAATTCACCAGGTCCGGCGACCGCCAGAACTCGGTGCGCAACTCGTTGGCCAGGCCTTGAGTCACCATGACGGATACATACCAACTATCACCGACCCGGATGAAGTCGGTGGGCAACACCGTGGAGTACTCGGCGTTGTTGTGGACGTAGGGCCACAGCTGGCATACCGGGCGCTGTTCAATTCCGAGTGGATCAGCCGTGGGTACCCCTATAGGAGTGAAGTTTTCGTCGTACATGACAATCGAGGGGCTGCGCCAGTCGCCGGCCTTGAACCGGAATTGATAGTTGTCGCCGTACATCACGGCATACGCGTTGCGGTCGGGGTCCCAGCGAGGGATACCCAGATCGGCGCAGTACATGTCCAGTACGCCGTCGGTGCGGCCCGCACCGGTCAGTTCCTGGATGAAGCCACCCACTGCAGCCATCTCAACCGCCCTCTCCGGATAGAGCCAGAATCATCTGGTGGCTCCGGCCGCCGGTAAGTACATCAGTCCCAAATGCCGAAACCCTTCGGACAAAGGATATTGCAGCTTGTGCTCGAAGACTGCGATGCCGGGATGCAACCGTTGAGCCGCGATGCCGGCGGCTCGGACGCTGTCCAGGATCCGGCTCTCCGGTGGCCAAGCTGGAATCGGTCGTGGGATAAAACAACTCCGCCTATGACTCGCCTGTGTCAGATCCTGTGCTGGCGCGGCTTGTTAGTGCGCACCCTGAGCAGTCGGTGCCCTTGTTGCGGTCAAACGAGCCCCAGTTTCTCCCGTGGTCATACGGATCGGCCTCGCGGTCGATGGCGATCTGCTGTCCGAACGAGATCGTCTCGCGCCACAACGGTATTCGTCAGCCCGCCCTACAGTGATGTTCCATCGCGCTGTGCAAGCGCCGCGGGTTCGCGGCGATGACTGGACGTCCGCAGTCAAGCGGCGGTCTGAGCAAGGATCGCCTCGGCCTGCTCGAGCCGGCGCCGGGTGCGAGCCAACTTCCCCGACTTCATCTCCTTGCGCCAGTCCGGAAACTCGTCGCCGAATTCTTGGTGATCGGCCCCGGCGGACTCGTAGACGACGTAGCCGCCCTTGAGAATACTGAACGGGGCGTGCAGCTTACCCAGCTTGTCGTATTGCGCGGTGGCGTCATTCGACAGCGGGTCGAACCACGTCGGCGTCACGAAGTTGGACACCGAGACGCCGTCGACCTCATAGGTCGGCGCCTCGACCGGGTCGCACACCTCAAAGCTGTAGGCCTTTCCGTGCCCGTCGTTGGCCCACAGGTTGCAGTTGGGGTCGATGAACATCTCGAGCACTTCGTGCGACATGACGCTAGAGATGCTCCAGTCACCCGTCGTCGCCTTCCCGCCGTTGTCCAGTTCCGGCTGGGCCGCAACCACGCCCCACAGCTTCCCGTCCTGGTCCTCGGTGTGGAAGCCGAGCACGCTCTGGGGCTGGTCGTTGATGGTGTCGACCAGCGCGATGCCGTGCGCCGTCGCGGGCACGTCTGTGGGGTTGGTGTAAAAGATGACCGCCGCGGCGGCCCGATCCCACAGTGGGGCAACATCCATTCGGACTTGCTTGGCGATTGCTTGGGTGATGGTCGCGGCGTCCTGATTGGACACCAAGGTCGACTGGTTGAGAATCGCGATCAGCATATCCGCTCCCGTTTTCTGTGATCTGGATCAGAAATTTTTCGCCTTCCCGCCATCCGCCACGTGAGTAATGGACTACTTGATCGCCGACGGCGAGGAGTTCACCACGTAGCCGGCGGCGTGGCAGCTGCCGACGTGGTGACGGGTCGCTGACAGTGGGTGACCGCCGGTTCGGTCCAATCGCTCGATGCGCAATCATGTCGTATGATAGCGACGTGGTTACGACAGCTGAGGACCTCGGTGGCCTGCTCAGCCGGGTCAACGAGGCCACCACGTTGCTGCGGCGCTCGCCGACGGTGCCCGATGAGGTGAGTCAGTTGATCGACAGCTTCGAGCCGACGCTGGGTGCTGCGACGCCGCTGCGTCTGCAGGCCGACCCCTACCTGATGACAACGCTGTGGGCGGCGGCGTTTCGTGCGGAGAAAGCGCTTCGTCATGACGATGCGGCGCAGCGACGTCGCGATGTTCGCGTCGCGCTCGAGCAGTTCCGCCATGCCTTGCGCGACATCACCGAAAATCAGCCGTACGCCGATGACGCCCCCGTTCGGGACGTGCTGACCCGCACCGCCGAAACCCTTGCCGCACCGCAGAAGACGCTGGCCGACCTGCTCGGGGTGTCGGTCCGCCAGCTGCAGCGCTGGCTCGCCGAGGACGGCAGCGAGCCGGCAGCCGATGACGCCGCTCGTATCCGCGCAGTGGGACAAGTGGTGAACCAGCTGCGCCATTCCTTCACCGGTCCCGGGGTGGTGGCGTGGTTTTATCGGGAGCATCCCGAGTTGGGACGGCGTCCGATCGAGCTGCTCGACGACCCGCTGTGCTACCCCCGGCTGTTGGGGGCGGCGAGCGCGGCGCGCGCCATGACGGCATGAGACTGACGGTATTTCGGCACGCCTCCTACGACTCGCCGTGGTGGGCGTTTCCCAGTTCGCGCTCCGGACGTTTCCACCGCGCGCGCAGCGAAACCGTCCAGTATTTGAGCCTTCATCCGCTCGGGGCCGCCGCGGAGATGCTTCGCCACCACGTGGGCCCTAAGGGCGATCCCGACGATGTCGTGTTGAATCTGTGGGCGGCGGTGCTGGACGTGGATCCGGTGCAAGTCGACTTCGATGATTGCGCCGGGTATGGACTGTCCGCCGATGAGCTGGTCGGCGACGACTACGCGCCCACCCAGGCGTTGGCCGATGCCGTGCGCGACAGCGGCGCAACCGCGATGAAAGTTCCCTCGGCCGCGCTGCCCGGCACGCACGACCTGATCCTGTTCGGCGTCCGGTTGCTGAATCCGTATTTGTGGGAACCGATTTCGCCTGAGGAAGTCCCGACAGGGCACCTCACTGACGCCGCGCGCGCCCCAGCCGAGGTGGCCGGCCACGTGCGGTGGTTCGGTGCTGCGCACACGGCCGTGGAGCAGTGGAAGACCACCGGCGAATATGACCTTTTCGACGATCCGATCGCGACGCGGTGGTGAATCGGGCGAGGGCTTTCCCTGCGGGGACTTGCCAATACGTTCGGTGCGGATCGCGGCCTTCCCACGCCGAGCCGAGATAGCTGCCACCGTACTGGGCAGCCGGTACAGGGTGCAGCCTGGGGAGTAGGTGTCGACGCTGCGGTCGATGGGCCATTGGACCTGCTTGATAAATGGCTTTGTGCCCTAACTTTTCTGGCGTGTGGAAATGTAGCATTGTTATAGCCATCAAAGCGCAGCGGAGAGCATTCCAATTTGAAAAGCGGGTGTTGTGAAACAGCAAAGAACTTGCACGAAGGGGCCGAGGGCAGCTGTTTAACATTGTGTCACACGAGGCATGGGAGGCCCTGATATCGATACAACAAGGGCTATCTCCTCAAGAATTGCAGGATCGTAAGTCGAATTCTCACCAGGCCAGATTTGGTGGGCCACATTGTTGCAAATTGCTCAGTTAAGAGAGGATAAATAAAATGGCTGACAGCGATGCTCAGAGCTTCACGACACATGCTGTCGCACATCAGCATGCCTGGGGTTTTGACCCGTCTTTAGGGAGTCATGCCCTCGGGACGCGTGGCACTTTAACTATCAGCGGGCGGCATATTAGCTTTGGCGCTTTGGACGGCGACGTCCTGTTCGACATTCCACGGGAAGAGGCACTGCTAGCGTTCGGGAGCAGCCTCGGTACCAATAATTGCCGCGTTTTGCATAATAACGAAGCATGGTGGATTACGTTCGCGACTGAGGCAGACTTCGCGCATCCTATCATGCACAGGTTGCTAATGACGCGCGGCGCCCAACTCAAGGAGTCCGTGGAGGTTATGCAGGTTAAGAAGGCGTGTCAGAAGGCAGCAGAGAGGTTTGGGTTTGAAATCGTCTCACCTTCGCAATGGAAGACAGTCAAAAGGGACCGCGATGAGCAATCGAGAACCGTCTCGGGCGAGGCAGCCGGCTCCGGCACCATCACGGCAAGCCGCGCCGATAAAAGCGACGGGCTGCAGCAGCGTGTGCCGCAGCGTCTAGACGAGTTACGCACGGCCGCCGAGGGCTACTTGGGCGAGGCGCGTGCCGCCTACCAGGGCGCTGTGGAGGGCGCTGAGGCTGCGCTTGAGCGCCTGCGGGGAGAGCACGCGTCCGAGCGGTTAAGCGACCGAGTCCAGAGCGCTAAAGAGCCGACCGGGGAAGCATTGAGCGCTCTAGCGAGCCAAACTCGCGCGATCGGCGACCGCACCGCGACACCAGTCGATGATGAACTGCCGAAGGGAGTAGGCAAGAAGGTTCCGGCCAAGGGTTCAGCTATTTCGGAAGTCATCCAAAAGAAGTAGCCCAATCGGAACCTGAAAGCTGCTCGGTATTGGCTCCAACGGGTCAGCGCAGGCAAGTCTGCACAGCGGTCGGCGCGGCCAGGCAACCGCTATACGACCACGACCTGTCCAAATCATTTTCGCATCGCTGGTCACCGCCCGCCTCGATCTAAGCGCCCTGACTCCCTCGCCTGGGGCGACGATGACAACCGTCGATCCAGTATCGGTGTACGGAACTCCCGATCGGAAGACGTGCGCCATTACGATTACCCGACCAACTCACCGTCGGCCGCGTCATCACCGATACACCAGGAAATTCTCACTCGTCTGATGAACCGCTAAACCACGCTAGCGCCGCTTCGCCAAGGCCGCCGGCAATTGCCCTGAGGACGGGATGTTCCTTTCCGCCCAACTCGCTGTCGGGCGTGCCTTCATGAATCGCCGGGATGATAACTTCTTCCCACTTGTTAATGTGGCCCAGAAAGCTATCGAGCCAGGCACGAACGTTCGCTTCGGTAACGCCGCCGGTCAAAGTCAAATGGGACTGCATGCCAACGAACGGCTGGCCGTCTATGCCGATGAGCGTTGAAACAGTCCCATGCGAAAATGCTTCACCGTTCCACTTGTTCAGCGCTATAAGCGCGGCGATATTGGAATTTTCTGCTATCTTCATTAATGTTTGAATGACCAGGTGTTGGTCATCAAGTTCGGTGACCAGGATAACCATAAGATCGTTATCCTTATCCTTGAACTTGAAGGTCACCGTTCCACTGTCTGAGGAAATTTCCCGAGCACCTTCGGTCTTCTCGACAAGCTTACGGATCTGATCAATAGTCAGGTGTTCGACTGTGGGAACGGACACCTCAGTTACGGATCCCGCCGGAACCCATAGAGTTGTGTTACTCATCGTGCCCCAAATCTCTCGCCATCATACGGGCCTTTTCAACTGTAGTTGACAGTGTGAAAGGGAGCAACAATCTCGCCCAGTATCTGGGCATCGGACGGAAAGTGCCATGTGTGTAACGCGTTAAACAGATGATGCATCTCGAAGGGCTGACGCCGCTACCTATCCTATGCCGATTACATCGCCACGGAAAGGTCAAAATCACCAAAGGGTGGCCCATGCTGCGGGCATCGCCTGGATGGGTATTCACCGATCTCGGCGGCCAGGCGAGCCACTGGGCGACCGGTCCCCATCACCGGGCGGGCAGCCAGTCCCGTAACTCGGGGTAGACGTTCTGAGCTGGCCCGGCATCCGGACGTCCTTCCGCGGGATGAGTAGTTCGGCGCCGGTTAGTGTCCGCCCGCAGGTGGAGACTTCAGCACAGAAGCAGCCACGCTCAGCACTTGACGGCTCGTACCGAGGAACTCGTGCGGCGGTGGCTGCTGCGAGCCGGACGGTGCCCGGCGAGGGGTTCCTTTCGGGGTCGATTGCGATCAGGCCGACGTCGTGCCGCGGGGCATCGGCATGTCTCCCACGCTCTGCTGCCACTCCTCCTCGGTGAGGGCGCGGGTGACGCTGGCGTCGGCTAGCGCCAGGAGGTCATCCGCGCGCCAGCGCCAGGCGGTGCGGTGGCGCCGCGCGCCGCGCATGTGTTCCACCAGGACGTATCGGCCGGCGTGGCAGAATTGCATCTCGAACGTTTCGCCGTCGTGGGTGATGCACGCCGCTTCGGCGCCGTCGGCCAGGGCCCAGATGCGCGCCCGCTGGTCCCGGCTGCCGGCGGCGACGAACGCGCTGTCGGGGGTGAAGCTGACGCAGTCCACGCCGCCCTCGACGTCGAAGCGGTGGACCTGCGCGCCGGTGGCCGCGTCCCACACGCGGACGCTCGTTTTGTCGGTGCTCGCAAGCCAGCGGTCGTTGCTGCTGAAGGCCAGCGCGGCGACGTAATCGCCGCCGTGATCGAGCCGCAGGAGTTCCTCGCCGGTGTCGGAGTGCCACACGCGCACGCAGCCGTCGTTGGCGCTTCCGGCGATGCGCGTGCCGTCGTTGCTGAAGCCGATGTCCATGGCGTCGCCGCCATGGCGGAAGGTGCGCAGCGGGGCGCCGTCGCGCGATCGCCACAGGAAGACTTCTTCCTCGCCAGTGGTGAGGACGCGCTCGCCGTCGCGGCTGAAGCGCGGCGGGAACGGCCCGGTGTGGGGCACCGTCGCAACGAGGGTGCCGTCGGCGGCGTTGAGGACGCGGGCCTGGGCTGGTCGGATGACGCGGCCGACGGCACTCGCTTCGGTCAGCACGTAGCGCCCGCAGCGGCTCGCATCGGCCCACGGGGAGAACTCGTCGGAGCGGCACTCCCACAGCGCCCGGCCGCACGAGGCGTCCCAGGCCCTCAGCCTGAGGTCCGCCTGCGTGAGGACCCGTGCGCCGTCGCCCGACACTTGCATGAACTCGATGTCGCCCTCTACGGCGAAGCGCGCCAGCCGGCGGCCGCTGACGAGATCCACGACCCGGACGGTGCCGTCGCCGGGGGCGAGCGCGGCCACGCGGCCGTCGGGATCGAAGGCCGCGCATTGCAGCCGCAGGCCGTGGCGCAGCGGGGCGTCGTTGCCGTCGCTCGACAGCCGCACGCTGTCGGCCCGGGCCCAGCGGGCAACGCAGAGCTGAGACCCGTCGGGGTGGAAGGCGAGGGCATTGGCACCGCTGTCGCCGGGGTTTCGGGCGACCTCGTCCTGCGTCGCGATGTCCCACACCTGGGCCAGGCTGCCCAGGCCGGTGGTGGCCAGCCAGCGGCCGTCGGGGCTGAAGGTGCAGCACAGGACCCCGCCCTGGGGCGTCAGGCGCGCGATCACTTCGCCGCGGCCGATGTCCAGCACCGCGGCGATGCCGTCGTCGCTGGCGCTGGCCAAGTGTTGTCCGTCGGGGCTGAAGCACACCTGCGTCACCACCTGCGCGTGGCTGACCGCGCACTGCGGCTCGCCGCTCGCGGCGTCGAAGACGCGCGCCTGCAAATCCCAGCCGCCGGTGGCGACGCGGCGGCCGTCGGGGCTGAAGGCCACGTCGAGAAGTTCAGCGCCCAGCGCCTGCTGCCAACGCAACCGGCGGCTGGGCAGGTCCAGCATCGTGAGGGCGCCGTCGGCGGCGGCGCAGGCCAGCGCGAGACCGTCGCCGCTGCAGGCAAGGGCCCGCACGACGCCGGCGGCGGGCTCTTCGGCCGAGACGGCGCCGCTGCCGGCCTCCCACAGGCGCAGACGGCCGTCGGCGCCAGCGGTGACCAGGTGCTCGGCGTCGGGCAGCCAGCACAGTGCCGTCACCTCGGTCGGGTGTTCCAGCCGCGCAACGGGCTCAAGCGCGGGCACGGCCAGCAGCGTGACGCGGGCATCGCGGTAGCCGGCCACCGCGACCAGTCCGGCGCCGGCACTCAGGCGCAGCGCCATCGCGCGTCCGCCCGTGTCGTGCGTGGCATGGGTGCGCGCCACGACGACGTCGTGCGCGCGTACACTGCCGTCGTCGCCTGCGGTGAGAAGCCACCGGCCGTCGGGCGTGAAGGCGAGGTCGTTGATGCGTCCGTCTGCGTGCCGCACGGCCAGTGCGCCGCGCGGGGGCAGCAGCCGCAGGCCCTGCTGCAGGGACTGGGCCGCCTGCAGCGTGGGCTCGGTGCGCAGCGACGCGGCGGCCAGCAGCACGCTCAGCTCCAGGCGCGTCGCGTCCTGCGCGCGCAGCAGTTCGGACTGCGCGGCCAGCAGCCGCGCCTGCGCCTGGCGGTAGAGGCGCCGCCAGCGCTCGGTCTCCGCGCGCTGGGCCTGCTGGCTGGCGACCAGGTATTCGTGGTGCTCGGGCGAGGGGAAGGGGCCGTTGACGCCGACGGCGCTGAGCCAGCGCTGCGCGTCGTCCAGGTCGGCGCCGCGCAGTAGATAGCTCGGGTCGCGCGCCGCAGCAAGCCACTCGCGGGCACGCACCAACAGGCGCGCGTGCATGCGCAGCGCCGGCAGATCGGTGACGAGCGCCTCCGCCAAACCCTGGACGGCGACCGGACGCTCGGCGTCATCGCGCGCAAAGATCCAGTTCAGTCGCGCGAGCGACGCAGGAACCTCGGCCGATCCGGGTGCCTCCGCCACCACCGGCAGCAGGCGCTTGCCCGCCGATACCGCATGGGCCAGCTCCTGCGCGCAGACCTTCGAGGCGAGGGAACGCGGGCTGATGACGAAGGCGAAGGCGTCCGCGCTGTCGATGCCACGCTCGATCTCCGCCATCCATTCGGCGGTGGGGGGAATGTCCTCCCAGTCCACCCAGGCGTCGATGCCGTGCGCCTCCCGCAACGCGCCGCACAGCCAGCGCACGAATGCGGCATCCGTGCGCGAGTAGGAGACGAACAGCCGGTTACTGGTGGCTGCGCTGGGCGGCTGTGCAGTATCTGCGGCCATCGGCTCACCGGCAGCGGCGAGGTCCGCCGCCCGGGCTTGGCGCCCGATGCGGGCCTGGGTTCGGCCGGCGTGACGACGGGAGGGGTCAGTCATGGCGGAACGCTCTGCGGCATGGCATCCGGTGGCGGGAGCGGCGCGGTGGAGGCAGGCCCGGGGTCGGTGACGATGGCCGACCGACCCGGAGGCGGAAGTGTCGGCGGTCGCCGCGGAAGCGCATCGTCAAGTTGTCAACCGTGCTTGGTGACTGCGACGGAAGGACCGGCGGCGCCGGCCCGCCCGGGACGACGCGGCGTCGAGCGGGCCGCGGCACAAAACGTCCTCTGTTTACATTCTCGCGCATCCGCTTAAGCAGAGTCGGCGAGAGTGATTGTCTCTCAATATGTTTCAGTGAGTATTCTTGCTCATGCAGTGCGCGGCTGTCCGCCACCGGTGCAGCCAACTTTCGATCGGGCGGCATCGTGCAGTGAGCGTAGGGGGGGCAGCTGTTCAAGCGTGGTGTGCCTGCATAAACACCTGGGGGCCGGGATGGTCGACTCGGCCATTTCCGGCGCAGCATTCGACCCGCTGCGCGCTGGCGCTTGAGGCGGTCGATCTGACGCGAAGTGTGCATGACGGATGCTGTTCCAGACGGTCTTGCCATCACCGGGGCGGCTGCTGCTTCATTGACTGCCTTGCATTTGCCCTGCCGTTTCTTCGGCTCAGGTCCGGACCGAAACCTGTTTGGCCCAATCGTTTACGTGCTGGATCGCGTGATCAAGATGCTCTGACCGGGCATCGCTTGTTCGAATTCGTAGATGATGTGCGGCCGGGTTGACAGATTATCACCGTAGAATCGTAGTCCCATGATTGCTGCTTGGACCGCGGCCGCCGGACCGGTGAGATTTCTTCCGCCGCCACCAATGCTGGCGAACACGCCGGTAAGCACCGATAGGAGAAGACCGATCAGTTCGGGTCCCAGCGCGCCTTGGCTGATATCGCCGAGGTTATCGAGGAACGGTATTTTGACACCGGCATCGTGGACGATCTTCAGCAACTGTGGAATCAGCTTGCGCGCGGTTCCGATCGGATCGGAAATCGTTGTGTCCATGACGATCCCGTAGGCATCGGTACATATCTTGCCGACGTCGCCAAGCGGCACGTTGGTGTATATATCACCGGGGTTGGCCTCATCGCACCAGTCCCAGGTGCAGCACGACTCCGGCAACTGGAACGCGGATATTCCGTGGCCGTTCGGGATCGCCCCGAGATAAAAAGTGTGCCCGAACGCGCGGCACGGGTTACCGAAGGTAAATCCGCAGACATAGTCGGACTTGTAGTCTGCAAACCTGCCACCGGGCTCCAGTTCCGCGCGGACGTGACTGGCCGCGATCGCGCCCAAGCTGTAGGCGCCGAGCACGAATGTGCGTGTCGGATTGTGCGCGAACCATTCAGGTGCCAGCTCGATGGCGACCTTGACCCCGTCATTGCCGCTGGGCGCGTTTGGGTCGTTGGCTACGCCGCCCGGAATACCGCCCATCGACGCTGGGTAATCAATCGGAACCTCTTCGACCCTTGCCGCGCAGGCTTGCGCGACGCGGGACGTGTAGTCCAGGCCCACCACGCCGCCAAAGCCGCGAAAAGTCAGGCAGGCGTGCCGGGGAGGTGTGGGCGGCGGGGGCGGGGGCCAGGCACCGAGTCGGACTTGGGTGGCGTAGTTCGCGATGCCAGCGGTCGCGGTCCCAGCCCCGATCATGCCGGTGCGCTTCTGAAATTCTTCGACAACATCGCGGGTGACTTCGTCGTACACCTCATGCTGGCCTTCGGTGTCGTGCGATGCGGCGAAGCCGGGCCATTGCCTGGCCCATTCGAACTTCGCGTACAGCTTGTCTTTGATGTACCCAACCTGCGGGCCGACCATCCGCGGGTCGCTCAACTCGTAGCCACACCACGTCATTTTTCTCACCTCGCTGCTGACGGCCCGCCGGTCAGGTCACAAGCGACGGGTGCAGCCGGGGTACCGGACTGATCGATATGGCTTCCCTCGGGGCCAGTTGTCTTGGCACTGCGCGCCTTTGGAGATATCTCAGCTGTCGTTCAACGAACGACCCGGGTTGGCTGCCCTTCCTGGAAGGCATGCCTTTTACCGCTTAGGACTGTTAGCTCGCTATGTCGTCTTCGTCGCAGGGGAGGCGGAAGTCTTGTTCGCAGCCTTGGCCGCTGCTTTCTTCGCAGGCGCCCTCTTGGCCGCTGCCCTGGGCGTCGGTGCAGCCTTCGCTTGTCCATTCTTCGGCTTGGCTTGTCCGTTCTTCCTCGGCGCATTCTGCTGCGCTCTTAATTCGGCGACGGAATTGCTCAGGTCGGCGACGCGTCTGCCGAGGTCGGCGAGATAGTCGACCAGCGTCCTGTTGCCGAGCTGGGGCCACCCATGGGCGCCTGGACCACGAAGCTGATCCCAGACTTCTTCCAGGAGAACGCGGTCGGTTCGCGCATTGGGCGGTGGCGGCAGGGCCGGCGCGTCCAGCGGAGCGTGTGGCACCAGCACCTCTGGCTTGGGGGCGAACTCGCCCCGCATCGCCTTTGCTATCTCGCCCCGGAACCAGTTCATGTCGATGTTGCCGGGGTCCCATTTGCCTTGTGCCGAACCGGCCCATTCCTTGTGACCGATATTGCGCTCGGCGCCGTAGCCAAGTTTGGTCGTCAGTGCTGCACCGACGTCACGCATGGAAATGATCTGCGCATCTGGCCATCGCTCGCCAGCATCGTAGCTGCCGTCGCCTCTGATTGTGGGCCAGGCACATTCGATGCCGATGAGCCGGCTGTTTGCGTTGTTTGTCGGTAGTCCGAATCCGCTGCCTGCGCCGGCGTGCCAGCACACACCCACTGCCACAATGGTTACCGTGCCGTCCGGCGTGATATGCAGGTTGGAGACTGGGCCGGCAAGGTCTGGGCGACCGTCCCTGATGCTCTGTGCGGTCGCACGGGAATTGCCCGTGTGGTGCCACATGACGCCCCAGATGTCGCCGAAGTCGCCGTGCCCGCAGTCATCCCATCCCGGCAGGGTGCGCAGCCTGTCCCCGAGTACGGGGCGCAACACTTCTTCGAGCCAGACGGGGTCGCCGGACCAACCCACTTTCGTCTGGGCTTGCGGCACTGGGCCGACAGCGGCGCCCTGCAGTGCGCGGGCGAGGACTTGGTGGGCTTCATCCCATTTGTCTTGGTAGCGCTCGGGGTAGGCGCTTCCTTGCACTAGTTGGGCGAAGATACCGGCGCTGTGTGCGTCGCGGGCCGTCACGTAATCATCGGAGAGCCGTTCGAGGAACATGTTGGCCGAATCGGCAAGCGTCATTCGTTGCCTCGCTGTTCCCCACCACGGCGGTTGCTGCTGGAAATAGCCTGACGACCGGCCATCGTCAGAGGTGGAATCGTGCGGAAACGTGTCCGACTCGGGGTCCTTGGTCGGGTTAGAAGGACACCACCATTGGCGGTTGCCCTGCGCGTCGGCTGCGCCGACCTCGGTCGAGATCGTCATCAGTGCGATGATGGTGGCGAGCTCATCAAGGCCACGCTTCAGCGAGACACGATGCACTTCTTGGGCGATTTCTTCCCGGGTGCGCAACGGCTTGTCCGCGAACCATGTGAAGCTCATGACAATCCCTTCTGGTGTTTCCTGCGCGACGATCGTTGGCAGCGATCTGGCTGTTTTGCAACAAGACCGCGAACCAGCGCCTCGTGCCTGCTGGATTTCAGATCTGATATTCACCCCGCCCGATTGGGATGCTTGATTGCAGCACCTCAGCGGTACCGAGAAAAGAGACCAAAGTCCCCACATGGCCGATCCCGGCTGCCGCTGTCGCGCGGCAACGACGACCGCCAGCATTGCAAGCCGCTGCGGTTATGGCGAGCAGCGTTGCGACGGCGTATAACCATGGATTCCAGCGTTGCGGCGGGGAGCGCGCGTAATGCGATTCAGCTGATTCGGCAACGAGCCGGATTTGGCGCCGGTGCCGATGATCCGCAAGCGCATATTCTGCTGTGGCCATCGACCACGCTGGTGATGGGGTGTCGGTTGCCGCGGTCCCGCGGCACAATGTTGGATTGTGACGAGGCGTGCAGGCGGCGCGGTCGTCCGCGCGCTGGGGTGTCTAGTCGCGCTAGTTATAGCGACTGGTCGGATGCCCACACCGGCGCTGGGTCAACCGCCGCCGGGAACCAGGTGCGGCACGGACTTGAGTGCACCGGAGATCGGGCAAGCCATTCGCTTGCTACGGCCTGCGTTCACCAACATGGACGTGGCCTGGGATCCTGTCCCTTACGGCGGCAACTTCGATCCGTGCGCCACCTTATCGACCGCCCTGGTCACGGTGGAGGCGGCGACGGGCAGTTCACCAGATCATGCCCTGTTCTTCCACTACGGCCGCTATCTTGGGACGGCCACCTGGGATCCCTACCCGTTCACATCGTTGAACGCGCCATTGACCACTGACGACACCGTCGCTCTCGACTATAAGGACGGCCGATACGTTTGCACCGCATGTCCCGGCCCGGTGACGCTGGTGCGCTACCAATGGCAGCGCGATCACGTGCAGATGCTCGATCCGCCGCCGGCTCCGTAACAGCTGTGGCCACCAGGATTCTGGCTGCACGACTGGGGCGTATTCTGTCTTCGCGAAAACCATTGTGCCGGAAAACGTTTGCGGAGCGCGCCTCGGCACCAGGGTGGCACCAGAGCGACAGCGGAAGGGGTTCATGATGGCGATGAACGGCAAACCGATTGACCTGGTTCTCGCTGGCGGCGGCGTCAAGGGTATTGGCCTGGTCGGCGCGGTCGTCAAGCTCATGGACGCGGGCTATCGCCCGTACCGGGTGGCCGGCGCGTCGGCGGGTTCGGTGGTCGGCGCAATCGTGGCGGCCGCAGCCAAAGACGATCAACTCACCGGTGCCGACGTCAAGCAGCTGGCGTTGGGCTTGGACTATCGCAGATTCCTGGATCCCGGACCCATCGAGAGCGTCCCGCTGCTGGGTCCCTCCTGGGGGATCCTGCAGGGCAGCGGCCTCTATAAGGGCGACTATGCGCACGACTTCATCGCCGACCAGCTCAGGCAGCTGGGCGTGCACACTTTCGGTGATCTGCGCCTCGAGGACGAGCAGCTGCCTGAGGAACGCCGCTACCGGCTCGTGGTCACCGCCACCGACGTGACGATCGGTCAGTTGGTGCGGTTGCCGTGGGATTATCGCCGCGTTTACGGGCTGGATCCCGACGAGCAGCCGGTGGCCGACGCCGTGCGCGCGTCGATGTCGATCCCGTTCTTCTTCCGACCCGTCACCCTCACCGCCGCCAGCGGTTTGACGTCCACGCTGGTCGACGGTGGGCTGCTATCGAACTACCCGATCGACTCCTTGGACCGCCTGGACGGCAAACGCCCACGCTGGGCGACGTTCGGGGTGACCGTGTTGCCGAATCTGCCCGAAGGCAACGACAAGCTGGTTCCGGCGCTGGCTCCGTTGCGGCTGCTGGGCGGAACGCATTTGCTCGAAGATGTGATCACCACCGTGTTGGTCGGCCGCGACCAGGCTTACCTCAACGAGCCGTGGGTTTCTGCCCGCACCATCCGGGTGGACTCCACCGAGGTCGGGGTCCTGGATTTTGGCATCTCCGCGCAGCAGACTCAAGCGCTCTACACCAAAGGCTACGAGGCGGCCGAGCAGTTCTTATCCACATGGGACGAGGATTCCTACATCAAGCGTTTCCGATGACCGGCTGCCCGACATTGGACGATTCAACGGGTGACCCGTCGGGCTTGCTGATAGCGGGGCATCCCGGCGGCCCGCTGCACGCTGCACGCTGGAGCGGATTATGCAGGCCGAGTGGTGGCGCGAGGCGATGCGCACCCCCAAGGCGCGCACCACCGAGCGGTATCCGGCGCTGCCGCGGATCCGGCTGGTTCGGCGTCGGTTCCGCGCGGCCCGACCGATCAGCTGTGTCATTCGCCAGGGTAATGGGACCAGGGTTTGGCCACGGGGTAGGGACCACCTGTTTGGCTCAGTGGGGATGATCTGCGCTTGACGGCGAGCTGTCAACAGAGGGCTTCTGGCGTTGTCGGTAAGACGGTCCTTCGACGACAAGTTCGTGCGCGGTTGAGGTGAGCCGGTCGACGGCGGATTCGGCGAGCATGGCGTCGGTCATGACCGTCAGCCACTCGTCGGGCCCCCTATTTGACGTGACGATCGTGGCGCTGCGTTGATGCCGGGCGACCACAAGCTCGTAGAAGTCGGCGGTAGCGGTGGCGTCCAGGGGCTGCAGCGCGAAGTCGTCGATGATGAGGAGGCGAACTTGAGCCAGGCGCCGCATCTCGGCTTCGGTGCTGTTGTCGAGTCGAGATGCCCTTAGCCGCTTGAACATTGCATCAGCACGCAACATCAGGGTGGGGATCCGACGGCGCACCGCGATATGCCCCAACGCGGTCGCGAGGTGGGTCTTTCCGACGCCGACGGCACCGAGGATCACCGCACCGTGGGCGGCGTCGAGGAACCGCAGACTGGTTAGGTCGGTCCACACGGTGCGGTCGTAGCGCACGGCGGCATCCTCGTCCCAGGTGTCCAAACGCATGGCCGGATCCAGGCCGGCGGCGCGGGCTCGGCGGGCGGCTGAACTGGTGTCGCGGCGGGTGGCTTCATCGGCGAGGACCAGCTCCAAGAATGCGGCATGAGACAGCTGTTGGTGGCGGGCCAAGGCGAGCCGTTCGGGCAGGGTGTCGAGCATCGGGGACAGTTTGAGTTGGCGCATCACCTTCTTCAGATCCGCTGAGATCGGGTCGTTGACAACTTCTTTGGCGGGCTTGGTCACCACAATCCCTCCTGGCCCTGCTCACCGGTATCGCCGCCGTCGATCACGTGCAACCAGTCCGGGCGCGGTGTCGGGCGGTACTCGCGGGGATCGCGGGCGAATCGGGCCGCGGCCAACCCGGAGGCGGCCCGCGGCGGCGGGACCGGACTGTTTTCGGTGGCCTGCTCCAGCATGGCGGCGACCTTGGTCACTGACACGACATCCAGATCCAAGGACCGGCCGCAGGCTGTGTCCACCGGGCCCGGTCCGTAGCGTTTGACCAACCCGAGCAGCCGATAGACCTGACGCATTCTGGTCCAGGGCAGGTCGTGGTCGACGAGGCGTTCGGCGTAGATGCCGATATTGGGGCCGTGACCGGCTGCGGTGGCGATCAGCCGGTGCAGGTCCCGCATCGCGTAGCCGGTCTTGTCGGCAGGCAGATCAGTCGGGTCGGTGGACCGGGTGCCAGCGGGCTGGCGCGGATGGGTCTTGATCAACTGGCCGCGGTGATAGAACTTCGCCAACTCGGCGTCGGCGCGGGCAGTGATGGTCTGCCCGCGCAGGTGGTGCGGGATGGAGTACAACGCCTTGGCCAGCTGCACGTGGTAGTCGCGGGCCACCTTGACCTCGGCATACACCGGCACGGCGTACCGCACCGTCGGAGCCGCCAACAGGTGCTCGGCTTCCCGGTCGGCGAACACCACCGTCGGCTGAGCACACGTGGTGCCATGGATGCGCAGACCGGCCTTGTTCGCGCACCACGCCTGCGCCCGTTCCTGAGCGTCGGCGAGGTCGGTGAAGTCTTCGCCGGCGAAGAAGTTGTTGCGCACGTACTGGACCATCCGCTCCACACGTGGCTTGTCTTGCGGGTGGGCGACCCGGGCCGGGTCGGTGCTGAATCCGCGGGACTGGGCATATTCCAACCACCCGACGGTGAACCTCGGATTCACCGAATCAGCATGGGCCACAATGGCGCTCATATTGTCCGGGACGAGGACCTTGAAGACACCGCCGAAGAACGCCCACGCTGCTTCGCAGCCGTCGATGACCGCGGTCAAGGTTTGGGAGAACGTCAGCCACACAAACATGTGCCGCGAATACACCGCGGTGAAGATCAACGCATGCACCACCCGACGCCGACCCGCTGCCGGATCGAAGAGCATGCCCATCCGGGCGAAGTCGATCTGACATTCCACTCCCGGTTCGCCGTCGACCACCGGCACCGTGCCAGCCCGTCGACGGCCCTGATAGCTGGTGTTGTCCTGGCAGTACCGGTGCAAGGTCCGCTGCGGCACGAGCACGCCCTGGCGGGACAGCAGGTCACCGATCTTCACCACCGTGAGGTCAGCATCGATCCACTTGTTGATCTGATCATGGTTGGCCGACAACAGTTCCCACGCAGAACCGTGCCCTTGGGGGCGATCCGGACGGACCACGGTGACGACCGCACCGATCAACGCGTCGTCGAGCTGGTCCACGCCGCCGGCCCGGTCCAAGCCCGCGGCGACCGCCGCTTCGACGTAACGCCGGGCGGTCTTTCTATCTACCCCGGCTTGGGTGGCCACCACACGCAACCCGTGCCCGGCCAGCCACGCACGAAGAACCTCACGAATCTCGACCACAGAAACCTCCCGAAACATCCGCGGACCCCTTCACATGCATCGATGTGAAGCGATCCGATCCAGTTATCGAGCGGCCCCCGACGCGACACGCCGGTGGTCCCATTACTGGCAATCAGGTGGTCCCATGACCGTGGCTAAACCCAGCTCAAACCGGTCCCATCACCATGGCGGGCGACATCGAATGCAGGGTTCACCGTAGTTATGAAACCCTCACCGTCTGCATCGGTCACCCAGGACGAGCGGATCGGTTACGCCAGGATAAG
>Ga0335071_10001222_pt1 | contig 27854 bp, 29 predicted proteins | sample Lox_Sample_15_FD_206724 | JGI IMG/M metagenome (GOLD analysis project Ga0335071, IMG submission 206724) | Soil microbial communities from Loxahatchee National Wildlife Refuge, Florida, United States - Lox_Sample_1.5 | ecosystem: Environmental > Terrestrial > Soil > Wetlands | place: USA...
TGCACTCCCTGGGAAAAATCATTGGTTCCGTGACCTCCAGAGCGGGACAAGGCCCCCCGCACGGAGAATTTCCTGCATCTTGTGCGAAAGGGGCCTGATGGGAGTCTGTCTGTGATCGCACCGTACCATGCCCTCGTCGATATCGATAGTGACTTCCGCCCCGTCGGGACAGCCGCATTCACCCTCGAGAACAGGGAGACCGATATTTATTGCATTCCGGAAGAAGATCCTCGCATAAGAAGGAGCGACAATGGCCCGGACGCCTGCCTCCTTGAGGGCTACCACTGCCTGTTCGCGTGAGGACCCGCATCCGAAGTTCTTACCGGCTACGATAACCGATCCCGGGAGACGCTCCCGAAGCCCGGGATCGTAATCCTCGAAAATGTGCTCGGCCCAGATCTTCCGGTCCTTGGTCCTGAGATAGCGACCGGCGATGATCTGGTCGGTGTCAATATCGTCGCCGATTGCAACGGCTTTCCCTTCAATCCGCATTCATTCACCACCGGGAACGGTAATGTTACCTTTCAGGGCACTCGCAGCTGCCGTGGAGACCGATGACAGATAAATTGTTCCTCCGACACCCATCCGGTTCGTAAAATTCCTGTTGGCGGTGGACAGGCAGACCTCGTCCCCACCAAGTACTCCCATGTGAGCCCCCAGACATGGCCCGCAACCCGGGGTCCCGATTGTACAACCCGACGAAAGGATTGTTGACAGGATCCCTGTATCTGTTGCACGCTGGAGCACCGCAGCCGATGCAGGGATAACGATCGTCCTGACTGCCACCTTTTTTCCCCTGACAATGTTTGCGAACCTTTTCAGGTCGTCATACCTGCCGTTCGTGCATGTCCCGACAAATACCTGGTCAAGAGCGGTCCCTTCGAGTTCCCTGACAGGCAGGACCGTATCGACTCTCGGCGGGACGGCGATTACGGGTTCTATCTCACAGAGGTCGATATGAATCTCCCTCGTGTACCCCGTCGTTTCCCTGACCTGTGGTTCAACAGGGTGGCCATACCCGGCCAGGTATTCACGGGTGATCTCGTCTGCATAGAAAAGTCCCGTTTTCGCCCCGCATTCGACGGAGAGATTTGAAACGGTAAGCCTGCCCTCCATGGGAAGGTCTTTTACTCCTTCTCCGATGAACTCGAGGGCCTGGTAGGTGGCCCCATCCATGCCGAGTTCTCCGATGACGACAAGCGCGAGGTCTTTTGCCTCCGATGCCCCGGTGAACGATCCCGTGATATCGATTGCCGTGGTCTCGGGCACCCGGAACCAGGTCATCCCCGATACCCAAATCGATGCCATATCGGTAGCACCGACGCCGGTTGCAAACGCACCGAACGCTCCCAGGGTACAGGTATGGGAATCTGCGCCGACTACCACCTGGCCTGGTAACACTTCTCCTTCGCCCATCAGCTGATGGCAAACGCCGCCGCCGATATCTGAGAAATGAATCCCCCTGGATTTCGCAAACTCCCTGAGTTCCTTCTGGAGAAGGGCCGTAGTGGTGTTATTTGCAGGCACGATGTGGTCGAACAGGATCGACAATCTCTCGGGATGGGCAAGGGGAGGGCATCCCATCTCCTTCCATGCCTCGAGGGTGAGGACCCCTGTACCGTCGTGCACATAAGCCCTGTCGACCACGACGTCGACATATTCCCCGGCCTTTCCTCCCAGGATCCGTTCCGAAAGGGTGCTCAAACCCGCTCATCTCCCGATCGTGCCGTTTGTATCAGTTCGAGAAGGCGTCCCGGCGTGACGACTGCTTTGTGTTCCCCCTCCACCTTCACCTGCTCGAGGACCCGGCAGATCTGCTCCCGGGTAAGGTGGTAACCAAGGGATGCCACGACATGCTCAAGGGCTTTAGACCCGGTATGTTTCCCGAGGATGAATTTCCTTGCGCCGCCCACCATGGCAGGCGGGACGTATTCGTAAGTCTCGGGATCTTCAAGAATTGCGGCGATATGAATGCCGCTTTCATGGGCAAATGCGTGAGACCCGACTACAGGGTGAGTAGGTTCTATCACAATCCCCGATGCTTTCTCCACTATCTTCGAAAGCTTTTGGAGGTGAGTCAGATCGTACCGTCCGACACCTCCTTTCATCCTTAATGCAACAAGCACCGATTCGAGAGGGGCATTCCCTGCCCGTTCCCCGATCCCGTTTACCGTCGTATGGAGCTGGAATGCTCCTGCCTCGGCGGCAGTAATCGTGTTCGCGGCAGCAAACCCCATATCGTTGTGGCAATGTGCACATATCGGCACCCTGACCGAGGATACGAGATCCCCCATCACCTCATACATTTCCAGCGGTGTGAGAAAACCCACCGTATCGGCGAAGGAAAGCAGGTGCGCCCCATGTTCCTGTCCCTCGAAAAAGACGTGCTTAAGGAATCCCCGTTCAGTCCTGGAAGCATCTTCAGCCGCAAACCTCACTTTAATCCCGTGTTCGTGAACATATTCGACGATGGAAAGTGCCGAAGCAAGCACCTCTTCCCTCGGTTTGTTCCGGTATTTGTGCCGGATATGGAGGTCCGACGTCGCGATGAATATGCTGACGAGGTCGACCCCGCAGTCGATAGCTGCGTCGGCATCTTCCTTTAAGGCCCGTGCAAGGCAGCATGTCCTTGCTCCGAGTCCCATTCGGGCGATTGCAGAAACACATCGCTTTTCTTCGGCCGAAACGACCGGAAAACCGGTCTCGATCACTTCCACCCCGACCTCGTCGAGGACAGAGGCGATTGCCTGCTTTTCCTCGCAGGTAAATGACACTCCAGGGGTCTGTTCCCCGTCTCTCAGCGTAACATCACAGATCTCAACATTCCACGGTTTCATGGTGTCTTCCTTCCGGGCACTTTCCTTCGACAACGATCACAACCGGCGATTCCGGCACGGTAAGGGCATCGCGTATAGAGACAATATCGCCGTCACGATATATCACCGGTTTTGCCCAGGAGATATAGCGGCCGATGTCGTACGCCTCCTGCCCGCCCGTCATCGCCATACAGTCATTCTTCATGACGATACAGAGGAGGGGCAGCTCCTTTTCGAACACGTCAATTAATGCAGGTATTCCCGAATGGAGCAGGGCATAATCCCCAGTAAGCGCGACCCTCGTGCTTCTCGCAGCGATGCCAATCGAAGACCCCATCCCGTAACTCACCCTGCCGATAGTGAAAGGGTCGTTCATGCAGAGCACGCAGCACCCGGCATCGCAGACCACCGGGAGGTTCTTCTCCTCGAGGGCATGCATCAGGGGCAGGAATGGGCAATCCCTGCAAAATGAACGGTAGAACCCCCTGCTCAGGTAACGCTCGGGTTCTTCGATCCCGGATAACTCCTTACCGGTATGCTCACCAAAAAAATGGCGTCCCTCCTCGCATATCTCCCTGAACCCACCGGATTTGCAAGGCGGGGGATATACGGTCGATATTTTTGAGACCTGCCCGGGCCGCCAGGTCGCCGGAATTTCCACCGATCCTACGGCAGCGCTTGCCCCCTGGATAAAGTTCAGGGAGGAATGTTTCGACCAGTCCTGCATCTGCCGGAACCGGTTGCGGGAGAGCTGGACCCGCCCCCACATCGTGAATTCCCCGGAAGTTACCGACCCCTTCCCATCGCATCTTTCAGCAAAATCGGCAGGTACGTCCGCCGAGAGTAGTCCCGGAGTGAGGCGCAGGAGGCAGATTCTTGAAAACTGCTCGGATGCACGGAAGGCCTCTTCGACGGCCCGGGCTGCATTCCATGGTCCCGGTTCGATCACCGGTACTTCAGCCAGTTCACCAAAATATCGGGAATCCTGGGCATTCTGCGAGCCAACGGCCATGGGATCGTCCCCAGCCACTATCACGACTCCCGAGATCAATCCCTGAGTCGTGGCCTCGACGAACGGGTCGGCGCAGGCATTCATCCCCACATTCTTCAGTATTACCGCGGCCCTTCTTCCGGAAAGCGAGTCTCCGATTGAATATTCGACGGCGACCTTTTCGTTGATAACGGTCTCGGCTCCGGTAAGATCCAGAAGCCCGGTAACAGGATATCCCGGTACCCCATACCAACAGTCCGCCGATCGTTTAAGGGCATGTGCGATGACTTCCGTCCCTTTCATGGTCACCTCCCGGATATCTTTCAGATTGATGACCGGTCCGGACTATTGTTCGCGATATTGCCTGGATTATGCTTCTCATTTCACACCCGGAACTTCCCCGTTTTGGCGCGGGTCCAATCGGGACTCCAAATTGTCGCAGAGAGCGAGGGCATCGTCGTAACGGGTGTAAAACGGGATCGCGGCAACCGCCCCGATGATACCCCGGCCGTTTTTCATGAAGACCAGGTCGGAATTCTCAAGCCGGGAAAGCCCTGCCCTGTCGATTTCTCCCTGTTTCACGCTCCACGCGAACGGGAGAAGATCAGAGGGATCGAAACCGGTATAAACCGCCATCCCGGTGTCGCCGGAGAGCGTATAACGCTCCAGAAGGTCCAGGAACCGGTCGGCAAGGATCCGGGGCTCGACAGAGGCAAATTCGACAACAATGCTGACACAATTTTTTGTACGATATTTTACCGGAAACAGCTGGACGATCGTATGGGAGATATACCGTGAAGACTCGTCCTCGACTGCTTTCGCAATATTATGGACGAGCGTCCATGTCGCTCCCTCCTCAGGTGTGTCGGTATCGTCGACCCCGATCAGGACCCTTTGCATTCTCGGGAGCCAGATCGTCGATCCTGCCCTTTTGCCACCCCCCGAGGGGTCATTGACACAGCGGAGAACTCCTTGCGCATAAGAGCGGCATGCCGATGCACCGACTCCGCCGCCCCCGAGACCAACGTAGGAGACCTTAATTTCATCCCCGTCTACCGCCACCCCCGATATCCCTGCAGGAAAACGCGATCCTTCGAGGGCCAGGTCAGTCTCGCCGGGCGTGATAATATATCTCATCGTCTGACCGATGTTCCGGACCGACCTGACAAGCGGGCTCTTGGCATAGTGCTGTTTCGCCCACATCGCACCACCGGTGCATTCAAAAAATTCGATCAGCTCAACCCGCGTTCCCGTATCATCTGCAATGGCAATAATCCTGGGATAGTTGATGATGTAAGGATCAACAATGTTCGCCATAGAGACCTGCCGCCTCGACGCCTCTGTTGCCCCACAGCACGGCTCCGAGAGCCCCTATCCGACCTTTTCTTGCTGCCTTGTCAATGAAGGAGATCCCTGCATCTCTTGCCATTTCTTCCGCATCTTCGAGCTTCACAATCTCGGTCTTGACCCGCCGGCAGGCACCGTTCATGATTTTTGGAAATTCCAGTCCCCTGAAACAGGCGATCCCGGTGTCGTCGGAAAATGACATCTCTTCAACAAAATCGCGCACATAACCGAGAAGGCCTTCTACCGAACCGGGCCTGACTGCAAAATTCAGGGCAGATGCCACGCAGTTCGTTGTTTTTTCAGGGACCTGCGGGTTCAGCTGGACCAGTCTCATATCGATGAATTCAACGCCCTCCAGGCGGCACTGTTCACCGCATTTGAGGGCGAGTACCCACGTGGCACCGTCGGAACTGGTATCGGTATCATCGATGCCGATGGTGACTTTTTCATAAAGCGGGGAATAAATCCGCACCCGGTTCGTTCTCGCACCCCCGACGGCCATATCTGCTTCTTCGGGATATTCCACTCTCGTCACGCCCGGAGCCTGGGTGAGACAGGCAGCGATCCCGAACCCGGCGCCCGCGATACCGGCCCATGACGTGATCACCTCATCGCCAAGGACTTCCACACCTTCGAGGGCCTGGCCTCCTATATCCTTGCCGGCAGCACCGAACTGGACCGGTGACGACCCCACCCGTGCGATCATACTCAGGGTATGGCCCTGGACCTGGGCGGACCTGATGACTCCTTTCGCACGAAGCCTGTTCATCGCGTCCCACTCGATGGGTCCCCTCGCATGGCATTGTTCGATGATTTCTGCAAGGCCTGCTTTTTGGTCGACCATGACGAGAAATCCTCTTGAAAACAGCGTACCATATTTATTTTTGATTTCCAAAGGCGTTTTGGTAATCATTTTATCACCGGAATTATCGTTAACAAAATAATCGGTGATATATTATTTAAGAAGATCGATCCAGGGGTCAGGGCATAAGTCTTTGATAAACTGCTCGTCCTCAGGACCACCGCCTGATGGCGATCCGGGTAGGCAGATAGGGGACGGCCCCGTCTCACCAGCGATCTGATACACCAAGACAATGAGGAATTGAAAAGATCCGGGACTAAAAAAATAAGGTTTCAAAGAATTTTCTGGAGTTCGAATTTATATGGCCCGAGGGTCCCACCGTAGTTTCCGGCGCTGATGAGTTTTACCCCCTTCACCATGCAAGCCGCCCTGATACCCTGGGCCATTGCCTCGCTTACCGCTTTTTCCGATACGCCATCGATCACGATCTCGAAGACACCATTCACACCATCCGGTATTTTGCTCCCGGTCACCTTGCCTTTCAAAGTCGGGCAGTATAATTCATTGGTGCTGGCGTTCATGAACTTGTATTTCTTGCTCCCGACCTTTGACCCGCTTCCGACGATGCCGCCTGGGAACGATGTTATGACCCCGCAGACTTCCTTGATGGCTTCAACTGCCGCTTCGGCTCCGGTAAGGGCCGCCATGGTACTGTCGGCCATAACAAAGAAATTTCCTCCTGCAACGCCCTTTACGACGCCGATCTCTTCCTCGGTCAGGAAGTCCCCGCCCATGAGGGGAATGGCCCAGACATTGCGGTCCGCGACCTTGGTCTGGTACTCGTATCCGTCCCCGAAGAAGTGAAGTTTCATGGGAAGTTTCTCTTCGCAGTCAGTGATCCCGTTGAACGCTGCAGTGGTCGGAGCGGTCAGGACGCACTCGGCGATCCTTTCGATCAGTTGTTCTTTTAATTTCTTTTTGCTCGGGTGCACGATCAGGATGCCGAAACCCGGCCTCCCGTCGGGTGTCCGCTGGGGGGGGACATACTGGTCAATACCCGCCTCTGCAGGACAGGCGATTACCGATGTGCCAAAACCCGTGGCCTCAACGGCCGACCGGTAGGCGAGTTCCTTTGTTGCAGCCGTGATTATTACCGAAGTAACCCATGCAGGGAATGCTTCGGCGAACGTGTTGTCGATCTTGACTCCGTTAATTTCCATAGCAGTACCTCATTCACACAATGTACCTTGGCAGACATAGATGAAATTTTCTAAGTGCATTGTAAGTTTTGATATCAGGAATCCGACACGCCGGGAATCCGGGACCCGTATCGGAATGGCTGATCCTGCGGTCATTCAGGAATTTCACTTTGTTGAGATCCGACATTTTGCAATGCCAGAACAATGGGCGATATTCTTCACATCTGATGATTTTGTTATGAAATTGCATCACCCGACGATTCCCGGGGCCCCTTCTGCCGCTGTGGCGAACCCCTGGTTGCGATAGGGACTCGCGGAAACCGATTAATCCCTGATTCCGAATTGACCTGGAGCAGGTTATGCTAACAACCTTTAAAAAAGCCATTTTGCAGTGCAATTTCAATTTCAACGGGTTAACAATAAAATTCTTACAGACCAGTCCAGTTTTAAGGGTATTACAGCATAAACTGTATATTGCTATATCATAAGGAGGCAGGGTCCAGACAGCCCACCACCCCATTTTAATCCGGGATGTTCGTTCAGGCGCGTTGATGAAGAGTCTGCGGGGATGAAATTACTTATCAGGACGAAAATGCAATGCAATGAAAAGAGAAAGGAATGGGTCGGATGCCAGGAGATTCAGGATTGAGGGAGGAAACAAATTCAGGGGGGTCTGGTAATGGCGGCCGGGTCGCATCCCCTATTATTGCCATTGCCGTTGCCCTGATCATTATTCTCGTTATTGCCGGGGGAGTCTTCGTCAACGATGCGGTTAAACCGCAAGCACAGGGTTTTTCAAATACAACCGGCATGGATGCCGACGGACTGTACCAGGTTTCCACCATCGACGCACTTTCATCCGGCATATACGACGGAATTGCGACCGTAGGTGAAATTCAGAAACACGGTGATTTTGGAAGCGGGACATTCGAGGGCCTGGACGGGGAACTGATAGCATTGGACGGAAAGGTTTACCAGGCAAAGTCTGACGGGAGCGTAAAAGTAGCAGAACCCTCGATGACCGTTCCCTTTGCAGAGATGAAATTTTTCCGGCAGGATATGGTGTTCGATATTCCCGGAGGGAAAAACATGTCGGGTACCGAGAATGATATAACCGGGCAGCTCCCTTCGGGAAATCTTGTCTATGCAATAAAGACTTCGGCGACATTTCCTGACATTACCGTCAGGGCGATTCCCAAGCAGGACAAGCCGTATCCCCCGCTGCTAACCGCAGCCAGCCAGGAATCGATCTTTCACCTGAAAAATTCCACCGGCACCATAGTCGGCTTTTACTTCCCTGATTCATTCAGCGGTGTGAATGTTCCCGGATACCATTTGCATTTTATTTCAGACGATCGAACGAAGGGAGGTCATGTCCTCGACTTTACGGGGCCGGGTACCAACCTGACGGTATTCGCCGATACCGTATCGACAGTAACCATCACTCTTCCGACAAAAGGGGATTACCTGAGTGCTAACCTGTCAATGGGGTCATCACCGGGAGGTATCGCATCCATTGAAACGAAAAGCAGGTAACCGGTGAAAGAACTTAATATCTGCAACGGTGCCCCGGGTCAATAGCCGGAAAAATCCCTATTAGTACTGAGTTATCCCGCCGGAACCGCTAATCCGATCGTTTCAGAATGAAAGCGGGATCGGGATCGGGTCCAAAATCAGCGGGTTTAAACGGTCATCAGCACCAGGTAAATCTATGGTATTGACAATTCCAAATACAGTCTGGATATAGTTGTTTATCGCGGGATATTCGCCCCGTAAAAGAGTTTTCTTACTGGTAACCCCCGCGCACATTTACTCCCGACCTCCCCTGAAATTCGTATCGGTTATTATGATTTTCCAATCTCATTTATGCTATTTCCAGTGTAAGAGGCGGAATCCGGAGCGTGATTATCGGTGGATGCCTGTTATAAAGATTTGTGGGTCGAATTTTGAAAAAAAACAAAAATGCGGCATTTTAAAGCGCATATAATTGTCCCCTTTAAGTTATGTATTAATAGTTACTTTATTATCATTATATAATAAAATAAATTAACACCGGAATAAAACATGCAAAAAACCTCCATTGTAATTCAGAAGAGTTTATCTACATTATTTTACAACTTTTTTTATATCGATTTTATAATCGATCTAGCTGGTGCGTGAAAAAAAATGGCATTTGCAGTGCATATTAACATGGAGCATTGTACCGGCTGTAACAATTGTGTGGTTGCGTGCCCGGTCGACGCATTGGAACTGCATACAGTAGATCCTGCGACAAAAGACAAGATCTACAAAGTCAGGGGTGGAAAAGCCATCGTTCTTGACTTCAAGGCAGAACTATGCGCCGGTTGCGGAGTTTGCGTAAATGCATGCCCATATGATGTTATCAGGCTGGCTGGACCCTGGAATGCAGAGTCGGCAAGAGTACAGTGAGTGAATGGAGTGAGGTTTAATACATGAACACAATGTTTCCTAAATTCTCCAAGAAGCGGGATGGCGTCAATTACGTGAATGAGCAGAAACTACTGCAGAATACGAACACGCTCATCCTGAATTCTGAAGTCTGCACCGGATGCGGGGTTTGCGTTGAATCCTGCCCCGAAGAGGCTATCGTTGAAGGCCTCGTCGGAGCAGTGCGGAGAGGGGCTATCGATTACGCAGCGCCGGTCGATATCGATGAACAGAAATGTGTCTATTGCGGTGTCTGCGTCATTATGTGCCCGTTCAATGCCCTGACGCTGAAGGTGGACGGAGAAGAGAGGCTTCCGATAATCGAGAAGGAAGGTTTCCCGCAATACGATATGACGGCGAAAATCGACCCCGAGAAATGCGTAAAATGTACCATCTGCGATGAAGTCTGCCCCAGGGATGCAATTCTCCGGGATGTTCCTGTTTATGAAGGAACCGATGCGTCCGGGAAAGAGCGGCAGACTGCGTTGAAGAGCAAAATAACCTTCAACGTGGACGATGAGAAGTGCACCAAGTGCGGGATCTGCGGTGCACTCTGTCCAGCCATCGAGGTAAAACATAAAAAATTCACGGCAGAAACCGGCAAAGTCGAAGGCGAAGTCGTATGGGACGAGGCACGCTGCGATGCATGCAAAGTCTGTGTCGAAATGTGCCCAGAAGACTGCATTACCGTCGAACGTGAGATCGTCAGCGACAAAATGGCCGGAGAGGTCAATATCGACCAGAAACAATGCTGCACCTGTACCTGGTGCTCAACCAACTGCCCGACAGAGGCAATTACGGTCGAGAAACTATTCGAAGGGACCATCGAATTCCATGCCGAGAAGTGCCCCGGCGGTTGTTCGACCTGCGTGGATATCTGTCCTGCAAATGCTATCTATCTGCCAACCCCAAAGCCGGCAGCCGATATGAAGGGTCAGATCGAGCCGACAATTGCGGTAAACGATGATTATTGTATCCGCTGCGGTGCCTGCGTCGAGGCATGCCCCGGAGAAGATATCATTGTCCTCGAGCGGACCGGTATCAGGATGAAGGGAGAAGAAACCGACCTTTTCAAGAAGATAAAGGCAAAACTTTTCACGAAGCGCACCTCGAAGGTCAAGGAAGAGAAACCTGCTCAGGTCAACCTGAAAGTAATGGAGAAGGCGTGAGGTAACAGGCATGGCAAGAACAAAAGGATACCCTGAAGCATTAGACAACAAGTTGCGCGACCGTTTCCTCTATGGAGAGGATACACACCCGGAATTTACAACCACGGTTGAAAAGATTTCCATGACTATCCCTCACATGTGCTACCAGTGCGGGACCTGCACGGCGTCGTGCCCTTCTGCTCCGAGAAGCACATACCGGATACGCAAATTTGTCAGGAGAGCATTAATGGGCCTCGAAGATGAGGCACTCACCGACCCGGATCTCTGGCTCTGTACTACCTGTTACAGCTGCACCGACCGGTGCCCCCGGGACATCGCACCGACCGACGTAATCATGGCAATGCGAAACCTTGCATTCAAGAGAGATATCATCCCTGTGAATTTCTTAAAAACCGTCCAGGCAATATATTCCAGCGGTCACGGGGTCCCGAATAACGACGTGAACAGAGCTGCACGAGTGAAGCTCGGACTCACGGCCGACCCGCCGACAACCCATACTTATAAAGAATTTATCCCAGGGATCCAGAAGATCCTTGATTATTATAAGCTCAAGGAGAACGCAGACCGTATTGTCAAGGAACGGGAGGGCTGAGCACCATGGAATCAAGACATCAGTATGCATTCTATCTCGGCTGCATCGCCCCCAACCGGTACCCGGGTTCCGAGGCAGCGGCTATCAAGACAAGCAAAAAACTCGGGATCGATCTCCTGCCCCTGAAAGGCGCGAGCTGCTGTCCTGCACCCGGTGCGTTTGGCTCTATCGATCTCAACGTATTCTATGCAATGGCTGCCCGGAACCTCGTCCTCGCCGAACAGATGAAGATGGATATCGCCCTCCTGTGTAACGGGTGCTACAAATCCATCTGGGAAGTCAACCACAAGCTCAAGCACCACGACGAGCTGCGTGACGGTGTCAATGAGGTGTTGAAGACCATCGATATGGAATATAAGGGATCGATCAACGTTTATCACCTCGCTGAACTCATGTACGACAAGAATATTGTCGGCGTCGACAAACTCCGTGAAAGCGTTACCAACCCCCTGAAGGGGGCACGGATTGCCGTTCACTACGGGTGTCACCTGTTAAAGCCACGGAAGGACCGTGAATTCGGCAATGAAGAACTTTTAAATACCGAATCAGCCTCGTGGATGGAAGAACTCGTGGCAGCGCTCGGCGCTACCCCGGTGGAATACCGCAACAAGATGCAGTGCTGCGGCGCCGGTGGCGGTGTCAGGGGATACGATATCGTGCATGCCCTTGATATTGCAAACGAGAAGCTGATCAACGTCAGAGAAGCAGGTGCGGATGCATTGACCGATATCTGCCCGTTCTGTCAGCTCCAGTTCGACCGCGGCCAGATCGAGATCGAGGAGAAATTCGGGGTAAAATACAACCTGCCCGTGTTGCATTTCTGCGAATTACTCGGCCTGGCACAGGGAATGAGCCCGCAGGACCTTGCACTCGACCTTCATGCGATCAGTTGCGAGCCGTTCCTGCAGAAGGTGCTGTGAGGAGGTACTGACATGGCTGAAAAGAAAACCAAAAAAGAGACAACAGCAAAAAAAGAGACAAAAGCAACCAAAGCTGCAGCGGCAGCCGCTGCTGCACCAGCTCCTGCCAAGGCCCAGGCACCGACACCAGCAGCAGACACAAAACCCGGCCGGATTGGCGTATTTATCTGTCACTGCGGTACAAATATTGCCGGTTCCATAGACATCCCCACTCTGGAGAATTATGCCAGGAACCTCCCGAATGTCGCATATGTCGATAATTACCAGTACATGTGCTCGACACCCGGGCAGGGAAAGATCGAGAAGGCAATTGCGGATCACAAATTAACCGGGATCGTCGTTGCGGCATGCTCGCCAAGGCTCCATGAACCGACATTCCGGACTGCCACGAAGGAAGGCGGGCTGAACCCGTTCAGATTCGAGATGGCAAATATCAGGGAGCAGAATTCCTGGGTCCACATGCATGACCGCGAAGGCGCGACAGACAAGGCAAAAGATGCAGTCCGTATCGCTGTCGCAAAAGCTGCACTCCTCCAGGACCTCTTCCCGAAGAGCGTCCCGGTGGAAAAAGCAGCAATGGTCGTCGGGGCGGGTGTCGCAGGAATGCAGGCGGCTCTCGACCTTGCAAACGCAGGTATCAAGACGTACCTCATTGAGAAGGACCCGACCATCGGCGGCAGGATGTCCCAGCTTGATAAGACATTCCCGACTCTTGACTGCTCGCAGTGTATTCTTACCCCGAAAATGGTGGATGTCGGCAGGAGCGAAAATATCGAGCTCATGACCTACTCGGAAGTAGAAGCGGTCGAAGGATACATCGGCAACTTTGACGTCACCATCAGGAAGAAGGCACGCGGCGTCCTTACGCCAAAAGAAGCAGAAGCACGGGGTATTGTCGGAGGCGGATGCAACGGTTGCGGAGACTGCGACGCGGTCTGCCCGGTAATCCAGCCGAACACCTTCGAGATGGGGATGAAGCCGCGAAAAGCGATCTACATCCAGCACCCCCAGGTCGTCCCCCTGATTTATACGATCGACAAGGACTCCTGTATCAAGTGCGAACTTTGTGTCAAAGCCTGCGGAAATGAGAAGAGAGCAATCGACCTCAACCAGGAGGATGAGTTAGTCAAGGTCAAGGTCGGCACTGCAATCCTCGCGACAGGTTACGACATATTCCCGATCGAGAAGAAAACCGAATGGGGTTACAAGAAGTTCGACAACGTGATCACAAGTCTCGAGTTCGAACGCCTGATCTGTGCATCCGGACCGACCGGAGGCCACATGGTACGCCCAAGCGACGGGAAAGCGCCGAAACGTGTTGCATTCCTGCTCTGTGCGGGGTCGCGTGACAATACCGGTAACGCCAAGGCCTACTGTTCAAGGTTCTGCTGCATGTATTCGCTGAAGCATGCACACCAGCTCATCGAAAAGATGCCGGGAACAATACCCTATATCTTCTATATGGATATCAGGTCCTTCGGGAAGATGTACGAGGAATTCTACTACCGGATCCAGGACGAGGGAGCCAAGTTCATCAGGGGCCGTGTATCCAATGTGCTCGAAGACCCGGTGACCAAGAACCTCTGGGTCATGGCCGACGACACGCTCCTCGACCGCCCGACGAAACTCGAGGTCGACCTCGTCGTTCTCGCTGCGGCAGTCCAGCCCGGCGAACTGACACAGAAGACCAGGAAACTTTTCGGAGTCTCCTGTTCCATGGACGGATGGCTGCTTGAGGCACATCCAAAGCTGAACCCATGCGGGACCACAACGGCAGGAGTGTTCCTGGCAGGTGTCTGCCAGGGCCCGAAGGATATCCCTGATACTGTCGCATCCGCCGAAGGTGCGGCATCTGCGGCAAGTATCCCGATCCATAAGGGAGAAGTGGAGCTCGAGCCCTATTTCGCCCAGTGTATCGAAGAGAAATGTGCAGGATGCGGAATGTGCGTCAACCTCTGCCCGTATTCTGCCCTTTCACTCGTAGAAAAGGAGGGCAGGAAGGTCATGGAGGTCACCGAAGCCAAGTGTAAAGGCTGCGGGACCTGCGGCGGGTTCTGTCCCGGCGGGGCAATATGGATGCAGCACTTTGCGTCACCGCAGATCATTGCCCAAATCGATGCATTCCTTCTCGGAGGTGAAAAGTAAATGGCAGAAGAATGGAAACCAAAGATCATCGGGATCCTTTGTAACTGGTGTTCCTATGCCGGTGCAGATCTTGCAGGCGGCGGTCGTATCCAGTACCCTCCCGACGTCAGGATCGTCCGTGTCATGTGCACGGGACGAGTCGACCCGCTCTTCATCATGAAGGCGTTTACCGATGGCGCAGATGGCGTCCTGATATCTGGTTGTCACTTCGGTGACTGCCATTACCTCGAAGGTAACTACAAGGCCGCGAAGAGGATGTTCCTTGTGAAGAGCCTTCTCAAAAATATCGGTCTTGAAGACAAGAGGTTAAGAATGACCTTCGTTTCGGCATCCGAAGGTGCAAAATGGGCAACAGTCATCGGCGACGTAGTAAAAACAGTTCGGGAACTCGGCCCAAGCCCGCTCAATGAACTAACAAAATAGAGGCAATATACCATGGCGAAGATTACCCTTAACCTTATTAGCGGTCGGTCTATCCAGCAGGGAGTTGCGATGGAGGGGGGGAAAGAAAAAGACCTCTATCGCAGAGCCTGTGGGATTATCGAACTGGATAACTCCGATTTTAAACGACTTGGATGCTGGAAAAATACGAATGTCCGTGTTACCAGCGAGTATGGAAGTGTCGTAGTCAAGGCGCAAGAGACCTCACAGGGACCCCACCCCGGGATTGGATTCATCCCCATGGGCCCGTGGGCGAACCAGATTACCAGCCCGAATACCTACTCAACCGGAATGCCGACGTTCAAGGGCGTTCCGGTCGAAGTAGAGGTGGCAATGGACCAGCCGGTCCTTCTCGGCGTCGAACTTGTCCAGAAGGCATGCAGGGGTGAGATCTGATGTCGAAGGTCATTACCGATGTCATATGCCCGTTCTGCGGTACCCTCTGCGATGACCTCGAGGTCGAGGTCACCGACGACGGCAAAAAGATCACGGAAGTTTTTAATGCATGTGCGATAGGGGCGGAAAAATTCCTGCATTCCCAGGCAAAGGACCGCATTACCCGTCCAAGGTTCCAGCAACCCGACGGCACCTGGAAGGACGCAACCTACGAAGAGGCAGCGGATTATACTGCAAAAATTCTCTGCAATGCGAAGAAACCCCTGATGTACGGCTGGAGTTCGACGAACTGCGAGGCCCAGAGCGTAGGACACGAGATTGCCGAGGCTGTGGGAGCCTGTGTCGACAATACTGCAGCGGTATGTCACGGGACAACGCTGATTGCGGTCCAGGACATCGGGCTTCCAACCTGTACCCTTGGGGAAGTAAAGAACCGGGCAGACCGTATTATATTCTGGGGATGCAATCCCGCCCATGCCCACCCGCGACACATGTCGCGGTATTCGATCTTCCCACGCGGGTTCTTTACCGGAAAGGGGCAGATGAGCCGGAAGCTGATTGTCGTCGACCCGAGGGTTACTGACACAGCAAAGCTGGCAGACGTCCACCTGCAGATCGAACAGGGAAGGGACTACGAACTCCTCAATGCCCTTCGTGTCGCATTTAAAAACGAATGGCTCCCTGATGTTGTTGCCGGGATCCCGAAGGAAAAGATCCGTGAAGCGGCCGACATGATGAAAAGCGGACGTTTCGGGATCATCTTCTTCGGCATGGGTGTCACCCAGTCCATCTCGAAAAACCATAACATAGACGAAGCGATTGCCGTAACGAAGGACTTAAACGAGTATACGAAATTTTCCATCATGCCTATGCGGGGCCATTACAATGTAACCGGGTCCGGGGAAGTCCTCGCATGGCAGTTCGGATACCCGTATTCGGTCGACCTCACACGAGGATTTGCACGATACAACCCGGGCGACACCAGCTCGATCGACCTCCTTTTGAGAGGCGAGATTGACGCGGCTTTCGTAATCGGCAGCGATCCAGGTGCACACTTCCCCATCAGTGCGGTGAAACAGATTGCAAAAGTGCCATCGGTCTGCATCGATCCCCACATCACGCCGACAAGCGGGGTTTCCAAGCTCCATGTACCCGTCGCATTCGTGGGCGTTGAAACCGGAGGCAATGCATACCGTATGGATAATGTACCGATCGATTGCAGGAAGGTCGTCGAACCGCCCGAAGGCATGCTGACCGACGAACAATTCCTCGCAATGGTCCGGGACCGCGTAATAAAAATAAAGGGGAGGGCATAATATGACCGAATATATTATCAGGAACGGCCATGTTTTCGACCCTGTCCAGGGTATCAAGGGCGATAAGGCCGATATAGCAATCAAGAACGGTAAGATTGTACCAGATAATGAAATTGGAAAATCAGCAAAAGTAATCGATGCGAAAGGCAAGACCGTCATGGCAGGTGCCGTGGAAGTCCACGCTCACATCGCAGGTCCGAAAGTCAACCTGGGCCGGATTTACCGGCCTGAAGACAAGCTCTTCACGTCGACCCCGACGAAAGGACTTGAACGCATGGGGGCCGGTAACTCGATCCCGACGACCTTCAAGACCGGGTACGAATACGCGAAAATGGGTTACACGACGGCAATGGAAGCCGCCATGCCCCCGCTTTTCTCCCGCCACGTCCACGAGGAGATCCGCGACACCCCGATTATCGACGAGGGTGCATTCCCGGTACTTGGTAACAACTGGTTCGTCATGGAATACCTGAAGAACAAGGAGATAGAGAACACTGCCGCGTATATCGCCTGGCTTCTCAGGGCGACGAAAGGCTATGCAGTCAAAGTCGTCAACCCCGGTGGCACCGAAGCATGGGCATGGGGTCTCAACTGCCTGTCGATCCATGACCCGGTCCCCTATTTTGATATCACACCGGCAGAGATCATCACGGGGTTGATCGAGGCGAACGAATACCTCGGTCTGCCGCACTCGATGCACATCCACCCGAACAACCTCGGAAATCCTGGCTGCTATGAGACAACCCTGGATACCCTGAAACTTGCCGAAGATTACAAGGCGAAAAACAAGTTCGGCCGTGAACAGGTAATGCACCTGACCCATACCCAGTTCCACTCATATGGGGGTGATAACTGGGGCAACTTCGAGTCGAAGTCGAAAGAGATCATCGATTACATCAACAAACACAAGAATATCACCATCGATACCGGGAACGTCACCCTCGATGAGACCACTACGATGACCGCGGACGGGCCATTCGAGCACCACCTGACCGGGCTGAACCACCTTAAGTGGGCGAATGTGGATGTAGAACTCGAAACAGCAGCAGGTGTGGTGCCGTACGTGTACAGCCCTGATATCAAGGTCTGCGCAATCCAGTGGGCAATCGGTCTCGAACTTGCCCTCATGGCTAAAGACCCGATGCGGTGCTTCATCACCACCGATCACCCCAATGCCGGTCCCTTCACGCGCTATCCCCGGATTATCAAATGGCTCATGTCCGCAAAGGCGAGAGAAGACCGGATCAGTTCGTTCAAGAACAGCGATAAAGTCATTTCAGCCACGCATATTTCCGGAATTGACAAAGAGCTCTCGCTCTACGAGCTGGCTCAGATGACCAGAGCCGGTCCGGCCAGGTGTCTCGGCCTCGCAGGTATGTGCGGGGGTCTCAAGCCCGGGATGGATGCGGATGTGGTCGTTTATAACTTCAACCCCGATGCACCAGTCACCGATCCCGAGAACATCGAAACCGCGTTCTCCAGGGCAGCATATACCTTTAAGAGCGGTATCGAAGTAGTGAAGGACGGAGAGGTCGTCAATAACGGCAACAAGCGCACCCTCTGGGTTGATGCGAAAGTCAGGGACAACCCGCTTGTGATGCGTGATATCAAGGAAAAATTCCTGAAATATTACAGCATGACCCAGTCGAACTACGAATCGCTCGGGCACCACTTCGTACCGAACCCGCTTGCGATAGAGGTGGACGCGACCCAGTGAGGTGGAGAAGATGGAAACAGTCACTATCACGATGAAAAACTCACCTGCTCTCTATCTCGAGGCCGATACGATCTCCCCTGACTGGTTTGCAGGAAAGACTGCCGCACAGATTGCTGACCTGGTGGTTTTTGAAGGAAACACTTCCAAAAAACTTGGGGATTTCTTTGAGATTGCCGGAAATGCCGGGGCTATCGCCGCTGATACGAAGATCATAGTAAAAGGCGATGTGAAAAAGGTCAAGTACATCGGCATGAAGATGAGTGCCGGAGAAGTCGTCGTCGAGGGCAGTACCGACCAGTATGCCGGTGCCTGGATGTCCGGAGGCAAAATGCTCGTGAAGGGCAATGTCGACGCATTCGCAGGGACCAGCATGAAAGGCGGAGAGCTCACGATCGAAGGTAATGCCGGGAACATGCTCGGTGCCGCTTACCGCGGAGACTGGCGTGGCATGGCAGGAGGAAAGATCCTCGTCAAGGGGAATGCCGGAAGCGATATCGGCATTTACATGAATGGCGGGGAGATCGTCGTCAACGGTGATGTCGACGTCCACCTTGCCACTCACGCAGAGGGCGGCAGGGTTGTTGTCAAAGGCAATTCACCAGGAAAGATGTGCGGCCAGATGGTCGAGGGGGATGTTATCGTTTTCGGCACGATCGATGTGATGATGCCGGGTTTCAGGTATCTCGATGATGTCGAACTTGAAATTGATGGTGCGAAGCTGCAGTTTTCTCATTACATCGGAGACACTGGCGAACGGCATAAGAAAAAGAAAGGCCAGATCGTGTATGGAAACCTGTACCAGAAAATCTGACCATTTTCTTTTCCGGGAGCGCACTGAAAATTCATAAAAAATGAGAACGGGAATAATATTAAATGCTACATTTTTTAAAAATCTTCACACTGACCTTTCTATTGATTCGGAAAATGTAAGTTATATTTGAATATTCCCCCATTTTTAACTATTATTTTATTAAAAATATATTAAAAAATAAAAATATAAAACACAACACTTATATTCAGCATAATGAGTATATACCATTGTCCCATGAGGGGACGTGCAATAGTGACCAGCATTCAACAACAGTGAGCCTTAGCTCTCACTCTCTTCAGCGACCGTATTGTATAGCAAGTAATGGAATTAACGGAGGAAAACTATGGCAAAATATAAAGAAACATGCGACCTCTACGACGATGAGGGCAAGCTTCTCAAGAGCAATGTATCTCTGGAAAAGATCAGCCCCCTGGTAAACCCGGGTGTCAAAAAGATCATTGACCTCACCAAGAGGACCGTGGCGTTGAACCTTGCGGGGCTCGACGATGCAATCAAGACCGGTAAAATGGGCGGAAAAGGCAACCAGATCCTCGGAAGGGGCATCAAGGTAGACTGTGTCAAGGACGCAGATGCACTTTCAAAGGCAATCAAGGAAATGGTCTCTGTCAGCGATGGTGACAACACAAAGGTTACCAAAGTCGGCGGAGGGAAAATGCTCCTTGTGGAAGTGCCCACCGCACGTATCGAGGCGGCAGCAACATATGATGCGGCTATCACCGCAGTCGCTGCAGCAGCGACGATGGCTGTTATCAAGCAGTACAAGATCGGGATGTTCGAGGCACCATACGTAAAGTCAGCAGTATGGGGTTCCTACCCGGTCACCATGGGCCCGGATGGCGGTGCTGTAGCATCCATTCTCAGTATCCCCCAGAACAACGAAGGTCTCGGCTTTGCACTCCGTAACGTGCCGGCGAACCACGTTGCGATGATGACCCACAGGAATGCAATCCAGGCATCCGCACTCTCGTCGACCTTCGAGCAGGCCGGAGAGTTCGAGATGGGGATGGCAATCGGAGAATTCGAGCGGGCACAGCTCCTCCTGTACGCATACCAGGGACTTAACGCGAACAACCTCCTCTACGACCTCGTAAAGAAGAACGGGAAGACCGGAACCATCGGTACCGTTGTACAGAGCCTCGTCGAGAAGGCAATCGAGGACAAAGTTATCAAGGCAGGTAAGAAGGGCAAGAGCGGGTTCATTTTCTACGAGACGAAAGACCCGATGCTGTGGAATGCTTACGCAGCTGCAGGAACCCTCGCTGCAACCATGGTCAACTGTGGTGCAGGCCGGTTCGCACAGGCTGTATCCTCGACCCTGTTGTATTTCAACGACCTCCTCGAGCACGAGACCGGCCTCCCAGGCTGCGACTACGGTCGTGTCATGGGAACTGCTGTCGGGTTCTCCTTCTTCAGCCACTCGATCTACGGTGGCGGCGGCCCCGGTGTCTTCAACGGAAACCACGTCGTGACCAGGCACGCAGCCGGTGTCGCAATCCCGTGTGTCGTTGCAGCATGTGCACTTGACGCAGGAACCCAGATGTTCGGTCCGGAAGCGACCTCGAAGATCTACCAGGATACCTTCGGGCAGCTTGACGAATTCAAGAAGCCGATGCAGACCATCGCTAAGTCTGCGTAAATCGTTAGATTTGAATGACAGATGCCATATATCCTCAGGTCAGGATTGTTCCTGCACGCTTGCTCTACCCTGAGACAGTTCAGAAACTGTTAAACCTGCTCTATGAAATCGACGGGATCCGCCGGATGCTCCTTAACGGACCGAGCGTTCCCGCCACCGTCCCCTATGGCCCCGCGAAAGGTCAGGAAAACCCGCACACCATGCGGCAGCGCATCAAGGTCGGGGACAAGGAACTTCAACTGCAGGTACAGGTAGGCACGATTCTTTTGGAACTGGAAAACCGGGATATCATACCCGCAATCAAGGCGGCATGCGATGAGACTTTTACGAATTTCTCATACCAGTTCCAGGAAGGCAGGTACATGAAGACCGAACCATCATTGGTCGATTATGCAAAATTCGGCCCTGATGCAGATAAAAACGTCATTGGAATGGCGGATCCGAAGAGCCGACAGGGCCCCGTGATCTTACAGGGAATAAAATAACTATGCCAATGGGAAGAGTTACCCAGGTTGTCGATTGCCGTGAGGCGATGGGCATGGGAAAAGGTGGTGGAATAGCGCAACGCGGCACCATATCCGAATGCCGGTACCCCGATGTCATCGTGGTCGGCATGTCGCCCGGTCGCCGCCATGTCACCAAACCCGTATGCGACATAACCTCGGCACTAAGGCAGCAGGGCATAGAATATAGTATCAGTACCCTCGTACTGAACGCCGGAAGCGGAGTTCCGCCTGATGCAGGAAATATTGGCGGTGCAGTGCTGGGAGCTTATTTCGGCCTGACGGACAAGGAAATCCGGCAGATCGAACGGCACAAACTGGCAATTCTCCACCACGGAAACGTGAGGTCCCATGTCGTAGCCAAAGTGAGGTACATCCTCGAGGCGTGCGACATTTTAGCAATCGTCGTCTCCCAGGCCCCTATCGATTTCGAAGACCTCGCAAAAGAAGGGGTTAAAACGGCGGTTGTCATGCCACCTGCAGACAAAATAAGAACAAAAGGAACCGTGGTCGGGATTGTAAGCGGAGTTACCAGGGGCCAGACACCCAACCGCGAAAAGATGGCAGAAGTCATTCATGAGGTTATGAAAGTGATGAAATCATCTAATTCAAGGAGTGATTAAAAGATGGCTTATAAACCACAATATGGGCCAGGATCCACCCTTCCCGCCGAAAACAGGCGCAAGCAGATGGACCCAGCCCAGAAGCTCGAGAAGATGCGTGACATCAGCGACGAGGATATCGTCCTGCTCATGGGCCACCGTGCACCAGGTGCAGCATATCCGAACGCCCACCCGCCGCTCGCCGAGCAGCAGGAACCAGCCTGCCCGATCAGGAAGATTGTAACTCCGACCGACGGAGCCAAGGCAGGAGACCGTGTCAGGTATATCCAGTTCACCGACTCGATGTGGAATGCACCCTGCCACCCGTACCAGCGCTCGTATCTCGAGAGCTACCGCTACCGCGGCATGGACCCGGGTACCCTTTCAGGCCGTCAGATCATCGAATGCCGTGAGAGAGACCTTGAGAAATACGCAAAGGAACTCGTTGCTTCCAACCTCTTCGACCCGGCCCGCACCGGTATCCGTGGCGCAACCGTGCACGGACACTCGCTCAGGCTCGCAGAAGACGGTATGATGTTCGATATGCTCCAGCGCTGTGTTCTCGACAAGAAATCCGGCAATGTCAACTACGTCAAGAACCAGATCGGAGAACCCCTGGACAAGCCCGTGAAAGTCGGGAAGCCGATGGACGAGAAGTGGCTCAAGGCACACACCACGATCTACAACTCGAACGGCAGCGTTGCCTTCCGTGACGACGCAGAGGCTGTTGAATACATCCAGCGCATCCACGCGCTGAGGGTAAAATATGGCTTCATGCCAATGGAGTGATCAAACATGGCAACAAAGAAAATCGAGAGAACCCAGAAGCTCTTCCTGAAGGCACTCAAGACAAAATTCGCAGAAGACCCCCAGGCAAAGGAAACCGTTTTCGCCCGCGAGGGACTTAAGCAGTCTCCAAGGAAGATGGAGTTCGTCAAGGCCGGCCAGAAAGTCGCAATGGAACGCGGTATCTCTGCATACGACCCGATCCGCTGCCACCTTGGCGGTATCCCGCTCGGTCAGCGCCAGCTGATGTCCTACGAGGTCAGCGGAACAGGCGTCTTCGTAGAAGGCGATGACCTCCACTTCGTCAACAACGCTGCAATGCAGCAGATGTGGGACGACATAAGGAGGACCATCATTGTGGGTCTCGACCTCGCCCACCAGACCCTCCAGAAGCGTCTCGGCAAGGAAGTCACCCCTGAGACCATCAACGAATACCTCCACGTGCTGAACCACGCAATGCCCGGCGCAGCCGTCGTCCAGGAACACATGGTCGAGACTCACCCGGCCCTTGTCGACGACTGTTACGTCAAGGTCTTTACCGGTGACGACGAGATGGCCGACGACCTCGAGCCACAGTTCGTCTTAAACCTCGACAAGCTCTTCCCGAAGAAGAGTGCCGAGGCACTCAAGGCAGCGGTCGGCAAGTCGATGTGGCAGGCCGTTCACATCCCGACAACCGTCTCAAGGACCTGCGATGGTGGGACCACCTCGAGATGGTCAGCCATGCAGCTCGGTATGACCTTCATCGGTGCCTACCACATGTGCGCCGGAGAAGCCGCAGTCGCCGACCTTGCATTCGCAGCAAAGCACGCAGCCGCCATCCAGATGGCCGAGATCCTGCCGGCACGGCGTGCCCGTGGACCCAACGAGCCCGGTGGCCTGAAGTTCGGTCACATGGCCGATATCATCCAGGCAGACCGGAAATACCCGAACGACCCGGTCAAGGCATCCCTTGAAGTCGTCGCAGCCGGTTGTATGCTCTACGACCAGATCTGGCTCGGATCCTACATGTCAGGCGGTGTCGGGTTTACCCAGTATGCAACCGCTGCATACACCGACAACATCCTCGACGACTACTGCTACTACGGTATGGACTATGTAAAGTCCAAGTACGGCGGAGCAGGAAAGGTCCCGCTGAAGCAGGACGCAGTCAGCGATGTCGCCTCGGAAGTCACCATGTACGGTATGGAGCAGTACGAGCAGTTCCCGACTGCACTCGAGAGCCACTTCGGCGGTTCGCAGCGTGCAACCGTTCTCGCTGCAGCAGCAGGGGTTACCGCAGGTATCGGAACCTTCAATGCAAACGCCGGTGTGAACGCCTGGTACATGTCCATGCTCCTCCACAAAGAGGGATGGTCACGTCTCGGCTTCTACGGTTACGACCTCCAGGACCAGTGCGGTTCGGCAAACTCGCTCTCAATCCGAGCAGACGAGGGCTGTGTCCACGAACTCCGTGGGGCAAACTACCCGAACTACGCCATGAACGTTGGTCACCAGGGAGGATACGCAGCAATCGCCGGTGCAGCCCACTACGGCCGCGGCGACGCATGGTCACTCTCCCCGCTGTTCAAGATCACGTTCGCCGACCCCTCGCTGAAGTTCGACTTCGCCGAGCCACGCCGCGAGTTTGCACGTGGTGCAATCCGCGACTTCATGCCCGCCGGAGAGCGTGCACTCATTATCCCGGCCAGGTAATGGCACGGGTAAACCCCCCATTTTTTTTCTTTTTGTCCTAATTGAGCAGAAAAATTTTCAGACTCATTGATAGAGTGTTTACTGTGAAATTCGGTTGAAAAAAAAAGAATTAGCGTAGGTAAAATCTATACCGGCAGGTTGTTTCCATGGTATTCATCCACCGGTCGTCCCTTTTCCGGTCATGCAGTCGAGGTCCCGGAAATAGGGTTTAATATCGATTACCGGGGTTCCATCAAGAGAATCCAGGCCCCTGACCTTCAGTATCGTCCCCTTTCGCCCGATCAACTCCACAACGCATAACCCGACAGGATTCGGTCGTTCAGGTGAGCGGGTGGCAAATACCCCATGTTCTATACCGCTGTGAGGTGGCGTAGCAAGGAGTACAGTCCGGTCTGACCGGTCGAACCAGGACAGGATGATGAGATGAGAATGTTTTTCGATGTCCTTTAATCCCTCTGCATATGCGTCAAAAATCTCGATTTCTGAAACCGTTTCTGAAAAGCGCCCCTGGTGGGGCGCTTCAGTTCGCGTCTGATAAGGAGAATGTACGATTCCTATCAGGATAATATCAAAGGGCATAAAGAGGAATGTATGCAAACCTCCATGAACTATCTGGTTTGGGTTCATTGCACCGGAAATACAAAATAATCAGGGTTTGACTGCTGATTTAATTTTATCCATTACATCAGGAGGGATTTTTTCTATTTTATGCACAGTTTTTACATGTTCTGCCATTTTGGCCATTAATTCGGCTTCTATCGGTGTAAAAGCCCGAAACCTGCAAGCCAACCCGATATCTCTGCATATGAAGTTGGCATTTTTTCCACGGAGTGGAGATTACCACCATGTTAATTAAGAGTGCCGACAAGTCAGGTGACGTGGAACTTGTTGGACTATCTCATGCATCAGGGATGTTCAATTCCTTCCGGGTTCCAGAAACTGGGTAGAAAATGCCTGAAAAGGTCCGCTTAAAACGCGAAATTGGATTATTTGGTGCTTCTGCCCTTGGTGTAGGGGCGATCGTCGGATCAGGGATCTTCATCGTCACCGGGATCGTTGCAGGTCTTGCCGGGCCGGCAATGGTCCTGTCCGTCTTAATCGCCGGGGCTATTGCAGTCTTCTCGGCTATGAGCGTCGCTGAACTTTCTGCCTGTCTTCCCAGGGAAGGCGGGACATACTCGTTTGCAAGGATTCTTATCTCGCCCTTTATCGGTTATATCGCCGGATGGATCTGGATATTTTCCAACATATTTGTCGGTGCTGCTGTGTCGCTTGGGTTTGCAGAGTATTTTGTCACGTTATTTCCCGGTATACCAGTCAAAATGATTGCAGTGCTAATTTGTTTTATATTTCTCATGATCAATTATATCGGTGTCAGAGAATCCACACTGATCAACAATATCCTCGTATCGCTGAAAGTCCTTATCCTCCTGTTTTTTATTGCTTTTGCATTTGGCTATTTCAAAATCAATAATTTTACTCCGTTTGCCCCAGCCGGCCCTACCGGAATTTTCATGGGTGCATCTCTCATTTTTTTTGCCTATACGGGGTTTGCCCGCGTCACAATCATGGCAGAAGAGGTAAAAGACCCGGAGCATACCATTCCCCGCTCGATTTATCTCGCACTCGGGATTTCCACGCTCCTCTATGTCCTCGTCAGTCTGACTGCGACGGGGCTGGTCGGAACGGACACCCTCTCCCGTTCCATGTCGCCGCTTGCAGCAGCTATAAGTGCCGCCGGAAACCAAGGCGCGACATTTATCGTGTCGATCGGTGCCATGATCGCCACGGCAAGCGTGCTTTTGACAACGATCATGGGGGTATCGAGAATCGTATTTGCCATGGGCAGGAGTAATGACCTCCCCTCATCGGTAAGCAGGCTCCACCCCCGTTTTTCCACTCCGCATTATGCCATCTGGCTTACCGGTTCATTTATGATTGCAGCGATTCTGTTGGCCGATCTTTCGCTTGTCGTGACTGTGAGCACATTCGCAATGCTCGTCTATTACCTGATTGCCAATGCTGCCGCTATGAAAATCCCCGCTACTAAGAGGCGTTATCCCGCCGTTATTCCAGTAATCGGCGCCTTTACCTGCATCGGGCTGATGGCATTTCTTGGCCCGAATGCATGGATTATCGGTTTTGCCGGACTCGGAACCGGAGTCAGCGTGTATATTCTCCTCAAGCGGAAAAATGGCCAAAAAATCCCTTAAGAAATTGAGAACTGAAAAGATTTGATGTATGTCCTTTTTTTTGCAGGGACCGTTCCCGCCCTGAATCTGCCAATAATTGGACGATGCCCTTCATGCTCTCACGAACCAGGATGGTCAGGGAACAGTAGTCAACCGGTAAGCAATGAATTAACAGGTTCCCATACAGTCCCCATCGCATCCAGGACGCCACAAGACAGGAACCCTCGCCCACAAAGCCAGGTTATCTGAATCCTCTATGAACGAAAGTGAGGATTAAATGCTCATATATTCCAAATTTAACTACTTCGAGGGATCGTTGCCAGTGAATGCAAAACGGATATCCTGGTGGACCGAAACTAGCAGCGCCCAGCCCTATGTTTTTGCTCTGCTTAGCGACCGGTATATTTCTGGAATTTGTCATTCACTATTATCTCCATATTTCGGTCGTCTATTCCCAGTTTTTCTATCTGATAATCGTTGTTGCCGGACTGTGGTACGGGAAGAAGGCGATATGGGTTGCCTTGTTTTTCGGAGGTCTGCAAATAATCGTTGCTTTCTCCATAAATGTGTTGTTTCCTTTTGAATCGATAGTGCGGGAGCGATGCTTATCATCGTGGCGGCGGTGGTGGGTAGTCTTGCTGAGAAGATGGATATCTGTCATTGCGAAATTGTTGACAGAAATGCAGAACTTTTAGCTTCCCAACAGGCATACGAAATTGCGAATAGGAAACTGAACCTCCTTTCGAGCATTACCCGGCATGATATATTCAACCAGCTCACGGTACTGCTCGGTTACCTGGAATTGTCGAAGGAGAAAATTTCTGATCCCGATGTGAGCAGCTATATTGAAAGCAGCGTGCATGCAGCAAATACAATCCAGCGCCAGATCGCATTTACTAACGATTATCAGGATATTGGTGTACAGGCGCCACAATGGCGTAATTTAGCTACCTGCATCAAAACGATCGTATCCGTGCGCATGGTAAAAGGGGTCTCTCTGGAAGTTGATCTGGATTCCCTGGAGATCTATGCTGATCCGATGATTGAAAAAGTCTTTGTCAATTTGATCGATAATTCTCTCCGGCATGGCGGACACGTATCACATATCAGGTTCTCTTTTTCGAAACCGGGTGATTCTACAGTCTTAATCGTGTACGAGGACAACGGGGTCGGTATACCCGCATCCCTTAAAGAACGGATTTTTGAAAAAGGATTCGTAAAAACACTGGTTTCGGTCTTTTCCTCAGTCGTGAAATCCTGGCGATTAAGGGATTGACCATATGCGAAACCGGCATCGAAGGTGCGGGTG
>Ga0335071_10001223_pt1 | contig 27849 bp, 24 predicted proteins | sample Lox_Sample_15_FD_206724 | JGI IMG/M metagenome (GOLD analysis project Ga0335071, IMG submission 206724) | Soil microbial communities from Loxahatchee National Wildlife Refuge, Florida, United States - Lox_Sample_1.5 | ecosystem: Environmental > Terrestrial > Soil > Wetlands | place: USA...
CCGATGCGCCGGACGGCCTCAAGGGTGGCGTCATGGATGCGCGGCCTGTTGATCGCCTGCCCAATCTCTATGCGGACGCGGTGCGCACGATGAAGCCGGGCGAGACGAGCGCCGTCCTGCGCAGTCCGGCCGGCTATCACATCGTCAGGTTGCTGGATCGCCGTGGTGGTGCCGCGCCGACGCAGGCGCTCAAGCAGACGCACGCCCGGCACATCCTCATCAAGGTCAACGAGCTCATGTCCGACAACGACGCGCACCAGCGTGTCGTCGTGCTGAAGGAGCGGCTCGACAACGGTGCCGACTTCGCCGAACTGGCGCGCGTGCATTCGAACGACCTGTCGGCGGCCAAGGGCGGCGACCTCGGCTGGCTCTTCGAAGGCGATACCGTGCCGGAATTCGAAAAGGCGATGAATGCCCTGAAGATCAACGAGATCAGCGGTCCGGTCCGCTCGCCGTTCGGCTGGCACCTGATCCAGGTGCTGGAGCGCCGCACCGAGGATGCCACCAAGGAACGCCGCCGCCAGATGGCGCGCCAGACGCTGCGCGAGCGCAAGTCGGATGAGGCGTACCAGGACTGGCTGCGCCAGCTGCGCGACCGCGCCTACGTCGAGTACCGCCTGGAAGAGAAGTGATCCCCATCGCCGTCACGAGCGGTGAACCGGCCGGCATCGGCCCGGACATCTGCCTGGCGCTGGCAAAGTCAGCCCCGATGGTGCGCCGTGTGGTCGTCATCGGCGACCGCGACCTGCTGGCCGCGCGCGCGCGCCTGCTCGGCGTCGACATCGGCGGCCTCGAGATTCGCCATATCCCGCTGCGGGCGCCGGTTGTACACGGCAAGCTCGACGCCGCCAACGCGCGCTATGTGCTCGACCTGCTCGATGCGGCATGCGATGGCTGCACGAGCGGCGAATATGCCGCCATGGTGACCGCGCCGGTGCACAAGGGCGTCATCAACGACGCCGGTATCCATTTCACCGGACACACCGAATACCTTGCCGAGCGCACCCGCACGCCACGTGTCGTCATGATGCTGGCCGGTACCGGCGAACAGGCGGGCCTGCGCGTTGCGCTGGCGACCACGCACCTGCCGCTGAAGGACGTGCCAGCCGCGATCACGAAGGAAGACCTGACGACGACGATACGCATCCTGCATCGTGACCTCGTCGGCAAGTTCGGCTTCGCGAAGCCGCGCATACTCGTGGCCGGCCTCAACCCGCACGCCGGCGAGGGCGGACACCTCGGCACGGAAGAAATCGAAGTGATTGCGCCCGTGCTCGAAGCCTTGCGAGCAGAGGGCATGGATCTCGTCGGTCCGCTGCCGGCCGACACGCTGTTCACGCGCCACATGCTGGCCGGATCGGACGCGCAACTCGCGATGTACCACGACCAGGGCCTCGCCGTGTTGAAGTACGCCGCCTTCGAGGAAGGCATCAACATCACGCTGGGCCTGCCGATCCTGCGTACGTCCGTCGACCACGGTACCGCGCTCGACCTCGCTGGCACGGGTCGAGCGAGTCCCGCCAGCCTGTTCGCGGCGGTGAGGATCGCTGCCGAAATCGTTTCGAGGCAATGAACGGCCCGGGTGAAGCACATCGGCCTCGCAAGAGGTTTGGGCAGAACTTCCTGGTCTCGCCCGGCATCATCCGCAACATCGTCGAGGCGATCGCGCCGCAGCGCGCGGACCGCGTCGTCGAGATCGGGCCCGGTTTGGGTGCGCTGACCGAACCCCTGCTGGAACGCGTCGAGCATCTGCACGTGGTCGAGATCGACCGCGACCTGATCGCGCGCCTGCGCGAGCGCTTCGAGCCGTCGCGCCTGACCATCCACGAAGGCGACGCCCTCGAATTCGACTTCGGCGCGCTGGGTTCGGATCTTCGCGTTGTCGGCAACCTGCCCTACAACATTTCGACACCGCTGCTGTTTCACCTTGCGGGCTTCGCCGACGCCGTGCGCGACATGCACTTCATGCTGCAGAAGGAAGTCGTCGATCGCATGGTCGCCGATCCGGGCACGGCCGATTACGGGCGGCTCTCGGTGATGCTGCAGTATCGCTTCGACATGGACCGGCTGATCGTTGTTCCACCCGGAGCCTTCAACCCCGCTCCCAAGGTCGATTCCGCGATCGTGCGCCTGATTCCGAAGGCCAAGGTCGTGCTGGCTGCGCGCGACGAGGCGCTGCTGGCAAGGCTCGTGCTGGCGGCCTTCGGCCAACGGCGCAAGATGCTGCGCAACAACCTGCGCGGGCTGGTGGATGAATCGGGCCTCGAAGCGGTCGGCATCAAACCGACCGCACGCGCCGAGGAACTGGCGGTGGGGGACTACGTGCGCTTGGTACTATCGATGGCTGCGTCGGCGGCGCGAAACGGTTCCTAACGCAGATCCAAAGCGCCGCGAGATGGCAAGGGCATATCAGGATTCGCCAGACGTGTTGTCACCAACCAAGCGGCATACTTATAGTCTGCCGCCATATGCAGGAAGCTGAACGGATGTCATCCCCTCAATCCAGGACTCCTCTGGCCCATCCCAAGTACCGTCCCGATATTGACGGGCTGCGTGCGATCGCCGTCCTTGCGGTAATCGGCTTTCACGCATTTCCCACATTGGCGGTCGGCGGATTTGTCGGCGTCGACATATTCTTTGTGATTTCCGGCTATCTGATCTCGACCATCATTTTCGAGAGTCTTGATGGCGACAGCTTTCGCTTCTGGGAATTCTACGGTCGTCGCGTAAGGCGGATCTTTCCGGCGCTGTCGTGTGTGCTGGTTACTTGCTTGTTGTTGGGATGGCTCGTCCTCATTGCCGGGGAATACAGACAATTGGGACGACATGTCGCGGGTGGCGCCACATTCGTGTCCAACTTTACGCTCTGGAAAGAGAGCGGGTATTTCGACAGTGTGGCCGAGGTCAAACCTCTCCTGCACCTATGGAGTCTGGGAATCGAGGAGCAGTTCTATATCGTCTGGCCGCTGTTGTTGTGGTGTGCACATCGATTCAAGGCCATCAGACTTCCGCTGATCGTAATCATTGCGGGTATGTCGTTCTACTTGAACCTGAAATACTCTGATTCCAACGCGGTCGCCGCGTTCTATTCGCCCTTCGCGCGATTCTGGGAACTGTTGGTTGGGTCTATCTTGGCCTACGTTTCGCTGGCCGGCCGGGTGCGTCGGGCCACAACCGGTTGCAACGACGTAACCGGAAAGGCGCCTGGTCTGCCCTCGTCGGCAATGCGGGAGTCATGGCTGACGGACCTTCTTTCCTGGCTCGGGTTGGCATTGGTGATCGCCGCGTTAGTCGTGATCACGAAGGAGAAGCAGTTCCCTGGCACCTGGGCGCTATTGCCCACGTTCGGTGCCGCAATGATCATTTCCTCCGGCCCGCAATCGTGGGTCAATCGGCGCTTGCTGTCCAACCGGGTATTGGTCTGGATCGGGGTAATCAGTTTCCCCTTGTATTTGTGGCACTGGCCGTTGTTGTCGTTTGCTCACATTGTCGAAAATGAGTCACCCGGACTGGAAGCGCGAATGATCGCAGTCGCAATCGCGTTTGCTCTCGCGTGGCTCACGTACGAAGTGATCGAGAAGCCGCTTCGGTTCGGGCGCCGCGCCAGGCTAAAGGTCATCGCGCTCGTGGTGTTGATGCTTCTGATCGGCATCGTGGGCGTTCTGATCCGCAAGGGATACTTCCACCCTCGTTCGTACGGCAATCCGGTGTTGCAGTATTTCGAATTCAGTGGATATCCAACGCCTGAGTTCGAATACGTGGATGACAAATACGGCTTTGGCGCGCTGGGAAACAGGGATGCCCGACACAAGCTGCTGATGCTCGGTGACAGTCATGCGCAGCAATACAGGAACACATTCGCGGCTCTGCTTGCAACGGCGTCGGCCGTATCGGAAAGCAGGCGCGCTCAGGTCCTGTATAACCTGGACTATCTGGACCCGGACGGGTTGCTGGAAGCGGCGAGAAGGATACGCGACGACAAGTCGATTGGCCGGATTGTCATCTCAAATTTCTGGGCGCTTACCTATGGCAGTGACAAGATCAACTATGCAATCCGTTGTTGCGGAACCGAGCTTGGGGGGACAGTCGGCGGGGACGCCCACCGGGGACCGCTGACTGAGGCGCAAATGCGCCAAATTGATGAAAAGTTCGAATCTGCCTCCAAGTTGCTCGTCGAGTCCGGCAAGCAGGTCTACTTTGTATTGGACAACCCGTTCGGGGAGGAACTCGCGCCCCAGAGCCTCGTCAGCCGAAGCTTCATCGGCGGGGTTGGTGTTGCGATCAAACCGCTGCCGACAAGGGATGCGATTCAACGATCAGAGCCGGCGCGCAGTCGAATCATCGGCATTGCGAGAAGGTCCGGGGCCGAAATAGTAGATCCATTCGAGTTCCTTTGCGACGCGGATAAGTGCCCGTCCTTGTCACCGGACGGCATGCCGATCTACAAGGACTACGACCACCTGTCCCTTAACGCGGTGATACATCAGGTGAAGTACCTTGATTTTCTCGTAAAGGACTGATCTGCGCGTTGGAAGATGCATAGTGAAACGGCCCGCCCCGAGGGGCAGGCCGTTTCTCCGGACCGGAACGGGGGTTACCGGCCAGGTGGCAAACCTACTTCTTGGCGCAGGTGCTCATGCCGAGTATCGGGTAGAGCGGGCAGAAGCCGATGGCACCCGTGGCCAGGGGCACGATGCCGATCCAGGCCCACACGGGGCCGCCCATCAGGGCCCAGGCGACCAGCGCCAGGCCGACGACGATACGCAGGACGCGGTCGATGCCGCCGACATTCAGTTTCATGATGATTCTCCTGTAAACGGTTGGGAGCGACGGGCGGATTTGACCACGCCGGCTGTGCGGCGTCTGTGACCTAAGTCACTCAGGTCAGATTCCGGCGATCCGGCGCAGCCCGGCGGGGTCGAGGATTTCCACCTGCTCGCGCGCCAGCCGCACCAGCCCCTGCTCGGCAAAACCCTTGAGAAGCCGGCTGATGATTTCGCGCACGCTGCCCAGCTCGTCGGCGAGCTGCTGGTGCGTGGCATGCACGACCTTGCCCTTGCCCAGCAGCAGGCCGGCCAGGCGCTGGTCGAGCTTGCGGAAGGCGACCTCCTCGATCAACTGCATGAGGTCGGCGATGCGCTCGGAGAACAAATGGAAGATGAAGTCGCGAAAAGGCGGCTCGCCCATCAGCCGGTCGAACAGCGGGCGCGGCATCAGCGCCAGCGCGGTTTCGCCCTCGGCGATGCCGCGCGCGTTGTAGTCGGTGTGGCCGAGCAGGCAGCTCGAGGTGATGATGCAGGATTCGCCAGGTAGCACCCGGTAAAGCGGCAGCTCGCGGCCGTTGGCGGCCGGCTTGACCACCCGGATGTCGCCCCTGATCACGAACGGGAAGCCCTGGCAGGCCTGGCGTTCGTCGAATACGACGGTGCCGTCGGGCACGGTCAGCGTCTGCGCCTCCTCCTGCACGCGCGTGGCGAGCGCGGTGGGCAGCTTGGCCAGCACCGGATAGAGTTCGCGCAGCGTGTCGGTGTTCACGGGCCGATCTCCGCGATGACGGGGGCATGATCGGACGGACGTTGCAGCTTGCGCGGTGCGCGGTCGATGTCGCAGGCGGTGCACTTCGCCGCCAGCGCCTTTGATAACAGGATGTGGTCGATGCGCAGGCCCTGGTTCTTCTGGAAGCCGAGCATGCGGTAATCCCACCAGCTAAATGTCTTTTCGGGCTGGTCGAACAGGCGAAACGCATCGGCGAGGCCGAGCGCCGTGAGGGCGCGGAAGGCGTCACGCTCCGGTTCGGAGCAGAGGATCTGGTCGCGCCAGGCCACGGGATCATGCACGTCGCGATCCTCGGGAGCGATGTTGTAGTCGCCGAGCAGCGCCAGTTGGGGATGGTGCGCGATTTCCTCCTTCAACCACGCATTGAGCGCGCGCAGCCACTTGAGCTTGTACTCGTACTTGTCGGAACCGACGGCCTGGCCGTTGGGCATGTATGCGCAGACGATGCGGGTGCCGCCGACGGTAGCCGCGATCACGCGCGCCTGAGGGTCGTCGAAATCGGGAATGTTGCGCACGAGGTCGGCGGTTTCGTCGCGCGCCAGGATGGCGACGCCGTTGTAGGTCTTCTGGCCGTGGTGCGCGGCGCGGTAGCCGGCGGCTTCGAGTTCCGCGAACGGAAACGCCTTGTCCTCGAGCTTCGTCTCCTGCAGGCAGAGCACGTCGGGCTTCTGCGCCGCCAGCCAGTCGAGCACGTGCGGCAGCCTGACCTTCAGCGAATTGACGTTCCAGGTGGCGATCTTCACGTTGCGGGCTCGAAAGGCGGGAGCCGCAATGATACCCTCTCGTCCATGGCCTTCAATTTCGATACCGTCATCGATTTCGGCGGCGGCGACTCCGTCAAGTGGAACAAGTATGCCGGCCGCGACATATTGCCGCTGTGGGTGGCGGACATGGATTTTGCCGCACCGCCGGCGGTGGTCGAGGCGCTGCACCGGCGCGTGGATCGCGGCACGTTCGGCTACGGCGGTCCGTGGCCGTCGCTCGTCGATTCGGTCCTGCGGCACCTGGACGACGAGTACGGCTGGCACATCGAGCCTGACTGGATCGTCTGGCTGCCGGGGTTGGTGACGGGCCTCAACGTTGCCTGTCGTGCAGTCGAAGGCGCAGTGTTCACGGCCACGCCGATCTATCCGCCTTTCCTGTCGGCGCCAGCGCTGTCAGGCCGCGATCTGGCGATCGCGCCGCTGGTGCGGCACGAGATGCGCTGGTCGTGGGACCTTTCGGCGACGGAAGCGGCGATCGCAGTGAGCAAGGCGCGCCTGTTCCTGCTTTGCCATCCGCACAATCCGGTCGGGCGCGTGTGGAGCGACGACGAACTGCAGGACATCGCCGCGCTCGCCGAGCGGCACGACATGGTCGTCTGCTCCGACGAGATCCATTGCGGCCTGGTGCTGGAGGGCTGCCACCGGCCGTTCGCGATGGTCTCCGAACAGGCGGCGGCGCGCAGCATCACGCTCATGGCGCCGTCGAAGACCTTCAACGTGCCGGGCCTGGGATGCGCGTTCGCGATCATTCCCGAGAGCGGGCTACGGCGCGACTTCCGCCGCGCCATGAGCGGCATCGTGCCGCATGCCAACGTACTTGGGCTGGCCGCCTGCGAAGCGGCGTACCGGCTCGGCGGGCCCTGGCGGCGGGCGCTGATCGAATACCTGCGCGCCAATCGCGAGCGCGTGCTGCGCGCGGTGGCGGAGATGCCCGGGCTCGCCACGACGCCGGTGGAGGCGACCTACCTCGCCTGGATCGAGACGACCGGCATCGACCATCCGGCGCGTTTCTTCGAGGCGGGCGGGGTCGGGCTTTCGGACGGCCGCGATTTCGGCCGCGGCGACGAGTACGCGCGCTTTGTGCGGCTCAACTTCGGCTGCCCGCGCACGACGCTGGACCGGGCACTGGAACGCATGGCGCAGGCGTTGGCCGGCCTATAATGATCCCGTCAAAGTCAGCCGTGGTGGTGCGCCAGCATGAGTGATTCCGCCGATCGTCGCCGCTTCTGGCGCGCCGGGTTCCGGGCCAACGTACAGTTGACCGGGGACGCGGCCGCGATTCCTGCCGAACTCATCGACATATCCCTGAACGGTGCGCTGGTCGAGGTGCACGGCTTGTGGCTGGCGCATGCCGGCGATGCCTGTCGCCTCGTGTTGAGCCTTGGCGAGGACGCGGCAATTTCCATGGAGACTGTGGTGGCGCACGTGCAGGGTTCGCGCGTCGGCTTGGGCTGCGTGGATATCGACGTCGAAAGCATCACACACCTGCGCCGGCTCGTTGAGCTGAACGCCGGCGATCCGGCGCTGCTCGATCGGGAACTCGCCGCGCTGGTTGGCTAGGCGTCGATCATGCCGTTGTGGCGCAGGAGCGCGTCGACGCTGGGCTCGCGGCCGCGGAAGGCCTTGAACGACTCCATCGCCGGACGCGAACCGCCCACGGCCAGGATTTCGCGCCAGAAGCGCTCGCCGGTGGCGGCGTCGAGTGTGCTGCCGTTCTTCCTGCCCGCTTCTTCGAAGGCCGAGTAGGCGTCGGCGGAAAGCACCTCGGCCCACTTGTAGCTGTAGTACCCGGCCGCATAGCCGCCGCCGAAGATGTGCGAGAAACTCTGCGGGAAGCGGTTCCAGTCGGGCGGAAACAGCACCGCCACTTCCTTGCGCACTTCGGCGAGCAACTGCTGTACGGTGCGCTCGCCCTTCGGGTCGAACTCGCTGTGCAGCAGCAGGTCGAACAGCGCGAACTCGATCTGGCGCATCGTCTGCATGCCACTCTGGAAATTCTTCGCCGCGATCATCTTGTCGTAGAGCGTGCGCGGCAACGGCTCGCCCGTGTCGGCGTGCGCGGTCATGCCGGAGAGTACGTCCCATTCCCAGCAGAAGTTCTCCATGAACTGGCTGGGCAACTCGACTGCGTCCCATTCGACGCCGTCGATGCCCGACACCGGCAGGTCCTCGACCTGCGTCAGCAGGTGGTGCAGGCCGTGGCCGGTTTCGTGGAACAACGTCAGAACGTCGTCGTGGCTGAAGGTGGCGGGTTTGCCGCCCACCGGTGCCGGGAAGTTGCAGCACAGGTAGGCGACCGGTGCCTGGATGCCGTTGTCCGCAGTGCGCCGGCGGCCGATGGCATCGGCCATCCACGCACCGCCGCGCTTGGTTTCGCGGGCGTAGAGGTCGGCATAGAAACGGCCGACGATCTCGTGGCCGCGCTCGATGCGATAGAGTCGCACGGCCGGGTGCCAGGCGATGGCATGGTCGTCCGGGACGATCTTCACCGAGAAGAGCGACTCGACGACGCGGAAGAGGCCCGCCATGACCATGTGTTCGGGGAAGTACTGCTTCACTTCCTCGTCGGAGAAATCGTAGCGCGCGTGCTTCAGTTTCTCGGAAGCCCAGGCGATGTCCCAGCTTTCGAGTTTCTCCATGCCCAGTTCGGTGCGCGCGAAGTCGCGCAATTCGGCAACATCGCGCTCTGCGAAGGGTTTCGCCTTCGCGGCCAGTTCGTGCAGGAAGGCGGCCACCTGCGCGGTCGACTCCGCCATCTTCGGCACCAGGGAAACCTGCGCGTAGTTGTCGTAGCCGAGGAGCTGCGCTTCCTCCGCACGCAGTTCCAGCATCCGCTTGATCAGCGGGCCGTTGTCCCATTCGGGCTTGCCAAACTCGGAGGCACGCGTCACGTAGGCGCGGTACATGCGCGTGCGCAATTCGCGATCCTCGGCGTACTGCATGACGGGGATATAGGAAGGCGCGTGCAGAGTGAACTTCCAGCCCAGGCGGCCGTCGCGCTCGGCCGCCGCGCGTGCGGTGGTCCTGACATCATCGGGCAGGCCGGCGACGCCGGCTTCATCGCCCACCCACTCGGCGTGGGCGTTGGTGGCGTCGAGCAGGTTTTCGGAGAACTTTGCGGCGAGCGCCGACATCTCCTCCTGGATTGCCTTGAAGCGCGGCTTCCTGTCCTCGGGCAACTCGGCGCCGGACAGGCGGAAGTCGCGCAAGTCGTTGTCGATGATGCGCTGGCGCGTAAGCGAAAGCGTCGCATATCCCGGGCTTGCGCGCAGCGCCTTCACCCTGGCGAAGATCGCTTCGTTCTGGCCGAGTTCGGCGTAGTAGGCGGTCACCTCGGGCAGCAGCGCGTTGTAGGCCTCGCGCCACTCGGGCACGTCCATGACCGAATGCAGGTGGCCGACGATGCCCCAGGCGCGCCCGAGGCGTTCGCCGGCGTCGGTGAGCGGCTGCATCACGGCGTCCCACGAGGGCTGACTCTTGGACGCCGTCAAATCCGCGACGACCTTGCGGTTTTCCTCGATGAGTTCGCGGATCGCCGGCGCAACGTGTTCAGGCGTGATGGCGTCGAAACGGGGCAGGCCCGCGAAGTCGAGCAGTGGGTTCATGGCTTCCAGATGGGGACGGATGGCGGGGCTGCAAGCCCCGCCGGGCAATCGGCCGGTCAGGCCGCGGTCAGCCTGTTGAGTGCCTCGCGGTACTTGGCCGCAGTCTTCTCGATGATCTCCGGTGGCAGCTTCGGGCCGGGCGCCTTCTTGTTCCAGTCGAGCGTTTCGAGGTAGTCGCGCACGAACTGCTTGTCGAAACTCATGGGGCTCTCACCCACCTTGTAGGTATCGGCCGGCCAGAAGCGCGAGGAATCCGGCGTCAGCACTTCGTCGATCAGGTAGAGCTGGCCGGCGGCATCGAGGCCGAACTCGAACTTGGTGTCGGCGATGATGATGCCGCGCGTGCGCGCGAAGTCGGCCGCCTGCTTGTAGAGGCGGATGGCGGCGTCGCGCACCCTGGCGGCGAGATCGGCCCCAATCGTCTTCTCGACGGTGGCGAAATCGATGTTCTCGTCGTGGGTCCCGATCTCGGCTTTTGTCGATGGTGTGAACAGCGGCGTTGGCAGCTGCTGCGCCATCTTGAGCCCGACCGGCAGCGGAATGCCGCACACGCTGCCCGTCGCCTGATAGTCCTTCCAGCCCGAGCCGATCAGGTAACCGCGCACCACGGCCTCGATCGGCAACGGCTTCAGGCGCTTGACGACGATGGCGCGGCCGCGCACCTGGTCGCGCTCGTCCGGCGCGACCACGGTTTCGGGGTCGATGCCCGTGAGCTGGTTGGGGATGATGTGGCCGAGCTTCCCGAACCAGAAGTTGGCGACGGCAGTGAGCACTTCGCCCTTGCCCGGAATCGGGTCCGGCAGGATCACGTCGAAGGCCGAAAGACGGTCGCTGGTGACGATGAGCATCTTGTCGTCGCCGACGGCGTAGTTGTCGCGCACCTTGCCGCGGCCGAGCAGCGGCAGGCTCTTGATGGTCGATTCGTAGAGCGGCTGGGTCATCGTCATTCCCGGACGTAGGGTTTGTGGCTCTGCGCATCCTCGCCATACGGGAAGCGCACGTGGCCGAAGCGGATCGCCAGCACGGCCAGGGTCAGCAGCAGGATGGCGGCGGCCACCGACAGCATGCGCCATTCGGTCATGTCCTTGATGTCGAGGATCATGTAGCGGGCGAGCGCCACCATGGCAATGTACAGCGGATAGCGCACCGGCAGGTGGCCCGACTTGAAGTACTGCCCGATCATCGCCAGTACTTCGAGGTAGAGGAACATCAGCAGCAGGTCCGCGAGCTGGACGAAGCGCGCCTCGAACATGTTCGCGACTTCGTGCATCATCGCCGCCGTGGTGGCGAAGGCGATCACGAGCAGGCCGGCGTATTCGACCACGTCAAGGCCGCTGCCGAAGAAGCGGCGGATCTTGTCGAAGGTGTGCGACTGGATGTCCATGAACGGGGTATGGCGTTGCCGGGTGGGTAGGCGCGAATTATCTCAGGCTTTCACCACGGCGGGGATGCGCACGGCGTACCACGGGGGCTGACTCTTGTCCGGCCGCGCCGCAAATGAGAAAAGGCCGCCGGCATCGCTGCCGGCGGCCTTCTGGCGGAGTGTGCCCGGGGCTACTTGACGATCGCGTTCAACTCGCCCTTCTTGTAGCGGTTGGCCATCGCTTCCATCGAAATCGCCTTGATCTTGCTCGCCTGGCCGGCGCAGCCGAAGGCTTCGTAGCGGGCCTTGCAGATTTCCTTCATGGCCTTGCGCGCCTCGGCCAGGTACTTGCGCGGATCGAAGTTCTTGCGGTCCTTGTTGAAGTACTGGCGGATGGCGCCGGTTGAGGCCATGCGCAGGTCGGTGTCGATGTTGACCTTGCGCACGCCGTTCTTGATGCCCTCGACGATTTCCGCCACCGGCACGCCGTAGGTGGCACCCATCTCGCCGCCGTTGTCGTTGATGATCTTCAGCCATTCCTGCGGCACCGAGGACGAGCCGTGCATGACCAGGTGGGTATTCGGGATGCGGGCGTGGATTTCCTTGATGCGGTCGATGCGCAACACAGCGCCGGTGGGCGGCCGGGTGAACTTGTAGGCGCCGTGGCTGGTGCCGATGGCGATGGCCAGCGCGTCGACGTTGGTTGCCTTGACGAACTCGGCGGCTTCGTTCGGGTCGGTCAGCAACTGGTCATGCGAGAGCTTGCCTTCGGCGCCGTGGCCGTCTTCCTTTTCACCCATGCCCGATTCCAGCGAGCCCAGGCAGCCCAGTTCGCCTTCGACGGAAACGCCGATCGCGTGGGCGATGTCGACCACGTGCCTGGTCGTGTCGACGTTGTACTTGAACGAGGAGGGGGTCTTGGCGTCTTCCATCAGCGAGCCGTCCATCATCACGCTGGAGAAGCCGGAGCGCATCGACTGGATGCACACCGAGGGGCTGGCACCGTGGTCCTGGTGCATGACGATCGGCAGGTCGGGGTGGGTCTCGATCGCCGCCTCGATGAGGTGGCGGAGGTAAGCCTCGCCGGCATACTTGCGTGCCCCGGCGGAGCCCTGCATGATCACCGGGCTGTCGGTCTCCTCGGCGGCCTCCATGATGGCCTGGATCTGCTCCAGGTTGTTGACGTTGAACGCTGGCAGGCCGTAGCCGTGCTCGGCGGCGTGGTCGAGCAGTTGGCGCATGGAAACGAGGGGCATTTGGGTCTCCTAGGTTGGTTGATTGGTTGGTTGGGGCTCGCCGACCTGAACGATCTTCAGCGTGTTGGTGCCCCCCGACGTACCGATCGGTTCGCCGATGGTCAATACGATGAGGTCACCCGGTTCGACCGCACCGGTCCGAATCAGTTGCTCTTCGGCCTCACGCAGCAGTTCGTCGCGATTGTGGCCCGACTGCCGCATCATCACAGGATACACGCCTTTGAAAATGCAGACCTTGTAGCGGGTCCGCACGTCCTGGGTCAGCGCATAGATCGGCACGCCGGCGTTCAGCCTCGACATCCACAGGGGCGTCGAGCCGGACTCGGTGAGCGCCGCGATCGCTTTCACCTTCAGGTGATTGGCAGCGAACAGCGCGGCCATGGCGATCGACTGGTCGATGCGCGTGAACACGCGATCGAGGAAATGCTTCTCGAGCGACACGCTCGCCGACTTCTCGGCCTCGACGCAGATGCGCGCCATCGCCTCGACCGTCTCGACCGGGTACTCGCCGGCGGCGGTTTCAGCCGACAGCATCACCGCGTCGGTGCCGTCCAGCACGGCGTTGGCGACGTCCGAGACTTCGGCGCGCGTCGGCACCGGCGAATGGATCATCGACTCCATCATCTGGGTCGCCGTGATGACGAACTTGTTGTGCTCGCGCGCCATGCGGATGATGCGCTTTTGCAGCGCCGGCACGGCGGCGTCGCCGACCTCCACCGCCAGGTCGCCGCGGGCGACCATGACGCCGTCGCAGGCATCGAGGATGTCTTCCAGGTTCTGGATCGCTTCGACGCGCTCGATCTTGGCGATCACCAGCGCCGCCGACCCGGCGTTGCCCAGCAGCTTGCGGGCCCGGCGCATGTCGTCGCCGGACTTGGGGAACGAGACGGCAACGTAGTCCACCTTCAGGCTGGCGGCAGTGCGGATGTCTTCCTTGTCCTTGGCCGTCAGCGCGGGCGCCGACAGGCCGCCGCCCTGCTTGTTGATGCCCTTGTTGTTGGAGAGTTCGCCGCCGTGGCGCACCGTGCAGCGGATCTCGTCGATGCTGACACCGACGACGTCCATGACGACCCGTCCGTCGTCGAGCAGCAGGACATCGCCGGCGGTGACATCGTCGACCAATTCCGGATAATCCAGGCCGACGCGACCGGCATCGCCGAGTTCGCAGCGCGCCGCCAGCGTGAACGGCTGGCCGGCCTGCAACTGGACCTTGCCGTCGGCGAATTTGCCGACGCGTATTTTCGGACCCTGCAGGTCGGCCATGACTCCGATGGTGCGGCTCTGCGCACTCATCGCCAGGCGCAGGTTCTCCATGCGCAGGCGGTGGTCGTCAGGCGAACCGTGCGAGAAGTTGAGGCGAACCACGTCGATGCCGGCGGCAACGAGCCGGTTCAGCACCGCCGCATCGGAGGAGGCAGGTCCCAGGGTGGCGACGATTTTTGTCGTACGTTGCATCTTGCTTGAGCCGGGCCGCTTGTGACGGCCCGCTCCAATGAGTTGTGGCAGAGGGCTCAGCCCCTGGCGCGCTTTTCCAGGATGTCGACGGCGGGCAGCACCTTGCCTTCCAGGTATTCCAGGAAGGCGCCGCCGGCAGTCGAGATGTAGGACACCTTGTCGTAGATGTCGTACTTCTGGATGGCCGCGATGGTGTCGCCGCCGCCCGCCAGCGAGAAGCCCTTGGCGTTGGCGATGGCCATCGACACGGTCCTGGTGCCGGCACCGAACTGGTCGAATTCGAAGACGCCGACCGGACCGTTCCAGACGATGGTGCCGGCCTTGGCGATGATGTCGGCGAGTTGCTGTGCCGACTTCGGGCCGATGTCGAAGATCATGTCGTCGTCGGTCACCTGGTCGGCGTCCTTCAGGACGGCCGGCTCGTTGGCGTCGAACTTCTTGCCGCAGACCACGTCGACGGCAATCGGAATCGAGGCGCCGCGCTTGGCCATCTTCTCGATCAGTGCCTTGGCGGTCGGGATCAGGTCGTGTTCGCACAACGACTTGCCGACATTCTTGCCCATGGCAGCCAGGAAGGTGTTGGCGATGCCGCCGCCGACCACGAGCTGGTCGACTTTCTCGGACAGCGACTCGAGGACCGTCAGCTTCGTGGACACCTTCGAGCCGCCGACGATGGCGACCATCGGCCGGGCCGGGTTGGCCAGCGCCTTGTCGAGCGCATCGAGTTCCTCGGTGAGCAGGATGCCGGCGCAGGCGACCGGGGCGAACTGCGCGACGCCGTAGGTCGACGCCTCGGCGCGGTGGGCCGTGCCGAATGCATCCATGACGAATACGTCGCACAGCGCGGCGTACTTCTTCGCGGTGTCCTCGACGTTCTTCTTCTCACCCTTGTTGATGCGGCAGTTTTCCAGCAGCACGACTTCGCCGGCAGCGACGTCGAAACCGCCATTCATCCAGTCGCGCACGACACGCACGGGCTTGCCGAGCTTCTTCGCCATGACGTCGGCGACCGGCTTCAGGGAATTCTCTTCAGCGAACACGCCTTCTTCCGGCCGGCCGAGGTGGGAAGTGACCATGACCTTGGCGCCGGCCTTCAGGCAATGCTCGATGGTTGGCATCGAGGCGGTGATGCGCGCGTCGGACGTGACCTTGCCGTCCTTGACCGGCACATTGAGGTCGGCGCGGATGAAGACGCGCTTGCCCTTGAGGTCGAGGTCGGTCATGCGGATGAACTTGGGCATGGGGGAACTCCTGGAATCTTGTTATGAAGTTGACCACTGAAGCATTGCGTCCGTACGACGGACGCAATGCTTAATGGTCAGCTTTCTACTTCGCGACGTGCTTGACGAAGCGCAGCATGTTGCACGTATAGCCGTACTCGTTGTCGTACCAGGACACGACCTTGACGAAGGTCGAATCCAGCGCGATACCGGCTTCGGCGTCGAAGATCGACGGCTGCGGGCAGCCGCGGAAATCGGTGGCGACGACCTTCTCGTCGGTGTAGCCGAGCACGCCTTTCAGCGCGCCTTGGGAGGCGGCCTTCATGGCCTTGCAGATGTCCTCGTAGCTGGCTTCCTTGTTCAGCTCGACGGTCAGGTCGACCACGGACACATCGGAAGTCGGGACGCGGAAAGCCATGCCGGTCAGCTTCTTGTTCAGTTCGGGGATCACCTTGCCGACGGCCTTGGCGGCGCCGGTCGAGGACGGGATGATGTTTTCCAGGATGCCGCGGCCGCCACGCCAGTCCTTGTTCGAGGGACCATCGACGGTCTTCTGGGTCGCGGTGGCGGCATGCACCGTCGTCATCAGGCCGCGCTTGATGCCCCAGTTGTCGTTGAGGATCTTGGCGACGGGCGCCAGGCAGTTGGTGGTGCAGGAAGCGGCGGAGACGATTTTCTCGCCGGCATACTTGGCGTGGTTCACGCCATAGACGAACATCGGCGTGTCGTCCTTCGACGGAGCGGACTGCACGACCTTCTTGGCGCCCGCGGCGATGTGCTTTTCGCAGGTTTCCTTGGTCAGGAAGAAGCCCGTCGATTCGATGACGAGATCGGCGCCGACTTCGTTCCACTTCAGGTTGGCCGGATCCTTCTCTGCCGTCAGGCGGATCTTCTTGCCATTAACGATCAGGTTGTTGCCCTCGACTTCGATCGTGCCCTTGAAGTTGCCGTGCACCGAGTCGTACTTCAGCATGTAGGCCAGGTAGTCGGGCTCGAGCAGGTCATTGATGGCGACGACTTCGATGTCCGAAAACTCGGCTTCCTTGGCGATCGCCCGGAACGTCATGCGGCCGATGCGACCGAAACCGTTGATGCCTACTTTGATAGCCATGTGCTTACTCCTGCTGGTGATTAGATGAACGATTCTACGGCGCTCACCACATTGGCGACGGTGAAGCCGAATTCCTTGAACAGCACGCCGGCCGGCGCCGATTCGCCGAAGCGGTCGAGACCAATAATTTTGCCCTCTCCGCCGACATATTTCCACCAGCCGTCCGTGACGCCTGCCTCGACCACGATCTTGGGCAGGCCTTTGGGCAACACGCTGTCCTTGTACGCCGTGTCCTGGCGGTCGAACACGTTGGTGCAGGGCATGGACACGACGCGCACGGGAATGTCCTGCTGGGCCAGCGCCGTCTGCGCCTTGAGCGCCAGATCGAGTTCCGAGCCGGTAGCGACGATCACGGCCTTGGCCTTGCCCTTGGCTTCGGATAGCACATAACCGCCGCGCTTGATGTTCTCGATCGTCGCCGCATCCCGGGGGACGAACGGCAAGTTCTGCCGCGAAAGCGCCAGCGAGGTCGGCCCGGTGCGCTTCTCGACCGCCTGGGTCCACGCGACCATGGTCTCGACCGTGTCGCAGGGACGCCAGAGGTCCATGTTCGGGATCAGGCGCAGCGTGGCGATCTGCTCGACCGGTTGGTGCGTCGGGCCGTCTTCGCCGAGGCCGATCGAATCGTGCGTGAAGACGTAGATCACGCGCTGCTTCATCAGCGCCGACATGCGCAGGGCGTTGCGAGCGTATTCCGAGAACATCAGGAACGTGCCGCCGAAGGGCAGCAGGCCGCCGTGCAGCGCCATGCCGTTCATGATGTGCGCCATGCCGAATTCGCGTACGCCGTAGGAAATGTAGTTGCCGGGCGTCTTGCCGGAAACGTGCTTGCAGCCTGTCCAGTTGGTCAGGTTGGAGCCGGTCAGGTCGGCGGAGCCGCCGAGGAATTCCGGCAGGGCCGGGGCCAGGGCGTTGATGGCGATCTGCGAAGCCTTGCGCGTGGCGACGGTCTCGGCCTTGGCGTTGGCGGCTTCGATGGCGGCCTTGGCGTGCTCGGCCCAGTTGGCGGGCAGTTCATTGGCCATGCGGCGCTTGAACTCGGCGGCTTCGGCCGGGAAGGCCTTGGCGTAGTGTTCGAACTTGCGGTTCCAGTCGCTTTCCCAGGCCGCGCCCTTCTTCTTCGCATCCCAGGCTTCGTAGACTTCCTTGGGCACTTCGAAGGGGCCGAAGTGCCAGCCGATGTGCGGGCGGGTCAGACCGATCTCGATGTCGCCGAGCGGTGCGCCGTGCACGTCGTGGGTGCCCTGCTTGTTCGGGGAACCGGCGCCGATCACGGTCTTGCAGCAGATCAGCGACGGCTTGTCGGTCACCTTCTTGGCGGCTTCGATCGCGGCATGCAGGGCTTCCGGATCGTGGCCATTGACGTTGGGTACCACATGCCAGCCGTAGGCCTCGAAGCGCTTCGGCGTGTCGTCGGTGAACCAGCCCTCGACGTGGCCGTCGATGGAGATGCCGTTGTCGTCCCAGAAGGCGGTCAGCTTGCCCAGGCCCCAGGTGCCGGCCAGCGCGCAGGCTTCGTGCGAAATGCCTTCCATCAGGCAGCCGTCGCCGAGGAAGACCCAGGTACGGTGATCGACGATCTCGTGCCCCGGCTTGTTGAACTGGTCGGCGAGCAGCTTTTCGGCCATCGCCATGCCGACGGCATTGGTGATGCCCTGGCCGAGCGGGCCGGTGGTGGTCTCGACGCCGGGCGTGTAGCCGTACTCCGGATGGCCAGGCGTCTTGCTGTGCAACTGGCGAAAATTCTTCAGATCGTCGATGCTCAGGTCATAGCCCGTCAAGTGCAGCAGAGCATAGACCAGCATCGAGCCGTGTCCATTGGAGAGCACGAATCGGTCACGGTTGGCCCAGTGCGGATTGCCGGGGTTATGCCGGAAATGATGGTTCCACAAGACTTCGGCGATCTCAGCCATGCCCATGGGTGCGCCAGGGTGGCCGGAATTGGCCTTCTGCACGGCATCCATGGCAAGGGCGCGGATCGCGCTGGTCAGATTGTTGAACACGGGCGGGTCGAAATCGCTGAAAGTGGACATTGGGGCTCCTGGTCGTACCGGTTTGGCTACGGCGCGGGGGAACTAAATATTATGGGTGAAACCCGCGCCCTTGTGTTGTGGAATGGCGGCGCCAGTCCCCGACCGGCGCCCATGGAAGGGCGTCACTTAGTGGAGCGCTTCCACTTCTTCTCCATGAGGTCGAGCATGATGGGTGAGAGCACAAGTTGCATCGCCAGTTCCATCTTGCCGCCCGGCACGACCAGGCAGTTCGGCCGCGACATGAACGAGTCGTGGATCATCGTGAGCAGGTAGGGAAAGTCGACGCCGTGCGGGTCGCGGAAGCGGATCACGACGAAGGACTCGTCCAGCGTCGGAATGTCGCGCGCGATGAACGGGTTGGAGGTATCGACGACCGGCACGCGCTGAAAGTTGATGTGCGTGCGCGAGAACTGCGGGCAGATGAAATTCACGTAGTCGGACATCCGGCGCAATATCGTATGCGTGACCGCTTCTACCGAGTAGCCGCGCCCGGCAGTGTCGCGGTGAATTTTCTGGATCCACTCCAGGTTGACCACGGGCACGACGCCGATGGCGAGATCGACATGCTGGGCCACGTCGGCGTCGTCACCAACGTAGGCGCCGTGCAGGCCTTCGTAGAACAGGAGATCCGTGTGTTCGGGCAGCGTCTCCCACGGCGTGAAGGTGCCGGGCTGCTGGCCGTAGGGCGCCGCCTCTTCCTCGTTGTGCAGGTAGAAACGCCGCTTGCCGTGGCCCGTGTCGCCGTAGGTCTTGAAGATGCCTTCGAGTTCCGCCAGCTCGTTCGCGTCGGGGCCGAAGTGCGTTGGCGCGCGTTCGTTGCGTGCTTCTGCGTCAGCGACCACTTTCTTCATTTCCGCGCGGTCGTACTTGTGCATGCTGTCGCCTTCGATCACAGCAGCCGTGATCTTCTCGCGGCGGAAGATGTGCTCGAAGGAACGCTTTACCGTGGTGGTGCCGGCCCCGGAAGAGCCCGTGACGGCGATGATCGGATGCTTGATGGACATGGCAACTCCCTTTAATGAAATTTCTTTGTCTGCGGACCGCCTGCCTCTGCCCACCTGGCGTGCCGCGATGTCCCTTGTTTCTGATTGCCGGTCCACCCGCTGCAGCCCGGCAGTCCCCACCGAGAAAATCCCCGCCCCTCTTCAGGGGCGGGGCCAATCTGGCAAACAACGCCAGAGGGAGTGGAGATGTACGGGCCGCAGAAACACGACCCGACAGCCGCAATGTAAACCCCGCGAACCATAAGCGCCATTCACTTTTTCTTATCATAGGAATAAGAGTGCCGTTGTCGTTGCGCAGCATGGCAAGAGCATATCCGGCGACCGCGCGCGGCAACAAAAAGCCCCGCCGGGGCGGGGCTCGTTTGCCGGGACGGCGGCCTACTTCTTGACGCCGAGCTTTTCGCGCCAGCCCGGGTAGAGCTTGTCGGCGTCCTTCGGGAAGGACTCGAAGGCGCGGGCGAATTCCTTGTGCTGCTTCGCCCACTGGATCGGGTCGGCGCCGGCCTTCCAGCACTCGTAGGCCTGGCGCAGCGACTTGGCGCCGGCGGCCGGGCTGTCGATGTGGCCGTAGGAGCCGCCGCCGGCAGTGTTGATGACATTGCCATGGCCCAGGTTCTCGAAGAAGCCGGGCAGGCGCAGCGCGTTCATGCCGCCTGAGATGATCGGCGTCGTCGCCTTGACGCCGTCCCACTTCTGGAAGTAGACCGGACCCTGGCATTCGTCGCGTTCGATCATGTAGGCGATGATCTTGTCGTCGCCTTCGCCTTCCATTTTGCCGTAGCCCATGGTGCCGACGTGGATGCCGGAGGCGCCTTGCAGGCGCGCCATCTTGGCCAGCACGAAGGCGGTGTAGCCGCGCTTGGAAGAGGGCGAGGTGACGGCGCCGTGACCGGCACGGTGATAGTGCAGGAACTGGTTGGGATATTGGCGGCGCGCGGTCGTGACCATGCCGGGACCGCCGACGTAGCCGTCGACCAGGAAGGCGAGCTTGTTGGCATCGGTGCCGAATGTTTCGAGCGCGAAGTCGGCACGGGCGCACATCTCGTGGTAGTCGTCGGCCGTGATGTTCATCGAGAACAGCTTGGCGTCGCCGGTCTCGTCCATGGCGCGCTTCATGGCGTCGTAGACCAGCGGAATGGTCTTCTTGATCGGGGCGAAGACCTGGTTGCCCTGCGGCTCGTCGTTCTTGATGAAGTCGCCGCCGAGCCAGAATTCGTAAGCCGCCTGGGCGAACGGCTCCGGCCGCAGGCCCAGCTTCGGCTTGATGATGGTGCCGGAGACGTAGCCACCGTCCTTCGTGGGCCGGCCGAGGATGCGCCACAGTTCCTCGATGTTGGTCGACGGGCAGTCGAACTGACGGACGACTTCGGGCGGCACCCAGAAGTCGATCATCTTGGCGTATTCGATGTCGCCCATGCCCTGGTTGTTGCCGATCGTGAGGGTAAGGAACGAGACCATCATGAAGCGGCCGTCGCGCACGTTACGGTCGAACAGTTCGAGCGGGTAGGCGATGCGCATGTCCTCGGTGGCCTCGTCGGCGCGATAGACGAGGGCATCGACGCCCTTGGTGAAGTCGTCGGTCGTGGAGACTTCGACGTTGGTGCCTGTCGAGGACTCAGCGGCGAAATGCGCTGCGGCCTCCAGATAGCCGGTACCGGACTTCGGCTTCATCCGGTAGGCGCACAGGATGTACTTGCCGCTGGCGATGAGTTCGGCTTCCTTGAGGCTGAGGTCGGCGTAGCGGGCGGATTGGTCCATGGTCTGCTCCTTCTTTGCTTTGGCTGTCTTCGGTCGGGTTTGTCGGTTCGATGTGGCGGCATCTTAGTCGCCTGGCATCATAAATAACATTAAGAAGTTTTGATTTGATGTATAAGTTTGAGTGCCGAAAGGCTGGTATCCTTGAGGTCCGGCAGCACTGCCAGCGCGCCGGAGAAATCGTCGCCTTGCGTGTAGGCGTTGCGTGTCACGAGCGTGGGCAGACCGGCCGCGGCGGCCGCCCGCAATCCGTTGGCCGAGTCCTCGATTGCCAGACACCTTTGCGCAGGCAGGCCAAGGTGCGCCAGTACCCAGAAGTAGATGTCGGGAGCGGGCTTCTTGTTCGGGACGACGTCCCCGGCGCCGATGACATCGAACCAGTCGACGGCATCCGGCGCGAGGCTGGCGCGCAGCAGGGCGGCAACATTCTCGGGAGTCGTTGTGGTGGCGATCGCCAGGCGCAGCTTCGCCTCGCGCGCCTCGGCGATGAGTTCGGTAACGCCGGGCCGCAACGGAATCCGGCCGCTGGCCACGATGGCGAGATAGTGGCGAGTCTTGGCCACGTGCAGGGACCTGATGACTTCGTCAGCATCCGGCTGGGCGAGGAAATCGGGATCGTACAGTGCGGCGTAGTGCCGAATGCGCTCCTTGCCGCCAGTGACCGCAAGCAGGTCGGCGTACAGGTCGACGTCCCAATGCCAGCCCAGCGCGGCCTCGTCGAAGGCGGCATTGAACGCCGGCCGGTGGCCGTCGCGCTCGGTGTCGGCGAGCGTGCCGTCGACATCGAAGATCAGGGCTTGCAGTGACATGGCGCGCAGACTAGTCTTGACAAACCATAAGCACCAGTCACAATTTCTTATTTGTTCGATAAGGCAGCCTGCTCATGAAGAACGTCACGCTGCGCCAGCTCAAGGTCTTCGAGGCTGTCGCCAACCATTTGTCGTTCTCACGCGCCGCCGAAGAGCTATACCTCACGCAGCCGGCCGTGTCGATGCAGGTCCAGGCGCTGGCCGATCAGGTGGGTCTGCCCCTGTTCGAGCAGATGGGCAAGAAGATCTTCCTGACCGCAGCGGGCGAGGAGCTGCTGCGTCACGTGCGCCGCATCGCGCAGCAACTGCGCGAGGCCGACGAGGCACTCGCCGCCATCCGCGGCGCCAAGGGCGGCCGTTTGACGCTGGGCGTCGTCTCCACTGCCAAATACGTTGCGCCGCGCCTGCTGGTCGCATTCAGCAAGCTCCACCCCGAGGCAGACCTGCGCCTGGGGGTCTACAACCGCGAGACGCTGGTGCACCAGCTTGCGGAGAACCAGATCGATCTCGCCATCATGGGGACGCCGCCGAAGGAGGTCGATACGGTCGCGGCCGTTTTCGCGGATCATCCGCACGTGATCATTGCTGCCGCCGACCATCCGCTGGCGGCCCGCCGCCGGTTGTCGCCAGCGGACCTGGCCGACCAGCCATTCCTGATCCGCGAGCCCGGATCGGGAACGCGCGGGGCGATGGAACGCTTCTTCGCCGGCCATGGCGTTCAGATCACGCGCACGACGGAGATGGGCAGTAACGAGACGATCAAGCAGGCGGTCATGGCCGGCATGGGGCTGTCGTTCATCTCGGAGCACACGATCGGCCTCGAACTCGCCGCCGGCCGGCTGGTGCGCCTGCCGGTGACGGGCACGCCCGTGATGCGCCAGTGGTTCGTCGTCCATCGCGCCGACAAGCAGTTGCTGCCCATGTCGATCGCCTTTCTCGACTTCGTGCGTTCCGACGGCCCGCGGCTGGTCGCGGAACAGGCGCCGATTGCGCCTGCGACCGACGCCCGGGGCAAGAAGCGGTGAGTGTCGCGGCGCCGCGCTCCGCAACGCACGCGCTCACCGCTGCGACCGGCCTGGCGGCCTTCCTGCTCGCGGTCGCCGTGTTGCGCACATGGATGCCGTTCGGCGACCGGATCGTCTATTCCGCGCTATTCGTGATCGGCGTCACCGCGGCGGCGATCTTTCTTGTCGACCTCGGCTGGCATGGTGTGCATCGACGCGCGTCGACGGGTATCGACTTCGGCTACGACGATCCCTCCTGGTCACGCGCCCTCATCAAGCTCGCCGGCCTACTCGGCAGCTTGGCGTTCGTCGCCTTCCTCTATTGGCTGTTTCCGGAATACCACGGCGCGTTTTACGAACGCTACTTCCTCATGCTGCGCAACGTCCTTCTGGGATGGGTGCCGCTGGCGCTGCCCTATTTCTACCTGGTGGATCGCCACATGCGGCAACCGAAGGACGGCTACTGGCAGATGGGTCGGATCGTGATGCTGCGGTGGAACGCGGTCGATCGCGCCGTCGTCGGCCAACACCTGCTGGGCTGGCTGATCAAGGGCTTCTTCCTGCCGCTCATGTTCACCTACATGTGCAGCGACCTCGAGCGCTTCCTGGCATACGACTTCGGCCAGCTGACTTCCTTCAAGTACTGGTTCGACTTCCTCTACGACCAGTTCTATTTCATCGATGTCGGGCTGGTCTCGATGGGCTACCTGATGTCGCTGCGTCTCACCGACACGCACTTCCGGTCCGCCGAGCCGACCATGCTGGGCTGGGCGGTGGCGCTGGTCTGCTACGAGCCGTTCTGGTCCCTGTTCGGGCGGCAATACCTTTCGTACGAGACCGGGCGGTCGTGGGGAGCGTGGCTGTGGGACATGCCCGTTCTCTATGGCATCTGGGGGTGCGCCATCCTGGCCCTGACGGCGATCTACGTGTGGGCAACGGTGATCTTCGGCGCCCGCTTCTCCAACCTGACCCACCGTGGCATCATCACCAACGGCCCTTATCGGTGGAGCAAGCATCCGGCCTATCTTGCCAAGAACCTGTCGTGGTGGATGCTGTCGGTTCCCTTCCTGGCGCCGGCGTCGCCGCACGAGGCGCTGCGCCATTGCCTGCTGCTGCTGGGCCTGAACACGATCTACTTCCTGCGCGCACGCACCGAGGAGCGCCACCTGTCACGCGATCCCGACTACGTCGCCTACGCGCTCTGGATGGACGAGCACGGCCTCCTGCGCTTCCTGCGTCGCGTGCCGTTCATGCGGCACCTGGGTTACCGGCCGCCGGCGCTCAGGCGGCCTTCCACTTGATCGAGCAGCCGATCGAGGCGATCTGTTCGCGCGGTCCCTGGCCCGTGGTGGCGACCTGCTTCATGGCCTCAAAGAGGTCGCGGCGAACGCCGTCGGGCGCGGTATCCTTCTTCGACTCGTCGAGCCGGCCGCGGTACTGAAGCTCCAGGTTCGCGTTGAAGCCGAAGAAGTCCGGCGTGCACACGGCATCGTAGGCCTTGGCGATCTCCTGAGATTCGTCGCGCACGTAGGGGAAGGGGAAGTTCATGAGCTTCGCCACGCGGACCATCTGGTCCCAGGAATCCTCGGGATAGTCGGTCGGGTCGTTGCTCATGACGGCGATGCTGCCGATGCCCAGCGTCTTGAGTTCGGCCGCATCGCGGATGATGCGGTGGATCACGGCCTTGACGTAGGGGCAGTGGTTGCAGATGAACATGACGAGCAGGCCGTTGGGGCCGCGCGCGGAGGCGAGCGAGTGGCGCTTGCCGTCAACGCCCGGGAGATCGAAGTCGACCGCTTTCCAGCCGAAATCACAAACCGGGGGTTGGGCTGCAGCCATGGTAGTCTCCTGTCGGTGTTATGAAATAATCAATCCATGATACCGCGCTTCCATTGCCCCTTTCCGCTGGCGCCGGGCGCTGTGGTCGATCTGCCGCCGGAAGCGGCGCACCACGCGACGAAGGTGCTGCGCATGAGCGAGGGCGACGGCGTCACACTCTTCGACGGCCGTGGCGGCGAATGGTTCGGCCGCCTGCGGCGCGCCGGCAAGGCCGTCACCGTGGCGCTCGAAACCTTCGACGGCGCCGACCGCGAGCCGCCGATTACCATCACACTGGCGCAAGGGCTGCCCGCCGCGGACAAGATGGACTGGATCGTGCAGAAGGGCGTCGAACTCGGCGTCGCGCGCATCGTTCCTGTTGTTACCCGGCGCAGCGTGATCCGCCTGTCCGGCGAGCGCATGGAGCGCCGCGTTGCGCACTGGCAGGCGGTTGCCGTGGCGGCGTGCGAACAGTGCGGGCGCAACCGCGTGCCCGAGGTGTCGGCGCTCGTTGACCTGCCTCAATTTCTCGGCACGGCGGCCGTTGACAATGGCATACGCCTGCTGCTGGCGCCGGAAGCCGGTGCGCGGCTGGCGGATTTGCCCAACCCGGCGGGACCGGTGACGCTGCTGGTCGGTCCCGAAGGCGGTTTCGAAGAAGGGGAAGTGGCGGCGGCGGCATCGACAGGTTTTCATGCCCTCGGACTCGGACCGCGCGTGCTGCGCACGGAGACGGCGGGCATGGCTGCTTTGGTCGCGATGCTGACGCTCTGGGGAGATTTCTGAAAGGGGAGGTCGCGATGTTCGAATCGGCGGAACTGGGTCACAAGATCGACAAGGATGCCTGGCGCAAGGCCGTGCCGCAGCTGCGTGCCGCGTTGCTCGATGCGCAGTACGATCTCAAGGAACAGGGCAAGATCCCCGTCGTCGTGCTCATCAGCGGCCAGGACGGCGCCGGCAAGGGCGAGACCATCAACGTGCTGTACGAGTGGATGGACCCGCGTTTCATCTCGACGCTGGCCTTCTCGACGCCGAGCGACGAGGAGCGCGCCCGGCCGGCCATGTGGCGCTACTGGCGCGCCTTGCCGCCCAAGGGCCGCATCGGCATCTTCGCCGGCTCGTGGTACTCCGACCCCATCCACGATTCCATCGAAGGCACGATGAGCAAGTTCGCGCTCGACCAGCGCATCGACCAGATCAACCGCTTCGAAGGCATGCTGGTCAACGAAGGTGCGCTGGTGCTGAAGTTCTGGTTCCACCTGACCAAGGATGCGCAAAGGAAGCGCCTGAAGGAGCTGGAGAAGAATCCCAAGACGGCGTGGCGCGTGACCAAGTGGAACTGGGACCGCCTCAAGACCTACGACCAGCTGCAGGACGTCGCCGGCCACGTGCTGCGCATGACCAACACGCCCTGGGCGCCGTGGATCATCGTCGAAGGCGCCGACGACCGCTACCGTTCGCTCACAGTCGGCAAGATCATCCTCGATTCGCTGAAGAAGAAGCTCGCCGACAAGACCAAGGAAAAGACGCCCGTGGCGCCGCCCGTGCCGCCCAACATCGATGGCCGTGACGTCCTGTCCGAACTTGACCTCTCGCACCGGCTGACCAAGAAGGATTACGAGACGGAACTCGCGCGCTGGCAGGGCAAACTGTCCGAACTCGTGCGCCATCCACGCTTCCAGCAGCGTTCGCTGGTCTGTGTCTTCGAAGGCTCGGACGCGGCCGGCAAGGGCGGCAGCATCCGCCGCATCGGCGCCTCGATGGACGCGCGCCAATACCAGATCGTGCCCATCGCCGCGCCGACCGAGGAGGAGCGCGCACAACCCTACCTCTGGCGCTTCTGGCGCCACATTCCGCGCCAGGGCCGTGTCACGATCTTCGACCGCTCCTGGTACGGCCGCGTGCTGGTCGAGCGTGTCGAGGGTTTCTGCGCCGAGGCCGACTGGCTGCGCGCCTACACCGAGATCAACGACTTCGAGCACGAACTGGCCAAGGCTGGCGCCATCGTCATCAAGTTCTGGCTGCAGATCAGCCGCGAGGAACAGCTCAAGCGCTTCAAGGAGCGCGAGAAGATCGAGTTCAAGCGCTTCAAGATCACCGAGGAAGACTGGCGCAACCGCAAGAAGTGGGATGCCTACCACCGCGCCATCTGCGACATGGTCGACCGCACCAGTACCGGCAATGCGCCCTGGACGCTGGTCGAGGCCAACGACAAGAACTACGCGCGCGTCAAGATCCTGAGGACGGTCTGCGAACGGCTGGAAGAGGCGTTGAAGAAGAAGAAATAGCGACCGGCGCTTTCAGAGGGTGTGCGCACGGCGTACCACGGGGGCTGACTTTGGGTCTGGTCGGTGGTGCGCCGTTCGCGCAGTGGCCAAAAGCCGCTATGATTGCCGCGTTCAACCCGCCGAAGACCTGTTCCGATCATGCCCGAGCCGCAGAACGCCGCCGATGTACCCGCCTCGCCCGTCACCGATCACCGCCTCGTCACATGGGTGCGCCAGGCGGCGCCGTATATCCACGCCTTCCGCGGCAAGACCTTCGTCATCGCCTTCGGCGGCGAGGTTCTCGAGTCGAACGCCGCCCAGGCGCTGATCCACGATATTGCGCTGCTTGATGCCATGGGCATACGGCTCGTGCTCGTGCACGGCGCGCGGCCCCAGATCGATGCCGAGATGGCGGCGCGCGGGCTGACGCCGCGATTCCATATGGGTCTGCGGGTTACCGACGCCGAGGTGCTGGAGTGCGTCAAGCGTGCCATGGGCGTGACGCGCATCGAGATCGAGGCCATGTTGTCGCAGGGCCTGCCGAACACGCCGCTGGCGGGCGGCTTCCTGCGCGTCACCGGCGGCAACTTCATCACTGCGCGGCCGGTCGGCGTGGTGGACGGTGTCGACTTTCAGTGGACCGGCGCGGTGCGCAAGGTGGTGGCCGAGGAAATCCAGGGCGATCTGGCGCAGGAGAACGTAGTGCTGATCACGCCGATCGGCGCCTCGCCGACCGGCGAGATCTTCAACCTGGCCTGGGAGGAGGTGGCCGAGGCGGTGGCGACCGCGGTCAAGGCCGACAAGCTCATCTATCTCTGCGAAGCCCCCG